>Ga0115030_1001582_pt1 | contig 10297 bp, 9 predicted proteins | sample SidtaG_4_FD_87174 | JGI IMG/M metagenome (GOLD analysis project Ga0115030, IMG submission 87174) | Marine algal microbial communities from Sidmouth, United Kingdom - Sidmouth_Male1 metaG | ecosystem: Host-associated > Algae > Red algae > Unclassified | place: Sidmouth, United Kingdom | collected... | reverse complement strand
TTGACTTACCGATATTGAGCGCATGGCGAATTTCCTGGAGGGATAAGGGCAAGCCCCCTGTATTAATCCGCTTAAAGATATTGAACTTAACAGCAGCAGGTGTTCCCTTCTCGATCAAATAAGTCGTAACTTGAGTCTCAATGATTCGCCTTTGTAAGTTGCGAGGCAGGTCGTCGAAAGTTTTACCATTAAGATGAGTCAAAAATTCCAAGTCGCTGAGCTTGAGCGATTGGTCGTTAACAAACATTTTGAGCGTGGTTAGTCGCTGTAGTCCGTCGATAACTACCCATTTGTCCTCATCGGTAGCATCCATATAGAATGCGGGTAATGGGATTCTAATCAGAATAGATTCTATTAGGCGACTTTTAGTGCGAGAATTCCAAATCCAATCTTTTCTTTGAAAATCTGGGGTCAAGTCGAGCTCTTCGTATTTGATTCGCTGTAACAGCAAATCAATTGTCATCGGGCGAGTTTCTACCCGAATTAATTCAGGGTCAAACGGCTGAATAATGCTCTCGTCTTCGTCAGGATCAACTCCAAGGCTAAGTTCCTCTTGTGAGGATTGCTGACTATCTACCATCGTTTGCTTTGTTCCAGAATCGGCCAGCGCTCAATCTCAAGCAGTATAGCAAACCTAAGACAGAGTCGGATATCAACCCTTTTATCTCGGCATCTTTGCGCACCTCGGCCCACAGTTGTCTCGGTTGTCAAAGCTCGCACTCCCTAAAGCTGAACATTTTCAAATCTCAACTCAATCCTTTTGGTAAAGTACTACGCCTACCTGGCTCGCTTGCATACCCTATCGTTGAAGATACAAAACCTTTCCTGATTTAGAAGTCTTGTACGGCGGCAGGTGGATTGTGTAGAAGCGCCAATCAAAAGTGCCAAAGTTCTCTCTAGTAGCTAGCTGTACCCAGAAGAATCTAGAACTCGGCTTCTTTCTGCAGCAGTTCCTCAATTGTCAGATCCGGCTGGGCCTTGCCATCGAAGACGCTGCCGACTTTCTTGGTAGTGAAATGGTCTAGGGCGATCGCATACGCCTCATTCGGCAGTGGCTCGTAGCCTATATCGTCTACAACCGTCCGCGCGTTTGCCACATAGAACTCGACAAAAGCGCTCAGCGCAGGATTGCTGTCTATGCTCTCAGAATTCACATAGATAAATAGCGGACGAGCCAGCGGCTGATAGTCCCCCGTCCGAATCGTTTCCTGAGAAGGCTCCACGGGGCCACTGCCACTATCTACCGCCAGAGCATTCAAACTAGACTCAGCATCTCTGTAGTAGGCAAAGCCAAAATATCCAAGCGCATTAGGATCTTCCTGCACGCCTAGCACCAGCTCGTCATCATCTTCGCTGGCAATATAGTCACTGCGGCTGGCTCCATCTTCTTCGAGCACCACTTCAGTAAAATAGTCGAACGTACCAGAATCTTCACCCGGACCGTATAGAGCGATCGGTTCGTCGGGCCAATCGGCGCGAATCTCGCTCCAGGTAGAGATGGTGCTGTTAGGCTCCCACAGCGCTTTGAGTTCTTCTAGGGTGATATCTTCTGCCCAGGTATTTTCACCATTTACGACGACCGTTAGCGCATCAAAGGCAACAGGCAATTCGATAAATTCAACGCCGCTGGCTTTACACTCGGCCATTTCTGATTGCGTAATAGGACGAGACGCGTTGCTAATGTCGGTTTCACCCGCGCAGAACTTATCAAATCCGCCGCCAGTTCCAGAAAAAGCAACAGAAATTTCTGGACTATTGGGCTTGGACTGCTCGAATCGGTCAGCCATCTCGTTAGTAATCGGATAGACCGTGCTCGATCCGTCAATGGTGAGCGGTTGGCTGCTTTCAATTGCTTCTAAATCAGCGGGCGCACTGTCGGCCAGCGGCGTTGTCGACGGCTCCGAGCAGCTAGCAGCAAGGGCTGCAACGACCAAGCATAGACCTGTTTTAGTTAGACGCGTTCTTGTCAGCATTGCTTTCATCACCACTCTTTTGTGCTGCCCTGATGTCCATTCGAGTAATAGGAAACCCTACTCAAATGGGACTGTAAGTATCCAGAAACTAAGCTAAAGGATAATGAAGCTCATCATATAAGAGAGCCGTCTTTCGATACAAATTTTCAAACCTGTTTGTTTTGCTAGAAGTTCACCTAAAGCCTGATATATAGCGATTTGACAGAGATCTCTATCAAACCCATTGGTATCAGAGACGACAAAGAAAGCTTACGAAAAAGATTCTTTTAACAACTGAAGTTTGATCTATCGGTCTTTGAACTCTCCATGCTCTGACTTTCTCAAACTCTCTTTTCAGCCTCTACTGAGGCCAGCTATCGTCAATTGTTTTAGTTACGTTCTCTGCGGGTTCGCCTACAGCAAAATCTACGATGCCAGACCAGAAAGTGCCGGTCCCCACCGCACCGGGCATCATGTCGGAGCCGTCAAAGCGGACAACATCGGCATCGGCTAGGATTTGAGCAATCTTTTGACTGACGATGTCGGGATAGGCGTCTGTCGAAACCTGCTTGTGAGGAGAGATGAAGCCGCCTAGTCCGGCCCAGATCTCGTGGGGCTGCGGGGTGGCTAGATACTGCATCAGGGCGCGGGCTTCTGGAGTGTCATTGAACATCCCAAAGGCGTCGCCTGCGACTAGAATCGGCGTGCCAAATCGACTGTCTATGGCTGGTAGCGGAAAAACGTCGTAGTCTACTTTGGGCTCTTTGCCTTCGGGGAAGAAGGTGTCGATGAAGTTGGCCTGTCTGTGTAGGTAGCAGTTGGGCGGTTCGTTAAAAATGCCCTGGGGCGAGTCGCCAAATGGAGTGGAGATTGCGCCGACTGCGCCGCCGTTGACGTAATCGGGATTGAGCAGAATGCTGCCAAATTCGTCGAAGGCGTTAATCACTTCGGGTGAGTCGAAGGGGAGTTCATTTTCAACCCACTGCTGATAGGCTTCGGGGCCAGCGGTGCGCAGCATGATGTCTTCTACCCAGTCGGTACCAGGCCAGCCAGTGGCGTTGCCACTTTCTAGGCCGATGCACCAAGGCGTTGCTCCATCAGCAGCAATCTCATCGCTAAGGGCGATCATCTCTTCCCAGGTAGTAGGAATGTCATAGCCCTGCGCTTCAAATGCGGTTGGGCGATACCATACTAGGCTTTTGACCGATGCTCTATACCAGATGCCGTAGGCTTCATCGTCAACGCTGCCTAGCTCGATCCAGGTGTCGGGATAGGCGGCTCTAAGCGTGCTGGTATCGATGAAGCTATCTAGCGCGACTAGCTGTCCGGCTCTGGCGAAGTCTGCGAGTAGACCCGGCTGAGGAAACATAGCCAGATCGGGCGCGTCGCCCGATTCGACTCGCACCGGGAGCAGCGTGGCGAAGGCGTCGGTGCCCTCGTAGATCACCTCGATACCGGTTTCTTCTTCAAACGGGGCCAGGGCCTGCTCTAGCTTCTCTTGCTGCTCTCCAACGACGACGCCCAAAACGGTAACGGTGTTTTCGGCTGACTCGGTCGATGCGCCGTTACAGCCACTCAGCAGGAACAGTGAGCCTAGAACGGTTCCAAGCGTTCTGCCAAGCGTTCCATAAGCAGGCTGGCGATTGGATGAGCGGATGAGTGGCAAAAAGAGTTTCATAATCAAAGGCGCTGGCGGAACCGTCAAAGCTAGGACTAGATATACCGCTTATTCTGGAGGAACTCAAACCTGACTGGGTTCAGACGGAATAATCAGCGATAATGGATATGTTTAATTGTACTGACAGCTCTGTGGCTGTGTTTGTTGATTTGATATAGCAATGTCTCAGCTAGAGCTTTTTTCTGATCAGCGGTCATCTGCTTCGTCCAGCGACTTTTCACAGGATGATCTACCTCCTTACAGGGTGCGCGAGAGCAGTCGGGCAAAGCATGTCTCGATTAAGATCTCGGTAGAAGGGGAAGTGGAGGTAGTAGTACCGCTGCGGTTTGATCGCGCCAAGCTGCCGGAAATTTTAGAGCGGCGGCGCAGCTGGATGTTGAAGACGCGATCACGCCTCTTAAAAGATCGCGCCAAGACCGTCGACAACTGGCAAATTGAAAAGCCTGAAAAGATTGTCTTTCGCTGGCGATCGTCTGATCTTGACGAAGGGCTGAATAGCAAAAGCTCAAAGAAAAAGGGGTTTGGCTCTCAAGGCGGCGATCAGTTGGAAACCTGGACTATTCGATATGTGCGATCGCCCGGTAACCGCATCACCTGCATCCCACAAGCCAACAACCGCCTGCTTGTCACTGGCAATATTGATCCTCTCAACGCTTGCCAAGGCGTCTTGCGCAAGTGGCTTGCCCACCGCGCTCAGCGAGATCTGGCTCCCTGGCTTAGAAAGGTCGGCTTCGAGATAGATCTGCCCTGCAATCAGATCTCTGTGCGTGGACAGAAGACCCTATGGGCTAGCTGCTCTAGCCAAAAAAATATCAGCCTCAACTACAAGCTACTGTTTTTACCCAGACCGTTGGTTCGCTACGTCCTAGTTCACGAGCTGTGCCATACCGTTCATATGAATCACTCAAAAGCATTCTGGGCACTCGTCCAGGAAAAACAGGCTGACTATAGCTGGCGAGACGAAGCGCTAAAGAAAGCATGGCGCTATGTTCCTCGCTGGGTAGAAGGTAAATGATTCAAAAACAGTCTGTGCCCAACCCTACTGCCAACCACCTTGAATGCCCTCACAGCGGCTACCACTGGCGCGGCCAGTCCGAACGCTTCTTTGAAGGGTGGTATCTGCGGGTGACTTTGAGTGCGTTGGCTGAGCCTCTTCAGGGAAGAATCGCCCAAACCTTCGCCTTCATGTACTCCATCGACGACCCAGCAGGCAACAGCCCATACAGCGGCGGCGTTGCCCAAATCCTCGGCCCAGACGAATCCTACTACTGCCGCACCTTCCCCAACGTCCATCGGTTCAAAGCCAGTCCTCGTCATCTAGCCGTCAGCCACCACCGAGCAGACAGCCGAGCCGATCAATCCGCTCACCAAACCGAAGGCTATCAGTTCACATCTGACGCTCACAGCGGCAAGCTGCTGACTCCCTCCGGCGCAGTCCAAGCAGAGTGGCAATACACCATCGAACCCATAGCCACCTGGGGAGAGCCCGCTCGACCCAAGGCGACGGCTGGCTGGCTCTCCTATCTACCCGTCTTTGAACCAGGATGGCAGGTGCTAATGGCACACGGCCTAGCCTCCGGCTGGATAGACTGGCAAGGAACCCGCTACGAATTCGAGCATGAGCCCGCCTACGCCGAAAAAAACTGGGGCGGCGCTTTCCCCACCAAATGGTTTTGGCTACAGTGCAACGCCTTTCCCGACGCCCCCGGACTCAGCATCACCGCAGCAGGCGGCGCTCGCGAGGTGCTTTTCTGGAAAGAAAACGTGGGACTGATCGCCATTCACTATCAAGGCCAGTTCTACGAATTCCTTTCGACCAAAACAGCCTTCACCTGGACCATAGATCCCTGGGGCTACTGGCACCTAACCGCCCAAGACTACCGCCACCGAGTCGAGATCACAGGCCGCGCCCACGATGAGGGAGCCTACGTCCGAGTCCCCACCCGCGAAGGCATGCAGTGGCTATGTAGAGATACTACCCACGGAGAGCTACGAGTGCAGCTGTGGTCAGCCAAGGGTGAAGTAATCGTGGATACAGTTAGCAATCTTGCAGGGTTGGAAGTAGGTGGCAGTCCTTGGGACGCTTCCTGGACAGCTACAAGCTAATTCAAAACCTATCGAGTCTTGCTATAGTACTTTGAGTAATTATCAGCCAGAAGAGATACGCTGACCGCGTTGAAAACTTGTCTGATAAAAGCTAGGGGCTGTGGCTCAGATGGATAGAGCAAGCGCCTCCTAAGCGCTAGGTCGTGCGTTCGAATCGCACCAGTCCCGTCAACGTTAGGTTTCTGTAGGCTGAGTCAATTCAGTCAACGATACAGAAGGTCTATCTGGAAAATCAACGACTATGTTGAGGCTACCACCCAGAGCCTCAACATAGCGGTTTAGTGTCGACAGTGTGATGTCTTGACGCCGCTCTGCGTTGAAAACTTCCTCCACGGTCTTACCTAAGAGAGCTGCTACTTCATTTGAAGTCATGTCTAGTAGATCGCGCAGCGACTTTAAAATAACTTCTTCTTGAATTCTTGCTTGTGCAAGCTGCTCAACGCGCTGTCTTCTCTCTGGAGAGAGTCGAGCCAGCTTATCGTCAAGTGTTACCACCATGATTTCAATCCTTCTGTAACAAAAGCCACTCATCAAACCGGCTATCAGCGACTTTAATCAGTCTCTTATAAAACTTCTTTTGATTTTCGCCTTTTTTATCGCCTGCTACCAGAATAATAGCCTGTCTTCTAGGATCAAAAGCAAACGCAACTCGCCATATGCCGTTAGGCACATCAAAGCGTAGCTCTTTTAAATTGCTATTCTTCGCTCCATAGAGAGTATCGGCATAGGGCCGGCCTAGTGTTGGCCCTGAATAGCGTAGATGAATAAGCGCCGCAAGCAGTCCGTCCTGAACATTCTCGGGTAACGCATCAAATTCAGGACTGAAGGCGTCATGAAAGATAACCTGCCAATCTTTCTCTCCGAAGTTCATGAACTACGCATTTGTCCGACAGTTGTATTCGTTTTTCTCTAAGCACTAGAAGGTGCTTCAACTTACCTATGCAACTTCTGTGAGCTGTCGTTCTACAAGTTGAGGACGAGATTTCAAGAGGCAAACGTTGTTGAAGTTGCCTTCAACGACTCTTTGGGTTTGAGGAGATGATAGCTCGTCGATCAGGCTAGTCTCTATGGCGTACCAGCTATCTTTTGAGAGGTGCTGCGAGAGTAAAGAGAGAATGTCTTCTTCGTTGTTGTAGAACACTCTGGCAATCAAAGAAACAATTGTGGGTCTCAACGTGCCGTGCGTGTCTTCTTCGATGGCTTGCGCTAGGCCAGTGGCTATGTTCTGGGCAGACATATTCTCTAAGGCAACGAGAGAAAGGTGCTGAACTTCTGTAGGAAAACGAGCTGCCGAGGAAGCCTGAGTGCGCTGCAAATCAAAGAAATATACGATCTTGACTAGTGAGAGAATTGCGATCTTGCCAAACTTGGGAAACAGATCGGCTAGCTGCTGACGAACGCTGGATGATTCTGTTGTGACAAACAGGTGGCAGGTGAATCCAAAGAACTGCTCAAAACTCCAAGACTGTATCTGTTCGAGGGTGTGTTCTGCGTTCGCTGTGGTGCTTGCTAGCTGACAGATTAGAAGAATGTCTTGGCTCTGAAGCGTGTGCTGAGTGTGGAGCGTGTTGCTGTTAGCTGTAGATAGAGCTGCCATATTGTAAAGGTGCCAGCAGTTGGCTGGATACGAGTGGGAGCGCTAGAGCGCTGGGTGACTTGAAGAGATAAATTCGTTACCTGAAGTGAAGCATGTAGACGTTATGTACACTATTTCTACTAGGTTCAAAAGCGTATTGCAAGATACAAAACGAAATATTTTGATGGGAAAATGATGCTTTCCTGACATTTTCGCTTTCTATTGTGCGGGTATGGCAGGGATGACGAGTAGGAAAAGCCTATTTGACGGGCGTTTTGCACCTTTTTTCAGGTTTGATTGAAAAAGTAGCAGATTTTACCGTCTTGTTATGAACTTCGGATATTGATGGCGATCACTGGATGAATGCGCTGAGGATAGTAGCGCCATATACCAAACGTTGGCAAAGATCCGTTAGCCATTGATCAAGCGGTTCTTTCGACAGGGGCAGTCTATCTTTTGTGGCTACTCTTTGCGATCGCCTTTCGTTGATCTGTTCTTCCTTTCTCGCTTGACTCTCTTCAACTGTTGTTGATTTTGTTGTCGATAAAGGTACGAATCTGTTGGATTAGATAGAGATCTTCATAGGCAAGTCTACCTAGCGCTTTGACAACGTAGCTTTGGGTGCGCTGATGTAGTCCTATCTGGGTCATTGTTGTTTGTAGCGCGCCTTTAAGGTGAGCGTATTGCTCTACGGGAATGCGACCGCGTCCCAACCGCCGATCGACAATCTGCACCTCAGTCTGAGCCTGCGCCAGCACAAAGCTATAGATCATCACCGCCTGCGCCAGATTCAGCGATGGCTGAGGGCGACTCTGTGGAATGCTCGTCACCAGATCGCACGTTTCCACATCTTGATTGCCGAGTCCCGAACGCTCGCTGCCAAACACGATCGCAACCGTAGTGACCACGTCTCCTTTGGCCTGAAGCTGACTGGGCAGATCGCGAACCGATACATAGTGATGCTTTTGCATGCGGTGGCGAGCGGTAGACGCGCAGGCCAGATCGATGCCCTCTATCGCGTCAGAAAGTGCCTCGTAGCGAGCGGCATTTTCTAAAATATGTTCAGAACCGTGAGCCATTGCTCTAGCAATCCCGCTGAGGTGATCGGCCTTGGGTCTGACTAGGCGCAGGTCTGTATGCCCCATTGTATTAAGGGCTCTGGCGGCAGCACCAATATTACCTGCCTCGCCGGGTTCTACTAAGATGAACGAGAACTGAATCACAATTGAAAGACTTACAAACGTGTAGGCGACGCCGTTACCATAGCCGACTGAGTACGGGTGTGTGAAGGCGTTGAATGTAGAGGCATTGAGAAAAGCAAGTGGGCTATCGACTGCTGCGCCAATAGCCCACTTACTTTTTATCTGTCTTAGATCAGATCTCAGATCAGCTATTAGCTGTTATCCAGTCCGCTGCTGTTAGACCGTACCTTTGCTCTTCTCGACGTGCTCCATCATCTTCATCTTCTTAGCTTCGTCGCCTTTGGTTGGCTCGGAGATACGATCTAGCTTGATAGTGGCGCTCTGTGCGAGGTGCTGTCTAATTTTTTCTTTACTTGCCATGAGAAAATAGTCTAGTTTGGTTAGTCCCTACAATAGTAAAGGATTGTAAACGTGAACGGATCTCACTAATGACAGAGCGGGTGGCAGTGCAGGGTCTGAAGGTAGCAGTAGTCGGCGGCGGTGCGGCGGGATTTTTTGGCGCGATCGCAGCCGCCCAAAACCCCAGCCATCAAGTCACTCTCTACGAAGCCGGACCTCAACCGCTGGCCAAGGTCAGAATCTCCGGCGGTGGCCGCTGTAACGTCACTCACCACTGCTTCGATCCGGCGCAGCTAGTGCTGAGCTATCCGCGTGGGGGGAAGGCGCTGCGCGGTGCGTTCAGCCGCTTTCAGCCCAAAGACACGATTCAATGGTTCAATCAGCGCGGCGTCAAGCTCAAGACGGAAGCTGATGGCCGCATGTTTCCGGTAACAGACGATTCGGCGACGATTGTGAACTGCCTGGAACGAGCGGCGCATCAGGCAGGCGTGCGAATTAAGACGCGATCGCCCATCAGCCGCATCGAAAAGTCCAACAACAAGTTTCAGCTACGGTTAAGGTCCGAGACAGTTGAGTGCGATCGCCTCCTGCTTACCACTGGCAGCAGCCCAGCCGGTCACCGAATCGCCCAGTCACTTGGCCACACAATAGACTCTCCGGTTCCCTCGCTATTTACATTCAACATTTCTGATAAGCGTCTACATCAGCTCAGCGGTGTTGCTGTCGATCCGGTCGTCCTAAAGCTAAAGATAGAGACTGTTGAAGATAATGAAAATGCAAGAAAGAAGTCTGCAAGCCTGACACAGACCGGGCCGCTGCTAGTCACGCACTGGGGCGTTAGCGGTCCGGCAGTGCTCAAGCTATCCGCCTGGGGAGCAAGGGAACTGCAACAGACAAAGTACCGGGCGCAGCTAATCGTCAACTGGCTGCCAGGAATAAATCAAGAACAGGTAAGAGCCGAGCTGCAAACAACAAAAGCAAACTGTAGTCGACGGGCGATCGCAACCCACAGCCCGTATACAGCAATCTCCAAACGCCTTTGGCAGTACCTGCTTAGTCGCATCGATATCGACAACAGCTTTACCTGGGCCAATCTTTCAAAGAAACAGCTCAACCAGCTTGTTCAGTCACTCACCCAAAGCAGCTACGACGTTATGGGTAAAAGTGCGTTTAAAGATGAGTTTGTCACCTGTGGCGGCGTTCAGCTCAAGGAGGTGAATTTTAAGACGATGGAGAGTCGTCGGTGCCCAGGACTATACTTGTCGGGCGAGATCTTGAATATTGATGGTATTACGGGCGGGTTTAACTTTCAGAGTGCGTGGACGGCTGGCTGGCTGGCGGGATGTGCGATCGCGTCCAACTAGTCCTAGTCGCCAGTACTGATAGTCAGTACGCAGGCCACCCCCATTTTATACAAACTTGTAATGAAAGCAGTATCTCTTTC
>Ga0115030_1001581_pt1 | contig 10306 bp, 15 predicted proteins | sample SidtaG_4_FD_87174 | JGI IMG/M metagenome (GOLD analysis project Ga0115030, IMG submission 87174) | Marine algal microbial communities from Sidmouth, United Kingdom - Sidmouth_Male1 metaG | ecosystem: Host-associated > Algae > Red algae > Unclassified | place: Sidmouth, United Kingdom | collected... | reverse complement strand
GCCCCCCGGGGGGGGGGGGCGGCGCGCTCCGGGGGGGGGGGGGGGGGGGGGGGCGCTGAGAGGGGGGACTCGTCGCTGGTTGGTGGCAGGCTAAACGTCCACGGAGCGCATCAGCCCACCGCCGACGTGTCAGCTGCGTCCGGCGTCGGCAACTAGCGACTTCCCGAGTGCCCCCGACGGACACGGAGACGGCTGAGGCAAGCGAGATCCACGGACCTGGACCCTCAGGCATGGGGGCTTGCGGGGTGCTAGCGCCAGCCGCGCCGGTCGACCCGGTCGGCTGGGTTGCGACGTCGGCAGCCACGGCGACGGCGCCGCGGCACCCGCCCGTGGCCGCGCCGGCGAGGTGGCCTTAGCGAAAGATCCGCCTTGGGCCGCGCCGACCCGGTGTGACGCCACAAGGGGGGGGAAACCCAGTCAGCGAAGACGGGGGGGGTGCGGGAGAGAGGCTCCGTAGCACGTGGGGGGGGGTTGGCGGTCGGTCGATGGGCGTAGCTGGGGGGTGGAGTGGGCTCAGCAGAGGGCGCCCGACAGATTAGCGGCTTGGCTCCAGTCACTGGCGACGCCTTGGAGCTGCACGTGATCTGTTGACGTGAGGTCCGGACGGCGGCCGCACGCAAGGCTGGGCGGAGACGCCCGGCCCGCCGCCGGCCGCGCCTGACGTGGGGGCTTCTACGCCCACCACGACTGCCGCTTCGGCGTAGGTGCGGCGGAGCCCCGCGTGGCACTGCATGAGCAAACGCATTGCGGCGTGGGGAGGGGCCGCATGAGGACACGGCTGGGGCTGCGGTCCATGGAGGCGCGGCGGGAGCGGCCAAGGGGACGAGCCGCGCTGCAGCGCGAGGGTGGCGGAGCGCAGCCCGCGGTTGCGCCAAGCCCTGTTGGGACAGGCTCGAGTGGAAGCGCCGCTGCCCAGGCAAGCACAATTTACAGGGGCAAGCCGAATGAATGGACACGGATTGTCCAAAGAATGGGACCGCGGCGAATCTGGCTGAGACGACCAGGGACGGACTCGGGCCAGCTGGGGTCTTGGGGGAGGAGCGGCGTGGCGGTTGTCGCCACTTCGGCGCTACGTGGCGCATGAGCACGCGGGGAGAGCATGAGCTCGATGCGGGTGTGACGCCGCGGGGGAGGGCGCGGGGAGGGCGTGCGTCTAAACTGGCGCGGGAGCGCAGGAGAGCGCGCGGGTAGAGCGTTCGGGGGTACGGGGGTGCCAGAACGGGGAGCTGTGTGCGCCAGCGGGCGGTGGCGCGCTGGGGGCCGGTGCGAGCAGCGCCGGGATACGAGGGGCGTGACGAGGGGCGAGGTAGTCCAACACGCTCGGCAGAGACTTTGGCTTCCCACTCCGACCAGCTGACGAGCGGGGGCGGACCGACGTCGTTTCGACGGTGTGCGCGCGGAGGCTACTTCTCTCCGGGATCCTATGTCATCGACCTAAAATCAGCGTACCGCAATGCCCCCATGGACGTGGATGTGTATGTGCAGCAGCCAGAGGGGTTTGAGGAGGGTCCCGCGGGGACGGTCGCCCGCCTGCTCTACGCCCTCTGCGTGTGAAATAAGGTGGGGCGACTGTGGGGGAATCATTTTCACGGGACACAGACGGCCATCGGCGCCGTCCGCTAGACGGCCGACCCGACGATGTCTATCTGGCAACACCCCGTGCACGGGCCGATCCACGTACTCGTAGATGTGGACGACATGGCAGTCGCGGCCATGGCGTTGGCGGGCTTGTCAGGAGCCGAGGAGCTGGTGCTGTCCACGTACGAGGGACGCGATCTGGGGGCGTCCAACACGCTCCTCGGCATGCGAATCTACCGCGACCGAGCGGCGAGCACGCTGACGCTCAGCTGCCCGGGTGTCACCGCGGCGCTTTTGGAGCAGCTCGGCACGGGCACCGCCCGACACAGCAAGCTGCCGTTGGCAGCCAATACGACTTTGAAGCGGACAGGGGAGCACCTGCTGGTGGACAGCACGCAGTACTCGGAGCTGGCGGGCAGCCTCCGATACCTCGCCACCACCACCCGACCGGACATTGCCTATGCCACCGGTGTCCTCGCACGCTACATGAACAATCCCGAGGTGCAGCACTGGACGGCGGCCGCAGGCGTCCTCCGCTACTTTTCCACTACCCCCAAGCACGAACTCCTCTAGGGGCCGGCCGAGGAGCTGGCGGGCGCGGTCGATGCCGACCTCGGCGGCTGCCGCGGAACACAAAGGTCGACCATCGGCTGGGTGCTCACCTGGAATGGTGCGGCCTTCTCCTGGGGGAGAAAGCGGCAGGCTACCGTGTTTTCCTCCACCTCGGAGGCTGAGTACGGGGCGGCCGTGGCGGCAACCCGGGAGGCGCTGTGGGTGCGTAAGCTGATGCTGAACCTTTTCCAGCCGGCTTCTACCGTCAACATGGCCGAAGACAACCAGGCCAGCCTCTCCCTCATCTCCAACCCGGAGACTACCGGGAAGGAGAAGCACATCGACATTGCCCACCACATGGTGCAGGAGCGCGTGGCGATGGGAGAGGTCGCCTTCACCTACACGACGGGCGCGGAGGCGCTGGCTGACGGGCTAACGAAGGCACTGCCTCGCCCCGTCTTCATCTCGTTCTGCTCGCATCTGGGGGTGGGCATGACGGAGGCGCCAACGTCCGAGGGCGACCCGAAAGCGTGAGGCGCATGGAACGTCCGGTCGAGATGGCCACGGCCGTGGGAGAGTGTTGGACGCAGCCAGAGGGCCGTGCCCAATGGTGGCACGTGCCACCGGCCGGCGGTCGAGGCGGCAGGGAGATTGTGCGTGACGAGATTGAGTGTGCGACTGGTGACCACGCGCCGACAGGAATTGCACGCCGATGCGAGAGAAGTGTGACCAGTGTCAGTGCGGGTCTGCAATTGGTGACGGGGGACTTCCAGACGGACCGCTGGGCCGGCTGGGAGGAGATATTGGGTGGGCGTGGCGTGGCCACAGCCACCCGTCGTAAAGATCCAACATGCACGACTTGACAGAGGGGCGTGCCAATCTTGGGGGCGTTCAAACAGGCGTGAATGAGCGTGCATCGCCCACCATGCCACCCAAAAAACGGAGTGATGCACAAACCCAGCTCCCACACATCCCGCGATATCGGAATTAAAGCGATTTTTATGATCCCGAAATCCCCATTCGAAATCTGAAAACTAGTATGCCGATCGGTGACAGTATCCACAGTCACTACATTCGGTAATGCCAAGCTCACTGTACTGTGTGTGTTCGATGGCACCGTACAGTCTATATCCGGTTATCCGTCCGACCCCAATTCTTAGCAATTGGCCTCTGACGAAGGCTTAATCTTATCCCCACCAAAACATGAAAATATGGCTGGCCTCAAGAGAGTCTCGCGGGGTCGGTGGTCTTTTTTTTTCCGCTGTGGCGCGTCCGTTCTCCTGCTGGAAAATGCACCCAAGCAAATGTCTGCACCAGTTCTTGACACAACGATTTCTCATATGAGAACTGCTCGGAATCGCACATTACAGTCAAAAATATTACTGATTACTGGAGTATTTGACCATCCGAGAGCCCCGAGTGGCCATCTTGGTGTGTCCTTCCGCCACACGAAGGTGCTCGTGGACAGCGAAGAGACCGGGTGCAGCTCAGGACGCTTCGCAAAGGAGGGGCACATGAGTTGTTGAAGGACCTCTCGCGTGAGGAGACACAGAGGTCTGCTAAAAACAATCGCCTGAGCAGGAGTCGAGGATAGAGCAGGGGGGGGTGAGGGGGAGAGGTTGGCGCGGAAGGCTGCAGGCCAAGGACAGCTAATGGGACGGAGGAAGGACGGGTGGGGGAGGAACGGGGGCGGATGGGAAGGAAGGGGATGGGATAGGGTCGTGCAGGGACTATAAGCTGGATGGATAAATGATGAGAAAGGCTGCGCGGGTACGCGGGGAACTGGGACAGGATTGTGTTGTAATGACTTGAAGGGCGAGGGATGGGGGGGGCAATGAATGACCCTAAAACACCCGCTCGATACAACTTGATCACGAAACAAGAGCTGTAGAGTCTCTCTGGTGTGCCGACCACACATCTTTGTCAACCTTGGCCAACAAATCGGCCCGTCCAGCCACTACAGGGCTCCGGGGTGCGTGGAGGGGCCTCGTCATCCGGATCCTTGCGGCGAACGCGGTCGGGAGCAAGGCGCTCTGCTCGGAATTCACTTCAAGGGCTCTGTGAACGCGGAATTGCACCGATCCGGTCTCGTAATTGTTGCTGCTTGTTTCCAGGGAGAAGCGCTTTTCTCGTCCAGGAGAGCTCCGTTTGAGGCGCACAAGGCGTCCTTAGAGAGCTGATGAGCTGCGGAGTCCTGTGGTGGACTCAAACCGCGCTGGGTTTCTTTGTTTGTTTTATAAAAAAGTGTGAACTGCGCTACAGGAGATTCCGGAGCATCCCCAGGATCCCGATTTCATATGTAAACACTGTGGATTTTCCACACAACCCCGATTTGCTAAGAACTGGTGCAAGTGTCAAGAACTGGTGACAGACGGATACATGCGCTCCAGTTACATGACATGTCATACAACTGGGGGATTTTCCTTGCCCGAAGGCGCACGAGAACTCAGCATTCGACTGTTTGCGGACGACCGAGTCGCCAGAGTGCCTTATATTGGTCAGGTCCTGGTCAGATCCTGCGGAATGGGTGAGAAAGCCATTAAGCGTGATACTTGACCAGGTGCCCAAGGGTGTCTTATCACCGGGTACAGCACTGTATACAATCAATGTCCGGTTATATGCGCTCCAGTTACATGACATGTCATATAACTGGGGGATTGTCCTTGCCCGAGGGCGCACGAAAACGCAGTATTCAACTGTTTGCAGACGACCAAGTTGCCCGAGAGCATTCCATTGGTCAGATCCTGCAGATGTGGTAACTCAGTCAGAAACAATCCAGCAACCTGGACACTTGACCAAGTGCGCAAGGGTGTGATATAAGCGGATACTGACTGTACTGTACCCCAGCAGATACCCCCCGGATTTGCTTCCTCGTTTCGCTTCTTTCATGACGGGGGACCGTGTGGGGCTGGCCGGGCCGTCCCGTGGGCCACCGCGCGCTGTCGGGGTGGGAGGTCAGGGGGCGTCCCATGGCGGACGCCAGTGCAAACACATGTGCTGTGCAGTACAGCTGGCATGAGAAGGTGTGCTTGCTCACGCAGCCCTCGAGCCCGACCCCACCGCCTCTGCCATGCCCAACCCGCGCGGATCAGTCGTTTGCTTGTCGTCGCCCGTGCCGGCCCCCGACCTTATCGAGCGAGGTGATCACGTCGCGACGTGTCGGCAAGGATGCCATGCACTCAAGCCCGCGCGGCGCGTGCCGGCCTGGGCCAGACGGGGTGTGACGGGATTATTGTGCGGAGCGCGAGGGATATTGGACTGAGACCCAGATGTGTCCATTGAGAGGAGAGAGAGTTGTGACAAGTGAGTGTCAGCTGGGCTGGGCGGACCGCGGGACCGCCTGTGGAGGGAGATATGGTCGGCTGGGGCGCGCCCCCAGCCACCTGTTGAGTGAAAGACAACGCGTTGAGTTGACTGATTATGGGCCCAGGTCCGGCGGCGTCAAGACGTACGCCGCTCGTCCCTCTGCCTGAAATGCGAGATCCCCGATTCTCCCACCGAGCAATCGGACGCGTTCACACCCTACCACGCCGCCACGGACACGCACCTGACCCTGACCGCCATGGCGGAACCGACGACGTGCTATGAGTCTTGCCTAGAGAAACTGGACAAGGACTACAAGACTTGGGCGGCGCTGTTCAAGGCGTCGCTCCAGGGAAAGCTGCTTTGTGGGTCCATCGGCGATCCAGCCCCCAACGCGACGACTGACCCGGCTGACCATACCGAATGGGTCATCAAGGACCAACGAGCTTACGCCCGACTCATGTTGAGCGTCGAGCTCCACCATCTACCGACGGTCCAAGCGTGCAACAGCGCCAAGGAAGCGTGGGATGCGCTGGAGGAGATGTTTACGGCGCAAAACAACGCACGCCGTCTGCAGCTCGGCCAAGAGCTCGCTAAGCTCAAACTCAATCGCGGGGAGATACTTATGGCTTACTCGGGGCGGACTAAGAGGCTGCAGCCGGCTATGTTTGCCGCGGGGCACCCGATTGACAACAACACCGCCATCCTCCACTTCCTGATGGGGCTTGGACCTGAATACGAGATGGAGAAGAAGATCCTGACGAGCATGCACACAAAATTGCGGTGGACCTGTACTCTCTCCACGCTGTTCCCTGTTGAGGAGGTGGCAGCCGAAGCCACGACAGCATCTGAGGGGCCGACCGTGGCGGCCTTGTCCGTGGGCGGTCTTCGTGACGCACTCCCATCGTGGCCCAAGGACAAGCCGATGCCCCGGTCTGAGCGTCGGTGGCTGGTCGTTTGTTGGAATTGCAGCACACGCGGCCATTATGCCCATGAGTGCCCTAGAACGACCGACCGTCCGCATGGTAGCGGTTGGGGGCCTTCTGCATCCTTCATGGTTACGACCACAAAGAAGCCGCGCAAGCCTACCGTTGCCGGTCCCTCTGTCGACGCCGCGATGTCGCCGCTCCCCAAGCCGACCGACCACAAGTGGTTGATCGAGTCGGGTGCGTCCAACAATATGAAGCCGACCGCAATGGGAATCACTAACTATGAAGAAGGCGCCAGAGAGGTCACCATTGCCAATGGGCACACTCACGACTCTCCTGGGCGCAGCTCCATTGCGCTATCGACCTCCCTTGGCGGCGCCGTGACCCTCATGGACACCATGTTGGTACCGGGAATCTCGACGTACCTCTTTTCCGCCCGTGCCGCAGACACCGCGCGAAGGGGGACATCCGCTTCTACCAGGGAACCTGCACAATCAAGCAGAACGAGGTGACCGTCGCCATGGGCTACGTGAACCATGATGAGAAGTATGAGCTCGCGCTCGGCAGCGTCAACAAGAGGAGGACCGCACCGATGCCTCCGCACGCCAATGTTGCCTACGGCAAGGCCAACCCCAAGGGGGACCTGTGGCAACGTCGGTTTGGCCACCTCGGCTACGCAGACGTCGATAAGGCAGCAAAGATTGTCACAGGCATGAGTATCACCGGTGCTGTCATCCAGGCCAACATCGGCACCGTGTGAGAGCCGTGTGTCAAATCCCGCATGCAGGTACACCCACACTGGGCGGGGCGGCGCGCTACTGAGCCGCTAGAGCGCCTCTGTGTCCACCTGATCGGGCCTATCACCCCGTCATCGGGACGTAGCGCTCTCCAAGCGCTATCGCTTACCGACGCCTGCACAGACATGTCCCTTGTCACCCCGCTCAAGAGCAAGGCGGAGGCTGGGGCTGCACTCCGCGATTGGCTTGTGTACCTTGAGAACCAGACGAACACGACCGTCAAGAGTACCCGTGCGGACGGCGCAAAGGAGATCCTGAACAACGACATCACGAAGCAGTTCCTGCAGGCCAAGGAGATCGAGCCGGATCTCTCAGCGCCCTACTCGCCCAAGCGGAACAAAAAGGCGGAGAGGCACAACCGGGTGGTCATGGAGCGCATCCGTGCCATGCTACTCGGCTCCGGCCTTCCTCTCTCCAACTGGGCTGAGGCCATGGTCGCTGTCACCTTCGTCATGAATCGCTCACCCACCGACGATGGGTCGGCAACACCGTATGAACGGTTCTACGGCAAGCGACCGGACGTGTCCATGCTCAGGGTTTGGGGTTCCAAGGCGTACGCCAAGCGTTCGACTAAGCAGGCTGGCAAACTGGCGTCGCGTGTGATTGCTGGACACATGGTCGGCTCCTCTTCGGGCGGTCACGCATGGCGCATCTGATCGGCCGCATCGAGCGCCATCATGACGCGGAGTGACGTGGAGTTTGACGCGACCGCACCTTCGTCGCCGGTTATCCCCGACGCTTTGCCTGTTTGCTTGTATCTGCCGGAAGACTGGTCAAACACGGACAGCAACACATCGGGAGACGGGGGTGCTGGGGTGTCACCGCCGCTGCAGGGTATTCCGGTCGTCGACAACCTGTCGGATGCTGTCGCTCTACTTCCCGCCACGTTCCCGCCCGCGGCCGCCGATCTGAGACCCCTCGCACAGCACGCGACAGTACCGCAGACGCCCACGGCGCCTCGGGCCTCAGCCCGCACGCATGACTACAACCTTCGCGCACGCAAGGGGACTGGCGAACCGTCCGCCCTCTCTGCGTCCGCTCATTCCACCTTGGCGGATGGTGACCGGGACCCCGTCCCTGCGTACGCACCCGTCACGCTGGAGGCCGCGGTAGCCCACCGCGACTGGTCCGCCGACCCACCCCAGTCGCGAGCGGAGGCGCTCTCGCGCCACGACGCGTATTTGTGGAAGACGACCATGGACGGTGAGTACAAGGCGCTCGTCGACAACGACACCTGGACGATTGTTCAGCTCCCTCGCGGTGCCAGACATATGCGTGGCAAGTGGGTATTCGCGTACAAGCAAGATGCAGATGGGCAGGTCACCCGGTACAAGGCCCGATTCGTGCGATGCGGGTACTCACAGCAGGCCGGCGTGGACTACAACGAGATTCGGGCCCCGTGCCCCGCGCTGGCGACCGTGCGGGCGGTGATCGCCTATGCGGCGGCCCATGAATATGAGCTTGACACAGTCGACATCAAGACGGCCTACTTGAACGCGCCTATGGACGTGGAAGTCTACGTCGACCTACCAGTGGGCTACTCCGGCGGCGGGCCCAAAACGGTGGCCAAGTTGCGCTCGGCGTTGTATGGTACGAAGCAGGCCGGGCACCTGTGGGGAGAACACCTGTGTGCGACTCTGACGGCCGCCGGCGCCAATCGGTCTACCACCGACCCGAAGCTGTACACGTGGAAGTATCCGCACCATGGGCGAATCATCATCCTCGCCCATGTCGAAGATCTGGCTACCCTTGGCAAGACGCGCGCCTCGGTGGAAGCGGCAAAGGCGGCGATCTTACAACGCTACCAGGGGCGAGACTTGGGGCCGGCCAAAGAGTTCCTGGGGATGCGCATTGTGCGCGACCGCGACGAGCCGACGCTGACGATCAGCTGCCCCGACCTCATCAAGGAGCTCATTGACAACTTTGGCATATCGAGCGCGCACCGCGCCAATGTGCCTTTTCCGGCGGGGACAGCGCTGCACCGGTCTGGGGAGCCGCCGATGGACAGCAACGGACGGTATCAAGAGCTGGTTGGGAGCCTCCTGTACTTAGCAACGGCCGTACGTCCCGACATTGCCTTCGCCGCCAACTGCCTCGCCCGCTTCATGAGCAATCCGGACGAGACGCATTGACGGGCCGCCAAGGGAGTTATTCGTTACCTCGCCGGGACGGTGGAGTTTGACCTGGATTACGGCAGGACGGGGGAGCTGGAAGGGGCGTTGGACGCTGATGTTAACGGCTGCCTCGACACACGCCGGTCGACGACGGGGTGGGTGCTCCTGTACCACGGAGGGGCGATCTCTTGGTCGAGCAAGCGTCAACCGACCGTCTCTTGCTCCACTGCTGAGGCTGAGCACATTGCCGCAGCTGCTGCGACCCGCGAGTCCCTGTGGCTGAAGAAGCTCATGGTGGACCTTGGCAAGGCAGACCGGGCGGTCACGATGGCCGAGGACAACCTCGTTTGCCTGGCGTTGATCGCCAACCCCGAGGGGACGGGCCGCGAGAGACACATTGACACCGCCCACCACGTCGTCCGGGAGCGGACGGCCATGGGGGCCGTCAAGTTCTTCCACCAAGCCGGCGCCGAGATGGCCGCCGACGGCCTGACCAAGGCACTGGTAGGTCCGGCGCTCGCCGACTTCCGCCGCCGACTGGGAATGGTCCAACAGGGGGAGCCTCGTGCCCCCCCCACGACCAACTAGACGTCTCCTATCACCCCGGTCGCCGACATCCTACCCGATGGCCATGCCCGGCGTACGACGGGTGGGCCTTCAGCCCCGATGGTGCGACTTGGGGAAATCCCAACAACGACGGCCCCATCTCATATTCGTTACACGTTGCGCCACGAAGCAGAAATGTGTCTCTTTATTTAGGAAATGGGCCCACTGGGCTTTTCTGTCAACGCGGTCGACCCCAGTCTGGTCTTAAATGGTCATGATGGGATCCTGGAAGTACGAATCAACTCCGAAGCGCAGAAATCGGGCGGGCGTTGGACCTGCCCCATTCGTGAAGCGAAATGGGGCAGGTCCGGCGTCGGCCCCAATGCGTTCTGTGCTCTCATTGGTGGAGTGTAACCAAATATGTATTACTATAAATTGGTTTAGCGCGCAACGTGTGTTGGGATGATCTTGATCAGTTCTGAAAGAT
>Ga0115030_1001576_pt1 | contig 10332 bp, 7 predicted proteins | sample SidtaG_4_FD_87174 | JGI IMG/M metagenome (GOLD analysis project Ga0115030, IMG submission 87174) | Marine algal microbial communities from Sidmouth, United Kingdom - Sidmouth_Male1 metaG | ecosystem: Host-associated > Algae > Red algae > Unclassified | place: Sidmouth, United Kingdom | collected... | reverse complement strand
TCATCAGACCGATGGGTGCGATGCGACCCACGATAACGCCATCGATGTCGGATTTCGGTGGCGCGATGCCCAATCGCCGAGTCGATGGGCCCTCGATGAAAAATAGTCCAAAGGAGACGATGAAGGGGGGTGCGCCAGCCTGGTCCAGGTCTGGTCGGGATTGCCGGGTTTGCCGCCAGGTGGACCTCGTCGTGGCCTCGCGCAACTGCTGAGCGTCAAGGGGGTGTTAAAAGGCGGGACCGGATTGGGCACACACTTCCATACTTAAACCTTATTGGCAGGTACTGCTTAGGGTCTTGCCACACAGCTTCGTATCTGGCTCCCGTGCCGGTCAGGCATGCAGGCAGATCTGGCTGTTGACAGGACCCCTCAGTCAGGAGGTAGTCAAATGGGTGGCCCAACGGTCCTCTTGGGGAGCTTCCGCTCAAAAAGCTATGATATGTGCTCGCGCGTCTACTTTTTGAAAAAACGCGGACTGTCGAGCGCGCCCAGATGGGCGCCTCGGCCGCCTCGCGGCCCGTCCGGCCTACCCAGCCCGAGTCTGTCCAACGGCGCCAGGTTTGCAGCGCAAAAGCTGGATCGCAAACAACGTTGTTCTTCGATCGGGCGCTTGTGTGTCGCAATGTGCCCCACCTCGGCTCTTTAGGAAAATGTTGTGTGCCCTGCATCCAAAATTCAGCGTTAAGGCAGCGCAATCCGTGGCCACGACCCAACTCTGGGGGACCAGGGTCCTGCCATCTTTCAAGGATTTTGAGTACTGGCCCGTCAATTGTCCTGCCCCTCCCCCAAGGTCACTCGCTCAAGGTTCCGCCACCATACTGTGGGCCAATCGTTACACACCACCGCATGCCACCTAATCCACCCCTGTTCGCCTTGCCTCTGAGAGCGTGTTTCCTGCGATTTCCCCCATTCCCCTGCGTTTCCCTCACACGGTTCCCAGTTGCTGTGGCCGCTGTCCCGTCCGCCGGCGCAGGTGGCGGAGGCCACGCGCAGAAGGGAGTCGGTTGCTGGACGGACCCTCGGGACGGAGCGGCTCTAGTGTCGGACCAGACCCGCCGCGGCCGCCGCCGCCACCAGCTGCGCGTGTTTGCGCATCTGGCTGCCACGAGCCGCGGCTGTTGCGGTGTCCCCCGTCCACTGTACCCGCTTGAGCACCCCCGTCGGGTGTATTCGTGAGCGGGTGGCTGTGGTCGACCCACCTGGGCTGCAAGCGGCGCGGCGGCTCGCGCGTGCGAGCAATCCGGTTGGGCCTGTCGAGCCGTTCGATTGGCCACCGCCGACTCACGGCGGCTGCGGCTGCACGCACTCACGGGGTGTGGGTGCGGTGGGGGGGGAGCGGTGGTCTGGACGTTTGTTGTGCAGACGTGTGGGTTGAGGTGATGAGACGGCGGCCGGGCGCAGCGTGCCGCAGCGTTGCATGCCTCCGCGACAGCGCTCCTCTCCCATCCCAGACGGTCCCACCTGGGCGGGGGCCCCCCCGCCGCCCGCGCTTGAGTCGCGCCTCCCGCCGCATGGCCAGCCACCCCACACAGGTTGGCGCCAGCCACGGCGCGGACGTGCCGTTGGAGTCGTGGCCGGTGTCGTGGTCGAGCGGGGTCTCGCCCGTCCCGACCCGTGGCGTGGCAGCGGTCGCGCGTGTAGGGGTGGAGGGGACGGGAGGGCCAACGCCCGTCGCCACGCCGCCACGCCAGTGACGACGCCGTCCTGCCCCGCAGCCAACGTGACGGCTGCGCGGGACGGGGGTGAGCGAAAGGGTGTGAGGGCGGAGGAGGGGGAGAGGGGGTTGACGTTCGGGTCGCGTGCAGGCACAGCCGCTGCGGCCACGGGTCCGCCTCTGCTTTCGTCAGGGGGGGCGGGTCCGCAGCGGCTCTTGCTCCAACCACCAGCTGTCGAGCGGCACGCGGTTCCGTCGCAGGGAAGGGTGACGCCGTGTTCATGCGGGTGGTGTCTGCCCGAGTTTGCCGCCATGGCCGTTCCGGCCGAGGGTGCCGAGGACGCTGGGGGCAGAGTGGATGTTGCGCCGTGCCCACCCTCCACCCGGGTGGACACAATGGCCATCAGCGGTATACGCTGTGGGGGTGCGGACGTCGGCGGCGGCGATAGGGGAGCTGCTGGCGCGGCCGCATGGTTGACGACTCCCTCCTCTACGCTGTCGGTGGGGTCTGAGGTGTCGGCGGCCACCGTCTGCTCGTCCTCGACTGCCGACGGCGGTATTGCTCCAATGGATGAGGAAGCGCGGGGCGGCACAGCGGTCAACGACGGTGGCCATCTCAGGGCGACCAAGGGCATCAAGTCCGCCATGCTCCTCGGTGATCTCGTCAGCAGCGGCAATGACAGAGCGCGAGCCGAGGCGTCGGCAGCGGCTCCCGCAGAAGGCCGCGGCGAGCCGCCGCCGCCGGTACCGGGGAGGCTATGGGCCGGGGTAGTGGGAGGGCGGTCCTCCCCGACACGGTCGACGCTCTTCCCGCGCTCCTTGCGCTCCCTGCTGCCTTGGTTTGTCGGTGGCCGCCCGGCAGCGGGGACCGCGGCGTCGGCAGCGGCCGATGCTGCGAACTTGCCAGTAACCCCGGACCAGGGGAGGGTGGTGGACGACCAGCTAGTCTCCCTACCTTGTGACATGGCGCAGGCGGTTGTTGCCGAGGCGGCGGCGACGAACGGCCCGTCCGTTGCCGCCGCTGCTGCCACCTGTTTGGCGGACGCCAGCGGTGACGCTGCTTCCCGCGACGCCGGCGTAGGCGCCGTCGCCGATGCGGCGGCCGCGGCGGTAGTGCCCGCCGTCGAGGCTGCCTCCGCCGCGCCGCCGATCCCGCCGCGCCGTTGCCGGCGGATGCCCCGCTCCCTATCTGCCCGCGCACCCGACCGGAGGGCACGCACGGCCAGCGGTGGCGCGTCGGCAACGTGGACTTCTGGGTGGACGGCGCCATCAACGGCGTGGCATTCGTGGGGGGCGGGGGCGGCGGGGGTAGACCCCGAGGCCCGCTCTGAAGGTGGCGCTACCCCACCGGCTGGCGCGCTGCCACCGGTGGGAGCGGGGGGGCCGGCGGCCGGTCCCATCCAGCTAGTGGGCCGACCGCCGCGGCGTGGTGTTGCACACCCTGCTCTGCGGCGCTCGCCGTCGTCGCCGCCCCTGCCGTCGTCGCCCTCTGCCCCGACGCTGCCAGCTGCTGACAAGGGGGATGTTGGCAGCGTCGCCGCCGACGGGGCGTCGACAAGCAGAAGTGCTGCCGCTATCGCGTCCAGCAGCACGCACAGCAGCAACAGCAGCAGTCAAGACAGCATCAATAGCAGCCAAGACAACAGTAGCAGCAGCAGCAGCTATGACGACCGGGGCGGAGCGCCTACCCACAGCGCCGGCGGCGGCAGCCGCTCCTGGTTCACCGCTCACCCGTCTGTGTCGGCGCCGCTGTCGCGGTTCCCCCGGCCGGGGGGCAGCCGCCACAGCGGGGGCAACCGCGACGGTACCACCGGGACAGTTGGCGACAGTCGCAGTCGGTCCTGGTTCACTGCCCACCCGTCCGTATCGGCACCTCTGGCGCGGTTCCCCCGCCCTGGAATCCGAGGGACTGCGGCCGGGGACGAGCCGTCGGCGATCCCGCGCTCCTCCTCGGGCCTCGGTCTTGGCACCCGCCTCCGCCGCTCCGTGTCGGCCATGCCCTCCTCCCCGCGGTCGACCACTGGGGGCTCGGAGCGGCGCGCGTCTTGGCTCGGCCTGACCGCCGCCGTCAGCCGGCGGGCGACGTCCGACGTGGGCGGCGGCGGTGGCAACAGCTGGGCGACGCCGTGGAGTATGGCGGGCACCACGCCGGCAGCCCCGCCGCCAGAACCCTTTTCCACGATCACTTCTGCCTCGGAGCTCCGCGTCCTGTCCATCGGGTTGGTTGACGCGAGCGAGGTGGCAGGGGGAGCAGGAGGGCGGGTGGCGCGTGGCGCCTGGAGCGGGCGAGGGCGCTGGGGGCGCCGACCGCCGAGGGCTTTTAAGCACATCCTGGAGAATGTGCGGGTCGAGGCGGGGCGCGAGGGAGCGGGGTGGTAGGATTCGCAGGGGGGTGGGTGACTAAGCAACTCTTTTTTGGTGGCACTGGAACGGCGTGCTCTCTTTTCCATTGCAAAAGTCCACGTGCGCGGGCCAGCGCCTTGCGGTCGTCCGCGGCGCCCGGATCTCGGCCCGAAGTGCATTTGCTGCGCATGTGTCTGTAGGTGGCGTTTCTAGCAAGCCGCTCGACGTGAAGCACAGCACAGAGTCGGGCTGCGATTCATTCAAAGAGCTTCAAGGCGGGCGCCCTTGTCCGCGTGCGTGACGGGATCCTGTGCTACAAACACTGGTCAGCCGACCTCCGCCACCCCTGGCGATGGCGGGCCTCCCCGCCAAAGCCGGCAACGCCGTCGCAATTGCAACGACGGGGACACCCCGTGTGTTGCAGCTGCTGCCGCTGTGTCGCCGACGGATGGGGGCGGCTGTGTTGCGCGATAGCGTGGCCGTGGCGATACGGACAGCAACGGCGGTGAACACTGACGCCCGCCAGAGATCTGAACAGTGCCTGCTGCAGACGTCGCTCGACTGCCGCACACCACGCACGATGCGCCGAGACCGTTTGCGCCCGAGCCGAACATGCGGCGACATCGCTGCTGCCCGCTTCACTGCCTAGACAGACCGGGGCCGTTGCCTAGGCGGATACGTCGATCCCGCCGTCGTTGCAGCCGCTACCCGACACACACATGTGCGGTTCCAGCACACACCAGAGCAACGAGCAACATCAATGGAGCATCGCAGACCAAGCACAAAAGATGGGGAATTCTCTTTGCCACCCTCGCTCTCTCCAAACTCACACTATGCAGAACCGTATGGCCGCCCAGCAGCCGCCCAGTCACCACACTTCCCACAGCACAGTGAATGCACAGTACACGATGTAATCTCTCGCGGGGGCTCCCTCCAAAGCCCCGCGCCCCAAGTGGCCGCAGGTCAACGAGGAGGCGAAAGGCTGCATCGACGCTACGTGCATACAAGCTCGGCGTACAAACACGCGCCACACAGCGCAGAGACCCCAGTACACTCGGCATGCCCAGCGCGAGGTCACGAAGCGCCCACACGCAGAGTGAAACAACCCTGCCGAGACGGCCGCAGACTGCCCTGCTCGAGAATGACCAGCAAGCACGCGCACGGCATGCCGCGCGAGTGCTAGGGCACACACCATCTGCAAGCAACCGGTGCAGGCGCCAATGCGTACGCTCCGCTGCTGGACCAGGCCAAACCGCGGTACCCACCTCAAGGGTTGATTGGTGGGAAGGCGTCCTGCACAACGCCCAGAAGGCTCTCCCCATGGTAGTTGCGATCCCGCGCAAACTGGCACGGCGGTACAAAGATGAAACGGCGAAGATCGTCCAACGCCAGCCCAGCTCGGGACCGATTCAGCAGGTACTTGATGAAGTCCTGGAACCCGGGGGCGTCCTCTGGCTTCTGGGGCTCAAAGTAGAGCAGCGATGCCTCGGGCACAACGAACTTGTCCAGGTGCTGCAGATTGAAGCGGCGCTCGACGATGAGGGTGTAGGGCAGGCCGCCCTCTGCCAACTGGTTGCCACCAATGTGGTGGGCCACCAAGTTGCAGATGAACCGACCCGTCTTTTGGAGGCGGCACTGCCACTGGGCACCGCGCGCCACATGCGGGTACACCTTGCGCCACTTGTGAGGGTCGGTGAAGAGGACGTCGCTGATCAGCGGCCACGCGGCTGCGTCCTTGTCCAGCGAGCGCCACCGGGCCAGCGTTAACGCCTTCCACAGCTGCTCGTCTTCGGCCATCGTTCTCCACTCGCGGCTCACGAGGCGCACATTGGCCAGCTCCGGACCCGGCAGAAAGGAGAAGACGTGCTTGGTGATCTCCTCGGGCAGCCACGCGAAATGGTTTTCACGTAGCATTCGCCGGCCGCCGGGCCGCGACTTCAGCGCCCGCGTCGCATCCGAGGGGTCATCGGTGACCTCGCTCGGGCAAGGCGTCACGCCACCCATCAGGTGCCCCTCGAGCAGGGCCCGCTCCTGGTCCACCGCTGACATCTGTGATGTCAGCATCGTCCGGAGGTAGTCACGCATGAAGGAGGAAGAGCCGCGGGAAAGCGACGGCTTGGACGCCACATAGTCCAGCATCTTCCTAATGTCACGCACCATTGCGGGGACGGAGTCAGCGCTGGAAGGCGGGATGGACATGACCATGTCATCCAATGCGCACGGCTCGCTAAGTTGTGCAGCAGGGCACGCGTTGGGGCCGTCGCACATCGCGGCACTGTGCACAATCAGCAGAAAATGGGAAACAAACAGAAGTTATGCAGAAAAAACAAGCAGCCAGAAGGAAACAAGAGCCGTCAGTAAACTCAACACATGCAGCTAGCTGTGATCCACAGTGCCAACTGAAAACATCGAGAACGATCACCAGACTCAGTCCGCAACCCGCCAGGTCGCCACCAAACCCATGTCGCCACAAAACCAGAGAGCAAAGGAAACTGTTCTCCCAAACATACCGGTCATGGTTGCACCACGGGCGCAGGCGCTTCGAGCTGCCGGCACCAGAAGGCGACGACGAATCGACTCCGGTGGGAGGCTGCTCCCCGGTCATTTGCAAGTCTAGCAACCGCCTCGTCGTCTCGTGCTCGTCCGCCACTCGCCGTGCTCCCATCGTCGACACAGGGGGGGCCTCCGGCAGCCGCAGCGCCGCACCACCGCTGACACCCGCAGCCGCCGAGCGGGCGGGAAGCGTCCGGACGGGCACCTCCGCATCGTCGTCGTCTGATGACACCACTGGCGCTGGCGTCGTCACGCCACCCGCCACATTATCGGCCACCATTCCGTCGCCTTCGGCATCCACGTCAACCACGCCGGCCAAAGCCGAGGCCGCGGTCGCGTCATTACGATCGAGGGAGCCCTCGGCCGTCCCCACTCGTCGCGCGGGCGGAGTGCCGAACACCTCCTGGAGGTTGTCCTGCGAGCCCTCCGCGTCCATCAACCCGCCCCGGGAATTGTTGTCCACGCCCGGTGATTGGGGGCGACGGGACGGCTCCAGACGACCGCCAGCGCGCCGCTTGCGGCCGACATAACCAGAGCCCGTGCCGGTGCTGCTGCCACTGCTGCCGCTGCTGCTGCTGCTGGTGTTCCCACTGTCGTGACCGTCTTCGTCGTCGTCGCCCCTGACGGGAGCCACAGCAAGGTCATCGTCGCGGCCATCCTCCGCCTCCACCGCGCCAGTTGCCTGCTCGACCGACGCGCCCGCCGCCGACGCCGGCCGGTCAGCACAGAAGGACATTGACGGGCGCGGGGCAGGCACAACCACTGCAGACTGCGACGCCCCGTACCCACCGACAGACGCGGGGAGGGAGATGCCACCAGGAGGCAACAGCGGCCTGAGCGGGGGCGTGTGGGCGCTGCTGTCGCCGGATGCTTGACGCCGCTGCCGAGCGAACGGGGTAGTGGGGCCACTGCTCTCCGCCCGAGTTGCGCGGGTGCGGGGAGACATGGTCAACGATTCGGATGACACTGAGCGCCGAGCAAGTGGTGTGGTCGGGAGGGGGGGGGGGCGCAACACGGGGGAGCGCACTTGGAAGCACAGGCGACAGCAGCAGCAGCGACTCCGAGACGCACAACGCTAGGTTCTGAGGGGAATGACCCGCCCAAAATCCCACGAGAGCCGGGATAAGCCGCTGCGAGCCGGTGAAGCGCACCGCGTCCGGTCGACCAGGAGACAACTTCCGCAGTCCCCCACGACACGTCGACCACCACACAAAACCAACGAGTCCGAAACTCGTCAGTTACCAGCGCCACCTCCTAAAGTCCGTGGAGTTCAGGTCTCAGGAAGGAGACTTTGGCAAGGAGGAAGAGGTCCACGGACGTGTTGAAGACAGCGGGGGTGAGCACAGGGGCAGCAAGGACACCGAGAGGAACGTCCGCTACCAGTACACGCAGTATGGAGTTGGCAGATACCAAGGACAAGGCGGTCCGCGCTCAAGGCGCAGTTACCGCCTCTCTAGACAACCGTCCAGGCCCACCACAGGTGGGAAGATGGGTCGGCGTCCCGCAACACAGGCCAAAATAACACCACCAGTGCGAGGCAGCGTGTAGAAGAGGATACAAGAAGCGCGCCAGCGTCTGCGCGAGCAAGGGAGCCAAACGTCCAGTCGGAGCACGTCTTCACAGCCGCCGCACCCCGTCCCCACAACGCGGCATGCGTTGCCAGCGCCTGCCGACCAGCGTCAATAGCGACACCGTGCCGTGCGCTCCGTTAGCCAGGCCGCGGGTTCGTGCAGACAACGAGGGACGGAAAAAAGGTAAAGGGTGGCCACGACTGGTGTGACACGGTAGGCGAGGACGGGTTGGGTGCACGCAGCCCGCCTGCTGGAGCACTCCACGCGCACGCCGCGGTTGGGGAGCACCGTGCACACGCGCCAAGAGACGGCGGCCCCTGCACCCACACCCAAACAGGCAGACGCGGTGGTGGTTGGCAACGACAAACGCTGTCGACCGGGGCGGGGAGCGCACGGACGTCAGTAAGGCGGGGTAAGGGCGGGGGGACGACGGTGGGGGGGGGGTGGTCGGCGTGCCCGACCGGCGCGACACGCGTGTGCCGGCTCCCACCCTGCCAGACTGCTGTCGCGTTCACCCCCCGACGGCAACGACGAGTCTGTGGCGGTGGGGGTGCTGGGCGTGGGACGGCGTGCGTCGGGGGAGGGGCACCAGCTCGCGACGCCTGGGCCACGCGCACGCACGCGCGTAGCGGTGGGCACAGCCAGGGCGTGGGAGCGCAGTGGTTTGGCACAGGCCACACCACCCACCGTCCCTCTGCCTGGCCCACCGGAGAAGGGGCGGTGGTGGGCTGGCCGGCGTGCGTGACGGGGCGCTCGCTCCGCCCCGCGAGCCTCAGGCAGCTGTGACAAGTGGTGCGCACGGGCCAATCGGAGTTTGGCCCAGCGACACGCAGAGTCTCGGCGCCCAGAAACAGCCGATGTGGTGGGGGCAGCAGGGACGGGAGCGTGCATGTGGACCATCCGTTCCGACGTTCAAGATGGCATGTCCACCAATAGATACGGGGCTGCGGTGGGATTGTTTGCTGGCCTCGTCCCCCACAAGTTGGTGTGGCCTTGGAGGCTGTTGTCAACAGTGGCAGGTGACTGGGGGGAAGTCGGATTGGTGGCGCAAGGTGGCGTGAGGTGCCTTCACGTGGCCTCTTGTCGAGCACTGCTGTCAGCAGTAGTTTGAAAGGGCCTCCAGTTTCTTGCACATCTGCTGAGCGCCGACTCCGCGGTCACGTATCAAATGTCATGCGGCCTGGATGATGGATTGGCAGTAGTACAGTACAGTAGTGCCCGTGTGTGCGCAGCGGTGGAATTTCTCGGATATTGTGCTGCACATAGAAAGTGACACCCGTAAAGTAAAAAAATTCCTTCTCAAAATTCGGTATTACGATCGATTTTGACCACTCGTGAACATAATTCAACACAGGCCGAAAGAATAAAATTATGATATTGATTTACCATATGAGTTTCTCATTGGATGCTCCTATGTCAACATTTCAGCATTATCAACATCGACGGAACGTGGGCGCGTGGTGTGGGGTCGTTTCGACTGTGACGGGTGCGACTGGCGGCGGCGGCCATCGCAGCAGTTGCCTGAAACGCATCTGCCCCGACTGGACAACCGCCGCGCAGCCGCCGTGGGGGTTGTCAACGGCACCACCAACGCCCCCCTCCGAGCTTGGGGGTGGGGTTGGCAACGGCCGAGGCAGCCGGCCGAGGCAGCGCTTGGCGGCGCACGGCGGACGGGGGCGCGGGAGGCAGAGGGCGTGGTGCGCGTGTGCGTGTGGACACGGGTGGCGACATCCGTGGCGGTGGCGGGGCGACGGCTGGAGCCGGTGGCCGCGGTGCCCGCGCGGCCGCCCCCACAAACCAGTCGCCCGCCGCACGACCGTCGTTGGCATGTTGCGTCGTCGTCGCGCACCCCAGAGGATATCGCCAACGGCCGGCGGCAGCACCAGCGATGGTGGGAAGCGCCATCGCTGCCGCCGCCGTGGCGCCTGGGAGCGGGGACGGCGACCGCGCGTGTTGCAAATGGCGGGGCGGAAGCCGGGGTGGCACTGGGGACAGCCGGGGGGGGACGACGTGTCACGAGCGTGGACCGCCGCCGTTCCGTAGGCGCCGTCGGCCCGCCCTGGGCACGGTTCTCGCACGGGTGTGAGCTCCCCGTGGCTGGCGGTGGCGGCGCACCCCCCCCCCCCCCCCCCCCCCCCCCCCCCCCCCCCGGCGCGCGGCCCCCCGCCGGGGGGGCCCCGGGGCGGCCCGGCGGGTCCCCCCCCGGGCCCC
>Ga0115030_1001575_pt1 | contig 10333 bp, 8 predicted proteins | sample SidtaG_4_FD_87174 | JGI IMG/M metagenome (GOLD analysis project Ga0115030, IMG submission 87174) | Marine algal microbial communities from Sidmouth, United Kingdom - Sidmouth_Male1 metaG | ecosystem: Host-associated > Algae > Red algae > Unclassified | place: Sidmouth, United Kingdom | collected... | reverse complement strand
GGGGGGGCGCCGCGGGGGGGGGGGGTGGGGGGGGGGGGGGGGGGGGGGGGGGGGGGGGGTGCTGAGAGAGTGCGGGGGGCGCCGCGAGTGGACCTCACCCACGCAGCGGCGCTGCGCTCGCGGCGTCTGTGGGCAGTGTCGGCGGGGGTCTTCGGGGTGGCAGTGCACGGGCAAGGTGGAGGCGGGGACCTCGTACGGTGTGGTCCATTAGTGACCGTACTGTGGGGTGGCTCAGGACAGAGTAGATGGGGGAGACGGACATCATCATTGTGGTGTCAGAGGACAACGGCGTAGGTGTAGGTGGCCCTCGTCTGGGCTGTGCCTGGTCACAGCACACGCACCGAGCCTGGTCATTGCGCACTGCTCCCTCGTTTGTGTCGTGAAAACAGCGTTGACTGTTTACAAGTCCAGGATGTTTTCCCCAAACGCGCTTTCAGTAGGCCCGAGCCGCGTGGCAGTGTGGCACGCGCGGCAGTCGTTAGAGCCGATCGTCGCGCCAACGTGCGCTTCGTCGAGCGTCTACTCGCCGGCGTCTGGGCCAGGATGCACATGGCTTGGCCTGCCGAATCGGGCTTGCTGTGGGGGTGGCCTCGTGCGCGGCCGTGTGCGGTGGTGTCGTGAATGCAGCAGGTCGTGCGCGTGTCCGTCGCAATGGCACCCAGAGCGGGGGGTGCGGCCGCTGAAGGCGGCCACCGCCAGCGATGTCGGCAAGCAGCCCCGCTGTGTGATGGTGTGTGGCTGCCCGGCGTGCGCGTACGCCGGTGGGGTCTGCGCCGGCGCACCACGCCCTGCACTCGACCGCCGCGCATGAGCCGATCCGGGTAACGGTTACTCGTGGGAGTGGACGCCGCGCTGTGGCCCACGTCAGGGGTGGCGTGCGCGCCGGCTGCCGTCTTCTGTCGGTGGCTCGCCGCCGTTTCTCGCCCCCCCGCTTGTTCCCCTCGTTCCCTCTGCACAGACGCCTTCTGTCTCCCGCCCTGCACCCACGCGCTTGATTTGCGACCCCACTTCCCCCCCCGCCTCTCGCTTGTTTGCTTGCTCCCGCCCCGCTTCCTCGCTGGTAGCGCGGCGCGCTGCGCCCCCCCCCCCCGCCATGAGCGTCCCCACCATGGCGTCGTCGGCGGCGGAGCTGGCCGCGGCCATCGTGCCGACCATGACGGCGGACTTTGGCGCCTCGGTCGGCAAGGTCGTTGCCGACAACCTCGCTGCCGCGCGCATCACGGGGCGCGTGTTTGCGTCGCTCACCAAGGAGGATGTGGCGGAGCTCTTTCCAAACCTCGCCTGGGGGGAGCGCCGCACCCTGTGGCTGCTCGCGCAGCAGGTGGGGCAGTCGGATGCCCCTTTGGTGGCGGCGTCGCTGGGGCAGACGAATTTGGCGACGCCGTCGGCCACCGGGGCGGCCGGGGGGGGGGGCACCGCGAGCGTGGTGACGGGACGGCAGCCGGGTGCCCCAATTGGCACTGGGCGGGCGCGCTCCTCGCCGGCAGGGGGGGTGGCCGCCCGCTCGAGGGCGCCCGCCTGGGACGGCGCTTCAGAATTGGGGAGCCCCGGTGCGCCGGCAATGACGACGGTTGAGCCGGTGACGGCGCCCGTGAGGGTGCTGGCGGGTGGCTTCACCAATGTGTCGGCGGCAGCGTCGCCAACGCCCCAGTCTGGGGCGCCTTGTAGGGAGCTCCCCACCTCATCCGGTAAGGCGGCAGCGGCAGCGGCACTCAAGAGCGCCGGGGTCAAGACCGACGCGTCTGCGAGTGTGCCCCCGATACCCGACGTCGAGGTCACCCCGGCACTCAAGCCCGTTGTCGAGGTGATCGTCATCAACGACGACACGGAGGAGGAGGTGTCGGGGGCGGAAGACGACGAAATTGACCGTAACGACGGACAAGCTGTCGACGGTGACGACGAGCAGCTGGACGACGACGGTGACAACAACGACGTGGAGGAGGGGTACGCCGGCGATGGCGAGGACACGGAAGATGAGGAAGCCGACAGCGACGATGACACGTACGATGGGGAATCCGACAACGACGACGACGTGGAGCAAGGGGACAGCGACGAAGACATGGAGAATGAGGTTACCGATGCAGACGTGGAGCACGGGTACACCGACGAAGACATGAAGCATGGGGACACCGACGATGCTCTCCAGGCAGAGCGCTCGGACTCCCCCATGGCGCCCGTGTCGGCGGTCAAGGGCAGCACACCGACCGCAGTGTCGTCGGCTGTGCCTCGGCGACAAACGTCCGACACCGTGTCGCTGCCGGTGGGTGGCGCGCAGCAGCGCTCCGCGCCGAAGCGGCCCCGCCCGAACCCGCCGACCGCACCGGCCAAGCGCTTACGCACCGACGCCCCTGCCAACCTGGCAACGGACGAGGTCGACGAGATAACCCCCGTGCGCACGGCGCCCCTGTCGTCTGTCGCCGCGGTCTCTCGACTGGGCGGTGGGCGGACGGCGGTAGCCTCTGCTACTGCTGCCGCACCACGTCCGCCTGCCCCCCGTGCGACGCCCCCCCCGTCCTTTGTCCTCGGCGTCTGCGGGCCAACAGGCGCCGGGAAGTCGACCGTCCTCAACGCCATCCTCGACGGCTCTAACGTGCTGCCAACGAGCGCGATGCACGCCTGCACCGCGGTGCCGATCGAGATCCGCTACAAGGCACCGTCGACGACGGGCGACGGGGTTGCCAAGGCGGCGGGTGAACCCGACGCGGACAACCTGGAACACCTCCTGTTGCCTGGGGAGGCCGAGGAGGAGGAGGACCTCCTGGCGGACGGGGACTCGGACGGCCGCTTTGGCGCCGAGATTGAGTTCATCTGCGCGGACGACTGGACGGCCATGCTGACCACCGCGGCCGATGTGGTGCGCCGCAAGGCGGAGCGGCGGCACACGCTTGAGGATTCTTTGACCCAGACGGGGGCGACGGCGGACCCCGCCGCCCGTGCGGCCGCGATGGAGCAGTTTTGCGACGGCGAGGACCTGGACGACGCGGGCGCCTCCCATCTGGCGTCGGTCAAGGCGGTGCTCAACGGCCAACTCTTCCCCACTCTCGCCGAGTTCCAAGCGCATTGCCGAACGCCGGCGGTGCGGTCGGTTTTGCACTTCCTGGGGCAGACGCTGCACTTTTACGAGGACCGGCCTGCCGGTATTTCGCGGCGCATTGCCCGCTTTTTGGCGACCAACACAGGCAAGAAGTCGGGGCCGTCGGTGTGGCCACTCGTGCGCAAGGCCGTCGTGTCGGGGCCATGGGCGCTGCTGTCGGGGGGGCTGACGATCGTCGACCTGCCCGGTCTCGGCGACGCCAACTCGGCGCGCAACTCCGTCGTTTGTGGTTACATTGACCGCTGCCACGGCATCCTCGCGACGGCGCCTATCTCTCGCGCCCGAGATAACTTGGTGACAAAGCAGATATTCCAAAATCAGGCGCGGGCCGGCGTTGAGGCTGGCCGCATCAAGTATCTTGCGTTTCTCTGCACGCAGGCGGACAACGTCCACGCAGCCGAGATTGTAGACGAGCTGGGCGCCGACTTTGTGCAGCACTACCGCATGGGGTGGCAGGCCTATCAGGAGCACCCGACCACGCCCCCACCGTCCGTGACGTCGGCGGAACTCCAGCTGCAGAAGGTGCAGCGTCTGGAGGGCCGCGTGGCGTCGCTCAAGCAGCAGACCAAGGCGGCGGGCGTGGACGAGGCCATCTACCTGGCGGCGCTGTCGGAGCTATCGGAGAAGACTCGCCAACTGCGGTCCGCCTGCGTCGTCGCCCGCAACGGGGCGGTGGCCACAAATCTCGTCGACCAGTACACGGAGGACATGGCTGACATCATCAGCAACCCCGTATCTCCCCCGGGTGTGCGCACGCTCGACGTCTTTGCCGTCAGTGCCGTCGAGTACGAGAAGATCATGCGGGAGCGGGGAAGCAACGCGGAGCTGTCCTCGGCCTACACGGACGTCCGGGCGACGGGAATCCCCAAGCTGCTAGATGCCCTATGGGCCCTCTCCAACACATCGGCCGCCGTGCGCGCGCGCGGAGAGGCGGACATGCGGGCCGCCTTTGCAGCGCGCTCGGCTCCGGCCGACGACGTGGTCATGGCCGACAATGACACCGACGCGGTGGAAAAATTCATCAACAGCATCCTGGGCGAGGACGCGGAGCTGTGCGCCGCACACGGCGAGGCCTTTGCGCCCGACGTGCTACGGCAGGCGATGGAGAAGGAGCAGGAGGCGGCTATTGCCCGCCGCCGGGCTGCCGTGTCCGAGTCGGCGAAGGCCCTGCAGGACCGCACGCGGTACTTGTCCGACATCTCAGTGCTCAACACGAGCGCCGCCACGGTGCTCGAAAGCTTTTTGCGGCTGTGCTCCGAGTCGAGCGAGTTGGTGGCCAGCAAGCGCCGGCTGGACATGTGGTCGCAGCAGGCGCGAGACCTGATGATGGCCACCGCCTCGGGCCCCGAGGCCAGTTCTGCGTTGATTGCGGTCCTCGGAGACTCGGGCGCGGGCAAAAGCACCCTGCTCAACGCCCTTTTACAGGTCGATGACGGTGGCGTTGTGCCTGTTTCGGGCGTGCGCGCCTGCACGGCGGCGCCCATCGAGATCAGTTACTGTGTCGCTGAGCCCGGCGCCGAGTACCAAGCGACTGTCGAGTTCCTGACCGCCGACGAGTGGCACACCGAGCTGGTGGCGCTGCTGTCGGACCTTGCGGATGCGGGTGTCTTGAAGAAACGCATGACGCGGCCCGGGTCGGAGGCGGCCCGGCTCGCCTACGACCGGGTCTACTCCCTGTACGGCAAGATCGCATCGTTGGAGGAGCTGCGGCAGACCCGCAGGGTGAAGAAGCTGCTCGGCTCCACCGTCACGCTCCGAGAATCGACGCCCAAGCTCATCCGGCAGCAGCTGGAAGACTACGTCAGCAGCAAGAGCGACGAACCGGCCGACGCGGCCAGCCACGCGGTGGCTGGGCACGTGTGGCCTATCGTCAAGATGGCCAGGCTGAGGGGCCCGTTCAGCATCCTCTCAGACAGTGGCGGCAGGCTGCTAGACCTGCCCGGCCTTCAGGACTCCAACGCCGCTCGCAACGCTGTCGTCCAGTCCTATCTTTCGCAGTGTTCGTCATTTTTGATCGCTGCGCCGAGTACGTCACCCGCCGTTTTGTTTGCTCTGCTTTGTCGTTCTGGTGTGTGCTCGTTGCGCGCTTTTGGGTGGACGGGGCACCGCGACGAGTGGGGCTCGTATGGCGTGTGGGGTTTTGCCTCGGTCATGCGGCGTGGCGCCTCCTACTGACCAGCAACGCTTCTTCGTGCTCTCTGGATTGGTTCTCCCCTCCTGCGTTTTATTTGCTGCAATCAGTCCGCCGCGCCATCGACAACAAGACCGCCAGGGAGCTTTTGGGCCGCCAATTTCGTCGTCAGCTGCTGCTCGACGGGCGGATGGGCTCAGTAGCCTTTGTTGCGACCGCTACTGACGACCTGGACGCCCTCCAGGTGGCGGCTGAGCTCGGAATCAAGGGGGTGGCGACCTACAGCGGCATCTCGGAGGCTGCCGTGTCCGGAAAGTTGCGCGCTCACGTGCCTTTCGTCAGGCGGCTCCGTAAGCGCGTCACCTCTGTCGCCGAAATGCAAATGCAGTTGACCCAGAGGTTGCGGCGGGACACCTCGTCGCTCCAAAGAAAGACCGACGCGTTGGCGGCGGGTGGCGGGGACACCTTCCGGCTCCGCACGGGCATCAGCCGCGTAAAGGCTCGCATCCGCAAGCTGGATTCCGACCTCAAGGCGATTCGTGAAGTCGCCGACAAGGCGGCCGTGGAGCTGGGTCAACGTGAGCACATCATCAACCACCTCTGCGCGACTGCCCGTAACGCTTTCTGCCGCGAGCATTTGCGCGTGGATTTCGCCCAAGGGATGAGGGAGGTGATGGCGGCGAGCGTGATGTCGAGTGGATCGACGGGGCAGGACGTGACCGACGAGGCGCCGGTGCTGCCCGTTTTCACCGTCTCCAGCCGTGACTACCAGAACCTGCGGCAGCAAAACGACAAGGCAGTCGCCTTCTACACCCAGGCGCAGACGGAAGTGCCCTCCCTCAGCCAGTACGTGCGGCACAACATGCTCGTGTCGAGAGCCGCCGCCGAGGCGACGCGGTCGGATAGGATCGAGCTGCTGCTCGCGTCGGTGACGCATTACTTGACACTGCAGGACCGTGCGACGCCGGGGCAACAGGCTTCACTGTCTTTGGTTACCAAGAATCTGGCCCAGGCGGCGGAAGGGCACCTGGCGAAGGCGGTCAAGGCGACGAGTGGCCGAATCGAGCTGGCGCTGCTCAAGGGCCCCCTCGCCGCGGCCATGGACATGGGGGTGACAATGGCACGTAAGCAGGCGCCCTCGGTGCTCACCTCCATCGAGTGCTCCATGCACTGGGCCACGTACCGCATGTGTATCAAGCGGAACGGCAACTTCACTAGCCCGACGGCCGGTCATGTTAATATCAACGAGTCGCTGTCGGCGCCGCTGCTGGAAACGGCTATGAAGGCGTGGCGATCTGTCTTCGGCACAGGTCTGCCCAAGCTGCTCGAGGTCATGAATGCTGACTTCACCAAGGTCGCGGACCAATTCTTGGAGAAGGTGGTCTCGGCGGTGACGAACGTGGGCCTGTCGGCTACGCCGCTGACGGCGGACCTCGGCTTGTCGATGCGGCGGCGCTTTGAGCTAGGCCTGACGTCTGTAGCCACTGCGGCGGAGCTCCAGATCAAGAGCTTCCAGCGCGACGCGTGGTCGTCTATCACAGCGGCTGTGGGAAAGTCGCTCGAGCCCGGGTACACGCTCGCGGCAGCCGAGAGCGGCACGGGCTGCATTGCGCGCCTGAAAGACCAAGTCCGCTGCTCCGTTGAAGAGCATCGACATGAAATGTTTAAGGCAGGGTGCGGGCAGATGCGTCGCCGAATGGGTGCGCTGGTCCTCGAGCTGCAGCTGAAGTTGAACGAGGCGAGCGGCATCCACCTCCAGGAGCTACTGAACTCGGTGGAGATGGTCTGGGATGCAAATTGCGGGGTGAGCGCCGCCAAGTGCGGGCTGCTGGCGGCGTCGCTGGACGCCCTCAAGGCGTTTGTCCTTCAAGTTGGCGCCGCCTCCTTTGCGCTTCGCGCGGCCATGTCGTCGGTGGACTTTGACGTGGAGGAAAGCCACTACAGCGTCCTGCCCGTGCTGACGGGCCTCGGCGGTGGCGCTGTGCCGCTGGTGAACTTGGCGGCGGCGCGGCATCTGCTGCCGCCTGCGCCACCCGCGAGGAAGCCCAAGGTGGATCGCACGTGACTGCAACGAGTGTGTGTGTGCGTGCATCTAGGCGGGGCCGTCGTCTTTCAAGGTCGCGGGTGGGAGGCCGTCCGACTGGTGCTGATGTTCTCGTTTCCTTTTACGGAAAAGCATTGTGATATCACATCTTGTGCTCACATCTCGTGGTACCAGGGAGGTTGGGGGTGGCGACCCATCAGTGTGGCAATGCCAACGTGGGAGTGCTGCAGTCTTGGCAGCGACGGCCTCGGACAGCCTGCGCAACGCCTGGCACGCCACGCCCCCCCATCCGACAACACAAGCAAGAAGCGAGCAGACCACGCGGGATCCCGCCTGCCGCACGCGGTCAATATAGCATCGGTGCTCCCAGCCGTGGCCTGCCCACAGACTCCGCTTGTGGCGGCGGTCACCAACGCTGGCGCAGAAGTGCCCCGCCCGTCTCTGCCTTACCGCACCCTACGACGCCGGCATCTCCACATGATCCGCACGGACGCACTCGCGTCTTGCGACCACAGCGCCTCTCACCAGACGGCGCTCGCACTCCGCCGCGACTAGCCACCCGGGCCGAACGACCTCCATCCTGCCGCGCCGCCGCTCGCAGCACAATCCATCGGCGGTGTGGCGGCGCACCACCGATTGAATGCGGCCCCACAGGCAAAGCTTCTACGGCCCCGCGCCGACGAGTCTCAGCCGCGGGGCGTGCCGAAGAGACCCAGCCTCTCCACAACAGGCGACATCCACCACGCCAAGGTGATGGTTCTCTTTTACGCCGCCCGCGGCGTGCGCGTCGTCGTGTCGTCGGCCAACTTGGCGCCCGCCCAGTGCGCGGGCCTCCTCGATGGCATCTACTGCCGTGACTTGGTGGGAAAAGGGGGGTGGACGCAACGGAAGGTGTCTGCGGGAGACCCGAGCGCTGCAAGGCGGCATAACAAGGAACCACTTTGGCGCTGGCGCCACGGGACAGGAGCCAGTCGCTTCCATCAGCGGCCGAACGCCCCGCGAGGCAGCACTTATGCCTGCATGTCGCGGCACAATCTGCAGCAGTGGAGCCCTAATGGAAAATGGGTCTGCAGGGGAGGGGCCCACGGCAGAGACCACTGCCGCCACCGTGTCGGCAACTCGCGTGGCCCCAGAGAATACCAACATCAGCCGGCGTCCCACCAAGCCAACAACCTTGCGAGATGCGAACAGGGTGATCGTCTTCGTTCTCTGAATTGGCGATCAGTGTGTATCAGCTGTATCAGTGATCGAGACCCGGTTTCGATGCGCGTTTGTGGCCCCATCGAAGCGTGTATCGAATGCCATTCTCGATACAAAATTTGTCAACGGTCGCGATACTTTTCAATGGCAAGCCCTGGCAGCACGCGAGACTGTCGCACGAGCTGGGTCCTGTCGTGCATGGGTCTCTACGGATTCTGTTGGGACAGCGCAAGAGTCTCGATTTTGCCGTCGATCGCGCTCTCGGCTTACTGTAGCCTTTAACTCGGTTGCGTTGCCCATGTTGTCTTTTTCTCTTTCTTTGTGCGTTCGCTTGCGTGTTCGCTCTTCACTTGGTTTGGGGGGATAGGCCACATGGTCAATTGTATGTGGACACTAGAAGCTGTACTCTGCCACAAGGGAGTGCTGGCGGCAACCAACAGGCATCGCGCTTGTGGTGTGGCTTGGAGGCACGTGTTTAATCGTCACTCTGAGGCACACACTCAAGAGAGACGAGCGATGCACACCAAGACAAGAAATCCCATCGGCAATCAACGGAGACATATTGCCCAAGGCGGAAGGAAACCAGTGTACTTGACAGGCCGCGTCACTTTGTATCCCACGCAGTAAACACGTTCAGAAAGAAGTGCATCGCTAGACGCTCTTGTGTCGGTGCGTACAAGCCCGCCGGCGGCGTGTCTACCCCCCGTCGAGCGGCGAGCGCTGCAAAGTCGGGAACAACATGCGCCAACCGCCGTATGGCGGAAATAGGCACGACCGTGAGTGTGACGTCGGTGTCTCCCGCCGCCATCAGCCACCTGAGCCGCACGCAGCCGCGGGCACCCAATGGGCAGAGCGGCTAGGCCTCAACCGGCTGCATGCAACAGACGATGGCCACGTCCTCACCAGAGAGTCGTAGGATAGCTCGGACCTCGCCAATGCCCAACGCGTTGGGACGCGAGCGTGAGCGGTACATCACGGCGTCGTACCACGGCGCGCCGTACGCGTCGGTAGATGCGCGAAACAGCTGCCGCAACTCCGTGCCGCAGCCGAAGCGCGCCGTGAACTGGACGCGAGACGCAACCCTCACCTTGGTCTTCTCGTCCACGCCCAGCAGGGAGGCCACATTGGCCAGGTTGGGGCGCTGCGCAAGCGTCCTAATCTCAACGTTGTCAAGGTGATACGCTGTGGTGGGCGTAGCGGGGGCGAATGTGCCGCACGCGGCACTTGTACTGCCGCAGCCGCCCGAGGCCCCACCCCCGGCCGACGATACAGGCCTGGCAGCCACTGCTCGGGGGCGGCGAGACCCTTGCGGGCCACCCGCTGCCGCACTACCGTCGACGTTGATAGCCACCCCCTCGTTTCTGGTCGCTCTGCGCCCATCAGGCGCCGTCCCACGGCCTCCGGGGGCCGCATCACTGCGCCGACCAGGCATAGAATTTCTTGCATACTCAGCCCGCGTTCCATTGTCGCCACTTGCTGCAGCAGCGGCCGCTGTCAGGCGTGCTGTGTCGGCCGCTTGGCGAGAATTGACACAAGCCTGTCTCGCGACGACAGCCGCCCGTTGAGCTACGGCAGCGGCCTGCCGCGCCGCTGTGGCCGCGGCCTGCTCGGCTACGGCTGCCTCGTGGGCCAACCTTGCCGCCTCGTCCGCCAGGACGTGTCGCTCGAAAATTTTCCTAGCGCCTTCCGACTGCACGACCAATTGCCGTGTGAACGCCTGGACGTCCTTGTTCGTGCGGCTGTATCCGTCTGACCCCAGTTTTGACAACTTGTACCAGTTTTAGCAACTCGGGCTTGTCTGGAATTTTCACAGTGTTTACATATGAAATCGGGTTCCGGGGGTTGCGCCAAACACGCTACACCT
>Ga0115030_1001572_pt1 | contig 10335 bp, 10 predicted proteins | sample SidtaG_4_FD_87174 | JGI IMG/M metagenome (GOLD analysis project Ga0115030, IMG submission 87174) | Marine algal microbial communities from Sidmouth, United Kingdom - Sidmouth_Male1 metaG | ecosystem: Host-associated > Algae > Red algae > Unclassified | place: Sidmouth, United Kingdom | collected... | reverse complement strand
TGTGTGCTCGGGCTCGTGGATGTGGGCCGCTCTGCCCCCCGGACCCCCTCTTGCCTGTCGTTCTCCCCCTCCCCCCCCCCCCCCCCCCCCCCCCCCCAAAGAGCGGCACCCCACATTCCCACGCGGCCGGGCAGCAGCCGCTGCCCTCGACGGACGGCGAGGTATCCCGTTGACGGTCTATGCGGCGCTGGTAGAGTGCCCCTGTCCATGGGAGGGCCCGCGGTGGCGGGTGGGCACACGGGAGCACGCCCCGGACCGGCTTGGGAGTGTTTTGGTTGCGGGTGGGTGACGGTGTGGGGTCGGCGCACCTGGGGAGAGCGACGGCGGCGTGCCCGCGCGGGGCGGCGGCCATTCGCGGGGGGGGTGGCGGCTCGGGTGGGTGCGCAGGTCGCGCCCACAGCCGGTGGCCGCGGCACGGGACGGTGGGTTGCAAGTGTGCGCGAGCGGCCGCGGGGCGGCGGGGGTCGTGGTAGCTGGTGGGCCGCGCAGGGCTGGCCCCTCGACCGGCAGTTGGCGTCCTCGACCTGCAACGGTGTGGGGGGTGCTGCAGCGGTCGCGCGCGCACACGGGCCCCTTTCGAGGCTGCTTTCCTCTTCCAACAACCCTCCACCTGGCTGTTGCTGTTAGTTCCTTTTTCCCCCTTCCCGTCACCTTGGCGGCGCACGGGAACTGCCGCGACGGCGGCAGTAGCCGCCGGCAAGCCCTTGTCCTTGGCGACGGGACGGGCGGCGCCTCCCACCGGCCATGAACGATGGGCAGGGCTTGAGCTTCCACTTTGATTCAGGGTCAGACGGGGTGAGCCCCCCCTCGTTCCGCTCCCTCGACGGCGACGGCGGTGGTGGCGTCGGCAGCGTGGGCGTCCACCCAGGGCTCGCCGACGACGTGCTGCTCGACCACTTTGTGCTCGATGATGGTGAGGGGGGAGGCGGCGGTCCCGGCGCCGCCGCCGCGGCCGGTGGTGTGGGCGGCTCCGTGCCGTCACCGTCGGCGGCGCTGCCACGCGGCGTGTCGCCGCCGCTGGGCCTACCGCCGGGCCTCGGGGCGGCGGGCGTGCTCGGCGCCGACGAGGGGGCGCTCGCCGCCGGAGGGCGTGGCGGTGACCTGTCACCCCTGCCGCTGCTGGCGTCGCCACCGAGGGGAGGGCGAGGCGGGGGGCTCGCCGTGGTGGGGCGGGGGGATGGGTACCCCCACCCACGGGGAGGGGACCTCCCCCACTTGCGCGCCACCCGCGGCGGTGGTGGCAGCGGCAGCGGCAGTGGCGGGAGGAGCGTCAAACTCGAGCTTGGCTTGGCGGGCCTCCCGCCCGCCGCGTTGCACCACCCCGCGGGCGCCCTGCAGTCATTGCCCGACTTTGGCGGCGGGCGCGGCTTGCACGCCCTGGCAGGCGTGTCCCCAACGCTCGGCCTGTCGACGCTCGCGGGGATGGGGGTCCTCCCCTCCCTGGGCGTGCCGCTCGGCTTGCACGTGCCCCCATTGGGGTTGGGGGGGGCGCACCCCGACGGGCTCGCGCAGCCGGCCGCCCACGCACCGCCGGCGGGGGCGGGTTTGCTCGGCTCCCCCGAACAGCCAGGCACCGCCACCCGCCACGGCGCGCCGGCGATTCGCTACCCGTCGCCGGGCGCGACGGGCGGCGGCGGGCGTGCCAGCCGCCCGGCGCCGATGGACGAATCGCCCGCCCAAACGGCGGCGGCCGCAACCGCTGCCGTCACCGCCGCCGCCGCGAGCGCCGCCCCGTTGGCGTATGGGGAGGACCCGCGGGGCGGCGCGTCAGACGGGGAGAGCGGCAGCGGTGGGGAGGAAACGGGCGCTGCGCCGACCACCGCCGTGGCCACGGGGCGCTCTCGGCGACGCAGCGGGGCGGTGGCTGCGGCGGCGGCGGCGGTGGCTGCGGCGGCGGCGGCGGCGGGAGTGGGGGCGGCGGCGGCGGCCGAATCTGGGGCGACGGCTGCGTGCATGCCCACAGAGGGGGGCACTGGTGGTGGGCCGGCGGGCTCGCCCGGCGACGCGGCTACCGCCGCCGACACGCGGCGGATGCGGGCCAAGCGCAACCGGGAGGCTGCGGCACGCTCCCGCACCAAGTCCAAAGCCAACTTGGAGCAGGTGGAGGCTGCCCACCGCCACGCAAGTGGAGTGAATGTGGGCCTGCGGGACCTGCTCACCCACCTGCTGCACCCAGAGCGGGCGCTGGCGGGGGTTGAAGAGGATGAATATGAGGCCGAGAGGTAGAGGATGATGGGGGCGGGGGAAGGGGGGATAGGGAAACAACTAACACCAAGTAACCGACCATACAAGACAGGACGCGCGGTGAGCGAGGACGACGCCTTGTGAAAGAGCAACGCACACACGCACCGGGATGTTCACCTCGGCAACACCCTCCAGTGCAAGTACAGAATTCAGTGTGTTCTGATAATGCACTTGATGCATATCGCATGGGTCACCTGCGAAGACGTTGAATGCTGTGCGGCAGGGGCTTTCACGCGTACTTTTCTCAAGCGTATTCGCGCATAGTTCATCCGGGTACGTCTTGAGACGCCTTCCAGGTTCTCAGGTGTCATGACAGCGTCTGCCCTTGCTGCTGAAGCGCACGGTTAGTGTCGAGGCTGACAGTTCCCTCCCAATTAACAGGACTTTCAGTTCTGAGTTTAAAACGATCAGACCCATCTCGTTGATCTGTGTCCAATGCAGAGTTGAATTCTTTGGTTTTTTTCATACGGATCGATTGAATCTATTTTTTTAAATCCGGATTGCTTAATCAATCGACAGTTTTTTTGCTGCCTGAGGACTTGCCGACCACAAAGGGCGGGGGGTTGTTGGACACGCGACGGAACCACACTTCATCCTTCATCAGGGCCCAGCGTGGCAGAGCGGCGCGTCGGCCATCGTGAAGCGGGGGGGGGAAGTGCAGGGAGGCCGAGGTGGTCGCTGCTGTCTGTCCAGTGCGAGGTGAGGGTGAGTGAGGAGCCGCCACTGTAGCAGCGGTAGCCAGCCGGTGCCACTGTCCCCCACAGTGACCACCCCGCTTCCCCAACGTCAGCCACCAACATGCCCGTCGCACCACAGGCTGCGGCCGAAACCCGAGGCGACCGTCCTGGTGTTAAGTGAAAACACACATTAAAAAACGGGAGAACGGCAACTGAATAATCTATCGATTAAGTATATATTTGTTCGTTTGTTTAAAGAATACAGTTTGTTGGTGCCATCCCTGGTCTGATGGTGTACCAAAGGGGCCTTGGCGGCCCTCCATGGGATAGCTAAAGTTCAGTCTGGCCCAAGTGTTAACCACTTTTTCTCAGAGCTTGTGCATCTGTGCGCTCAATTTATAGGAGAAACAAAGAATACTGGGGAACTGCTGAGAGTGAGATGGACATTTTCATGTTTTTTTCTTCACCAGTACCTGCTCTGGCCGTGAGCTATGGGCATATGAAGAATATCTGTCAGTGGAAATAAACCCGATAATGTCGACCAACCTTCCGGGTCAATGACGGCATTGGGTTCACGACATCGGGCTATATGCACCAATCAATCACTGCGATTGTACCGCAAGCAATATTTTGGAGCCAGGGTGGCCTGTAGGGGCTCCTATGGCACCCTACGGCGTCCCAGAGAAAAAGAACGAACAAGAAAAAAAGTCTGCGAGCACACGCTTCGTTTTCTGGACGTCATTTTTTCTCGTAAAATCGACAAGACGCACTCCCTTCGTATAGCTCAGGAGCGATGCTCACATCTGTATCGGTGTCGTCATGATTCGACTTGGTGTATAGACAAACGCTGAACGACATGACGACGGGGGGTGGAATCGCCCCTCTTAGCCTCGAGGAGCGGGCTCACAGTGTAGTCGACAATTCTGAAGCTGGTCGACATTTGGCCCAGTCAGGTTATCATAGATAGAATATAGGCCCAGCTCATGACGTCCCTCGAATGACTGCATGAGTGCATTGCTCTGTTGTTCTCAGGCTGCGGCCAATAAGCAGCAGCCTGTGTGGTACACGGCACGGTGCTTTCGCAAAGGCGCCGTGCGGTTCACCACACCGAGGCGATCGCGAAGTCTGTCTACACGCTTGAAACTTATGTCAGCAACTGTGAATAAATAGAAATGTAGTTATTTTCTTGCCCCAATTATGTCCTCTGCAGAAGAACAAGAGTGAGCAAAACAACTGTCTCGGCCAATGACGAGTTTGGACTCTTCAAGCCAGCCAATCAGAAGTTTTCCTGCATTGGTCCTGTTCTTTGCCGAGAGAGGACAGAATTGGGAGAGCAGCAATACCCGAATAATGACTGTGCTCCGACCTCGAAGATCTGTTTCACAGTCAGCCAATCCTAGGTGGCTGGATTCGAGCCAAATACCTTACTGTAGTCGTGGCTACACCTGATGCCCTTGGTGACACCTGCTTCTCACCCTTTCTCACACCTGACACGTTGAAAAAAGGCCACGCCCGACGGGATCAACTTCAAAACGGGCTGGTCGTCACCACCCGTTGCTGTTCCATTCCCGCAGCTTCCACCTCCGACGGTGAGCCGGCTAGGCAGCATCGCTGGTTGGTCGGCCACGAGAGAAAAGCAGTGCCACCTGAACCTTTAGTTGTCACAGTCGTCAGGTGACCAGCGCAGCGTCGTTGCTGGATGCCGCTCAGAGCCGGCTCCAGGTGGGTCACATCCTTGCGTGTGCTGTTGTTGGCCACCGGCCCTAGCTAGTGCTCAAGTCAGCGCCCTCGTCCGGTCAACAGCCTGCTCCGTCGTCCCCCCTTCTTTAGCAAAGGCAGCCGTTCCGGCAACCATCTGCCAATCAAACAAAACCGTCGAAACTGCCAGGTCGTCTTGACAGCACCTCGCCCATTTTCGATGGGCCGACGACACGGGGCAAGCGTCCAGTGCGGATTGGCGCCTTCCCGCGAGTCGGAGGGGGCGCACCACTGTGGCCCCCACTCGGCGGTGTGTCTGCGAGGCGGGCGGCTTGCTCGGCTGGCGTGGACCGACTTCGGGCCCAGACGGTCGGCACGTCAGCGCGGGCCGCACCTGGGAGTGGCCTAGGATTGGTGTTTCCATCCACCGTGACCCGCATGTGGCCGTCGTCGCGCAGTGCGCTGCCGGTGCATCGTCGGAAACATGGTGCCGTCAGACGAAACCCGAACGGCTCCGAACAAACCCGAACGACACGCAGTTGTTCGGCTTTCGTTAGAGTGTTCCTCCGGCAAACGAATGCCGGACGTTTCTCGATTCTCATCCAGAAAAGTGGCAATCCGCTCACAGCGTCCAGGCCTCTCTGAGAGCCTTAAACACAGCCGGCCCGGCTCGAAGCCGTTTCTCATGACAGTCCCACTTCTTGACAGTGACCAACATCACCAATCAGAGTCCCTCTAGCGGCAATGGTCACCAAGTCAAAGAGACCAAGTCAAGCAACATGAGAGCGTCCCGCAATCGATGGCAGACAAACTACAGCACTGATGACGACATTTGGTGTTTCATTTTTCAAACATGAACCGTGCCTGTCGTACGGCCCTGCTGAGGGCAAGGAGAGGTGTGCCGGTCTGGAGTGGAAGCTACAGGAGAGGGGCGCGCTCTAGGAGAACAGCTGACACACTTCAAACAGCAGTCCTTGCCTTTGCTGACTCTTCCATGCCCGTCGTCCTCCCCTGGTCGACACTCACGCACTCTGGTTGCCGTGCTGCCGAGTGAGCCTTCCTGCATCTGGGGTGGCAGCAGTGGAAGAGAGAGGGAGGGTATGGTGAAGACACAAGTTGTACGACGGGGGGGAGCGGCGATGGCTGTGGACGTGGACAGCGGTGAACGTGGCGGAGGACAGCGGCATCGGTGGGGGGGGGGGCAGCGATGAGCGGGGGGCGGGAGGTCGGAAGGAACGAGGTCTGGACGTGAGCGAGAAGGGGCAGGCGGAGGATTTTGTGGGGAGTTGAGGCGTGGGGAGGGAGGGGCAAGGTGGGGAGGGGCAAGGTGGGGAGGGGTAAGGTGGAGAGGCAAGGGGACCGGTGTCCTTAGCTTAGTAGCTTAGTTTTCATCAGTATCAAAGAAATTGCAGCACCGGAAGAAGTACTGTCAGGAGGGTGCGGAGCTGTTTTTCGGGAACCAACGTTTGTCCGGACGAAAGGCCTTTCGTTCGGCCGCTCGTCTCACCGGACGACTAGGACTGAGGAATGTCGATTCTTCCGGTGGATGCAATCCGAACGAGAAACGGACGAAAAAGAGCGTTCGTTGGAAGGCACCCGATGTCCAACGATGGTTGATAGCTGACTCTCGGCCGCGAATGGGCTTCCCCTCTGACGGATCCTTTGAAACCGACTCACCAGAGGGGGGAACACAGGGCTACTTGCTGACTGCCTTCTGACAGAGCCCCGCCGAGGCTCCCCGGGCGACCACCCGCGAAAGACCGAGTCCGCAACCACCGCTGCGGGGCGGCGGTTAGAGGTGCTCTGTCGGCACTTCCCGGCCGCTCCAGCAGTGCGCCCTGCCCTCCCCAGGGTTGTTGTGCCGACGTTGGGTGGACCGACGGTAGCCGTTGGCGGTCTCCCGTCGCGAGTGTCACTGGCCCATTTTTGACCGACAGCGCATGGGCGGCGGCCGGCGACGGGGAAAATTTTTGGGACTGAGCCGCGGCGCGGCCACATCGGCCCCTCGGCGACCCTAAAAAAGGGTGTAGCGGAGGTGCGTCTGAGTGACATTGAGGGGGGGTGCTGAGCCCGAGCCCAGGACGCTCGACGTATCTCACTCCGCGGGAGCGCCGCCTCAGGGCGTTGTCGGTGGGGTGGTGTCGGAGCACGCTGCGATGCCCTCTGCGGGCACACTCTCGCTGCAGTGAAGGCCCCGGCGTGGAACGCGGGCTCCCAGTTCGGGTGGCACGCGCCCACCCCTGGAGGCATCTTCAGGAGGGGGGGGGCTAGCTGTCGCCGAACTACGCTCGCATACCTGTGCCAGGCCGCGTGGCGGCCGTTGAGCCTGTCGAGGGTTGTTATAACGACAACCCTGCTCGTCTACGGCGGAGCAAGATTATTAAGCAGCTCTGCCTCGCAGTGCCAGCTACACGGTCCCCTCTTCTCCCCACCGCCGCCATCGCCACCCCCAACCGCCGCCCCTACGCCCACTACCGTCACATCCGAGCCGCCGCCGCTCGCGGTTGTGTTGCGTCTGCCGGCGCGTCCAATCGTCAAGACAACGCCGAGTGCTTCTTGGCGCCGACGCCTCACGGACTGCCGGTTCCGCCACACTTGCCGACGGCCACGGTCCACCCGCTTCGGCCAGCTGCGGCCTACGGCCCTGCTGAGGCGCCAGCTCCTCTCGTTGACTGTTCGTGCCGCCGGGAAACCACCAGGCTCGCCGTCGTTCACCGTCGCTGACCGCCCGCGTGCCTGCGGTGCTGGTGTGCGTGGCTTTGCCCACGTATGTCTTTCACGGCACATTTGCAGTAGCGGTATTGTTCGCCGCTCCGCCGTCCCGCTGCTGGGCTCCCGTCGTCGTTACCTGTCCTTCATCGGCACCTAGCGGGCACCTGCTGCCTTCCCGTCGCGACCTTTTTCTATCACCTTGCTCCCCTCCCGGCCTCACTACTCACGATGGAGCCTGGGTCTGCTCCTCCGTCGCCTCCGACTCGCTACCAGTCGGTGTCGCGGCCGCGCAGTCGCTCTTTCCGCCCCGTTGCTCGCCCCGTCCCCGTCAGCGTGCTCCGCCCGCTCGCGTCTCTGTCGGTGCCGTCGTCCTCCTCATCCGCGTCCCTGTCGTCGACGTGCTCGTCAGATGACGGCGGGGCCGAGGACGGCAGCGCCCCTGGGTTGACGAGGTTCGGTTGGTTGTCTGGAGCTGCTATCGATCGACCGACCAACCCGATGACGCGCGACCCCCGGTTTGTACAGCAGTGCCAGGCGCTGGGGGTTTGTGCCGCTACCAAGTCATCCGTGTAAATAAGGTGTCGCTGACGTGGGGCTGCGCGGGCCACCAACCACTCGAGCCTCTGCTGTCCCTTGGGATCCCCGGTCGGGCGGGTCGACCTCCGGCGCTGGCGGTGCTGCTGCTGTACATATTGCACACCGCTGCCACCAGTCTTCGAATCGTCTAAGCTGTGTAGCAGTCCTTCCTTTGTCTGCCGGAACGTCACCCTGGCCACTCGTTGTATGCTTCTCGTTTAACTGTATCGATGGCGCGGGGCCGCCGAGCCACTGTCCGGCACGCGCCCACACTGGCTGTTTGCCCTTGCGACGTCTCTTTCTTATTTGCCTTTCTTGGTGTTGTTGTGGAGACTGGTCACTCGACTCCATCTCCGTTGTGCAAGGGCTTTATCGCAATTGCTCTTGTAGGCGAGCGTGTACATAGTTTGTGGCGATACCTACGGCACGGGGCCGTGGATCCGATTCACTGTTAGGACACAACAAACCCTTGCTGGACATTGTGCGATTTATTCTCTTACACTCTTCGTCGTACATGTCGCTCAAGGAACGACATGCGAGGGTGAGTGTGCGCCCTACTGGCAACAGGACGTTTGTCTCCGGAGTTAAGGGGATGGCGGCCCAGGAACGGACGTCCTCGGGTACGCCGAGGTGCTGACTCCCACAGCTGGTGGCAGTGCTCCTCAGCGGAGGTTGGCGAACGCCGTCACCGGCTGGACCGCGATCTGCATACAGCATCACGCGCTAGCTACGACGGGGGGATGATCACGGCATGCCGTGACGGCAGAGACAGCCGCTGCTGACTCACCGGAGGGCATGACCTTCGCATCACGCTCGGCGGTGCAGTTAGCGACGGAGTGGATGCCCACTAGTGACGCTGGTGGGCACATCATGACGTTTATTCGCGCTGGCACGGCCCAACATCTAGCCCCAAGTCGTGGAGGGGAACCCACGTATGCACCCAGCACAGCAGCAATAGGGGTCTCGGCGCGCCGTGTCACACGCTTTGCACACGCATGCGTTTCTCAGTGCTACCTGACCCCCGTATCCCGGCACCGTCACCCGTCCACGTGGTCATCTAACGCGGCGAGGAGCGAGTGGCTACAGCGGCAGCGCTCACGTGTTCCAGCGTGGGTCTGCTACCAACCGTGGATGCACAACGGGCCGACGGGGAGGGATAGTGCCGCCCTACGAGCCCCAAGAGTTCACGATTAAGATTCGGCCCACGCCGGGACCTCAGACGGGCGGTGCGGCTGCGGTCGAAGGCCCACAGGCCATCACCTACGCGCGAGTGCCCGTGATGTCAGCCGTGGCGGCACCTACCCGATCTCGGGGGATGAGGCGCAAGTCGCCCCCGTGCTTGAGAAACACATCACCTGCAGATGCCGACACGAAACACACATAAGTGCGCCAGCACGAGGGGCGCCCGTCCGTCGTATGTCCACAGCAAAGCGCCACAAGCGGAGCAATTAGAACTGGAACAATGCACTCTTGTACGAGCTGCACGCAAGCCCAGATCGAACAGACACCTGGAGGGGAGCTTGGCCCGTAGGCAACACACAACGACGGCGGTGCCATGCTGCCACGATGCCATGCAATAGCCCCCATCGAATAAGACAAGCCCGAACATAGCGCTACAATGCCATTGAGGGCCTCGTACCTGCCGATTGTTGCGGATTGATGCCGCTGCCGTCGCCTGTGATAACGGCCGAGGTCGCAGCGGGCACTTTGAACTCCTCCGCCGCAAACGCCACCACAGCGGTGAACGGGGCGGCTTGTGGGACACTTACCCTGACAAGGGTGATACCATGAGGACGCGTGGAACAGACCAGCGGGGAACACCAGAACCCGAACAGAGGTTGTCGAGGGCATGAGACACGACGTGATTAGTCAGGTACCACGCCAAACAACGAAAGTCCTATAGCAACAGGAAACAGGTAATACATAAACGGCACAGGGCGGGTTTGGGCAACGGGCGGGAGCGTGCGGGACCACGTGTGCTTCCCAAAGCGCAAGGGCCTCGACAAACGTACACACGGAACGGCAGCTTCGGGTCTGACGTCAGCGTGATTTTGAAGGACACCTTGGTCTGTGCCATGGCGTCGACTGAGCAGTAACGTGCACAGATGGGACAGGTAGACGGCGACGTGGCAGTCGTCAAGAGGGCACGCAGAGTCGTCCAAAAATAGGAGCTCAAGTCGATGGACAGCAGAGCATAGCCCCCCTCAACAGACCGAGGTGGTGAAGCAGCGTCACCGACGCCCTCCACCAACAAACAAGCCACGTCGCCGCCTGGGCAGGCAGGTACAGTAGAAGTGACACGAGGCGAACCGGGATAAAGCCAGCCTTGGGATTCTGATGATCAGAAGCCAAGGCGGGTTGGGATTCTGAGAGGCGATGGGCGGGTGGAATGGGGGATGCGAATGGATCATAAATCCTGTACTGTATT
>Ga0115030_1001568_pt1 | contig 10350 bp, 6 predicted proteins | sample SidtaG_4_FD_87174 | JGI IMG/M metagenome (GOLD analysis project Ga0115030, IMG submission 87174) | Marine algal microbial communities from Sidmouth, United Kingdom - Sidmouth_Male1 metaG | ecosystem: Host-associated > Algae > Red algae > Unclassified | place: Sidmouth, United Kingdom | collected... | reverse complement strand
GGGGGGGCGGGGGCGGGGGGGGGGGGGGGGGGGGGGGGCGCCGCGCGGGGGGGGGGGGGGGGGGGGGGGGGGGGGGGGGGGGCGCCCCCCGCGCGCCACGGCCCCCCGGGGTCCGCGTCGACGCCGCGCGGCGGCGCCGACGACGCCCCGCCCCAGCCGCTCGACGGGCTCGGCGCGGCGGCGGCGGCGCCGCCGCCGCCGCCCGCCGTCGACCGGGGGGGGCGCGCCGGTGGGGGGGGGCCCCGCCCGCCGCTGCCGCGGGCGCCACCCCCGCCGCCGCTGCGGCGGGCGGCACCGCCGGTGGGGCGCCCACCGCCGCCGCGGCGGGGGTGGGGGTGGCCACGCGCGGGCGCCGCCGGGGCGTCGGGCGGCCCGCGCGGGGGCCACCCCCCGCCCGTGGCCGACGGCGGCGGGGAGCCGGGCCGTGGCGGCGGCAGCGGCGGCGGCGGCGGCGGCAGCGGCGGCGGCGGCGGCGGCGGCGGCGGCAGCGGCGGCCGCGGCGGCGGCGGCGGCGGCTGGGAGTCGAGGCGCCACGCCGACGGCGGTGCGGTGCCGCCGCGCCCCGTGCCCGCCGCCGCAGACGAGGCGGCCGACGCGGCCGCCGCGGAGCGCCCACCGACGGTCCGCAGCAGCGCTTGGAGGGGCGGCAGCGCGGGGGGGGGGCGCCGCAGGGGGGCCCCGAGCGCCACGGGCGCGGCGGTGGGGGTCCCCCCGCGGCCGCCTCGGCGGCCGCTCGGGCGGCCCGTCGGCCCGTCGGGGGCGCCTCTGGCGGCGGCAGCGGCGGGCCAGCCGCCCGGAAAAAGGTCGGCGGGGGGACCCGCGGCGGCACCCGCCGCGGCGGCGGCGGCGGCGGCGGCGGCGGCGGCGCGACCGGCGCCCCCAACCCCCGACCGCGTCGGCAGCCCCCCGCCGCCGGCCGGTGGTGCCGAGGGCGGCCTGCCACCGCCGACGGGCGGCAGTGCGCCCGCCCACAGCGGCGGTCGCTCGCCGCCCCCCGACGCGGTGCCCCACCGCGGCGGCGGTGGCAGCGGGGCACTCGCGCCGCCGCCGCCGCCGCCGCCGCCGCCGCTGCCGCCGGGGCCGCTGGGGGCGCCGCGGCGGCGGTCTGCCCAAATCGCCCAACCGTCTGGCGGCGGCGGCGTCGGCGACGCGTCGGTCCGCCACCAGCGTGGGCGCGGCGGCGGCAGCGGCGGCAGCGGCGGCGGCGGCTCGGTCAGCCACGGGCTCGGCGGTGGGGGTGCCGGCGGGGGCTCGGCTGCCGCCGCCGACGGGTCCACGTGCAGCGCAACGGGCGGCCCGTCGAGGCGGGGATCCCGGCCGCCACCGCCGCCGCCCGTGGCGGCCGCCCCCCAGTCCCCGTCTTGGGAAACTCGGACGGACGTCAGGCGCAGGCCAAACGGGGCCAGCTGCGCGCGAAAGGCGGCGAGGAGGTCCGCCACGGCCGCGTCGGCGTCTGGCTCACCCGTGCCGCCGCCGGCGGTGCCGGGGGAGGTACCGCCCCCAGCCCGCCGGCCGGGTGTGTCGGCGCCGCCGTCGCCGTGGCCGCGGACGCCCTCGTCGCCGGGCGAGCGCCCGCTCATGACACGATGGCCACACGTGCGAGAGGGGGGCGGCCACGGAGGGCGACCGGGGGGCGGGAGGCGGCCAGGGTGGAACAGTTGGCGTGCCGAGGGGTTGGCACGGCCCAGGCGGTCAGACACGGGGAGGCGGGAAGGTGGCAACGAGCAGGCGTGGGGGGTGCGGGTGCGTGCGTGCGCCGGGACAGCCCGCCAATGGGTGGGGTGAAAGGAGCGCCGGGCAATCGCTTCTGGCGGCCCGGCAGCGACCGTCGGTCCGTGGCGACAATGTCGGACAAGGGCGGCACATGCGGCGGGGTGACTCGACGGCGGCCGCGTGGGCGGACGGGCGGGGGGCTGGCGGTCGTTGGCGGTCGGTCCGACGGAATGGGGAGGAGGAAAGGGGCGGAATGGAAGCGGACGCAAAGTTATGTAGGCCGCCGCAGTCGGCCGCCACCGTCCCGAGGTTGCCACAAAGCTACGGGGGCCAACCGGCGGGAACGCCGGCGGGCGACGGGCCATCAGCAGCGGACGGCGGGGGTGGGCGCCTCTGCCCGCTACGTCCCCTCCCACAGGTCGGGCGGCGGCGCTGCGCGACGGCGGTCGGCGGTGAAAGGCGGGGCGACGCGGCGCCCCGCGGGTTCCCCTCCAAGTTGGCAGAGCTAACGATCCGCCCGCCCGCCCGCCGTCCACCGCGGGCACCAGGCGGCGCAACGAGGGCAGGCGGGCGGGCAGCAGAACGAAGGCGATGAAAGCGGACGCTATGGCCTCGCGGCCGGGGTGCAAACAACGTGGGCCAATGCACGGCCAGATGCGCGCCCGTGGGCGGGCGGGCGGCCAATGCTGCCGCCGCGCCCCGCCGCCGAGGCGGCGCGTCTGGCGAGTCGACGCGGCCGGGGCGGCAGAGGGCGGTTTTGCGTCTGCCCCGCTGCGTGAGGGGGGGGCGGCGGAAGCGGGGGGGGGAGGGGGGCTAAGCGCATCGCCGACCGCGCGCGACCGCATGCGCACGTGGGGAGCGCCCCAGAGAGGCATGCTGGTGTGTGACTGTTGGTCCCTGGGATGTGGTGTCATCGCCCCCCCGGTGCCTCCGCACCTTCGGTGCGTCGTGCGGCTACGTTACGGGCATTGGCGGGGCGGCCGCGGCGCCGGCCGAATGGGGGGATTCGGGGGCGCCTTTGGTTCGTCAGCCGGCGTGTCACAACAGCCTCGATACTTGGGCTCCCTATCAATGCAGAGAAGGGGCCGACCGACCATAGATCGGTCGCCCATGTTGCGCGCCGGACTCCACCCGTCTTGATTGGGCAGACGGAGAGGGCGCGAGCTGTTCGTCGGGTGGTTTTCACGACGCGAGACGCTGCCGGTGGGTTGTAGGCTTCATGCTTTGGGGGAAGAGAGGTCATGGAGGAGGGGGGGGTGGCGGGGGGCTCCCATCCACTACTATTGGCCACCGTGGTCTCTTGTGGTCGAGGCGCGGCTTCCTAGTCGATAGCGCGTGGGTGGCGGACGGAACGTGGGGAGGCGGTCTCGGTGGCTTTCGCTGATCCGGCTGCGACCCAGTGCTCTCGCGATTGACGTCCCGGCAGCGGGCTTGCGCGGCGGGCGCCTCCACGTGCACCCTCTCGTCCGCTTCCCGTGGCTGACTCCTTCGTAGAGACACCCATAAGAGGCGGATTGGGCGGGTCTGCGTGGCCGCTCACAGAGGCCGGGGACGCAAGGACAATGGCACACGTTGATTGGCTAATCGACTGGGCTGCACAGCTCCATCTTCCGAAAACCTGGCGACACGAACGCTGCCCGAACGCGAGCCAACGCAGCGAAGGGCCGAACGGCAGGTCAAAGTGTTCGGGCTTGTTGGCCCCCAACGAAACCCGAACGAGGGACATCCACGATCGAGCCACGAAAGTTGACCTGTGGACACAAGACGCATGTGCTCGGCCAATGAAATGGTCATGTCATGGGAAAGATTTTTTGGATGGATGTGATTCTTAGGTCAACAAGCATTCCAAGCCAGAAGCGGAAGGAGAGAGCGTCAAGGACAACTAATGTCGACTCATCAAGGGTCGGAGCCACAGACCGACTGAAGGGAGTAGCGCAGACGTCTTGGCGGTGGTGTTCCTAGTAGTTTCGCCCGACACCTCTGCCTCTGCAGGGACAGGTGTGCGGAGCCTGGCGCGCTACGCGTGGGTCAGTGACATCCGGTGCCTTTCCGACGCGACAAAAGGTAGTCGCCGCAGCTCGATTTTAGGAGGCGGACAGAGCTGGGCTGGGAAGCGACTCCAGCACCTCGCACTGTCATGAGACCCTTGGTTGACGTACGTGTCGTCGAATCTAAGGTACGCACATAGATGGACCTTCGGCGGCGGCTACACCCGGCCTGCTCCCCCCTGCTGTCTCTTCACCGTCTCCCACGGGGTGCTCCTCGTTATACCCTCTACACTCCTTCGCCCGCATTCGGGGCACTTGGGTTTCTCCTCCTGGCATTTGCTCCACTTTCACGCCGGCGTCTGGCGCGCCCGTCGCCGTATTGGCAACGGGCGTGACGACTACGTCAACGACGCCATGGGCAGCTGCCACCCCCGTGTTGTTCCCCTCTACTGTCCCCCCTCTCTCATGCCCGTGTCCGATGCACCCGGGTTGCTCCTCCCCGCACTCGCCCCGTCCTCATGCTCGCGTCCGGCGTCCCCGTCTCTGTATGGGCGGGGGGTGGGGGACGTGACCACTGTGGTGGCGACTTCCCCCGTCCGGTTGTTCCTGTTCACTTTCCCCCCACCGCCACGCCTACGTCTATCGCGCTCGCTTTCGTCTTGGTAGCGGACGTCGCGACTACGACAGCCATACTCTGGGTGGTGGCCGTACCCTGGTGGCCCCCCCCCGCTAAGTTCCCACCATCACAACCGGGTTCGAGTCGCCCGCCGCGCGCTTTTCGTGGACCCCGGCAACGGCGTCACGAACAACGACGGCAGGATGGTGGTGGCGGCGGCAGACTAGCGGCAGCTTCATACGCCTTATTGTGATGGTGAGGGCCTCGGCCGTGGGTGCTCCGGCGCGGTCGGAGGAAGAAGAGTCAGGTGACAGATGCAGTAGTCTTAGCTAATAAACGGCAATTCATGCCCATAAGACCTACACATGTGTTACTGAAATACCTTCATTTTAAAGTTCGTTGTTTTCGTGAGGACACTGCGCCAGAATTTTGTGACCGCATCCGTACCGCTTCAACCGACCTCGATGAGACCCTAACGAAAAACCACCCTTGTTCGTCCTGAAAGACTCCATCGAGCATGGCACTGTTCGGGTCGTGTTCGGCCGATCGAGAAGCCGAACGGGGGTGGGCCTTGTTCGGGCCGCCAGCTACTCCGATGATCATGTTGAAAGCGACGGTCCTGGCGGGCAACGACGCATCAGAGCTCTGGGAGAGTGGAAGCGTAAATCGGGGGAAGCTTGGTCTCTGCGGCGACATAGGTTTGCATTCTTTATCATGCCCAGAGAAACTGCAATGAGGTGTTTTAACGCGGTCAGACAAATGCATCCCAAAGATGCCCGCAAGCGCTTCAGACTCATCAACATCCGGGCGCAGTCGTCTTCGGGTGGTTTTCTAGAGCGGATGTGGCAAGAAGTGGATGCACTGTGTGCAGGATCGCTGTCTGGACCAATCAGTCCTACAGTACAATTCGCACCTTCATGCTTCGCCAGTTATTGGAGGAACGACAGCGATCAGACCAAATTGCCTTGCTGTCTCCGTTGCCTTTGTCTGGCAGCATGACGCCGCCAAAGCATGATGATGGGAAGTTCGAAGCTCGGCGCAGTCCAGGCACTTCGACGGGTATGAACAAGAAGCCACAGGAGAAGATGTCGCCATTGATTTTTTCTCGCACCAAGTATCCGCATCATTATCCGCCTGATTGATTTAGCTCGCATGATATCTCCGACTCGCATAAACGCCACCGCCCCGCGGCCGACGAGCCGCGGGGCGCCCAGGCAACCTCCTCACGCATATTCACAGAAGACACTTAGTGGCAAGCAACGCACTGAGTTGACCTGATTGAGCATGCCGTTTAAGTATGACCTTCAACCAGAAAATCAAGAAAGCTGGTGCGCATGCTCTGCTCACGACTTCAGTGACGTGACAAATAGTGACTGTCCAGGGAAATTCATTGCAATTCCCTGTCTTTGTGTCCCCCATGCGATGCAGTCATCATTGTGATATTGAATTCTCTGGAATTTTACCTCTTGGCTGCTTTCCACAACCGCACGTCAAAAACAAAGTTCACCTATCTAGCGCACGTTGCGGGAGTAGTCGAAACCCGTCACCGGGCGCTGAATGCGTGGCAGTCTCCGTTGTCGCATCCGCTCCCGCAACGAGCCGGGCTGCGAGCTGTGAGGTCGCGTGTCGAAGGCGTGGGGCGGCGGTTGTGGCGGTTTGGGTACGGGTGCAAGCGTTTGGGCGTACGTCGAGCACATGTGAGAGCCGCGGGGAGGGGAGGGTGGTAGTCGCATGGCAAGTCATGGAGGGGTGCCGCTTGTGTGGGGCTGCGGATGACGGGCTGTGGTGGTTGCTGTAGTGTTCTGGATGGTGGTGATGGTGGCGAGCTTCGTTGGAGCAGTCGCGGGAAGTGTCCTGTCCCTCCTTGTCTTAGGTCGTTGGCTGGGACTAGGATGAGGGCGGGGGGAGAGTGACGGAGACGCCCGTCGCCGCCGACGTCCCCTCGGGGGGAACACGGCCGCTGCCGCCACCACCCCCACTCTGTCGGCGGTGGTCTCCCCGTCACACGCGGCGGCACGAGTGGCGACGCCCGCCGAAGCGGCCGCCGGGGGGAGCCCCCAGGCCGCGCACGGAAAGGCCGTCGACGCTGCAGCGGCGGTCGTGCGTGCGTGTGGCGGCGGCGACACGGGCGGTGGTGGCGACGTGGACGCGGGGGTGGCCGCGCCGACGGCGCGCGGCAACACGGCGCCGCCCGCGACCCCACCGCCGAGGGGTAGGGTAGGGGGGGCGCGCGCCGCGGAACCGGCGGCGGCGGCGACCGCGCCGGCAGGCGCCCGGGTGGTCCGCACGCCCGGCGTGCTCCCTTCGACTCCGTGGCCACCACCTCACCACGTGAAGCCGCCGCCCGTCGCCGCGCCGGCGGCCGCCGACTCAGTGCAGTGGCCCCGTGACGCCCCCGGGTGGATCCCCTGTCCGTGGGCCGACCGACCGTGCGACGCGTGCCATGCCGCCCACCCGATTTTCTGCTCTGCCGTCCAGCCGCGCTTCGTGCCACGAACAGCTCAACCGTGCACAGCGGGTGGGGGCGGCGTCCACCGCCGCTAGAGGTGTTGCTGCCGTGCCTGCAGCGGACGCGGCGGTGGCCGTTCACGATCGCGCGCGTGACGGGGGCCGGCACGAGGCAACGGGCGGTGGCCGCAACAGACGAGGTGGCGGCCCCGGCCTGAGCGGCGGCGCTGGCGACCGTTCCCGCCATGGTGGTGGCGCGGGGGCTTCGTCTGTGTGCCTCCACGTGGCGCTGCCGCCGTCATTGGCGCCAGGAAGGGACGGCGGCCACACTCAAGGCCGGGAAGACACTCCCGGCTCGTACCCGGCCTCTCCTGACGTAGGGGCTTTTACGCACGCCACGACTGCCGCTTCGGCTTAAATTTAGGTGCGGTGGAGCCCCGCGTGGCACTGCATGAGAAACTGTAGTGCCGCGCAGGGAGGGGCCGCATGGGGATGCAGCTGGGGCTGTGGCGCGCGGGGGCGCGTCGGGTGCGGGCAAGGGGACGCGCCGCGCCGCGGCGTGGGGGAGGCGGAGCGCGTCCTGGCGTTGCGCCACGCCCCGTTGAGGCATGCCCCAGTGGAAGCGCCGCTGCCAAGACAAGGGCGATTTACAAGGGCAAGCCGAGGAATTGATCACAGAGGGTACAAATAGTGGGACCCCGGCGAACTATTGGCTGACACGACCGGGGACGGAATCGGGCCACCGGGGGTCGTGGGGGTGGAGCCGTGTGGCGGTTGCCGCTAGGGCTGTGGAACTGGCAAGAAAACTGGCAGTTTTAAGTGGCAAAACTGGCTCCTGGAGCCCGTATTAGCACAACCGGTTGAACCAGTTGCCCAACCCTAGTCCACGTAGCACAGATGTTGCGGCAACTTGCCGCAACATCTGTGCTACGTGGAGCACGGGCACGCGGGAAAGGGATGCGCCGGATGCGGGTGCGACGGCGCGGGGGAGTGCGCGGAGAGGCCATGCGCCGGATGTCGGTGCGGCAGCGCAGGAGCACGCGGGGAGGGCGTGCGTCGGAACTAGCGCGCGAAGGCGGGGGAGCACGTCGGGAGAGCGTGCGGCGGCACGGAGATGCCCGGGCCGGGAGATGTGTGCGCCGGCGAGGGCTGGCGCGCTCGGGGCCGGTCCGATCATCGCTGGGATAAGACGGGCGTGGGGAGGGGCGAGGTTGCCCAACACGCTCGGTAGAGAACCTAGCTTCCCACTCCGACGAACTGACGAGCGGGGGCGGACGTACGGCGCTACGACGGTGTGCGTGCGGTGGCTACCTCTCTCAGGGATCCAGCAGCCGTCGGAAGTGGGACTGAAGTCTCTTTTGCGGCGGCACGGCCTCCCTAGAGGCGGCGGCAGCGCCGGCGCGGCTGCGGTCCGTCGCGTGATGGCTTCCGGGGCGTTTGGGCGCGGGGGGGCGCGTGGCCCCCCGGCGGGCGAGCGGCACCCGATCCGCCCCGCCGGCGACATGGTGAAGAGCGTTTTTATTTTTTTTTGAGAGCTAGTGCACGTTGCGGGAGTACTTGTTGAGACCGAAAATTACATCTTTTCCGCTCCCTCTGCAGCCCCTGAAAGATTCGCAACCGATTCTTTGCGCTGGGAACGTTGGTACAGATGGTCGCGTGCCTCGTACCAAGTCGGACGCCATGGGGAGGTCTCGCCCGCGCGGACAGTTCTATACAGTGTTCATCGAGCAAGAAGCTGGATGGAAAGGGTCGTGAGGCGGGGTACACGGTCTATGGGGCCCTCCGGCGGTGTGGCGTAGAGCAATGTCAATGGTTCTCTGGGCGCAGCGGTCTCAGATGTCTCTGAGGACGTTTATCTGCAGTCTAACGCTTGAAAGCAGAACATTTCCAGGCGTGCGCCGTGAAGCGGGTCCGTACGGAAGGTGGGGTTAGGGTTATGAGTTCATTCAACCTGATTGGAAGACGCACGAGCTTGACAGTAGTAGTCCGGACGCTCTCGGTGCGCTCCCCACCTGTTAATACTGTCGGAGCAAGCGTGGGGTTAGGATCACAATCAGATCAATTGTGATGGAAGTGGGTTTTGTGACGGCAGTTCGTCGTGGTGGGCTGCAGCCTGCGGCGCTGGTTAGGATGCTCGACCCCCCGCCCACGTCCGGCGGCTCTGAGAACGACGACGGTCATTGGGGGTGGCGGTCAAGTCCTCTTCCCGGCGCGGCCGTCGCTGCCGCGGGCGCCAACATAGCTGTGGCGCCAGCTCTGGCAGGCGACGCGGGCCTCAGCTACCCGCCCGCGCTGCCGCCGCCGCCGACGAGGACGCGGCTGCCGGTCGCCAGCGGCGGAAGCGTTGGCTCCAAGCCCGCGGCGGCGATATACCCTCCGGCAGTGTCGGCTGCCGCCGCAACGACGACGGTGACGGCGCCCACGCCACGCCCTGGACCGCGACGACGGCGCACTTCCGCGCCGACGGGTGGCTGCCCTTTCTCCACGTTTGCTGGAATTCGGCGGGGCACTCGCCGCCGCCGGCCTGCCGTACCTGCCCGCGGCCGCCGTCCCCACCGCGCCCGGCGCGGCGGCGGTCGGCGCGGCGCTCACGGCAGAGCTGTCACCGGCAGCTCCGGCGACGCCGGCGGCGACCGCAGCAGCTAATCGACCAGGGCGCCTGTGAGCAACAGACCCTCATCAACCACTGCCACCCTCCCAATCCCCACCGAGACAGCCGAAGGCGCCCACGAACACCTTCCCCCCGTCCCCCGACCTCCTTACCACCGTCGTCGACTCCGCCGGGTCCGCTCGGGAGGCCTCCAGATGATACCCCCCCCCCAGACCCCCGCCACCGCCACGACCGCTGCAGCCGGGTCCGCCCAGAGCACTTTCCGACGACAACCCCCCCCCCCCCCCCCCCCCCCCACCCCCCCCCCCCCCCCCCCCGGCCCCCCCGGGGGCCCCCCCCCCCCCGCCCCCCCCCCCCCCCCCCCCGCCACAGACGCCCCGGCCGCCGCCGCCGGGTCCGCTCGGGGAGTCTCTCCACACGGCACCTCCCATCCCCCCTCCCCCCCCGCAGCCGCGGCCGCTGCCCAGTGCGCCCGCACCGCCGGAAAGCATCGGCCACGGGCCAGCGGGGTTTGAGGCCGTCGTGGCGGGGCGTGCGCGCGCGGGCACTATGAGGCTCTGTGCGCCTGCTCTTTGGCGGGATCCACACTCATTGCACAACTGTTCGCTTCCCACAAGAATTGTGAAGCAGCGTTGTGACAGAGAATCTGATTGGCGGACGCATCCTAACCCCACGCTCCTCCCCATAATAAGGGGACCACGGTAAACTCACAGAAGCCGTACTTGGTGCGGAAGGCCGTCAGAGGTCTTGATGCGGTGTCCAGCCGGATTTGGTGGTACCCAGAGCGAAGGTCGATCTTGGTAAAGTACTTGGCATGCCGTAATTGGTCGAAGATATCGTCAATGCGTGGTAGAGGATAGGCGTTCTTGATAGTAGCCTTGTTCAGGGCTCGGTAGTCGATACACAATCGCCAGCCACCATCCTTCTTGGCTGCAAAGATTACAGAAGAGCCCCATGGTGAGGAGCTGGGCTGT
>Ga0115030_1001567_pt1 | contig 10351 bp, 3 predicted proteins | sample SidtaG_4_FD_87174 | JGI IMG/M metagenome (GOLD analysis project Ga0115030, IMG submission 87174) | Marine algal microbial communities from Sidmouth, United Kingdom - Sidmouth_Male1 metaG | ecosystem: Host-associated > Algae > Red algae > Unclassified | place: Sidmouth, United Kingdom | collected... | reverse complement strand
GACCAAGAGCCCAACGAAAGCCCAACAAACCCCATCCTTTCTTGGAATCGTTGGGCCCCCCCCCACAACGAGATGCCAACGAGAATCGCGTTCGTTGGGCAATTGTAGAACAGCTGACGATGGGACCGCGATGGGAGAATGTCCAGAGCGGACGACCCCTCTGTCCCTGTCTGCCGTGAACCCACCTTCTTGCAGAGGGTGGCTCGCCGCATAGTCGGGCGCGCGCTCCCATACCGCGCCCGGTGGCCTCCCTGCTCGCCCGGCCTGCACCCCCGCTGCGTGCGCGGCCGCCGCAAGGGCGGCGGAGGTGGCAGTTGCGGCGGCGACGGTGGGGGCCGGAGCAGACGCGCCGCCGGCGTCGGCACCCTTCGCATCGGGGGCTTTTGCATGGGCCAAGAAGGGTCGGCACCCTTCCAGCGCCGGCACCCACGAGCCAGCAACCGGCCACCCGTCGGCGGTGGCCCCCGCTTGGACAGTAGCTTGCGCCCTGGTCCGGCAGTTGGTGGCGGCGGCTGTGGGCGGCGGCGGCAGTGGGAGGCATCGGCGGGTGTCGTGGCGGGGGTGGTTGACGACGGCATCCCGGCCCGCCTGCCATGAGCAGCCTGTGGCGTTTGTGTCTGGGGCGCTGCGTGGGCGATGACTCGAGACCGCAAACGGAGGAGGCGGGCGGCGATAATGGCGGCGGCGGCGGAAGCCCCGTCTCAGGGGCCATGCCCGTGACCCCACCGGCGGCGGCTGCCACAGTGGCGGCTGGCAACGTCGTTGCTGACAACGCGCCTGCGGGCACCGCGTCTGCCGGCGCCGCGTCTGGTGCAGTGTTGACACCGGCACGGCCTGTCCCGCCGGCGGCAGCTACCGTAGCGTTGGGCGGCCCTGCCGCTGAGGGCGCGACATCTGGGGCGGCGGCACACGCTCCGGTCGGTGGCGCGGTGGTGGCCGCGCTGTCGGCTGGGGTCGGCTCGGCCGGCGGAGGGGCCCGCGCGAGCGGGCTCGCGCGCGACGGCCCGCCCGCCGCTGTGCCCGATGAGGGCGACCCGGCGGGGCCGTCAGCCTCGAGTGGCGTCGAAGCGTCGGGCAGCGCGGCGGCTGGCCCGGCAGGCGGCGGATCTGGCGGTGACACAGAGGCGACAGAGTACCCCATGGCCACCTTTAGGGTAGTGTCGTGTGAGTCCGACGTCAAGAAATTGAGACATGGCACCGTCTTGCACGCCTTGCTCGGCCGCAACCTGTACCTGGCACGGGCCAAGGCGCGGGCGCTGCCGCCCGAGTCGGTGGTCGATTTTATCAAGCAGAAGCCGTGGTGCGTCCGCCTGCCGCGGGACGACTGTGACCTGCGCGTCGCCAATGCAGCCGACGAGATACCTGGCGACGTTGTTCTCACCGACCGTATGCTGTTGGTGCGTGGGATGGAGCGCAGCACTGTGCAAGGCGGCCGTGACCTCAAACGCATCACGTTGCTGCTGGAAGCCGACGACGCCGGCGTGTGCGCGTCGTGGGCCACGGCGGGTTCGTTTTTGGCTCATTCCTGGACGTCTCTGCTGCCGGCCGGTGTGTCCGACGAGGTCAGTGTGGCGGCGGTGAAGCAGCTGCTCGACGAGGTGCATCTTCTGGCTCCCACGCAAGGCGGGAAGGTGTCCCGCGCTTTGTTTGTGCTGCTGAGAACGCCTGGGCGGCGGGCCGTCCTGACCGCCTCGCATTGCTTGCAGCCGACGCCGGGTGTGGGTGCACCCGCAGCAAGTGTGGCCAAAAAGGTCGTGGACGCTGTGGATAAGGATATCGGAGTGCCTGTTGTGGGAATCGCTGTGCGCGTTGCCTGCTTGGTGGTGCATGTGGGTGCCGTGGCCGTCCGCGTGCGCGAGCACGCGGACCTTTGTACGTCGGTGACCAAGCGGTGCTCGAAGCTGGCTCATGGATTGCTCGAGCACCTGCTCGAGACGCTACAGATTCCCAAGAACGCCTTTGTTGCCCCGTATGAGAAGCGGCTGTGCCGGCGGTTAAGCGAGCTGGAAGCGCTGCTGGAGGAGGTGGAGGAGGCCACGCTGTTGGGGCTTGTGGGGCACCTGACGGCGGATGAAACCATTCGCAGGTGGAAGAGCGACCTGGACAAGCTCGAGGACAAGATTGACGAGCTGCAGCAGCATGGGGCGGTGGGCTTATTACTGAATGGCTTCGTGCAGCCGGCCGCCGGACCCGACCTTTTGCCGTACAAGGCGCGGTGGATGCCACCCAGACTGGATGAGCACACCTACGTGTCTGGAGCATCGACACCGGGCCGCGCAGAGCACACCATCATCAGCAAACTCCAGCAGCATGCGCGGGACGGAAACACTCTGGCGCCCCGTTTGGGCATCTGCGCGATTGGCGGGAGTGGCAAGTCGTTTGCCTGTGCGGGTGTGACGGCGTGTGGCGCCATCAAGGAGCTGTATCCGGGAGGAACGGTCTGGGTGCAGCTCCACGCGGAATCGACGGCCGTGGCGATCGTCGAGGACGTGATGGCGCTGGTTTACCGGTTTTGCACGGCGAAGATCGCAAAGATGCTTTTCGCGGAGAAGGAGAAGGCCGACTTTGTTTCTTTGGCGGCCACGCACGTAAGGTCGGTCTCGGCGGAGCGTGCGGGTGAGCAGCTGGTCGTCATTGACGACGTTCTCGACAAAAAGCGCGAGCTGCTGCACACGCTGCTGCGGGTCGTGCCGAGCGCCGCGCCCGTCCTGTTCACAACGCGCTCGCAAGCTGTCGTGGAGTCCGTCCCAGGGTCCACGCCTGTTCCCATTGACGCGCTGCCGGACGCTGACGCGCAGGCGGTGCTGGCCAAAGCGGCGAGGTGGCCGGTGACGGAGAGGGAGTCCCCATTTAGTGCGGCGGACAAAGATAAGTGGGTGCATCGGGTGCTGGACAAGACGGAGCGGCACGCGCTGTCGCTCAGCATTGTCGGGGCGAACATTGCGCACCTGGGTGGTGCTTGGCGCGTGGTCGTAGACGCGTTGGAGCAAAAGTGGATGGACCCCGGCTTTGCGCACCCCTTTGGTGGCTTGCCCCCTTCCGTCAGGGCGGCGCTGGACATGAGTTTGGACCTGCTCCCCGACGAGGTGAGCCGCGATGCGTTCAAGGCTTGCGGCGTCCTGCCCACCAATGCCAAGGTGGTTGTGTGCGCGCTAGCAAGACTATGGCGTCCCCTGCTGGGAGGAGTCGCCAATGATGGAGCGCCGCCGGCCGACGGTGCCGGGGGTGCTGCATGTGTGGTGGTGCGTGACCCGGTGGCGCAGCTGATTGACACCCTCGTGCGTACCGGGCTGATGCGCTGGGAGGTTAGTGCAGAGACCGGGAACCTTGCGTCCGTGACGGTACATCCTGTGGTGGGCGAGTATGCAGTGACGTTGCTGGGGCCAGACCGCCTCGTTGCCACGCATCTGCGGTTGGCGCGCGACTACCTCAGTGGGCAGGGCGCCATCTCGGACGACGACGAGAGGCGGTCGTACCCGTTTTGGATGACGGCCGACGATGGGTACTTGTACGACAACGTGGCCCGCCACGTTGCGGGGAGCAGAGACGTCTGGGGGCTGCCTTGGTTGCTGAGAACGGAGTGGCAGCAGCGTCGTGAGCGGACCGGCTCGCTGTTGGCGTACCAGGGTGACGTTGAGACGGTGCTCGCAGCACTGCTAGCGGTGGCAGATGACGACACCCACGAGGCCAGGCGGAACCTGCAGCTGCAGTACCGCGTGTATCGCGGGCTCACTTTGGCCCTCTGCGACCGGCTTGCAGGGCAACGCGCTACTAACATCGAGCGCGCCATCTGTTACGCAAGCAAAGCCCTCGATGGGGCCCCTCGGTCAGAAGCGCCAGACCAGTGGGCGGTCATGCAGATGACCTTGGGCAACGCCTACTGCCACCGTGTAGAAGGGGACAAGGGCGCCAACGTGGAGAAGGCCATCGAGTGCTACGGCCTGGTGCTGGAGGTGTGGACGCGGGAGGCGTCGCCGTTGGACTGGGCGACGACGCAAATGAACATGGGGAACGCGTACAGTGCCCGTGTGCGAGGGGACAAGGGCGCCAACGTGGACAAGGCCATCGAGTGCCACAGCCTGGCGCTGGAGGTGCGGACGCGGGAGGCGGCGCCGCTGGACTGGGCGTCGACGCAGATGAACCTCGGGGCCGCGTACGGTGTCCGTGTGCGAGGCGACAAGGGCACCAACGTGGACAAGGCCATCGAGTGCTACGGCCTGGCGCTCGAGGTGTGGACGCGGGAGGCCGCGCCACTGGCCTGGGCGACGACGCAGATGAACCTGGCCAACGCGTACCGTGACCGTGTGCGAGGGGACAAGGGCGCCAACGTGGACAAGGCCATCGAGTGCTACGGCCTGGCGCTGGAGGTGCGGACGCAGGAGGCGGCGCCGCTGGCCTGGGCCAGGACGCAGATGAACCTGGCCAACGCGTACGGTGTCCGTGTGCGTGGGGACAAGGGCGCCAACGTCGACAAGGCCATCGAGTGCTACGGCCTGGCGCTGGAGGTGTGGACGCGGGAAGCGGCGCCTCTGGACTGGGCAATGACGCAGATGAACCTGGGGGCCGCGTACTGTGTCCGTGTGCAAGGGGACAAGGGCGCCAACGTGGACAAGGCCATCACCTGCTACAGCCTGGCGCTGGAGGTGCGGACACGGGGCGCGGAGCCGCTGGACTGGGCGACGACGCAGATGAACCTCGGGGCCGCGTACGGTGTCCGTGTGCGAGGCGACAAGGGCGCCAACATGGACAAGGCCATCGCCTGCTACGGTTTGGCCCTGGAGGTGTGGACGCGGGAGGCCGCGCCAGTGGCATGGGTGACGACGCAGATGAACCTGGCCAACGCGTACAGTGACCGTGTGCGAGGTGACAAGGGCGCCAACGTGGACAAGGCCATCGAGTGCTACGGCCTGGCGCTGGAGGTGCGGACGCGGGAGGCTGCGCCGCTGGACTGGGCGTCGACGCAGATGAACATCGCCAACGCGTACAGTGTCCGTGTGCGTGGGGACAAGGGCGCCAACGTGGACAAGTCTATTGAGTGTTACGGTCTGGCGCTGGAGGTGTGGACACGGGAGGCGGCGCCGCTGGACTGGGCGACGACGCAGATGAACCTGGGTGTCGCCTACACTGACCGTGTGCGAGGTGACAAGGGCGCCAACGTAGACAAGTCCATCAAGTGTCACGGTCTTGCGCTGGAGGTGTGGACGCGGGAGGCGGCGCCGCTGGACTGGGCGAGGGCGCAGATGAACCTCGGGGCCGCGTTCAGTGATCGAGTGCGAGGGGACAAGGGCACCAACGTGGACAAGTCCATTGACTGCTACGGACTGGTGCTCGAGGTGCTGACGAGGGAGGCGGCGCCGCTGGACTGGGCCAGGACGCAGATGAGTCTGGGTACTTCGTACGTTGATCGTGTGCGAGGTGACAAGGGCGCCAACGTGGACAAGGCCATCGAGTGCTACGGCCTGGCGCTCGAGGTGTGGACGCGGGACGCGGCGCCGCTGGACTGGGCGACGACGCAGATGAACCTGGCCCACGCATACAGTGGCCGTGTGCGAGGGGACAAGGGCGCCAACATGGACAAGGCCATCGAGTGCTACGGCCTGGCGCTGGAAGTGCGCACGCAGGAGACGGCGCCGCTGGCCTGGGCGACGACGCAGATGAACCTGGGTGTCGCGTACCGGAACCGTGTGCGAGGCGACAAGGGCGCCAACATGGACAAGGCCATCGAGTGCTACGGCCTGGCGCTGGAGGTGTGGACACGGGAGGCGGCGCCGCTGGACTGGGCGTCGACGCAAATGAACCTGGCCAACGCATACCGTGACCGTGTGCGAGGGGACGAGGGCGCCAACGTGGACAAGGCCATCGAGTGCCACGGCCTGGCGCTGGAGGTGTGGACGCGGGAAGCGGCGCCGCTGGACTGGGCAATGACGCAGATGAACCTGGGGGCCGCGTACGGTGACCGTGTGCGAGGGGACAAGGGCGCCAACGTGGACAAGTCCATCGACTGCTACGGACAGGTGCTGGAGGTGCTGACGCGGGACGCGGCGCCGATGGCCTGGGCGATGACGCAGATGAACCTGGGTGTCGCGTACTGTGACCGTGTTGGAGGTGACAAGGCCGCCAACGTGGACAAGGCCATCGAGTGCCACGGACTGTCGCTGGAGGTGTGGACGCGGGAGGCGGCGCCGCTGGCCTGGGCGACGACGCAAATGAACATGGCGAACGCGTACAGTGACCGTGTGCGAGGGGACAAGGGCGCCAACGTGGACAAGGCCATCGAGTGTCACGGGCTGGCGCTGGAGGTGTGGACGCGGGACGCTGCGCCGCTGGACTGGGCCAGGACGCAGATGAACCTGGCCAACGCGTACGGTGTCCGTGTGCGAGGCGACAAGGGCGCCAACGTGGACACGTCCATCGAGTGCTACGGCCTGGCGCTTGAGGTGCGGACGCGGGAAGCGGCGCCGCTGGCCTGGGCGTCGACGCAGATGAACCTGGCCAACGCGTACGGTGACCGTGTGCGAGGGGACAAGGGCGCCAACGTGGACAAGTCTATCGAGTGCTACGGCGAGGCGCTGGAGGTGCTGACGCGGGAGGCGGCGCCGCTGGCCTGGGCGACGACGCAGATGAACCTGGGTGTCGCGTACCGGAACCGTGTGCGAGGCGACAAGGGCGCCAACGTGGACAAGGCCATCGAGTGCTACGGCCTGGCGCTGGAGGTGTGGACGCGGGAGGCGGCGCCGCAAGGATGGGCGGATGCCACGTTCAACTTGTTGCTTGCACAGCTTCATGCCGAGCGGTGGACGGCGGCGTTGGTATCCGCGCGCTTGCTGGAGCAGTTTGGGTCGCAGTGGGTGTGCTGGGGTGAACAGCAGGCGTTTGTGGTCGGTCGCGTCGAGGACATGGAGGCAAGATTGCGGCACGGTCGTGGCTAGCGCAGCCTCGGTGCTGCCCGCGGTCTGCTCCGCTCACTGGCGCGCGCTATCCCTCTTGACTACCGCGGCACGACGCGTTGCTCTGTGGAAGGCGAACAATGGGTCGGGTCACGCAACGGCGGGGGGTGCAGGGTGTAAAATCATGGAATTGCACGAGCAGAGCAGAGAACCAAGAATCTCTGCAGCGACACGCACTTGCAGGGGACAGGCACGAGCGCCTCTCCAGGCGCGTCCGCCCGCCCGTCGCGGCGCCCACGACCCGCGTCGTGGGTGTGCCCCCCAGAGGCCACGCCCGTCCGGCCGCCGACCGCCCCCCCGCCGGCGCCGTCGAGCGCCCTTGCGGGCGGCACCCCACACGGCAGGCCGCGCACGCGACGAGCCGCGCCGCCGCCACCCGCAAGGGGCCGCCGGCGGCGGCGGCAGCGACGCCCCCCCCCCCCCCTGGCGGCGGGCCCGCCCGCGGCACGCCGCCGCCACCGCTGCCGCGGCGGCGCGGCACGACCGAGCCGCCGCCCACCCGGTGGCCGCCGCGGACGTGCGCGCGGCGGCGGCGCCGCACGCCCACACCCCCCACACGGGGCCTCCACGGGGCGGCGCGCGCGCGCAACGGCCGGGGCGGCCGCCGCGCGGCGCGCGTCTGCCGCGAGGCACCGCCGCCGCCGCCGCCGCCGCCGCCGCCGCCGCCGCCACAGCGGGGCGCGGCCGCGTCGGCCGCCCGCCCAAACGGCGGGCGGGGGGGGCGGTGGGGGCCCCCCCCCCCCCCCCCCCCCCCCCCCCCGGGACCAACGCCATGACCGCAAACGCGAACGCAAACGCGACCGCGACCGGGGTCGCGACCATGACCGCCATCGTGATTGGGAATGGGAGCGTGACCGCGACCGCGACCGTGACCGTGGCCGGGGCGATCCAATTGGAGTCGAGCGCAAGCGGGAGCGGGACGCGTCGCCGAGGTTGCCGGCTGTGGGCGCGGCCGCCGCCGCTGCCCACAGGGCCGTCCACGCCGCCGGCCGCGAGCCGGCGTGGGCGCCCACCCCTGGCGGACCCCCCACCCGCTGTGGCGACGGGTGGCCCGGCCACAGGGCGGTGGACCGCGCCGGCTGGGCGCCGTCGGCCGCCGGTGACCGGGTCGATGGGCTCCCGCGTCGGGCGCGCGGGCCGTGGCCCGCGCCCCCGCCCCCGCCCGGCGGGGGGCGGGCGGCTGCCGACGCGGCGTCGCCGCGCGGGCAACCCGCGCGGGCGCGCGCGCGGGGGGCGGCCGCCGCCGGCCACCGTCGCTGCACGAGGCAGCCTCAACAGATCGCGATTCTGTTCCGGCACGCGCTACCCAACATGCGCTCAACAAACGAGATTCTATTCAATTAATGTTCGGGTGCTCGGCTCTGGATCGCGAGATTGTGACAGAAATGGGCGGAACCGGCGAGGCACACGAGCTCGACGGCCTTGTGCAGAGGATACGATGAGTGTCTTAGGCGATACAATGATGCGAAGTATCCCAGAGTCTTTAGCCACATAGAAATTACATTTGATCTGTTAATTTGGTCTCTGCTGACCGTTGCAGCTGGGGGTGCACCTTCCCGATGTGTCGAGAGGCCCACCTCCACTTTATTCAGAGCTACCAACACTACACTCAACGTGACTACCTATGCATAAAGCCCAGTAAACACAGAAATGTCAACAGTACCACGTGAAGGAAACACCGTACCCAGAAGATCAAGAAGAGCACACACTGAACGAAGCAGCATGTCAGCACATCTATGGACAGCAACGTCAAAAACAAGACAAGCTCGCGTCACGTGCGGGTACCCGGTCAGCAAAGCCATGGAGCCACGGACGTGCGACAACAAGTGTTTAGTGCACGTCGAGGTGGACAGGAGAGGGACCAGGAGAAACACACGGCAGGGTTGGGGTGGGGGGGGATACACGGGCAGAGAGTGTGGCATGCAACATACGCTGGGCGACGAGAAGCGCTCCGCAAGGGGATTGGTCCACATAGCGGGTGTGAAGACGAGGAAAAGGCAACGAGCCGCAAGGGGAAGTCAGGGAAAGGGGGCAAGGGGGGTAGGGCCGCAAAGCGGCAGCGTGCTTCGAGAGAGATGGCAGTAGCATCCGGCGGCCTAAGTCGACGTGGACGACGACGGTGCACGGGGCATTGGTGGCTGCAAGCGCGAGGTGGAAGGCCGCCTTTCACCGTGAGGTTTGGCAGGGAGATTGCATATTGCCGCTCATCCGAGAACGCTGTGCAGTTTTTCTACTATACTTGCGGACTTTTTGACTGTACGAGCATGCATTAGTCGGCAGTTGAATTTTTAACTGTGTAGGTGCGACCTCGCCAGGTTCCTCGTTAGGCTCCGGATTGGACACGTTACGCTCATGAGGGCCTATGCACATGCATGGTTTCCCCTCGAGAGAGGTCAACAATACCGGCGAACAGAATGGCGCTATGTTTGGGCTCTGTTCCCCGACAAGACGGACCAACAGATCGGCTTTTGTTTGCCTGTTGCCAAACAAACATTTCTGTTCAGTGATCTGTTGGTTGGCCTCGTGCAGAGATGATCCCGACGGGCGGTACTGGGAGCGGCCGCCGGCCGCCGACGGGCCGCCCCGGTGGGCCGCCGCGCCGCCACCCGCCAAGCGCCCGTGCGTGCCGCTCGCCGCGGCGCCGGGCGGGTACCCGCCACCCGCGCGGGCGGCACCGCCAATGGCGGCGGGCGGCGGCGGCGGCGGCGGCGGCGGCGGCGGGCGGGGCCTCTTTCCGCCGCCGTCGCCACGCGCGGTGCAGCAGCGGCCGCCGCCGACGGGCGCCGACGGCGGGGCAGCGGCGGGCCCCCTCCACCGCGCCCCGTCCGTGTCGCCGCCGCCGCTGCCGCCGCCATCGTCGCGGGGCGGCGACGCGTCGCCCGTGACGGTGGCGAGTTTGGGGGGCGGCCCCCCGCCGCCGCCCCTGTGGCGGGCGTTGCCCCCCTTTCCGCCGCCGCTCGGCGGGCGCGACGCGCCGTCGGTTGGGGGAACCCCCGCCGGCTGGCGGGGTCGGGGGGTGGAGCACCCCCACGACCGCCGCCGACGGCGGGCGGTCGGGCGCGCCGCCCCCACCGGTGCCCCTGCTGCCGCTGCCGCCGCGCGCGCTGGCGGCACGCCCGGCGGCGGCGGCGGCGGCGGCGGCGGCGCCCGCTGCGGCGGCCCCGGCCGACGCGTCGCAGCAGCAGGCGCTCGGCCTCCTCGTCTCGGCGCTGCGTGCGCTCGGCCCGGCGGCGGGGGGCGCGGGCGGCGGCGCCGCCGGCGCGCCCGCCGGCGCCGGTGGGGCGCTGACGGCGGGGGTGGGGAACCCCCTGGCGGTGCTCGGCCGCGTCGCGCTGGACGCGTGGCTGGGGGGGGGGGGGGGGGGGGGGGGGGGGCGGGGGGGGGGGGGGGGGGGGGGGGGGGGG
>Ga0115030_1001565_pt1 | contig 10355 bp, 7 predicted proteins | sample SidtaG_4_FD_87174 | JGI IMG/M metagenome (GOLD analysis project Ga0115030, IMG submission 87174) | Marine algal microbial communities from Sidmouth, United Kingdom - Sidmouth_Male1 metaG | ecosystem: Host-associated > Algae > Red algae > Unclassified | place: Sidmouth, United Kingdom | collected... | reverse complement strand
GTAAGAATACAAATCATTTTAAATGGAATAGCTATAGATGCAGAGTGTCCTCAATCTCCATACATCTTATTAAAAACCTGGCGCGCACAGATCGATTTTTAAGCAACCTTACAAACTTTCATCGAATTGACTCAGACGCGAAATGCTACAGGTATAGCAATGTAAGAATGCACTCTCACGTCGCCTTTTTGGTCATTCTCTAGCGCTGTGTGACGCCGCTGGGGGCTTACCGCTACATCCGCGCTTTGCTATATTTCCACAGCGCTCTTTGTTTCAAATGCTGTCCTTGAATCGAAGCACGCAGATAGGCGATCGCATCTGTCAAAACAGTTGCCAAGCAGCGCTGTCTGCGTCCCTACGGTCTTCTAACCAGTATCCTAATCAGCAGCTACCAGGCTTAAAATCGCGGAACATTTCTTCAATATCGAAGCGCTGCTGACGTAGGTTTGCAATCCTTCTCTATGAGTGATAGCGGCGTTGAACTTACTACCCTCCTGAACAGGGATAGTACTTCCCAAGCAGCTTATTCCTCAATCAGCTGGTGCCGCTCTTTACGAACCTGTTCCTTTTTAAGTCGTAGCTCATGCCAGCGTAGACCAACGATGGTAATAACCGACATCATGTAACCAGGCTCTTCCATTTGACTAAATATTAGGCCAAAAGCGAAGACGCTGTACAGCATTAGCTTAGAAAAGTCATCCTTGCAAAAATGCATCCATGTTATGAAACAAATGAACAGATAGCTCAATAGGCCGAAAAGCCCTAAGTCGCCCCAGATACCTGCCCAGCCGAATAGTGGAGACCACATGCTCGACTTCGCACCCAAAGGATGAGCCCTTACAGCAGCTAGAACTTCAGTACTGACTGAGGAGGATGTTACGCCAAAAGGCTGAAGCAAAGATTGGTAGTCTCGAATCATCCACCCACCCAATCGGCCCACCGTATGACCAGGCCCTAAACCAAACAACCAGTTCAGCACAGAATCATAATGCGTCTGAAAAATCGAAAACACCGAAAATTTTAGCTCTAGACCTTGTCTAATCAGGTCAAAATTAGCCCAGTACAAAATCTCTGTATTTGGAAAAACGTTGAAAGCAGCCCAGTACAGTGCCCCAGCAGCCAGCAGGAAGTAGATAACATATTGGAGTGCTTTTACCACATCTGTAATTTTTAAGAACACCAGCAATAAGGTAGCAATAAACAAAGCCAAAAATACTTGCTTCGTATCACTAATGATGATTTGTAAAAGAGCTGCTGAAACAATACTGCCCCTCAGCCAAAGCCCTTGCTTTCTCTCGCTTATAAAGTAATACAGAGCAAATGAAATTGAGACAGATGCACTGACCACCTGCCCTGCTCCACTAAAGTAAAAAACACCTTGAATTAAGTCCCACCCTGCAATAGAACGAGACAGATGTAACTGTAGAACATACCGCTGAAATAGCGCTAGTAAAAGATTGCTAGCAGCAAAAGCTAAAATCCAACCGCGAAACAGCAAAAAGCTTCTGACAGTAAGCGGCAGGCAAGTAATTGCCAGCAATAGAAGAAACGGCTCACCCAGCAGCAGCGTGCTCAAGATGACATTGATTAGACCAGCACTATTTACAAACGCACTAAATACGATCATGAAAAAGAGCATCACCAGTCCGCTTAGTAGCAGGGTTGAGGATCTAATTTGGTGATAGTCTCTAGTTTTCGTACTGACAATGGCCAGCAGACAGGCTGCGGGAATGGTGCCAAAATGAGCAAAGTTTATCAGCGCTGGGGCTCCTAGCGTTTCTAGCGTCCTAGAGAAGAAGACCGTTGAAAAGGCAATTAGAATAAGTCTGGAGCTTCGGACTAGTCTGTTAGGTCCGTGAACCTCTAACGCTCTCTCATTACCGTGGGTCATAACGCTTAACTTCGGCTACTGTGTAGCCACACTTTTGCTGTGCTACACAGTAGTATTCACACTTACTGACCATACACACCTAATTTTTATATGTACGGCTGTATATCATATACAGATGCATATAAAATTTTGAAACCATATACTAGTATATACGCGCTAGTATGCATGCAAAGTTCTACGTATGACAGCAAGCTGAGCGTTCTACTGACAGCCGTCACAGTAGATATACTCATTAACAGCTACCCGACTGACTACTACTGGACCCTCATTTTTTATTTTGCTTGCGTTTTGCCTCCGCATATATTTCCATCAGCCTATCGTAATTTTTTGATTCTGTATATTTAGCCTCAAAGGTAGCACGAGAGTTCTCTCTCATAGCGGCTAGTTCATTTGGATGGTTCGCTAGATAGTTGACTTTGACAGCTAGGTCCGCAGAATTACCAGTACGGAAGAGTAAGCCCGTATGACCATCCTCAACAAGCTCTGCGATCGCCCCAATGTTCGAAGCAACTACTGGCGTACCTTTTGCAAAAGCCTCAATCGCAACTCGGCCAAACGTCTCGTACCAGTTAGAAGGAAAGATAAGCATTTCCGCCTGTCCCATAAGATCATGAACCCTAGCCATTGGCTGTCGACCTAGCCATTCGATATTGGCATTCGTTTCTGTCTTGGCGAGCACCTCCTTCGAAAGCGGACCATCACCTACTATCTTCAGCGGCATCTCATCATCTAAAAGCTCCCAGGCAGCTAGCAGCGTATCTAGCCCCTTCTCAACCGAGAGTCTCCCCACATATAGCGCGTAGCCACCGCCGCCAAAACCCTTACCCGGATCTGGACTAACGAAGTTCGGCTTCACTACGATTTTTTCCGCAGGTAGTCCTCCTTCAATGAACTTATCCCGAGCAAACTGGGAGAGCGCAATATACAAATCAACCGTGTTTGACCAAGTTTTGAGCGCCCGATGAAAAATAAGCATACTAGCAGCAACGCCGCTAGCCAGCACACTCTCGCGGTAGCACGAATTCACTACGCCTGGATAGGGTATGGCCTTTCCCAAGCAGTCTTCACAAACCTTTCCTTCCCTAAAAAACAAAGCGTTGGGACACAGAAGGCGGTAGTTTCTTAATGTCTGTACAACCGTCACATCACGCGCTTTCGCAGCGTAGTAGATCGAAGCAGAGATAAGCGGGAAAGAATTTTGAACATGCATAAGGTCGTAATTAGCCTTTGCAAATTTATCTGCAACGATCTGATAGGACTCTTGCGACCATATGGTTTTAGCCGCTAAATGTACTGGATTTAGCTCGCTTAGGCGCTTATTATCCTCTTCATAGCTATCAACTAGATGTCCGCCGTCTCTAAGAATCCGCTCTTCTGAGTCACGAGATTCTTCCTCGCCCCCACGGATCAGATATTTGTTATGAACAGATAAGATACGCATTTTGATAACTCAAGCAAAAGAGAAGTAGAACAGTCCGTTGTAGCTCAAAGAGAACTCATTTTTCCATAGAACCCTTTGAGCAGAACAAAGTTAGAGTAGCTCTGCGTTGGTGCTTTTTGAAGAGACTACTGATTCGTAGATGGCTTCTAGCTTTTGTGTTTGAGTGTGCAAGTCAAACTCCGATCTGGTTCTCGCCATACCTGCTTGACTAAATTTCGCCCAGAGTGCAGCATTCTTAAGGAGCGTAGAAATATGACCAGCAAGGCCATCTACGTCTCGCTCGGCAACCAGGAATCCCGTTTCATCTTGAGCAACGGCTTCAGGAATTCCACCACTCAAAGAACTCACCACAGGCAGTCCCATCGACTGTGCCTCCACAAAGACAATGCCAAACCCCTCCCCATCACCAGAATCAGCACGGATGCTCGGGACGCAAAAAATTTTCGATCGATTCATCCACTCTCGCACAATCGCAGGCGGCTGCGTTCCCAAAAACTGACACTGCTTCAAAGAGCTGTGGGCCTGCTGCTCTAGCGCCTGTCGTAACGGTCCATCGCCAATAACCACGAGCTCCGCTTCCGGCACCTCTGCTTCTACCCTAGCCATCGCCTGGAGTAGATACTCACAGCCCTTTTTCTCCGTCAAACGGCCCACGAATAAAACAATCGGCTTACGGGTCACCGATAAGTCAGGGCTGAATACTTTTGTATCGACTCCAATGTAGTGAACAACTATTTTCTCTTCAGGAAATCCCTGAGAAACCAGCTCTCTTTTGATGAACTCAGATACAGCGATAAATTTGGTTGCTCGACTTTTCAAAGAAGCTCGTCGAGATATATACAGGCGCGTACTCAAAGACTTTTGTCTAGCATAGGCATCGCTCATTGTGGCATCAAGACCATGATAAGTCACAATCATTGGGACACAGAGCGCGCGTTGCAAAGGCAGCGCCAGTGCGCCGCAGGGACCGAAGTGCGCATGGATCAGCGCCGGATTTAAGGCTTTTGCTGTACGAACGATCGCCGGTGAAATTCCCATCACCTTAAAAAAGCCTTCTTTTAAACTGCCAAGGAAACCGCCCTTGTTGACAGCAGCAACTCGCTTTGAGGGCAGCGTAATCCCATCGATATAGCGAGTTCCAAAATAATAAGCTCGAAATCGCTTCAACAGTTCTCCCTGTGCCGGAATGAATGTTTCAGAAGCAGGCAGCAAACGACCGCAAAAGATGACAATATTATGTTTGTTCATTTCATCACATTTTCTGCAACAGCTTTCATGAATCCGGCGGCTGCCTCCGGCGAGTACTGTTTAATAGCATTCTGCGCGTAGCTGCCCATACTATCAGCTAATGTCGGTTCATCAATAAAACGGGCCATTAGCATTGCCATCCTCTCAGGGTTCTCTGGATGAAAGCAGTATCCATTTTTACCCTCCTCGATCAATTCCTTAGAACCTGCTAGCTCAGAGCATAAGACAGGTAGGCCTAGAATCATAGCTTCTTGTGTCACAACACCCCAAGTATCTTCTAACGTAGGCAAGATGAAAACATCTGCGCATTTGAAATAAGCTGAGAGGGCTTCATACTGAACGCGGCCAACCCAGTGGAAGTTATCGCTGAGCTCGTGCGTCGCGCAGTACTTCTCAAGCTCACTTTTTTGGGGGCCATCTCCTACAACCATAATGGTGTAGTTGGTTTTACCTAGCTGTTTCAAGCATAGACAGGCTTTGAGTAGCCACTGTAGTCCCTTACGTGCAATGATATGCCCCACAAATAGGAAAACAGGTTTCCGCAGTGCCTTACTTACGATAGGAGCATCTGATTGCATCCTTAAGATGCTCGCATCGGGGACTTCATAAGGCTGTACGGACACCTTATCTGGCTGAGCGTCAAGTACTTCTACCAAGTATCGCCTACCCGCATCACTATTACTAACACAAGCATCACATAGACTTAGCATTGTTCTACGAAGCAACAGTCGAGCCGAGGAATTTCTATAATCCACGCTTGGAGAACTGCCCTCATAAGCAATCACTACTCTCCAATGGCCTAAAGGCTTGCTAAGAAGCGCTAGAAGTGTCCATAAGCCAAAAGAGTTTGAAAATACAACATCGGGCTTAAAGGCTAGCAGGTGAGAAATTATCTTTGGAGATAGATAGGCAAACTTTGAGTCGTAGCCTTCTACAGACTCTGCATAGACCATTTCTTTTCGACTACCGACAATCTCCACTAGAACTTTATCCTCAAGCCCAGGAGCAAAGCCACACCAAAGCGCTGTGAATATCTTTGTATCAGGAAAAATCTCAGCTAGCTTGCATATAGAGGGCTGCCAGTAAAAAAAAGTCGATGGCAGCAGCCAGGCAATTTTAAGGGGTCGAAGGCTCATAGTACTTATTGAGTGATGATCTTTATTCTGTAAGCGGCTTTATCAGTTTGGTATCTTTGCTACAGCAAAATTCCTGTCATCCAAAATGAGTCATAATCTAGGGCACCTTTAAAGAGCTGCGAATCGAAGACAAACAACAAAAAGCATAGTGTGAATATACACCTATTGAGGATTTGGGTTGGAACAGTGGGGGAAATTGTCTGTTATAAGAACTCTACTGAGAAGTATGGCTCCCCATTCCTAGAACTTAACGCTGAGTTCGCTTGTAAAGAAAGTAGTTCTTCGCGTAATGGTAAAGCGCTCTCAGCCTAATCTCACTAGCTTCCGCAAAAGGAGTATCGCGTAGATACTGAGCTGCTAGTGCTTGTGAGTGAGCCTTTCTGTCATCTTTCCACAGTTTTAGCTCACCTAATCCCATGCCCATCAGCTTATTTGACAGCTTCTTTAGAGCTGGGAACTTTTTTTCTAGCCAATAAGCAGTTAGAATTCGCATCTCAGCCTTGCTGACTAGCTTCGCGGGATCATACCGTAGGGTCGCTGAGTTGTTACCGTGAATCCTTAGTATAGAGAGAGACTCATTGTAGAAAAATCCTTTACCTATCAATACTGCAGCGTATCTGAGATAGTTGTCACTAGCAATTTTGATAGATTCAGGCATAGGTAAGATGCGATTAAGCAGTGACCGCCGAAAGCACATGCCGGAGGTGGCAGGTCCCCAATCAGGCATTTTAGCTTCCTCAACAATACGCTGTCGGTAATCAATTATCTGCGAACCGTCCTCAAGTGGCCGTGGATAGTCAGCGATGAACCGCTGGGTTTGATGCTCGATGTGCTTGAGAGGATGAAAGTACCAGTCTATATCAGGGTACTGAGAAAATGTCTGCACAACCTTCTCGCATTTATCTTCAAAGAAAGCATCGTCAGAATCAAGAAAGCAAACAATATCGCCTGTACTCACCTGAAAACCAGCATTAAAAGCGGAGGCCTGCCCTCCATTTTGTTTGAGTACAGGGGTTATACGAGCGCCATATGTTTCTATGATTTCGCGCGAGTTGTCTTTCGAACCGTCATCAACAACAACAATTTCTATATTAGGATAGGTTTGATTGAGAACGCTTTCTATTGCTTCTGCTATAAAGCTAGCATAGTTATAATTGTTGATGATGACACTTATCTGAACAGGTTTTTCCATATCACTTACTCATAAAAACAGCAGTTAAAGGGCAAAGAATATATAGCACGATCACTAGCTTGCATAACAAGATTTTCGGAATTGCCCATGCGGGCTTCTACTAATGCTGAGAAAGAAAGCCTAACCTCTCTAGATGAAGAAATGCTTAAGCATTACTAAAATCATCTTTACTTTAAAGAAGAAAGATATTTTTAGTCCCAGCACCAGCCTGATGTAAGACAATAGTTCCTCCCGGTAGGGATTTTTTTTAGAGATGAATTCCAAATGCGCCAGTCGGCTCAGGCGATCGCGGTCATAGTTCATCTTTTTCTCAAGCAGCGTGAAAAACTGGGCACGTGCCATACAAAAGTCGTAGTGAGATAAATTTCTTTTAACTGAAGATGTCTTCTGCCGATCATGATAATTATTTTTGCTGTGGATACGGTAATTCACTAGCGGCTGTGCTAGATAGAATTTGCGACTCCCAACAATAGATGCGCCAAAAACGAGGCAGCTATCTGCCCTCACCCGCCAAGTTTCAAGCTCATTGAACGGCAAAATCTGGCTAAGCGTATCTCTGGTCATCGAGAGCGTAGAAGTTACATCTCCAATCCATTCGTAAGCATAGAGTGTCAACAGCGTAGAACGGCCTAAAGCTCTATCTTCGCGATAGGTATGAAAGATTTCGCGTTTACTGCCAATCTTTTCGTGGCTGCAAAATAGGAAATCGCACTGACTGTTAGTCTGATAGATTTTTAGGGCTTCCTCTAGGTAGTTAGGCTTATAAGTATCATCGGCGTCTAAGAAGAAGATAAGATCTCCAGCCGCCATTAGAAATCCTTCATTGAAGCAAGAGAGCTGACCGCCATTTTTCGCTTTTAGTAAAAGCTTGACGGCAGGATGATTTGAGAACCCTTGCTGCAAAACAGTCCTCGAATCATCTGTAGAAGCGTCATCAACCACAATGATCTCATCGAAGCTAACTGACTGGTTTAGAGCACTCTCAATCGCTTCGCTCACGTATTGCGCATAGTTATAGTTATTAATTAAGCAGGTTGTCCTCATTTAGCTAGCCTCAATTAATAAAAGTAAGATCTCAAAGCCTGTGACAATCGTTTCGACGCAGTCTAGGTTATGTCATTTTCTAAGCTGAACCCAGCAGTATTTATAAAACTGTTTCAAAAATAACCTTTGAAAAGTTTTCAGCGGAATTCTGAGCGGCAAAGGCTTTCATCTTTTCTTGGTCACAGTACTTTTCTAAGCCATCTTGTAAGAACTGCGTCAGACCTTTTGCAATCTCTACAGGTTGGGTCGAATCAACGACCAATCCAAGGGTATGGTCCTGGACTAATTTACCCATTAGCCCATAATCTGAGCTCAACAGCGGTTTGCCATGAGCAGCTGCCCACAGCAAGATTCCACTCATGCCAACGTGTTTTTGATAGGGTGCTAACACTAGGTCTGCCAGATCAAAATAGGCTGATATGTCTTCATCAGGAACAAAATTGTAATGCCTCACAATCTGCACGGGCTTCTTTTTACAAACCGTTTCAATGAGCTCATCAAACTTGCGCTTATTGTCCTCGCCAGCTTCACCAATAAACAGAAAACAAAGCTGCTGACACTGCTCGGCGGAGAGTTCTAAGACTGATTGCAGTAGCGGCTCTATCCCTTTTCGCTGAGTTAGCGCGCCAAAGAGAAAACAGACTTTTCGCTCCAAATCGATACCAAATTTTTCCTGAATAGTAGCCGTTCTTATTGAAGCATTCGGGGTCGTATCGATAGGATCTGGTAGATGGACGATGCTAACAGCATCTATACCTTTGTTGTTTAGCTGTTCAGCAGCAATCGGGTCTAGGCAGAGTAAATTTTCCAGGTTTGGATTTCGCAGTGCCAGAGTTAGTGTTAGCTGCTCTCTGATCTTTTGAAGGCGGCTGCTCCGGCTAGGGACATAGTTTGGCAGTTGGTCGTAGTGAAAAGTAGGTCTAAAGTAGATACCAGAAAATGAGCAGGATAACTTAACGCCTGCGGCTAATGGGATACCACAGGTATCAAAATACATCAAGAGAGTATGCTGCGGATCGAACGCACGCGCATATTTTTGTAGAAGCGCCCATTCCTGAAAACCTCTCATTGTTCGACTTAGAAATGAATGCCTAGACCTAAGACTACTTTCTTCAGCTGGAGTAATAGCGACAAAAGAGATATCGCTCGGACGCTTCTCTGCGGCAAATTCAATGACATCTAAGTGGACTTGAGGAAATTTCTCTGATACAACGATTGTTAGATGTCCAGAAAGGTTGTGCCTGCACCAGTACTCAATCAAGTACTTGATGTATGCAGGATGATGACCGTAGATTGACAGATCAAAAAGTAGCAGCGTAGTTTTAGGCTTTTTGCTATCGTTATTCACACCATAGGTAAGGATAGACCTACTATGTGATCGCGAGATATCTTCATCTAATAGCTGTTTAAAGTCTGTCATAAGTTAAAGGTATGTAATAGAGCCAGCCTGTAAATGAATAATCAGTATTGAGCTTATATGTACAGTATTGAGCTTATATATACAGTATTGAGCTTATATATATTTTTAAGTATGCCTGTGATTTTTGGAAGGATCCAAGATATTTTCCACTTTGTTTTTCATCAGTCGAAACTCTAAAGTATTGTAGAATTCGCCATAGATAATCCGCTGCAAATCTGAGAGAGTGTGAGTGAGCTTAAGTGGTGTATCGTTTACGCTCTGTAAAAGCCCGTCCAAATCGTAGCCCATAAACGCTAGCTGATCTTTTCCTATCCACTTAAGATATGACTTTGCCCATGCTTTACGGACAGGATTAGATAGAGTTAATTTCCACTTTTCAAGCGGCTCTTTATCTATCGAGGAATACTGAATACGGCCAGTAGGATCGCCTTTGCGCCCCTCTAGGCGAACGCCTTTAAATCCAGCTAGTAGCTTAGGATCGAACGGTAAGTTTAGGTATGAAAAAAGGCGATCACACTCAGAGGTAGGGTCACAAAGAAGCGTTTCAAATTGGATACTGATTGCTCTATCTTTGTAGCACTCAGCAGCCTCCATCATATTTCTAAGACCAGTGAACAAGTCAATTTTGTATATGTCTAGATTCCATTCACCTGCTGAGAATGTCTCTATCATCGAAGCTGCAACAGAGAGTGGATTCCGCCATAGAAATATAAATTTCCCCTCTGGGAATAGCTCAACGATATCTTTAATAATTAGATGATATCTAGGCGTTTTATCTAGGAAGTATACTGGCCCTGAGAGTGAGGTAACCTGATCGTCTTCAGCCATACCATCTGCATTTCGGCTGGCTTTTTCGTATAGCGCCAATGTGCATTTACGAATCTCTTCCCGGTAATCAGCAAGGCCGTTTGGCATCTCTGTGTAGAAATCTTCTATCGCTTGGACAGCACCATGATGCTCATATTCTGCATACACTCCTTTAT
>Ga0115030_1001561_pt1 | contig 10376 bp, 11 predicted proteins | sample SidtaG_4_FD_87174 | JGI IMG/M metagenome (GOLD analysis project Ga0115030, IMG submission 87174) | Marine algal microbial communities from Sidmouth, United Kingdom - Sidmouth_Male1 metaG | ecosystem: Host-associated > Algae > Red algae > Unclassified | place: Sidmouth, United Kingdom | collected... | reverse complement strand
TTTTTTTTCTGCCCGCCCTCTTTCTTCCCCTTGCCCCCCCTTGGGGGCCCGCGGGAGCCCCGCCCCTTGGCCCCGGGGGGGCCCGGGGCCCCCCCCCCCCCGGGGGCCCCCCCCCCCCCCCCCCGCCGCCGGCGGGCGGGGAGCTCGCGGCCGCTCATGGTGCAAGAGTCGGGTCTGCCGCAGTCCATCAAGGGAGTGCAAGGGAAAGAAAGATGTCGTGCAGCAAAGAAAGATGCCGTGCAGCAAAAGAAAGGGATGGCCCCGCACGGCGTCGTGCGCAAGCGGCGGATGGCAGCGCCGCCGGCAGCGATGGTCGACGGCGCGGCGGCAACGTCGGCGAGGGCGGCGGGCCGGCGGGATCGGCGGTGCGTCGCCGACGCGCAACGCGCGCTCGCGGGGTGACGGTGCGGCCCGCAGAGTGGCCCGCAGAGATTCTCTGTGGGGGCCTCCAGCAGGCTCAGATCTCCACCGTGCAACTTACTGGTGGACCTGGTTAAATCTATCGAAATTCCTTCAGCTGGAAACGTCAAGTATGGATGGTGCCGCGCCCACTTGCGGGCCGCAACGGCTCGGCGACTGGGATATGGCGCGAAAATAGATGCATGGCCTGGACGCCATCCACCGCGACCGCCACGGTGCGCCGCCGTGGCCACGCCGCGCCCGTTTCGCCGGCGCGGTCCGTGCGCACAAGAGACGGGCCCCGCGTGACCATCGGCCGGCGCCCATTTGCGGTCTGTGTTTGTCCTCTGCCGTGTTGTGGCTGACCCTGCCACGCCTTGCCTGCTTCTTCCTCGGGCCTCCCTCTGGGTGCCGCCACCCTGTCCGTTGCGGCCGCCGTGTTCCAGTCGCCGCCGGCCGCCGTGCGTGCCGCGCTCGTCGCCCGGTTGGTGACGTTGGGGCGCGACCGAGGCGGCCATCCCCATCCAATTCCCAAGCTGCGAGCGCCTTTCCGCCTACCCTGTTGGCATCATGTGTGGCCGCTTTGCATGCCGCTACCACCACGGCCCGCTGGCGGCCACCGCGGCGGCGCGGCCGTGGCAGCCGCCCCCCCCCCACCCGCCGTCGGACCCCCCCTCGGGCGACTGCCGCCCGACGTCCACGCGCGGCGTCTTGGTCGCCGCCCCCGGCGCGCCCGACGCGAGCCGTGCCGTCTTGGACGGGGCCGTGGCGGCGGCCGCGGCGACCGCCGCGCCCCACGGGGCGGGGGGCTTGACCCCCGCGTCGGGTGTGGTGTGCCCCCCTGCGCCGCCGCTGCCGCCGCCGCCGTCGCCGCTGCGGCGGCTGCTCGTGCCCGCCCGGTGGGGCCTCCTGCGCCGTGATGGCGGTGGCGACGCCACGGGGCGGTTGCTCTTCAACGCGCGCGCTGAGGAGATGGCGTCCCGCCCGACGTGGTCCCCGCTGCTCCGCGCGGGGCGGCGGTGTGTGGTGCCCGTCGAGTGGTGGTATGAGTGGCTTCGGCTGCCGCCGGGGGGGGGTGGGCGCACGGGCACCGTGCCGTACGCCATCCATCGGAAGGGGGACGGGCCGGTTGGGGACGGTCAGGGGGGGATGGTCCCGCCGGCGGGTGTGCCCCAGGCGGGCGTCGTCGGCCTCAAGCCGGAGGAGAGTTTCAGCAGCTCCCCGGTCACGGTGCAGCCCGACGTCTCTGCCGCGCATGCTGCCGTCAAGGCAGAGTCGTCGGCGGTCAAGACGGAGCCGCGTACCGCCGCAAACGTGCACGCCCCCGTCAAGGCCGAGCCTGACTCGGAGGCGGCGGAGCCCCTGCTCACCACAGCGGATGCATCCGTGGATGGTGATGCCAAGGCCGAGTCGCCGTCTTCCCCTTCCCCGCTGGTCTACCTCGCCGGCCTCTACGACGTGACCGACGCTGGTGTGCACTCGTTTGTCCTCCTGACCACCGCCGCCAGCGTCACGGAGTGGCTCCACCCGCGGTCGCCCGTAGTGCTGTCGACCCCCGCGGAGGTGGACGCGTGGCTGGACCCAACTACCCCCGTGGCACAGGCCGTTGCGCTGACCGCCCGCCCCGCGTTTGACAGCCTCTCTTGGACGCCCGTGACGTCGGCGTTGAGCACACCCACCGGTGTGGCGTCTGCTGAGCAGCCGTGCGTGTCCACCCTGGTGGCGGGCTGCCGCCCGGTATCGTCCTTTTTTGGACCTTCGACCTCGACTGCCACGGCCAAGGCCGCCCCCTCTCGTATTGTCCCCTCACCGGCCCAGCGGACAGCGTCACGGGCAGTGGCGTCATCTCAGGCAGCAGACGAGACGGCGCCTGCGCCTTCCTCACCGCCGCAGACAATGAACCCGCCTAGTGCACCGGCACCGCCTGTGTCATCGTCGCCTTCAAATGCTGCGGTCGCCAACACCTTGGCGACCCCGGAGCCGGCCGCGTCCCCCGTTGCTGCCGCATCTAGCGATGCAGCGCGACCGGCTGCGCCGGCCTCGCCTCTGACCAATGTCCACGCCTTTTCGCCTGCTCCTCCCTCCCCCATCGATGCTGCGACTCAGGCAGATGCCGCGCTTGCTGCCGTTCTCCAGCGTGAGGAGGACGAGGCCGCATTGGCAAGTGGGGGCGACCGGGTGCGTGCGCGGTTGGGCCTTCCTGCCCGTCCGTCTGCCGCGGCCGGCGGCACACGGTCGGCGCGGCCGTCTGCGGCACGACCGTCCCCAGTGGCGTCGCCGTCCAAACGCGGTCGGGGAGGTGGGGCGGCGGCAGCCGCCGCGTCACCAGCCAAGAAGTCCCGCAACGGCGGCGGGCAAGCGTCTGGAGGTGGTCAACGTCGCCTGGACGCCTTCTTTTCGCGCGCGTCTTGAGTGCCGTGGGAACGCGCTTTTGATTTTTGTCTGCATGCTGCAAGTGCTCCTGGTGTGCTTCTTTGCGTCGTCAAGTAATCCGGTGGGTACCCTTGTTGCCGCTTGGTTGTTCTTCTGTACATCTCTTTCAATCAAAGACACGACGTCAAACGGTATTGCACGTGCCATAGTCCATCGACTCCATGTTGCCCGCCGTGTCAATGGCAGACACGACGAGCTTGTCCGTCGCCTTGGCCCCCAGCCGCGCCCGCAACGCAGCGGGTGTCGGCAACACGACCGCCGCTGGGGGCCCGCCGTCTTGCCCCATTCCGCCCCCCACCCACTCCTCGTGCCCCGCATTGTCCCCGTTCACGTAGTAGCCGAGATGGCCGAGGCCACCGCCCGCCCCCACGTCGCGGCCAACGCGGACGGTGAGGCGGCCGTCGGTGGTCGGAGCAAATGACGGGTTCCGCCCAGGCGCGAGAGTAGCGCCCGACAACACACACAGTTTATCCTCTGTGGAGACCGCCGTGATGCCCGAGCTGGTGCCGCCGCCGTCGTCCTGGGCGGGCGGGTGGAGCAGCCCCTGGATTTTCCTGCCGAGGTCGTCCAGCGTCGTGGGCGTCGGCGCCGGGGTGGCGGCAGCCATGGACTTGTGCTTGGGCATCGGCACTGCCGGCGTGGCGTCATACAGCCGCTTTTGCGCGCGGAGTGCCCGCTCCAACAGCCCATCCCCCCCGGTCTCGGCCCCGTCGCGCGAACCGTCACTCGTGGCTGCGGAGCCCGGCGGGGGCACCCGCCCAACCGCACTTATCCAGGGATGCCACCGTAGGCGCGCAGCGCAGCCGCGGTCCCAAAACGGACGCTCGCCGGTGAGCGGCCGACCCGCCTCGGTGACCGCCACCAGCCGGTTCAAATGGTCAAAGCCTCGCGCCATGATGCCCCCGCCCCGGTCCGCGGCGACGGTCAAGCACGGGTGCGGCAGGCTGAGGCAGTGGCCGAGCTCGTGCAGCGCAGCGCCGACGGTAGTAGCGGCCAGCGCCCACACCCGCCCGCGGCCGCCATCGTCGAGGCAAACCTTGCCGTCGACCTTGCCGCAGTCCGTGAAGGCGCTCGCAAGGCCTGCCGTGTTGGCGGGCCAGCACCACACACTGCTCCCACCAAAGAGACCCAGCCTCCCACCGCCGAGAGCCGTGTGGCCACGCACCTTTCGCGCCGCCCGGTCCCAGCAGGAAAAGCTCATAACTGCCACGTCAATCAGGTCGTCCCGGCGAGCACACCCGCTAGCCGCCTCGAATACGTGGGACCACAGTTTTTGACCGTCCATGCGGCAAGCGGCGCGGGTAGTCAGGTGTGGAAGTCTATGATGAGTCACGTCCTCAACCAACCGAAATGTGCGGCGACCGAGGCCCTGGTGATGCATCATCTCGGCCGTCGCTGCCTGCATCAGCCGCCCGGCGGTGAGCAAGCGCGCCGCGCCGTCTGCGGCGGTGTGGGGCACGTCACATCCCGGGTGGGGAGGGGGAGGCACTTCAAACGAACCGTCGCCGTCGGATGCGGAGAGCCAGACGAGCCGTACGGCCTTAGTGCCGGGCGGCCCAATGCCGTCGGCAGAGGCGTCATACGACACGCAGAGGCAGGTCGCATCCCCTCCACAGGGGATGGCGCCGAGTGTCAGGGAGTTTGAGCCAGGCGCCAGGTCCACAGCAGCCTTCCAAGCCCCGCCCACTACCGCAAAGGATGCTGGCGCCCCGTCACTAACCGCAACAGTGACAGCAGTGGCGCCGCCAGAAGCGGTGCCCTCCAGCAGACAGAGTGGGTAAGGCAATACTTCCCCGTGTCTCAGGTTGGTCACGCGCACATCACCCGAAGCGGGTGCGCAGATGTCACCGTCAGCTGCTTGGGTAGCGTCCTGGGAGGCCGAGTCTGGCGCCACGTGACCAAGCACGTCCGAAACAGTTAGGGACTCGACCGCATGCTTCAACCGCCGCAGCCGCTCCATCGCGTCGTCACGCCGACCAGCGACGCAGGGCTGGATGGCAGCAGAGGCTGAGTCGGCGCCTCTCGAGCTGAAGTCGGTCCACAAAGGAGGCTGGGGAGGCCTGAGGGCCTTCGCCTCGACCGAGTGCGCGTCGAAGCGCCTCCGCCTCGACCGAGTGCGTGTCCAACCAGAGCGCCTCCGCCTCGACCGAGTGCGTGTCCGACCAGAGCATCGTGTCCGTCAGGAGAAAGCCAGTTGCTGACACGATTCAGCAACAACTACTACACCGTATAATTATACTCATTTCATTCGCCTCCTGCGAAGACGATGCTGCTCGACGATTCCAGGGGTTTCGAAAGATCAAAACACGGCGCCCGCCACGTCGGGCCGGTTGGCTGGCTCGTTCTGGTCTTTTTATCGCGGCTCTCCGCTCGGCTGACGTAGGGCCGTGCTGGACGTAGGTCGTCTTCCTTGGCTACACGTCCGACATCCATCGCGTCTTCTCCTTCGGATTTTTTCCCCGTCGTCGTGGTGACTGCTGCGCTGGCGGACGGTACCTGGGCCAGGTCGTGCTCGGTCGTTCGTCGTTGTGCCATTCATGTCCGACACCTGGCGGTTCGTGGCACTTCCCACCGACGTCCGTCGGCCGTCTGCTTCCCTCCGTTGGTGTTTATGGCTTGACGTTGGTGGCTACCTGGGGCGAGCCTGTTGAGACGGTCGCTCCGTCACCGCGTGCGGCCATCGGCTCGCGTCGTGAGCCACTGGTGTGTCGTGTGTCCGCCCCGGCGGGTGTTTGCTTCCGTCACTAGACGCTAGTCCATATACGTTTCCCCTGTTTTGTGATCCCCTAGCCGCCCAACGGTTGACGGTGCGGCCTCCCCTTCTCGCCTTCTCCCCCTTATTGCCCGCTATGGCAGTCCCCGACTTTGACCCTGCGCCTCTGCACGGCCAGGTGTTTGACTTTGAGGTGGAGAATCAGTTGGACATCCAGCGGCGGGATGACGACATGGCTGAAGGCCGGAGCACGGACCTGTGTCGCTTTTTCTTTTCACCTCAAGGCTGCGCCAAAGGCTCCCGCTGCCAGTACCGCCACGCTCGCAACGACCGGCTCATCGTGTGCAAGCATTGGCTGCGGGGCTTGTGCAAGAAGGACGAGTTTTGCGAGTATCTCCACGAGTTCGACCTTTCCAAGATGCCCGAATGCTACTTCTTCTCCAAGTTTGGCGAGTGCTCCAACACCGAGTGCATGTACCGACACATCGACCCGGAGAAGAAGCGGAACGAGTGCCCCTACTTTGCGCGTGGCTTCTGCAAGCACGGGCCGAAGTGCCGCCATCGACACGTCAAGAAGGTTGCGTGCGCCAACTACCTGGCGGGCTTTTGCAAAGACGGACCCGAGTGCGTGTTTGGCCACGCTCGCTTCGAGACGCCCCGCGCAGACGGTGACGACGACCCGGGTGGGATTGACCGGTTTGGATTTGGACGACCCAAAGGGCCCGCCCCCAAGATCATCTTTCGCGACAACGTTGCCACCGCGGCGGCGGCGGTGCGCGCCTGAGGCGGTCGGCGCATGGTCGCCGCCATCGTCCGTGCCGAGGGTGGCGGGTGTATGGAGACCCACAGCAAGCTGAGCGGGACGCATTGGTGCTGAGTCGCGTGTTGACCTCCTATCTGCACACAGCCGCTGGCGACCCGATCGCAAGGAACAAGACGACAAGGAACATGCTTGTGATGACGACGGCAAGTCACAGCCATTCAGGCGGACTCGGCGGCCGGCCCTTTGGGTGTACTAGGACTAAAGGTGTGGCATTGGTGTGCTCTTTTGCCGCGACTAGTCCAGTAGCTGGTCGCACTCGACTGGTCGGTGGTCGACTGGGGATGCGGGCCGACGTGCATGCCAATACGCAGCGTGTCATTGTTTTGCATGTCTTTATGAAGAAATAAATGGTGTCCGAGTCTCATCGTCTTCGTCACACTTCGTATCTTTCACGCCACCCGTCTCTATCGCTTGGTGTTGTTACATGCCCTCCGCGCCTTGACTTTCGCCTGGCCCATGGCGAGACAATCTTGTGATCATTGCCAGCTCCAATGACCTAGCACCCGAGTGCTGTAGCTAGGATTGAAGAGTGCGAAGAGCCAAATCTCTGACCCAAGCGCCGCTACCTCACGCAAGCGGCGTGACAGATGCCGATACCCATCCCAACCCCCGTTGTCTCACGTTCCCCTCGACCGGCAACAGGACACAAGATCACATACGCAGGCTGCGCCCCGTGCTCGGACCTAACAGGGATAAGGACACTGCGCCGCGCGGCAGCAACGCACGCAACGGTGAGGCGACAATAGAAAAAAAAAAGCGAAAATGTGCTCTAGAAATCGACTCGTCAAACAGGGCAGGACGGAACAGCGCGACAGCGGGCCAGAGGAAAAAAGATAAAGAATCACAGAGAGATGGGCAACGCGCAACGCTTACTCCCACTTGGAGGCCATGATCTCGGCGAGGTCCAGGACGCGCAGGGAGTACGACCACTCGTTGTCGTACCACGCAAGCACCTTGACCATGGTGTCACCGACAACCGTGGTCATGGACACGTCCACGGCCGTAGACTCGACCATCCCCTTGAAGTCAGACGACACCAGCGGCTCGTCCGAGTACTTCAGGATGCCCTTCATCGGGCCCTGGGCGGCCTTCAGGAAGGCGCCGTTGACCTCCTCCTTGAACGTCGGCCGCTTGACCTCAACAACCACGTCGCAGACCGACACGTTCGGCGTCGGCACGCGCAGGGCGTAGCCGTTGAGCTTGCCCTTCATCGAGGGGATGACCAGGGCCACGGCCTGGGCCGCGCCCGTGGTGGTGGGCACAATGTTGAGGGCCGCCGACCGGGCGCGGCGGAGGTCACGGTGGCCAGCGTCGAGCAGGCGCTGGTCGCCAGTGTAGGAGTGCGTCGTCGTCATGGTGCCCTTGACGATGCCAAACTCGTCCTCCAGCACCTTGACGAACGGCGCCATGCACATGGTCGTGCACGAGGCGTTCGACACAATGTCGTCGGTGGCGTGGTTGTAGTCACCATCGTTGACACCCACGACGTACGTCTGGATGCCCTCACCCTTGCCGGGCGCGGTGATCAGCACCTTCTTGGCGCCAGCCTCAATGTGCTTGGACGCACCCTTCTTGTCCACAAACACGCCCGTCGCCTCAATGACAATGTCGACGCCGAGCTCCTTCCACGGGAGCTGCAGCGGGTCGCGGTTGGACACGACGCGCACCTTCTTGCCGTTGATGGTGATCGAGTCCTCACCAGCCTCGACGGTGCCCTCGAAGGTGCCGAGGATAGAGTCGTACTTCAGCAGATGGCACGCAGTCTTGACGCCCGACGTGTCGTTAATGCACACGACTTCCAGGTCGGAGTCGTTCTTCGCGGCCCAGGCGCGGAGGAAGTTGCGGCCGATGCGGCCAAAGCCGCTGATAGCGACCTTGAGCTTCATCGTCGGCGCCGACGACGCGGCGGGGGCGCCGGCCTCGGACACGGCGGCAAAGAAGGCATCGTTGGCGTCAGCGCCAGACACCGGCTGCAGCATGCGCGCGCCGCTGACCGAGCGCATGCCCGAGAACTGGGCAAAGCTCGCGCGGCTCTGTCATTGGGGAAAGACAGCGGGTAAGGCAGGGCAAGAAAACGCATTGACAGGGGGGGATCGAGCAACAAGCGGATCAGTCAGCAGCGTGTCGACGGCAAAAACAGGCCCGCTGCCAAGTGCGCGTGTGAAACGCCACCGTGATTGGGCGGCGTGATCCCGCGCAGTGCATCGCCCACGCATCGCCCATGGGCTCCCCCGCGGCACCCGAGCACCCCTTTGTAGCGCGACGCGGTCGATAGGTCCACCCCACCTCTCGGGCCCAAACCACCCGACGTACCGAGCAGATCTGCTTGGTGGGCGCGCGGGCCCCCGCCACGCCCGTAACCGTGCTGCCGACGAACGCCATGGTGATGGTGGTGGGTGGAGACGACGAGGACGAGACGAGGATCCACACACCGACACGGGCGGGCGGCTGCGGGACGGGAAGGTTTGGGGGCTGGGAAGGTGATGCGGTCGACGGTGAGGATCTGGGAAGGCAATGGGGAGGGGCAACTGTGCACTGCTTATGAGGCGGCACGACCCCAAAACAGGCCTCCCGCGCACACAGAGAGGGGGGGGGGGGTCCCAGCCGATGGGGCGCTGCGGGCTCTGCCAATCTCGCCTCAGGGATGCGAGATCGATGCCTGAGGCTGTGGTGGTCCCGACAGTGCTGGGAATGGATGTTCCAGAGCGCAGGTTGCGAGTCCAGGGCTGCCAACCACACACCACTCCCGCAGGGCACATCTCCACCGTTGGTGTCTCCCTGGCCCCGAGAATTGATGGGGGCGCGAGGGCTTGTCTTTGTCAGATTTTACCACGGACCGTCACTGGCACCTGAGCCGCCGTTGTGGCCCCTCCTTCCGACTTGTGGCCCCTCTTGGGGATGTGAGATGGGGAGTGTTTGGCCGTGATCCGGTACAAAAAAAAAAAGACCAGAACATCAAAAACCGATGGTCCAGCGAAGCGCAGATCCCAAGCGCTGGCCGCCTCTGGGGTTCCCCGCGCGGCTCGGTGACCTCGGCACGGCGCGTCTGGGCTGTCTGCTGTGCGGCAGCGGCGTGCATGCCTGTTCGCACCCCACCGCGGCGGTGCATGGGCGGCCATGGCGGCGGCGGCGCCCCGCTGCTGCGGCGGCGACGTGACGCCACCAGCGGGCGGCACGGCGGCGCCTCTGGCAAGGCCGGCGGTAGGGCATCCGGCAGCCGCCGGTGGCCCAGCGGGGCCTGACCAGAGGTAACGCCGGCGACTGCAGTGGGGACACCGGCGAGCGGCGGCGAGTGGGTGGCGCACTGTGGGGGCTGGGCGCGTCGAGCGGACCGGGCGCCCCGCCCTGCAGCTGGAGCGGTCGTCCCGGAACGCCGCCACCGCCGCTACATGCCCCACCGCCGCCTCTGGCACACGCATAGGCGGCGGGGTGTCGTCAACAGGGTCGCCGGTATGGTCAGGCTGACGACCGTCGCGACCGAGCTGATGTAGACAGGCCAGGAGGGGGGTTGGTGGCCGTCAATGGAAAGGCGACAGGTGCCTGAGGCGCGAGGCACAAACACAGGCCGCTCGGGTGACCTCTCTCGACTTCTCGGGCGGCCATCACCATGCGCACATGTTCACCGTTCCAGCATGTACGACCAGGCCGCGCAGGCGACAAGAACGCACACAAGCACTTGCCACTACAGCCACTGCCGCCGCCCAGTGCGACCGATGGCCACTGACCGCCCTCACCGCCACATTTATCATTCCTGGACGTTGCCTCTACTCGACCGTGGGTGCAACGCGCCCCCTACAGTGTGCGTGCAGCTCCCGACCCACCAGGTCTTGCATCCCATATGGACAAATCAATTTCCTTCCATGGTCCACCAGCTTGGTCGCGTCCACCATACAACCATTTTCGTTTGTGTACACAGAAGCAGCAGCAGCGTCATCGTGCACCCCCCAGGACATCCCCCCCCTCACGCCGACGGCACAGACTCGAGCGTCACCTCCCCCACCCACTCCC
>Ga0115030_1001559_pt1 | contig 10385 bp, 7 predicted proteins | sample SidtaG_4_FD_87174 | JGI IMG/M metagenome (GOLD analysis project Ga0115030, IMG submission 87174) | Marine algal microbial communities from Sidmouth, United Kingdom - Sidmouth_Male1 metaG | ecosystem: Host-associated > Algae > Red algae > Unclassified | place: Sidmouth, United Kingdom | collected... | reverse complement strand
GGGGGGGGCGCCGGGGGGGGGGGGGGGGGGGGCGCCGCCGCCGCCGCCGCCGCCGCCGCCGGGGAGGTGCCCGCGGGTGCCATGCCGACGGCGACCACGCGGCGGCGGCGGGGGCGCGGACGGCGGCGGCAACGGTGGCGCGGCGGCAGCGGCGGCAGCGGCGGCAGCGGCGGCAGCGGAGGGCCGCGCCGGCGGCGGGCGGTGGGGGGGGGGCCGCCGCCGCCGCCGCCGCCGCCGGGGCCGGGGGCCACGCGCGCCCCGGCAGACGGCGGTGCGGCGGCGCCACGCGGCGGCGCGGGCGGCGGCGCCGCACCGCTGCCGGCCGCGCGGCGGAGCGGCCAGCGCGAGCGCCGACGCGACGGCGGCGGTGGCGGCAATGGGCGGTGGCTGTCGAGCCGCGGCGCCCCGCACGAAGCACCGTGACCATCGGGATGGTGAAGCATGACTCCGAGGCACCGGTGGCTCAGGGTCAACTTTCTGTAGCTCTATTTTAGCGAGCGTCGGCAACTCAAGATGTGGGTCAAATATTGCGATTTTCTCGATCGGAGCCGCTCCCACGGCGTGGGTAGAGGCCCTTCCGGACCCACATTTGTACCCCCGCCGGTTTGCCGACGCTCGCTATTGTCCAAAAAATCGAAATAGTGGGTGCTCACATCAACACCCTATTGGCCAAGAAACTCCGTCTGAGGGTCTATTGTTCGGCTGTCTGGCGTATTCGAGGCGGTGCATGTAGAATGACCCTTGTTTGTAGCGGGGGGGGGGGGTTTACTTCAACAAATGCAGCCAGAGGAAGGAGAGCAAATGTGCCCTCTTGCCGCCTATTTACCACGAGGCGCTTCTTCGCGGGGGCCCCCCCCCTTGTTTGCAACAGGACCAGTTGGTCGGCCGTGGTCGGAGACGCCCAAACAGCATCCGTTCGTGGAGAACGCAAGAGCCCAGCACACGCCCCTACCATTGGTCATGGACTGGGGGAGATGCAGGCAGGCTGGGCACTATCCCGGGCCACAACAGCGACGGGTCCACGGGGCACTCCCGCCCGCCCACCGAGCGTGGGCCCACGCCACAACCTCAGCTCGTGCCGCCGCCGTCGCCGACGCGCACACCACCAGGTGTTGTCGGAAAGGGGCCAGGCTTTGGGCAGCGGGGACGCGCGAGATCCAGCTGCGGCGGCCACGCACCCCTCTGCCACGCCTGGTGCCCCTGCGCGTGGCGGTGTCTGTCGCCCCCCGAGGCACCAAATGCCCGCGTGCGGGGTTACGATTTTTTTTCTTCCGTCGACAGATTCTACGGCCCGCCCCGCCCGCCGCGCCCCCGCCGCCTCCCTCCAGCAACAGCGGCGGGGTCTTCCACGCGCGCAGCGCGAGCGGGTGGCGCCGCCGGCGCAGCGCACAGCGCCCGCGGGCATGCGTGCTGGCAACGGGCTCGCCGGCTGGTGCGAGCGGCGTGCTGCCGCCGCCCGCTCGAGCGAACGGGCCCGCGACGCGCGGGTGGCGGTCGGCCGGGCGGGTGTGGTTGGGACGCGGGAGGGCCCGCCGTCCCGCAGCCGCACGGGCGCGTGCGGGGAGGCGGATTGACTGCATCACACGGGGGGGGGCTGGCGCCGGGAGCGCGTGCGGTCGTGTGGTGCAGGGCCCCGCGGACCGCCCTGTTCGCACCACAACGGCCGCCGTCCAGGGCCCCAGGGCACCCCACTGCGGGGCCCGCCGGAATGGCTAAACCCCCGCCCTGGCTGCATGTGGGCGACTGGCTGAAAGGCGGCTGCCAGACGTGGCGGGCCCGCGTGGGCCGCCGCCACAGGCTGGCGCGGGGCGGCCCAGGGGGGTCGCAGCGTCCTCGCCACCCACTGCCGCAATCTCGATGCTACTCACCGTCGGATGCTTGGGTGTGGCCAGGACGCGCAGAGCTTAGACCTCCCTGAGACAACGAGGCGACAATGGTAGACAAGGCATTATTAAACTTGTTGCAAAAAACACCAAAGCAGGTGAAGCCCACACAGTCGTCGTCAAGCGCCACGCCACATAGCCCAAAAAGGATCACGGAAACAAGAGGATGGCAACCGAAAAATAGAGCGAACGGAAGGAGAGAAGAAGCAATAGAACAAAAAAAGCATGCGGAAAGAAACGAGTCAAGAGAAGATGCAACGCCTTGCCAACAGCCGGCGCCTAGGATATGTACTGTACAGCGCCGTCGTCCGCCCGCCGTTTCGGCGCCGAGGCCACAGCAGTGCCCACGGCTGCCAACGGGCGCTTGGTGCCCACCGCAGACATGACAGAGACCAGCGGCGCGACTGCCGCACCCGGCAGGCATCCTGCTGGAAGGGCCTGGGCGTACGTCGGCGGCGCCACTGGCGACCCCACAGCCGCCGCAGGTCCAGCAGCCGACCACCCAGCGTACGCCTGCCGCTGGTCCAGGTGGACCTGCATGTAAGGCGGGTGCACCACGGCCGGATGCTGCTGCCCTTGCAACGGCGCTTGACGCATCGCCATGGCGTACCACGCGTACTCCCGCTGGTGCTGCTCCATCTGCGACATGTAGGCCACGCGAGACGCGTGCGCCATCGCCATGGCATAATGTTGGTGCTGCTGCTGCTCAGCGTGCGCCTGAGCTTGGGCTTGGGCTTGGGCTTGAGCTTGAGCGTGAGCTTGAGCGGCCTGCGCCTGCACGGCCTGCGCCTGCGCAGCTTGAGCGGCCTGCGCCTGCGCCTGCGCAGATTGAGCGGCCTGCACTTGCGCTTGCGCTTGCACCTGCGCCTGAGCCTGCGCCTGTGCATGGGCTTGTGCTTGTACATGAGCCTGTTGGCTCGCCCAGCCACCAGATTGATGCGCCCAGGCATATGTTGCCTGCACCATCGGCGGCACCGCACGCGTCGTCGTCGGCGGCTCGCTCGTAACCGGCGACGGCACTGTGGCCGGAGCCGTCCGCTTTCCAGGCCCAGCCGGCACCGGAGTTCCCGCAGGCACTGCCGACGGAGGAAGCGACGCCGCAGACACGTACGAGACCTGCGGCGTCGGCGAGACGCCTTCCACAGTCTTGACCAACAAAGTCTTGACCTTTTTGGCCGAAGGCGCCGCCGGCGCTTTGCTGCTTGCCGCAGGCGCCGGTGCCGGTGCCGCCAAAGAAGCGTCGGTCACAGGCGCCACCATCGCCGCTGCTGCGGCCAGCGCCGTCGCTTTGCGTGGCGAAGAAGGGCGAGGCTCCATTCGCGACGCCACAACGCGGCCGGTGCGGTTGCTGCCTCCATCAGCAGGTGCCGATCGCTTCTTGGGCGGCTTGGATGGCACGTCGGCGGGGGGCGGCTTGGCAACAGTAGAGGGAATCAATCGAGGGGCAGCCGCCGGAGGAGGCGAAGACGCCGCAGGACGCTTCCGAGGAGGCGGTGCAAGCGTTGCCACGGGGTGCAGCGTCGCTGACGCCGTCGGGGAACGGCAAGTAGGCGACGCCAGGGGAGATCGGGACCGCGGCGGCGCTGGGATTGGTGCCGGACGGCGACGACGACGACTCTTCAAACCAGAAGCGGCAGCCGGTGGTGGCAGCGGCGGAGAAGAAACGACTGCCGGTGGGTGCGCAGGTGCCGAAGTCGATTTCGGGGCCGAAAAGCGGACCTTCGTATCCACAGGTGGCGATTCCTCGGGGACGCCGACGCGCACACCAAACCGAGCCGGTTCACCGTGCTTGGCAGCACCGCTCGTCCGACCGCTAGTCAAGGACAGGTGGCCCCCACTACTCGCGGCGGCAACGGCCAGAGGGCGAACCCCGTCCGATGTCCCCTTGGGACCACGCAGCAGCGTGCCCGACTCCTTGGCCTTGGAAGCTGGCTTTCCCACCGGGGGCCGCTTCAGCGCCATCGTTGGGGGCGGCAACAGAGACGGCGTCGGCAACGCCGGCACAGGCATTGGCATCGTCGAACGGGCCGGCACCGGCGTTGGTGCCGGCACGGGCACAGAGGCTGGTGCTAGCGACGACGCCGGCACCGACGTGACCTCGCCGGCAGCCGCGGCCGCGGCACGACAAAGGAGCTCCATGGCCGTCGGCAACCGCCGCGGTGGCGGCGTAGGCCGCAAAGGAGCCTTCATGGGGGCCGTAGCAGCAGCTGCGGATGGCCCCATGTTCGACGACGGCGTCGGCGGCTCGGTCACGCCACCCCAAACGGCACGCGGGGAGTAGCGCTCGAGGCCCGGTTCCATCAGCACACTGGCACCCGTCACAGCCACGAAGGAGGGCACGCGCTCGCGATCAATGACGAGGAGAAACACGCAGATCTCTCCGGATGCCTACAATGGCGGACACCCAGTGACAGGCGGTCGAGTGGGAGCGCGCTCAGACCAGGACGGACTCAAGTAACAAGAAGAGGGAGGGCAATGAAATGGCCGGCGACGGTGCACGTGACGCATGGAACGGCAGGGGGACACACGGTCTTTGAGCACACGCACGCACACGGAGTGTGCGACGGCCACAACCGGCGTCGCGACGCGCGGAGGACACGGCCGGTGCACACTAGCGGACGCGCACCCCCTCACAGCCACACTCGGGCTGCCTGACCCCCCCCCCCCTGCGACAGGCACAGAGGGGGGTGGAGGCGGGTCAATGGACGCTGTGCCGCGCGGCGTCCGTGTGGGCGGCCCCAACGCAAGCCCTGGACAAGGCACGCCCCCCCCCCCCCCACCCCCCCCCCCCGGGGCCCCCCCCCCCCCCCCGACGCGCAGCGCGACGCGCTCGACCCCCTCCCCCCCCCCGCCGACAAGCCGCGCAACCGCCGCGCAGCCCGCCGCGCGCCGGCGGTCGGCGGCCGCCGCCTCCTGCGGCCCCGCCCCCACACGCGGCGGCAAGGCCGCCGCCATCACCGCCGACGCCACGGCCACGACGCGGCGCCGCGCCGCCGCCGCCGCCGCCGGCGTTGTGGGGCGCCCCCCATCCCCCGGATTATCCGTCGTGCACCGCGGCGCGCCCGTCGACGACGAGACGCCGGCCACCACGTCGAGCGGCGCAAAGTGCCCCGCCGCCCGCAGGCCCGCGGTCAGCATTGACGCGCCCCGCGCGGGCGAGTAGCCGGCGGCGACGGCGGCGAGGGTGGTCACCGCCGCGGGGGTGTCCCCGTCGAGGGCGACCGCCCACACGCGCGGCGGCAGGCGGGTGGGCGCCGCGGGCGGGGAGGCGGCGTAGGCAAGGACGCCGCGGAGGGTGGCGGCGGGGGGGCGCGGGGGGGTGTACCCCTCGCACAGGACGCGGGAGAGGAAGGGCGTCAGCGCTGCCGAGCCGCCTGCGCACCCGCCGCTGGTGGCGGCCAAGACGATCGCCGCCCCCATCGAGTGGCCGGCGAGGACGAGGCGGTGGGGGTCGGCCGCCGCTGCTGCGGCGGCAGAGACGCCCCGTACGCGCGGCGATCGCGCGGCGGTGGCGCCGTCGAGGTGGGCGAGCACGCTGTTGATCAAGCGGGCGCTCGACAGCACCCCCAGCAGCGGACACCCATTCCGCCCGCCGCGCTCCGCCACGTTGGTGAGGAAGCGTGTGAAGAGGCGGATGACCGTCGGGTCGCCGCCTCCGCCGCCGCCACCACCGCCCCCGCCGCCATCCACAGGGGCCTCTGCCACCGCCGGAGGCGTAAAGTTGCGGCCCGCGTACGATGGCGCCGCCACAACCGCCGTGCGCGCGAGCGCCGCCCGCAGCGAGTAGCTGTCGGACGGAGTGGCGAGCGCCCCCGCCACGAAAATGATGAGCGGTACGGGCGGGCCCGAGTGGCCGCCGCGGCCGAGGCGGGCGGGCCACATCAGATGGAGAGGCACGGTCACGGGAGTGGCAGGGGCCGCGGAATACGGGTCGAGACGGGCGTGCGTCATGGCCACGATGCCCCCACAGACGGTACGGGTGCAGTGGGCGGCAGGGTGTGTCGGCGGGTGCGAGCGGCGGGTGGCCATCACACTGCCGGCGAGTAGCAGAACGGGCGCCACGGCCGCCAGGAGAGCAATCAATAACCAACTGCTGCTTGGACGTCTGGCAAGAGAGAGACTCATGGTGTCGAGGACGAAGGCACCCCCGTTGTCAGAGGAAGGATGGGGAGAACGTCACGGCGGCCGGCCGAGCGTCGAAGACGATGGCAAGTGCAGGCGGGAGGACAGAGGCGGCACGGGTGGGGGAAGCGGCTGGCGCCGAACAGCATGCAACACACGAGATGGACTGGGTGCGCTTATCTCTTCTATTGGCGTCTTGCGAGACACTTGTAAAACCCGTGTCTCACAGGACACCAGAGAGAAGGACAAGCTCGACCCCTTCCCCCAAAGTCGTGCATGCTCTTCGGCCCACCTGAAGAGGGGCCTGTCAGGCGGGGAGCGCGATGGGTGACCCATCCCGTGTTTTCTCGTGGTGGCCGTAGGCGTGGAATCGTTGCTGTGTCAGACCGTGGGGCGGGCGCAACAGGCTTAGAGCGGGAGGCCTCTGACGTAACCCAGCGCGCGAGCATCAAGCAACAGCTCAGCGGTTGGCACCGGACAGTAACTGAATAACCATAGCTCCCACGCGTCCATCGCTGTCTTGCGCTCCGTTCTGCCCCGACAATTGAGGGCATCGCCACGCGAGCCCCTGACAGTGTCCAGACGCGACTCGCCAGCCTATAAGTTCGCGAGGGTTTGCAAGTGGAGCATGTGGCTGCCCGCTGTGGCAGCCAGACACTCGGGTACTGTATGGTGGGGAGGCGCGGCACGACTACTGGGACTGCCTACCAATGGGCTCGTAGAGATAGAGAGCTGGAACAACTGCGCAAGTGGTGCAGGCATGCGATCAGAACATGGCTTCTTGCCGTTTTCAGATGATGCGAGATATCTGCAGGTTATTGTCTTTCCTGCAGCATATGCGTCGTGAATGCTTGGATCATCGCCATTTGAACCAACCGATCGGTGATCGCCGTCACGTTTTCGTTGGAACCCAAATAAACAGCAGATTGAACGTGCGTGCAGCCTACAATCGTTTTTGCTGGAAGCTCTTGATGTATTCATTTCGATCATGAATATACTTGCTGAGTCTTAGAGTTCGATTAGCATATCTTTTTCCAGTTGGAGTGCAGGATTGTTGAGAGAACGGCTGTAACCAGACAACGACAGTGTTGCTCTTCGGGACGAGGCCACGCCCCCTCTCTACCAGAGCCTGAGGAAACCCCCTTCACCTCAATACGCCGCTGCCCCCCCCTCCTTGCGTGGGTCCGATGCTGCCACAAGGTGCCCTCCCTCACCCACCACGATCGCCTGCACCGGCGCGCCCGGCCCCGTGCCGACCGCGTGCCCCCGGTTGCGCAGCAGACGGCACACGGTCCGCCACGCCCGTGGCGGCACCGCCCCAAACACGGGGATCGGGGCGGGCGCGCATGCGTCGCCGTCGCCGTCGCCGCCGACAATGCCCTCGAGCTCAGCCACCGCCGGCACGCGCTGGTGGTGCACCCGCGGGGCGGTGAGGGCGGCCGGCAGCGCCTCCCCGCCGAGGATGGCGCGCAGGAGCACCTGCGCGACCGCCGTGATGATGCGTGGGCCCACCAGAGCCGCCAACCGTCGCGACGACCGCACCGCCCGGGCCGAGGAGGACCGACGGGGACATGGAGGAGAGCGGGTGCTTGCCCGGCTCGACGCCATCGACGCCGACGGGCGCGCTGTCGGTGGCGAGTGTGAAGTCGGACCTTTCATTGTTGAGGAGGATGCCGCGCGTCGGCGACACGACGCCCGACCCAAATTCCGTGTTGATCGTTGACGTGACGGCTACGGCGGTGCCGGCGGTGTCGACAATCGACACGTGCGTCGTGCCGCCGTCGGTCGGCAGTGGCGGCCGGCGCGCATCTGGCAGGTGGGTGTCTGGTGCGCGGGTTTGGAACACGCCGAGCAGCGGCCGCACGGCCGCGACGGCCGCGTCAGACAACAGCAGCCGTCGCACGTCGCCGGGTACAGGCGGCGCAAACGCCGGATCCGCAACGGCCGTCCGCCGCCCATAGGCGTGCTTGAACGCCTCGGCAAGCGCGCCGTACGGGCCTGCCGCGCCCGACGGCAGCGCATCCCCGGCGCCGACGCCCGCGGCAGGCCGCAGCGGCGGCATCCCGACGAGCAGCCGCAAGAGAAAGGCTACAACGGCGCCGCCGGAAGATGGCGGCGGTGCCGAAAAGAGCGTCAGTGGCACTCCCGCAAGCGGGCCCGGCCCGGGCGACGCGGGTGTAAAGTCGGCCTCCACGGGCGTCCGACGGACGAGCTTGTAGGTGGTCAAGTCGGCCGCCGACAGCGTACCACCAGCGGCAACCACATCGGCCGCCATGGCCGCCCGCGCTCGGTGCCCCCACACAAGGCCGCCGTCCCGTCGGCGGAAATGGCGCGGAGCGTCGCAGCCAGTGACGGCAGGGGCAGGCGCTCCCCCGCACGCAGCAGGCGGGACCCGTCGGGCGTGGAATAGAGGGTGGCGAGGCCCGCCGAGGCGGAGACTTTTCCGGACGCCTCCTCGGCGGCCAGGCGGTCGGCGAGCTGCGGCGTCACCATCGCCGTGTCGGCAATCTCCACGGCTATCGACACGAGCACCGACCACGGCAGCCGCCCGTGGTCGGCGTGCAGCGCGGCGAGGCCGAGGAGCTCTCCCGGAACCCCGACCGCGAGCCCGCCAGTCGTCACCTGCTCCCGCGTCACGTTGGCATAGCGGGCGGCGGTGGCACCCGCGGGCGCCACCTCCCGCGCGTCGTAAAACGTCGAAGACGCCGCCACGGCGGTGCTGCCATTGACCGCCGCCCGCGCGGGGGTGGTGACGAGGAGGAAGGCGCCGCCGCCGAGCCCCGACGCGTACGGCGCAAGGACACCCTGGCAGAGGACGGTCGTGACTGTGAATAGGGATGTATGTGAATATTTCTCTATGTCATAGCTCCTGAGGTGGCATGACTTGGCATGAGCACTGCCGACCTAAATTTAGCTCAGTGGTTGGGCACGCATTTTACATTTTCACAGTGACGGCCGCATCGGCGGCCGTGCCGCCGCGGGCGCGGAGAACGGCCAAGCCGGCGGCAGAGCAGGCGGGCACGTCAGCGGCAACAGCAGCGGTAGTGCCCGACGCAGCAAAAGGCGTCAGCACTGACATGCCATCGGCAGCGGCGGCGGCGGCGGCAGATGCCGGGAGGTGGGCAGTTATAGCCGAGATGACGGCAGTGAGGGCAGCGGCAGGGGCAAGCCGGGCCCGCCGCGGACGCGCCGAGGGGAGCGCCATGGCCGCGTCGATGGACGTCTAGCGGCTCCTGGCCGGGGGAAGGGGGAGGTAGGGGCGGGACCATGAATGGATTGTCTCTTGGCCCTGGACGCGACTGGGCAGATCCCCTATTTCACGTCCGCCGCGTCGAGCGGGTCGACCGGCGCGCGGTGGCCTTGACCACTGCCCTTGCTTGCCTCATCGTCACCTCGCCACCGCCGCCACTTAACAGCCCAGCTAGCGACGGCGCGGCGGGACGCGGGCCAGTCGCCAGCGTGTGGCGCAGCCACCCAACCCCTGGCACCCCGACAGCCCCCATTCGAGGCGCCGCCGCCAGTGCCGGCATCCCGCTGTGGTGGACGGCGTCGTGGCGGCCCACCCGATGCCACACCACGCATCCGGAGGGGGCGCGTGGCGCACACAATGGACTGGTTGGGGGATCCGCTCCCCCCGTCCTGCCACCGGCCGAGCACGGAGCACGGCTGCGGCGACGAGCACGTGCGTTTGGCGGGGTCGGCGCCTCGCCGGCCGGGCGAACGCGAGAGCCCCGCGCGCAGACACGACGACCGGACGCGTGCTTCCGCGCGTGCCGTGCGGCGGCGTGGCTGCGACCGCTACCTTGGCGCGGCGGTGCGTGTGCCACAAGCCACTGCGGGGCTGGCGCTGCGCGGGCGCGGCGGCACCCGCGGGGTGTGGCGCTGGCCGGTCGCGGGGGCCCGCGCGATCCCTCGGGGGGGCGGATCGACGCCGACGGTGGCCGCGGCTGCGAGCCGAACATAACGCGTGACGCGCACAGCGGTGTCCCATGGCGGGGGGTGCCCGCGATCGAGTCCATTGGACGCGATACAAAGCAGCGGCGGCGCGTACCGGCGAGCAGGTTGACTGGCGCCGTAAGAGCATTGTCAACAACTCAGGCTATCTCTATCGGCTATTCTATTCTAGAACCAAGTCCGCATCCTTAGACAGCCACATGTACGTCAGCGGTTGGCTGCTTTGCTGTCATTAACCTAAATACCTCCAGGATCCCAAACACCACGTCCTTTCTGGGCCCGATCAAGACGATATTTTCGGCCAGGACTTGATTCACTGCAGCGGCAGTTGACAACTGTGGTGAGCAGCCGTATCAACCATAACGAAGGCGCAGAGAACGCTCGTCGGCAGACGGACAAAGAAGTAGGTCAAAATGTGCAGCGATT
>Ga0115030_1001557_pt1 | contig 10390 bp, 4 predicted proteins | sample SidtaG_4_FD_87174 | JGI IMG/M metagenome (GOLD analysis project Ga0115030, IMG submission 87174) | Marine algal microbial communities from Sidmouth, United Kingdom - Sidmouth_Male1 metaG | ecosystem: Host-associated > Algae > Red algae > Unclassified | place: Sidmouth, United Kingdom | collected... | reverse complement strand
GTGGGGGGGGGGGGGGGGGGGGGGGGGGGGGGGGCGGCGGGGGGGGGGGGGGGGGGGGGGGGGGGGGGTGGGGGGGGAGGGGGGGGAGGGTGCCGACGACGACGCGGCGCTCAGCTCGAGTGAGGCTGGGGAGGGAAAAAGCGAGGGGGATGATGATTCGGAGGCGGGGGCGGGGCTGGACGACGATACGGGGAGTGAGATGGAGGACGAGGGGATGGACGAACAAAATTGATGGAGAGGGGGGCGGGGGGGGGAGAGCGCTCCCTTACGACCATGGTTGGTGCCCGGTCGCGTTGTTTGGGGAGTGGGCGCATCAGCGTGCGCGGGAATCGCCGAGCCGGCGGGAGCGGCGGTGAGGCGTCTGTCGCGCCCGCGGTCGACGGGGGCGGAGGCGGGGGGCCCCTCGTACGCGCGTTGCCGACGCGCGCGCGCCACCGCGAGGGGTCCTAGCCGCGGCCGGCGCTCTCGAGCGCAACGCCCACCGCGCACATCGTGTGGGCAGGCCTAGGTCACCAGACGGGCAGGCGAGAGAGCGTTGATGGGGACCGCAGCAGATTCCAAAAAAAAAAGATCCTGTCAAGAAGCGACCGGGAAAAAAACAGCGCAACATTGGCGGGCATAGCTACCAAGCGACCGGCAACAAAAACAAAAACACAAGAACCCCAAACACACTACAGGCGGGCTGCTACGCCCGTGGCGGACGTGGCAACGACCGCAAGGGATCGGTCTACGCGCGACGGACGACTACGCGCCCGCGCGGGCGGTACGGTCAACAGGGGCGGGGTGCTTAGAAACCCGACTCGACAAAATAGTCACTGTAGGGGGCATCGAGGAAACGAGGACAGGCAGCGGGGCGATGACAGGCAATCGTGGCGTGTCAGTATGGGTGCACCGCTGCCGCAACGCCGCCGCGCCATCACAACACTACTCGCGGGGGCGGTCGGAAAAAATATATGCGGGGCAGATGAAGACAGGCACATCAAGCGCAAGAACCCCTGCGCAACGTACGCCAGGCGACCAATGTCCGTGTTGACCTTGCCAAACGAAGCGCCGTTGGCGTAGGCCGGGTCGTGCACGCCAACAAGCAGCGCGCTCGTCGTCCGCATGACAATCACGCCCTGGGAGGACTTCCCCTCCTCCTTGCAGCGGCCCTGGATGAACGGCTGTCAAGACAAATGAGAACAAAAGAAAGAAGACAACCCACCAGAGGACGGAGCACGACACAATCAGCGTCAGGCAACAGATCCCCAGATACACAAACCACAGGACAAGCGTATGACACGCTCACGCACGCACTCGTTGCAAGACAGATGCGATCCGCACCGATACCGTGTTGACTCGCAATGCAGAGCGTCATCCCGCCCGGTGACCTGCTGACCCGAGGGGGGCACCGGGCGCATTCCACTCCCGCCACCGGCCTCACCCCCAAATCACGGAAGGCATCCCAAACGTACCACGCCACCCTCATCGTCATCAACCTCGCCTCGTGTGAAGGCGTACCGCTGCCCCGCCACGCTGAAGCCGGGGCCCGCAATCGACTCGAGAGAGGTGGAGGAGAGCAGAGTCGCGAGGGACTTGGCCTCCTCAGGCAGGACGCTGTAGCCTGGGGAGCATGCCCAGGTGGTCCCGTCGTGCCCGACAATCGCTGCGTCACGCGGTGGGGATAGAGAGCGGGGGCAGCAGTGGGCGGTGCAAGGGCAAATGAACCAACGAGTGATCCGGCAAGAGACGGGCAGAGGCACATGCACAGCAATGTCAGGCATTATGGATCGTGCTGACAGGCGATCCCGCCTCGCTCGCTGATCACAGATGGTGGAGAAAATGGATTGCAGCGCGCACGCGTCAAACGGGGCCAGTCACAGACGAGCACAACGTACAGGCATACGAAAAGCCCGCAGCCAGCAGCTGGTCGTCAATGTACTGCAAGAGGGAAATGTCAAGCAGCAAAAAATGCGGGCAGAACGACGGTCCAACGACAGCACAGCAAGATGGGATAGTCAGCACCGGCGTGCACTAAAGGCAAGGTCGACCCGAGTCTAACTCGCGCACCAGACCAACCCAGGTACAAGAGAGCCGGAAACCGAAGCGCGACCAGCACACCACCTTCACTCCACTCCCTCCCCTCTTCTCTTGGATCACGAGCTGAGCAGAAGCGCTGAGCATGGCTCGCACAATACACCCAGCCGCCAGGCGAATAAGAGCAGAACCCCCCTATCCGCCTTGCCTGGTGCTCCATAAACACAGGAGACCAGCAACAACTTTGTCTCCCAGCGGCCACTGCAACAGGCTACGGCCGGTCGGCTGGGCGCCACCACGAACAAGCAGCCAAAACAGAAAAGCATCGGCACAAGCCAGCCAGACGTCGGTCAACGTACGCTCTGCCACGACATGATGGGGAAGGGGGCGGAAGACGACGACGGCACACGGGTGGGATGAGATGCAGGCGAGCAAGAAACAAGGAGCACCACAATCAGCTGGGATGGAAGAGGGGATGACGAGGTGGGACGGATGGGGGGTGACGGCCTGCACGGACGACCGGCCGAGCGATAGACGCACGGTTAGCTGCCGGTTTTGCAAGTAACAAATAGGGCACTCTGAAGCTGAGGGGGGCTGCAAAGAGGGATCAAACGGAGGCCACGCAGAGGCTTGTGCAACTGTGGACCAATAGGCGCCCAGCATCGCGGGGTAAGTCAGTGGGAAGCCGGTGCACGGTGCCAACACCTCGACTTCGGTGGCCCGAAGGGCCGGCTGCGACTTGACAGCGCGGACACTCGGCGGCCACCGCCGTGCCCGTCACACCGCAGTCGCCGGCACCCCCCCAAACAGGACGGTTGGGCGGGGGTGGCTCGGCTGACAGTGCACCTGCTGTGTACAGACCGTCCGACGGCCTCGTCGTGTCGCCTTCGCGAATAGGGTTGGGCACGCCTCCCGCACTACGTGGAACAGGTCAGACAGTACTTAACGCACGTCCCTCGGAATAATTTCTTTTTTATACTACCGCGAATTCATGTAGTACTGTGGACTGTCGACGACGGGCGCGAAGCAGCGCTCTCGGGTCTCCTGCCCCGCGACGGGGTCCCGCCGAGGTGCGCCGCAGTGCTGCCCCGAGACGCCCCCGCCCCGAGGTGCCGTCGCCAGGTGTCACCGACGCGGCCCGCTGCATGCTGTCGCAGCCCCCAACGATGGGCCCGCGTTCGAGGCGGCGGCCGGCTGTGGCGGATCCAGATGCCCCAGTGACGGCCGACTGGCCACCCCCTGCAGGGGCACGACGGCAGCGACCGTCGCCCCTCGAAGAGGTCGGCTGTGGCTAGGGCGCTGTTCACGCGTGCTGCCCTTAGCGCAGTGGCGCGCGCTGCATCAAAGGCGACATGGAGCGGCAGCAATAGTAATGCTCGCGGTGCTGGTGCTCGCCAGGCAGGCGCACCGTCATTGACGTCACCGGGGAGAAACACACGTCAGCGTGCCGCTCGAAAAGGTGGAGCTATCCGTACGTACCTATGGATGAGACGTCGAGAGACCCATCACGCCGACTCCGACTCGTGCGGGTGCTCGGCAGCAGCTATCGGTGGCGACGCCCGCGTCACCAAGCAGCCAGCACCGGGGGCTGGCGCGCTCAATAGACCAGCTCCACCGACCATCCAATGCGTAGAGCGGATGGAAAATTCAGCGGTCAGAAGCGCGCCCTGCGAATGAGGAATTTGGCAGCTGATGAGGTAGGTGATATGGCCACCGTGTGGTCGACCCGGCGTGCACCAACTGGTTTGTACTGTTGAAGTGGCGCGCGGCGGCGCACCGGCGGCTCGGCTTGGCGTCGATCGGGGGGTGTTTCGAATGCGGACGCTGTCGTGGGTGGTCGATGGACTCGGCTGGAACGGAGGGGAGCGGTGAGCAGGTCGTCTCTAGTGCGGAGGGCAGCTCTCCGCCGTGCTACTCCCGGAAGCGAGGGTGGGTGCCGCAGCCGCCGTCCACGCCTCCGTAGCATGCGTGTCCGAGGTGGAGGCTGCTGCTGTTGGCGGGGCAAGCTCAAGTACCCCCCGCTGACAGGCGGGGGCGTCGGTGGTTCGCCGGCTGGAGAGCGAGGGGGCCCGTCGGCGCCGCCGCGAGACATGCGGCTTGGAACACATGGCCACGGAAGGGGAGGAAGCGGTCTTCCGCGACGGCGGCGTCGGCAGCGCCCGCCGGTCGGTCACGGCCGAGGCGCGTTGCGCCGCCAGCGTCTGTAGTGTCACCCGTGGAGGGCACGGTGCTCCTGCCATTGGCGCCGCTCCCCTGCCGCTACTTACCCCATTGGGCAGGTGGGACGCCGTACCCCGTGGATGTGGCGATCGGTGCGGCAGCGCGCCGCTGTTCGGTGCCCATAATCCGCCCACGTCGTCGACGGCGCCGGTGCCGTGCGGCTCGGCGTCGCTTTCCGCGTCGTAGGCGGGGGTCCAGGGGGCCGCCTCTTTTTCTTTGGGCCTGGTGGGGCCTCATTGGACAGGGTGCGGCCACGTGACGCAGCCCCGCCATCGTCGTACGACGGGCGTCCCCACCCTCATAGCCTTGGCGAGCGCTACTCTTCTCCGTTAGTTTCGTTGCATGCGAGGCCTTGATCACTTGCACGAAAACTACGACAGAAACCCATCAAATGACTTAACATCTCTGTATTATCATACCTTTCACGATGGGGGTCACTTTGAGACTGTCTCTCAATAAATAGCGGATCGTCCCCGCCGCAACACGCCAAGTTACGGTTGATCAGACAGCGAATTTTATACTTCGGGCCATCCATTGGCTATAGACGTAACTGTCAGTATCTTCCGGCACATTCCAGTGTATTCAGGTGAGTGGAGAGATGTTGGCGTCACGTGTCTCACACTTTGTGCTCGTGTCTCAGCAACCGACACGGTGACATCGCTACATTGTGTCAAAAACGCTTGAACAACTACTGAGCATTGCAGAGCACGGGCTCTTGAGTTCAGCCGCAACGAGAAGTAGCGAGAGAGACGCACTGAATCAAGACTGAATCAGAGCCAAGTACGCGCACCATGAAAAACGCAATGGTGACGGTGGCCGGCGGTGGACGACGAAGCCATGGCAGGCAGGGGGAAAGCCACTCCGCCCCTATCTTAGAAAAGGATATACGACACCACGCACTACAATCACAACGGCTTCAACACTCTGGTCGGGCGTGATCGAGAAAGACGGCCAGAAGGGAAGAAGAAGGTCTTTCGTAGCAGGGAAAGGGAGATGTGTGACCTACTCATGTGCTATAAAAAACGACTTCTGGGCTGCACGGGTGAGGAGATTGCTGTAATGTCGAGAACGTGTCTCAATACAAATGTCGCTTCTTAATTGGGCGTGGCAAATGGCCATCCGACATGGCCGTCGGCGCCACGCACGGTCCTGCTGCCGATTTGCCCTCATCGGTGACACGTGTGGCGGCCTGCCACCAGTCACCGGCGGGTCGGCGGCGACCGCGGCGCGGCGCACCCCGCAGACACCCCCGCGACCGTGACGTTTGCGGCCTCGTCGACGCCGCCGCCGTCGTGGCCGGTGCGCATGGGCGGGTGTCTCTTGCCTATTCCCCTTTGTTTTGTCTCCTGCTCTTCCGGCACACGCTGCCGGCAATAGACCTGTCGTACTCGCCGCTCTTGCCCCCTTCTGTTTACGTGTGTGAGTCCGTTTGCTGAGTGCGAGCCGCGGCCGCGGCTCACCGACCGACCCGTCCCGCCAGCATGGCGGCCTCCAACGGCGACGGCGCCCCCGCGGTGGCGGCGGGCCCCGCCGACCCCCCCCCTGCATCGGACAAGCCGGCAGCGGCCGACGCGCCTGCCGCCAAGGCCGAGCCGATGACGTTTGGCCCGGGCGAGCGCCGCGTCTATCCCGTCGATTGGCTCAAGCTCAGGGGCCGGGAGTACCTCTCCCTTGACCTCCTGCCCGCGACCGTCGCCTCGTCGGATGTCAACAAGCACAACCCCGCGGAGCACGCGACCGCCGATGGTGGCGGTGGCCTCGGCGGCGGCGGCCTCGGCGGCGGCCTCGGCGGCGGCGGCGGGCTGGACATGGCGCGCAGCGGGCGGACGGTCCCTCCCCCCTCTGGCGGCAGCGGAGGCCTCTTCCCAGAGCGCGGCAGCGCGCTCGGACGCGCCGCCGCCGGCGGCGCGGGGTCTGGCGGCCTCGGCGGCGGGTTAGACATGGCCGACCCCCGCGGCTCGATGCGCCTCCCCGCGGCCACCGCCGCCGCCGCGAATGGCGGCAGCGGCACGGGGCGGGCGGCGCCGGCGCCGCCGCGCAGCGGCGGCCTGGGCGTCCTTGGCTCGTACACGGCGCCGCTGCCATCGCGGAGCGCCTCGAGCACCGCCGGCCTGCCCGAGCCGGACTTTGGGGCTGCCCGCGGCTCGATGAAGGTGCTGCCGCCGCCGTCATCGCCAGGGACAAGGGGCACCGACTTGACGACGGCGCGGACGCCGCGGACGGGGGGCATGGCTCCCGCGGGGGGGGACCCGCGGGGCAGCGGCGGCGGCGGCGCTTTTGGCAGCGGCCGCCGCGACCGCGCCGGCGGCTACGCGGATATGTTTGATCCCCGCGGCTCCAAGGTGCAAACGACGGTCGTGCCGCCGCAGCCCGAGCTCAAGAAGAGCGGCAACGCGTGGGCGCGCAACCGGGAGGCTGACGACGAGGTGGAGGCCAAGGTCAAGCAGGTCCGCTCGCTGCTCAACAAGCTGACGCTCGAGAAGTTTGACAAGATCTACACGCAAATCAAGGCCATTGAGGTGTCCTCCCCCGAGGTCCTCGACGGTATTGTGGCCGAGGTCTTCCAAAAGGCCCTCTCCGAGTCCAACTTTGCGGGCATGTATGCCGACTTGTGCTCCCGCCTGTCCAAGGAGAACCTCAAGCTGACCGGGTCCATGGCCGACGCCCCCGAGTCAGAGAAGCAAAAGCTCAACTTCCGGCGGATCCTCCTGACCAACTGCCAGTCTGAGTTTGACCGTTTTGCCAACGAGGAGACGCTCATGAACGATCTCAAGACGCTGTCGGACGAGGGCACCCTGACCGGCGAGGACATCATGAAGGTGGTAACCAAGGCGCGGGAGAAGAAGAGCGCGGCGATGAATGAGTTTGTCGACAAGCTGGAGGTCATCTCCAAGCAGGAGACCGTCCGCCCCGAGGACATTGGCGTGGTAATTGGGCGCGCCAAGCGGCGCATGCTTGGCAACGTCATGTTCATTGGCGAGCTCTTCAAGAAGAAGCTGATCATGGAGAAGATCATCCACACTGAGTGCATACAGCGACTGCTCACCATCTCCAAGGCCAAAAAAGAGGAGGACGTCATTGAGGCGCTCATCCAGCTGGTCTCCACCACCGGCAAGCTCCTCTCAATGAACACCAAGGCGCGGCCGCTCGTGGACAACTACTTTAAGGACTTTGCGCTGCTGTCGCGAGACAAGGAGATCCCCTCCCGCGTCCGCTTCCTCCTCAAGGATCTCCTCGACCTCCGCGACGCCGGCTGGCAGGGCCGCCGCGACGACGGCGCCAAGACGATCGCGGAAATCCACGCCGACATTGAGAAGGAGGAGAAGGAAAAGGAGGCGGCGGCAGCGGCGGCGGCGTCCAGCGCGCGCTCCCGCGACACGCGGGGCTTTGGCGGCCGCGGGGGCTATGGCCGTGACATGCGGGGGCCGATCCCGACGTCCCACCACGCGGTGAGCATGCACATCCCGTCGGCGGCGCGGGGCGGGTCGGGGGCGGGCGGTGCACCGGCGGCGCGCAACCGCCTGTCGGCGGCGTGGGAGAGCGTCGAGCGCAAAGAGGCGGCGGCGGCGGCGACGCAAATGTCGGCGGACGCGACGACCGTCAAGCTGCGGCCGGGGGGGCTCCGGCCGGGCGGCGGCGGCGGCTTGCGACCGGGCGGCCGCGGGCGGGCGGCAGGCGGCGACGCCGCGCGGCCGTCCGCTTCGCTCCTCTCCAACAGCTTTGCGCAGCTGTCAGAGAGTGCGGGCGGGACCATGAGCCTGCGGCCCGGCGGCGGCGGGCGGGGGGCGGCGCCCAAGCCGGCGGCGCCCAAGCCGGCGCCATCGACGCCATCGGCACCGCCGGGCCTGTCCAAGGACGCGCTCAAGCGCAAGACCAAGAGCATCCTCTCCGAGTACCTGTCCATCAAGGACGTCAAGGAGGCGCTCGAGTGCGTCAAGGAAGAAGTCCCTGCGTCGAACTACACGGGCTTTGTGCAGACGGCCATGCGGAACGTGTTGGAGCTCCGCGTGCAAGAGCGGGAAGTAATGCTTCCGCTCTTTGAGGCCTTCGCGAGCGGCTCAGTACTGCCGCATTCGGCGTTTGTCGACGCCTTTTCGGACGTTGTCAAGATGCTCGACGATTTGGACATTGACGACCCCAAGGCGTGCGAGTATGTCGGCAAGTACCTTGGCCGCCTCGCCGCCGTTGGCGCGTTCACGCCGAAGGCGGCCGCGGACGCGGCGGCGCCGTCCGGCGCAGGTCTCGGCTTCCTCGGATCTGCCGTCAAGGAGATTGAGAACCCGGCGTTAGCCGTCAAGCTGATCATTGGGGTGTTTGCCAACTTCAAGGCCGCCCTCGTGGCGGGCGCGGGCGGCCGCGAGGTAGTCGCCGACGATGCGGCGTCGGCTGCATCCATGGCCGCCTACACGGCGTGCGGCGTCGACCTCGAGGCGCTCGCTGCCGCCGTGCCTGGTGGGGGTGGCGAAAAGGTGCTCGGGGGCACCCTCGAAAAGTCGGGCATGGGCTTCCTCCTCCCCCTCCGCGCCGCCGGCGCGGAGATTGCCAAGCGCCTCCGTGGCGGCACGCCCGTAGCGGACGTGCAAGCGTGGATGGAGGCCAATGTGGCTGACGCCGTCCGCGCGTCGCCGGCGTTTGTGCGTACGCTCGCGGCGGCGGCGCTCGGCATGGCTGTTGCGCCGACGCTCTCTGCCGGGGAGCGGGGTCTCACCGCCGACGTTGTGTCGGAAGAGGCGCGGCTGCTCAAGGACGCGACCGCCCCGCTCCTCCGGCCGGCCGTCGATGGCAACGTTGATGCGCAAGTGGCGGTGCTGCTCGAGGTGCAGGCCATTTGCTACCGCGCGCGCTTCCCGGGCGCGGGCACCCTGACGGGGCCGGACGGCAAGCCGCGGTCGCCGCTGGTGCGGCGACTGTTTGACGGCCTCTACGACCACGACGTTATTGACGAGGAGTCGGCCAACGCGTGGAAGGATCGGGACCCGGGGGCGGACGACAGTGGCAAGACCGAGGCGCTCGTGCAAACCAACGCGTGGTTTGAGTGGCTCGCCACCGCCGAGGAGGAGGACGATAAGTGAGCGGCGTCGGGGGTGGCGGGGGGGGCGCCCCGCCGCTGCCCCCATTCACCGCCGCGGGGTGTGAGTACCGGGGAAGGTGGCGGGGGGGGACGGGGGCGCTTGCTTCCCCAGTGTGTGGGTGTGAGTCTCGACTGCAGCAGCTTGTTTTTTTTTCTTTTCCACCCATCCCCGCCATTGTACCGATCAATCCACTGGGTTCCTCGACCACCTTCCCCCCCCGACCCCCCGCGGCTGACTGCGTAGGTCTATGCATTTTCCGGCGCGCGGCGACCGTCCCGTCGACGGCCGCCGCGGCGGCGCGTGTGGTTAGGTGGTGCCGGCGTGCTCGGCGCCAGTCTCTTCTTTCTTCGTTGCCCCTGCCTGGGCCCCTTTGTTGTCCTTGTGGGGCGTTGCAGGCCCGCCGTGCCCCTTGTCCCCGTGTGTGCCAGACGGGGCGCCGCCCGCTGCGCGGCGCGCGGGGCTCGCGGCCGCGCCGCCACCCCCCGCCCCCGCCGTCGTGGCCGTCGGCCGCGGCCGCCGCGCGCGCGCGCCCCCCGGCGCGCCGCGCACCCGCCACGCACCGCCCCCCCGGGGCCGCGCCGCTCACCCGCCCGGCGGCGCCCCCCCCCCGGCGGCGGCCGCCGCCGCCAGCGCCGCCCCCACGTCGCCAACCAAATCCGCCACGTCCTCGCACCCAACCGACAGCGTGAGGCGGCGGCACGTCAGCGGCGGCCGCCGCGGCGGCACCGCCGCCGCCGCCGCCGCCGCCGCCGCCGCCGCGCGGGGCGGCCCGCCGGCGGCGGCGGCGGAACCCCCCCACGCCGCCGCCCGCGCGGCGGCGCCCGCCGCCGCCGCGGTCGCCGCCGCCACCACCTCTGCGTCGGCGGGCCACACGGTGGAGGCGTCCCCCCCCGGCGTCGCCTCGGCGAGCACCACCACCCGCAGCGCGTCGACAAACGCATCGGCGGCGGCGGGGGCCCCGCCCGTGAGCGTCACGCCGACCGTGCGGCCGACGCCCGGGTACCACACCCGCACGCGCAGGGGGGGGTGCGGCGCCGCACGCGGGCGGGGGGGCGCCCGCGGCGGCGGCGGCGGCGGTGGCG
>Ga0115030_1001555_pt1 | contig 10407 bp, 6 predicted proteins | sample SidtaG_4_FD_87174 | JGI IMG/M metagenome (GOLD analysis project Ga0115030, IMG submission 87174) | Marine algal microbial communities from Sidmouth, United Kingdom - Sidmouth_Male1 metaG | ecosystem: Host-associated > Algae > Red algae > Unclassified | place: Sidmouth, United Kingdom | collected... | reverse complement strand
GGGCGGGGGGGGGGGGGGGGGGGGGGGGCGGCGGGGGGGGGGGGGGGGGGGGGGGGGGGGGGGACCCTGGGAGCGCCGCCTGCAGCGCCGCCGGCGGCGGCCGCATCGGCGGCCGTGCCGGTCTTGGCGCCGCGTCCGGGCGGGGCGGCCACGAGCGGCGGCGCGTCACCGACGAGCGGGGCGTCAAGTCGGGCGCCGCCTCCCTCAGGGGGGCTCTTGCCCGACCACGAGCGCGGGTCTTGACGGTGGCATCAGCGTGGCCACCGTGTACAGGGGCAAGCAGCGTTGCGTGGCCTGCAGCAAGTGCGGGAATGGGAATGGCGGACAACAAGGAGGTGAAATCATGGGAGAAAGAGACGTTCGTTTCCAACAAGCACCGCGTGTGTCGTTGTGGGAGCACACTCAGAAGCGTGCGGCATCGCAGCGACTTGAAAACCATACAAGCAACGCCGCTGCCATCGTTGGTCGGTGGCGCGGGCCAGCCAGGGACGGTGGCGTCTGCATCCTCTACCCCATTGACGATGAGTTACGACGAGGGCGTCGCGGCGCTGGAGCGCGCCGTCACGCGCCGTGTCCGGGTCGCGCCGAACGTGTCCGGGTCGCGCCGACCGTGGCCCACGCGCAGCGCCAGGACGCGGGATGACAACCAGAGCCGCTGTGCTGTGCGTTGTTCTCCTTTCATGCGGCATACTCCTGTCAGTACGGTAGCGGTAACCGCCATCGCGCACGCGCGACGCGCCGCTTGGGTGGGGGTATCCCCCGCACCAGACCGCCGTGCGCCCGCTGTTTCGCATGTCGGGTGTGCTGGCGCGGCACCGGCGCCCACAGTCGGGCTCGCATCTGCGGGCGGCCGAGGGAGGGCGGCTGGCGGAACTCGGGGGGGACCTACAAGCTCCACGGTGCAGCTCGTCGCAGCCACACCACACCCGTTGCAGACTGTGACACGAGCCCCGTCCAACCGGATGGACCTCTACCGGTTGTGCTGGCGCGGCCGTCCACTGCCGACCAACACCAGCGTGCGCAGCCGTCCTGGAAGGTGCGTCGACCGCGGGTGATGCCCGTCGGCGCGCTGGTCGACGCCCGGCGCTGCCCAGGCCGAGAGGTGCGCGAACGCGACGAGGACCGATTCCAGCGATGCCAGCAATGCGTCGCTGGCACACACGGTCAGTGTGGACGGGGTGGCGGTGGCCGACAGTGGACACGAACACATCCGCCGCGCACGGGTGGCACGGGTGACGCTCGGGCGACCACCGGTCCGCCCCTCCAGCAGGCGGCGGCAGTGGCTGACGGGCAGACGAGGTTTGGTCAACTGGAGGCACACAAACAGCGGTGCAGCCGAGGAAAATGAGTTTGGCAAATGCGCAGCGGTGATCGGACTCGGCCCCGCTCGTCCGAGACGTTTGGTCACCAGCCACGCGGTCCTCTGGTGCCTCCCTCGTCTCCCCCACTGACGCCAAATCCGTCACAGCCCGTTCAAAAACGCCTCGACCCGCGCGAGCGTCTTGTGGTGAGGGTTGTACACGTTCACCTTCCGCACCGCACCAATCGCCGGCACGACCTCGGTGAACCCGCGGTCGCCGCTCAGGATGGTAAACCCCACGTCCTGGGCGAGGCGCGCATTCAATCCGCCCAGGGTCAGCACGAGGCGGAAATCCGCCGCGTCGTGCCGCACACCCGCCTCGTAAAACTGGAGCCGCCCCCGCTGCAGGGCAGCGACCAAACCGGTCGGCACCGGGTGAGGGACGCGCAGCTGCCTGGAGCCACCGTAAAAGACGAGCACGACCACCGTCGGCGTCAAGCCGGCGGGGAGGATCGACAAGAGCCGCGAAAAGTTGTCGGCATCCACGGCGAGCACGTGCGTGGCGCCAGTGAGGTTAGCAGTCGCGGAGAGAAGGTTGGAGGGGATGCTGGGGCGCTGGACAGCGGGCGCCACGGCTTTCGCAGCCGTGGGGTTGGACGACGCCGCCGACGAGCCGGAGGCACTACCCCCCTGCCCTTCGGAAAGCGCAGCGGCAACCGCCGCCGCCGCCGCCGCCTTGGTCAGGCGTCTCTTGAGCCCGCCGCGGCGGGATTTGGTCACCCCCCGCTTGGTCGCAGGGGGCGGCTGCACGGCGCGGCTGCCGCGAGCGGCGGTGCCTTTGCCTTTGTGCCGCCCGCGACCGAGTCCCATGGCGACCGCTCCCCCGCTGCGGGTGCGGGTGGGCATGAGCGGCGGCACCGCCACGCGGGCAGTGCCGACAAACTCGACGTCGGAGATGTCGTCGGCGGGGGGGGCGGGGGGCGAACTGTCCTCGTCCGAGTCGCTCAGCAGGTCGACCACACCCTCGTTGGAAGACGCGGGGGGGGGTGGTGCGGGGGGGGGAGCAACGGCTGCGGTAGAGACAGGGGGAAGGGTGGATGCCGCGGCCGGGGGCACGGTCGCAGCAGCTGCAGGGGCGAGGGGAGGGGTAGGCGCCGCGGCTAACATGGGCGGCGGTTCGGTGGCCGCGGCCGGGGCGGGTGGCGTCGGAGCCCCGGCGGCCGCGCCTGCGGGGAGCACCTGGGCGACGGGTGCGGCGGCCTCATCGTCGCTGCCGTCGAGGTCAATCACATCAATGATGGCCGCGACAGCCGAGACCGATGCAGACGCGGCGGCCGTTGGTCGAGGCCGCCGCGGGGGGCCGCCAGCTGCCGTCGCGGTCCGCGATGGCGGCGCAACGGCAGCCGCCACGTCGGTGGCGGACCCAGTGGCCGACGACTCCAACGACACAGGAACACGAAGCGGCGGCTCCATCGGGAAGCCACGCGATGAAGGCGGCAGCTGCGTCGAGGCCGGCGGCGACACGCCAACAGCATGTACTCCCGCGACAGGCAGCGTTGGAATCTCGGTGTTCATGGACGCCGCTGCCGCCGTCGCTGCCGCCCTGACGGGGGTGACGAGGGAGACACTCTCTACCGGACGCTGCCCAGGGGCTGGCCAAGGCAGTAGAGGAGGTGGGGCACGATCGACAGCAGATGTGTACGACAGCAAGGGCGGGGGAAGAAGGGAAACGGTACTTGCGCCAGGACAAGCCGAAGTGGCTGTAAACTCATGGGGGGAGACGGGTGCCAACGTCGCGGGCGCCGTTGCACCACCCACGGCGGCGGGCACTGCCGCCGTCACCGCCGACGCCGCCGCCGCCGCCGCCGCCGCCGCCGCCGCCGCCGCCGCCGCCGCCGCCGCCGTCGTCGCCGTCACTGCCGCCGCGTCTGCAGCGGTGGCAACGGGGGAGGTCGCAGCAGTCTCGCGACTGGCCGAAGCGTCGTTCAAGGTGGTGGCATCCTTATCACCCTCCCCCCCCAGCCCAACGGCGGCGGTGGTTGTGGTCGTTGCAGGGGGCGCGCCCGCGACCGCGCCCGCCGTTGCGGTCGAAGAAAAGTAGCGGCGACGCAAGCCCGGCCGCCGGGGTGGCGTCACCCGCACACTCCCACGGACGGGCCGCCCGCTGGGGCCACACGCGCCCATGGGTAGCTACCAGGTTGAGGTCCAGCAAGAGGTACAGCAAGAACAAGGCAAGATGGTGGTGGGGGCGGGGAGCAGGAAGGAAAAAAGGGGCGGTATAGGTGCAAGAGGCGAGAGCTGGGGGAAGGGGCAAAGAAGGGGTGGGTGTGAAGAGATACTAAAAGCAATGGGGGGCGCCAGCTGCTTGGACCGGCGGTGGCAGCGGGAGCCGCAACGACAGAGAAAATGATGTCCGTAAAAACGACGACGGCGGTCACGGAAGACGTGGTGGGTGAACCGTGGTGCGTTCTCGCACCGTTGATGAAGGTATGCTGCTCCGACACTATTGAAGGCACGGGTGTTAGGTATGACAAAAACGTCCACGGGTGCCCGTCGCGGCGCGGCGGAGAGCCGACTGGGCGTTTCAAGAGGCGCAGACTGCGGGCTGCGACTCGCGAGCAGCGAATCGAGTCTTTGAGCACAGGGGTGCTCCGGGAGCGGTTTTTGGACGTCTCGAATTAGGTTAAGAAGTGCCTCGCGCCAAGCTTAGGGTTTCTGTACAGTAAAGGACCTTAGGTACACCGCGGATGCATGGCGCTTCGTTTTCGTGACCGAGAGCCTGTGGCGACTTCTGGATGACCTCCGATCCGAGACACGCTAGGTTCGAAGTGGCGACAACTTTGTGGCGCCGACATGAGGTACATGGCTTGGGGGTCAAGCCATGTGGCGCCACCAACTCAGATTGAGGCGTCTCGGACCGACGTGAAGCGCTCCATGTGTCCAATGAGACGGGTCATAGGAGACATCGTACAGCCGTCGTCGGCGAGGCGTACGTCTCCATGTACGCTGCTTTTCGCACACGCTGGCTACCATAGTGCTTTCCGGTGGTAGCAGCAAAAGTACGGATGCCTGACTTTTCATCTGCACTTGGGCTGCCACAGCGGCCTGTCTGAACATGTCGGCCCTGCCAAGCCCCCGCACGTGTGCGCGTGCCGTTGCAGCGGCTGCCTTTCCCGACCGCCTCACCGCCTTGTTTTTTTTTGCTTTTGGCCATACCCTGTCTGCCGCGGCTAGCATCATGATGGGTGTGCTCGCCGCGCACTCCGCTGCGGAAGTCGAGGCGGTGATGACAGCGGCGGCCAACGGCGACCGCTGCCCTTCCTACACCGCTGCCAACGGACAACAGCGAGCGGTCGCCCTTGTGATGGGAATCCCGAAAATAGACAGCGTTATGCCCGTACCTGTACTATCAGCTGTACAAGACAGCACACAAGAAAAAAGAATTCTTGCGGGTCGCCTCCCGACTTTGCGCCGCCCTGCCACGGGCTTGGCACATGGAAAAGGCGGGAAAAACAAGCAGCCATGGCGCGGTGCCGCCATGCACGAAAAAAAAAACCACCCTACAGAAAAACACCACAACCCCCGACGCGGGGCTCGACACGACTATGGCAGTCGCGAGCATAACCCGCGTCACACGCCAGAGCTACCCCCGGCGCCACCCCCCCGCTCGTACGCTCTCCACAGCGCTTGTTCTAGTGCCTGCGCCTCCGCCGCCAGCTCGGCCCGCTGCCCAGCTGCCGACGCGCGGTTGGCCAACTTGCGCGCCTCCTTGCGCGCGACGCGGAGGCGGATGTCCGCCGCGCCCGGCGCCGCCGCGCCGCCCCCCCCATTCATCGGCGCAGCAACGTGCGCCGCCAAAGTGGCCACCCGTACCTCCGCCTTAGCCGCATTGGCCTCGTCCCGGTGGGTCCTGGTCCACTCCTCCCGCTTGGCCATCCCCGCCGCGCGCGCGATCGTGTCGACGACGGCGAGGACCGTCGGCCCTGCGGCAAGGGCCACTTCCTGCCTGAGGGCGACGCTCTTGGCGCGCCGCACCGCACGGGACACGTAGGCGGCGCGGAGGTTGGAGAGCCGCGACGACTGAGCGGGGGAGTCACAAGTGCGCAGCCTTTCGGCATTGTCGGCCGACCACCGCTCGGTGGCCGCGGCGTTAGCCGCTTCCACGGCCGTGGCGACGCGGGCCATCGCCGCCGCGCCGCCGTCACTGGGTAGAGGGTGCTGCGGCACGTGCACGGGAAGAGCGACGTTGTCAACCGTGTCATGCGGGACGGGGCCTGCCGCCATCGGCCCACTGACCGTTGTGTGCGACGGCGGCACGCCGGGCGGCCACGAGGCCGGCAGAGGTCCGGCAGGCTCCACCAGAGCGTCCAGTGCAGCCGCCGCGGACGACCAGGGCAAGTCCGTGTCACCCTGCGACCCGTCCGACGGGGGACTGCCCGACTGCGCCACGGATTCGGAAGAGGACGTGACCGCTGGGTCCGGCTGGAAGAAGGAGCGGGGCTGCTGAGCCAGAGTGCTCCCTTCGTTGGCAGTGCGGCCGGATACAGCGTGGGATGTAGTGGTGGGAACAGGTGCAACGTCAGCAGTGCCATTGTGGTCGTTGGTGTTGCCCACCCTCATGTCCTCAGGACCAAAGAAGAGATGCGGCCGCGGCTCCGGCATATCGTGGAGGGGCGGCACTGGCGACGCGTTGGGCACACTGCTGCCACCATTGACCGCCGGCTCGGTGGCCAAAGGCGTGCCGCCAGGCGCTTGATTGCCACCCGTGGCCAGCAAGGACGGCGGCACGGATGCAGGCCGCGGGCGACTGACAGGGAGCATCGATGCGCTTGACGCTGCCGCCGCCGCCAACATGTCTTGATCGCCACTGACGACGGTCGAGCCAAACGTCCACGGCCCGCCCATCTGTTGCACGGACGTCCACGGCGCGCTCGACGTGGGCAACCCGAGCGGAAAGCCCAAACCTGCACCAACGGCGGGGTGGGCCTCCCGACCACCAATGCCGCCTCCGCCACCGCCGCTCCATGACGCAGCTGCCGTGCCCTCCATTGGCTGGAGATGAATCCCCGGCGACGGCGCATCGCCAGACGCGGGAGCCGCCCGATTTGGCGCCGTCAATCCACTCGCCGCCTCCGCCGCCGCAACGACCTCAATGACACCCGGCGACGGCGCGACATTGCCGGGCGGCGGGACAGGCCAGAACGGGCTCTCCATCCCCGCACCGGGGCTGTAGGTCGGCGCAGGACCAGGGGCAGGCGCCCCCCCTCCGTTGTGAGACAACGGCCCAGACCGCCACCAGATTGCAGAGCCCGCCAGCTGGGTCGACGCTTGCGGCCCTGAAAAGTCGTCCAGGGCCATGCCCTCCCGCTGAGGGGGAAGGCTCCGCGCGTCGCCGACCGAGGGGAAGAGCGGAGCAGGCACAGCGTCCATGGCGGCCGACGCTTGCGGGGGGTGCCCACCGTCGAGGGGAGCGTTGGGGTGGTGAGGGGCGTGCGTGCCGTGCGGATGAAGAGGGGGGTACAAAAAGAAAGACGAGCTGAGCAACCGAGAGTTCGGCGGCAAGACGTCCGCCTCGGGCGCCACGTTCGCGTCCGCGCGCTCCTGGTGCTCACGAGCACCCGGTGCCCCGCTGGGGTCCATGCGCTTGGGCCGTACAAAGCTCAACAAACACGCGGGGGGTCGTCCGACGGTCGCCAGGGTGCCGGTTGGTAGGGGCCCTGTGGAAGATTGGGAGAGGACGAGCCTTGCCGCCCGTGAATGGAGATGCACCAGCAGTCGATGCGCGCTTGGGTCTTGGTGGGTGGTGCTCGGCTCCACTCGTTGTCCACGCGTGTTCTGCGCTCTTGAGCAGTGTGCGTTGACGGCGCGTTGCCGCCGCCGAGTGCCGTGCGCGTGCAGACAAGTGCGAGAAATTCAATAGGCAATGACAGGTCTGTGTGTCGCGTGCCCGCTATCGCCAAAGTGTACGACTTGGAGGCCCGTCGGCACCCGACGGCGCTCGCAACGGGGGCTTCAATACCCTACCGTCCGACGGTGACGTGGGGGCACGAGTGTCAAGAATAGCCCTCCGACGGCAGCGTGGCACGGGAACCACGGTGCCGACCAGACAATTTCCCGTGCGTCCCAGCGGCGCACGCCCACCACAGGCGGGCGGGGCCCCCCTCAGCGCGACGCCCCTGGCGCACCTTGCGACGAGGAGAGCCTGTGGCGGCACCGAGGCGTGCTCCACTCAGCCGCGCTTGGAAGGATCAGCACGCCGCGGATGACAACACCACAAACCGTGGGGGGCCAACACACGGAGCCAACAAATCACGCGCGCGCACACGAGAGCCGAGCGTCTTCTCCTCCCTCCAGCCCCGTTGTGCAGGGGTGCGTGTACGCGACGGAGTCAGGCTCTCGGGCGTGGCCGCGCCGCCTCTCTCCTCACAGCGCTCATGTACGCGCGGCTCGGCTGCACCGCGGGCGGTGCAGCGGTTGAGGGAGAGCTCTGGGTAAATCTCCGCCGTGTTGTCCCCGCCCGCTGCCCCTCCTCTGCCCGTCATCCCGCCTACGCCCCGCCCCCCCCCCCCCCCCCCCCCCGCCCCCCCCCCCCCCCCCCCCCCCCCCCCCCCCCCCCCCCCCGACAGTGCCACCGTCCAGCCCCATGGCACACAAACATGGCGTGTGCAGCGTGGATCAGCCGGAGAGAAGACAAGGAGGAACGCCAACGCGCCGCTACGTCACCGGCGCGCGTGTCGGGTGGTGGGGGATCGGTGGGGTCCAAAACATGCTACTGCACTCAGCGCCCTCGAGCGTGTGGCGGGCGGGCGCCGACGGTGCCACACGGCTGGTGCCGCGGCTCGGATCGGGGGAGGCTCGCAATGTCGCCTGGATGCCAGTATGGAGCGGCACACGCCATGCCTGCCGCTTCACGGGGGGCGCCCAATGGGCTGTGGCGCGGCGCCGTCAAACTTGCTGCGTGTGGGCCGCAACAAGGCAACGCACGCGCATCCGCGTCAACTCGCCGAGCCAGTTTCTCGGCCCCGCGGGTGCTGACAGAACGGGCGTGGGGTTCGCAGCGGGCCTTTTGGTTGCGGGGAGGGCCTGTGTTTGCCAACATGGAATGGCGAAAAGGGTGCGCGGTCCGCCCAAGCCAATTTCTGTGCGCAGAGAGGCCCACAGGCCCCTTGCACAGGAGTCCGATAGGGTCTCCCTGAAGGGTCTCTAGGCCCACTTTCAGCAAGCCTCGCCGGAGGGCAATGATTGGCAATGCCCCCTCTCCGCACACGTGGTGGCTATGGTGCAGGGTGAGCCCGGTGCAGTGTGAGGAGTCGGGCGACGCCCCATTGGGCAACGTCAGTGGGCCATCAGTCCAACTGGTTGAGGTAGGTGGTTGAGATCGCGAGACGGAGTCGCAGCAGAGCTGCCATCATGGTTGCTGGGGGGCTAATCGGGTTGAACGGGCCCCGCGGTCGACTAATTTGCACCCAAAGCAAAGGAAGAGGCAGGGCACGGCCACGGACCGTCGGCGGCCTGGGCTTGGACGCGGACACGGTGCCCCGCAAGAGGGACGGGGACTGGCAACAGGAGAGGCGGTACAGTGCGGCAGCACAGATCCTGGGTTGGAGGGTGTGTCGACGAAGCCGGCACGCCCACCACCTGATTCAAGCTCTCCAGACCTGCGGAACCAACACCCGAAAGGCCAACAATCGAAGGGACGTTGTTGACGCGGCACTTGCCTGTTGCCGACCACTGGTGTAGCCACAGTGGATGGCGCCAGATGCTGAGCTCTTGCACGGCAGGGGCCCTGTGGTGGCGTCGTCAGCGAGTACGGTATTGAAAGAGCTGCACACAGGAAATGTCGTTGGTTTGGTTGGGGAGGAATGGTTCTGTCTCCAGCTTTTGGCTGCGGTGCGTTTCCACCGACCAAAAAGGCGTGGACGTGGGAGGAGACTTGTCGTGGCAGGAGGCGGGTGTGTGCGGGGGGGGGGTGTGTGGTCAACACAGCCCGCAGGCCAGCTGGCCGAGGGCCTGACAACCCGCAATCAGTAGAAACCAACGCAACCAAACGATGCGTGCGGGCCAATCGGAGTCTGCGCTTCCCGTCGCGGCAAGGAGAGGTGGCTGGATTTTCAAGACGATAAGCATACAACAAGTGATGCAACAGAATAAAATAGTAAGGTGATTTGTGCATATAAATTGTTGAAATAGAACAACTACTTTAATCGTTGACATGGTCGACGTCGACCTTGCTGCCGTTTCTTGGCGCACTCCTGCTCTCTATTGGCTGGCCAAGGCGACGGCGGCTGGCGTACACCACGAATATTAGCACGTTGCAATAATTTACACGTGGAGGGATCGCGTCCACAACCGACGGCCGGCAGCTTCCATGCTCGGGCCCCGCCGTCTCTGGCCAGTGCCAGCACAAACCGCCCGCCCGCCGTCGTCCTTGTCGCCCCCCCCACCCCACGCGACACGACGTCGTGGCCGTGCGCGGTCGTCCCGCCCGCCCGCTTCTCCCCCGTGCTGCGGTGCTGTGCCCCGCCTCGAGCGCAACTAGGGCCCGTCGTGTGGCATCTGATCTGTCGCTGCCTGCCCTCTTCACCGCCCACCCTGTGTACATCTTTGGTAGACGGTGGGTGAGGCTGCCCGCGCTGCGGCATGCAAGAGGTTGACCACAAGCGGGAGCCATGTCCCCACCGCATCATTGATGGTACGTTGATCGACCCCAGGGGGGAGCTGTCGTCACTCTGTTGGTCCGTGGCCAAGGTAGCGCACGTTACTTGTGGGGAGTGTGGGCGTGCAGTGGGTGACAGTGTCGGTCAGGTCGAGTGGTGCGACAGCCCTGGTGTGCCTCTTTTTGCACCTGCATGGCGGCGGCATCCTTAGCGTTGAATGTAGCGGCCAACTGCGAGTCTCGTGTGAAAGGGCTCTTGTTGCGTGCGTTTTCCACCTCACCAGTCGTCCCCAGTGCCATGAGACCTGACGACCTATGTCCCGGTCTCGTTCATTCTTTTTTCTGACCTGAGCACACCAACTTGTTCTCTTGGGCTTGGCCTCTACCACGCCACGTCCCACCACCCCACCCCACCCCCGCCCCCCACCCCCCCCCCCCCCACCTCCTCCCT
>Ga0115030_1001554_pt1 | contig 10414 bp, 5 predicted proteins | sample SidtaG_4_FD_87174 | JGI IMG/M metagenome (GOLD analysis project Ga0115030, IMG submission 87174) | Marine algal microbial communities from Sidmouth, United Kingdom - Sidmouth_Male1 metaG | ecosystem: Host-associated > Algae > Red algae > Unclassified | place: Sidmouth, United Kingdom | collected... | reverse complement strand
CGCCCCCCCCCCCCCCCCCCCCCCCCCCCCCCCCCCCCCCCCCCCCCCCCCCCCCCCCCCCCCGGAGCACTATGTCCGAAGCAGAATTCATTGCGGGCTACTGCTCCGCCGCCGCCACCTCCACCCCTTCCACCATCGCGGCCATCATTGCCGACGCGACCGCCCACCCCCACTTGTACACGTACGCGGCGCTGCTCGCCGTTCCCGCTGTCCGCGCGCTCGACGGCACCGCTTACGCATCGTCGCTGGCGCTCCTCCGCGTCTTTGCATACGGCACCTACGCCGACGTGGTGGGGCGTGGGGGAGACGACGGCGGCGGCGGCGGCGGCGGCAGCGGCGGCGGCGGCAGCGGTGCCGCCAATGGCGGGGCGGTCCGCCCGAGCCTCCCGACGCTCAACCACGCGCAGACGCTCAAGCTCCGCCGCCTGACGCTCATGTCCCTCGCGCGCGGCGTCTCACGTTTACCCTATGCAACGATTGCAGCGGCGCTCGACTTACCGTCGACGCGGGCGGTGGAGGACCTGGTCATTGGCGCCGTGTACGAGGGCCTCCTCGCCGGGGGGCGGCTCAACCCACGGGCGGGCGTCGTCGAAGTTACCGGCTGCCGCGGCCGCGACTTGACCCCCGCCGACGTGGCGGGCCTCGGGCGGGGGTTGGTCGCGTGGCGCGCCCGCGCGGGGGGGGTCCTCGGCGTCCTCGGGGGGGAAGTCGACCGCGCGCGGGCGGTCGGGCGGGGGGTGGCGGCGAAGCGGCAAGAGGCGGCCGAGGCGGCAGCGTCGGTCGCGGCGGCGGCGGGGGCGGTTGGCGGCGTGGGCGGCGGGGGGATGGTGTCGGCAGTGGGCGCGCCCGTGGGTAGGCCCGACCGGTGGGGAGGGCGCCGCGGCCGCGGCCGCCGGATGATGGGAGAGGACGACGGGGGGGGCGACGGGATGTATGTGGATATGACCTGACGGGCGTGCCGGGCGCACCGCGTCGCGGCGTGGCGGCGGGCGCGACGCGAGGCGGCGGCCGTAGGCCTCGGCGTCGGTGGGCGGCAGCCGTGCCGTGTGTTGATGGCGAGTGTGCGTACGCTCCCTCCATTGTGGTGGCGGTCCGTGCGGGCCTGGCAATCAGAGGTTGTGGCGCGTATGGCTCGACGCGCGGTGTTTCTGTACCTCGGCTGGATGTCGGTTCCCCCTGTGTCGCCCTTGATCACGCTGTGGGCGCGACACAGGTGCGGTCGGCATCTTCCGACCAGAAGCGACGAGCAAGACATGGCGACACCTCCCCCAAACGCTACAAACGCATGACATACGTAGCACAGCAGGCTGTTGAATGATCCTAGACAGCCCATGCCGCCATCCTCCTTCCTTCACTATCACACCCACCCGCCATCGTCCTCCCTGCATGCCCAGACACACCCCGCCTCAAGCCCGCTTCTTGGCACCCGCCGCCCCGCTCCGCACTTTGGCCTTGCCCTTGTTCTTGACCAGGAAGTTGAGGAAAAGCACAATGAGCGTGAGCATGTACCAGAGCAGCCCGCGGGAGAGCACGTCCGGAAAGTCGCAGACGGCCTCGGTCTTCATGTAACCGACGTAGATGCTCTGTCCCGCAAATGACACAAACTGCAGGATCTGGCAGTAGGTGATGTAATACTTCCACCATGGGGTGATGTTGAAGCTCGCCAGCAGGTAGTACGAGTACATGAGCACGTGGATGAACGAGTTGCCGGCGAGCGAGAAGTAGGCGTCCGAGCCGGGGGCAATCCACAGGATGGCAAACCAGTAGGAGAGGATGCTCAAGTGGTGGTACACGTGGAGGAAGCTCAGCTGGCGCCAGCGCCCCTCAAACACCATGAAAACCGAGTCGAGGAACTCAATGACTTTGGAGTAGGTAAAGATCCAGGTGAGCGTGGCCATCCGCCGCCCGGCCTCGCCCGACGCGAGCGGCACGCACCATACCGTGTCGTTGGATTGGCGGGCGAGGAGAATAGACATGCCGCACATATAGGCAGATAAGGCAACCATGAAAACGTTGTACAAGCGCATCACAGGCTTAAGCTTGATGGAGAAGCCGACGGCTTTGAAGAGGGGGGGGACGAGCGCGACAAACGCGAGGTATGCAAGGCCAAAGCTGGCTGCGGTGCTCGGCCGCATCAAGGGGAAGTCCGCCGATAGGGGGTGGACGGGGCCAAAGGTAGACGCCCATTTGGCGTCTACGGTGGTAGCCGCATGCATGACCAGGTCGCGGGCCTGGTCCACATACTCCATGGTGGACAAGAGGGAGGACGCCACCGACAAAAAAGAGAAGATGATGAACCAACGTGGCGACAGGGGCGAGAGCCACACGATGAGAAGGGCAGTCCACGTGGGAATGTGCCGCAAGGGGTCGACACCTGCGACCAACGCGACCGGGGCGGGTGGGCGGGCGCGACGGCGTCGGGGTGGCGGTAAGGTCGCGCATCGAACGCGCGATGCGCCAGTGTCGCCGAGGTGCGAAACAGATCGGACCAATGGATCAACTGGCAGCCAATATGCGGTGCGGAAGCGTTCCCAGTAGGAAGGTAGTTACAAATTGCTTGTGATATGGATACTCGTATATTTTAAGTGCGTGTAGTTGTAGAGGCTAAATGAGATCGAATATGCGCCGTAGTGCTGGCCAGGTCAGACCATCGAGTTGATCCGCCACCCACATGGGCGAGTGGAGCCAACAGCAAAAGTATCTGCCCCATCGACAAGATCTGCGGGGAGTGCGCCCGTTGCGTGCAAAGAACGGCAACCTGACGCCAAGACGACTGGCGCAAGGCGGCTGATTGGTTCAAGCGCTTCAAGAAAGAATACATGGCGCAAGGCTGGGCCCGGCTATAGGTCGCCCGGGGTTCGTCTCGGTCAATCGCTTCGAGCAGGGCAGCGCCACTCGCAACGCGCTGCCAGAAAAAATGGCCTGAGTGAGGGGGCTCGTGCAGACTGCTTGTTGCTGGGCCCAGCCCGAAGGTCGAGGCGACTGGGCAGCACCTGCTGAATGGGGCCATTTCGGGCCCCCGCCAATCATCTCACGTGCGCTGATGAGGCGCTCGCGTCTGCACCACTCCCGTCTTCTGTATGCTCATGGTCTAGATTGATGCGGCGCGCGCGGTGGGATGTCAAGCAAGCCGCGTTGTAGTGGACACTCTGTTATGGCCTCGGTAGCTTCGAGACTCGTTTCTGCCCCCTTCTACAGCGCGGACGGCTCTGTAGCTTGTGCCTCTGGGGTGTAGCGGGCTGTTGGCGATACTCGGCGGAATTTTCACATGTGTGCTCGACAGCTACCGTGTGAACGATTGTGGCGTGTCCTGGCCTGGCACGAATCCCTTGGAATGGGCCGCGACAGGTGCGAGCAGTTGCGGCCTCCGCAATCGGGCAGAGTTGGTGCCTGCGGCCGTAGACGGGACCTTGTGGACGTGTCTGGTGGGATGGCCGTCTTTTGCAGTGCATCCCCGGGGGGGCTGCTCTGACCTCGGGTGGGCATAAATAGGGCGTCGCGATCGCATCGCGGACGGCTGATCTACTTCTCCTCAGACCACCAACACCGCACCTGCCAAGCAAGCTCACCATCTCCTTTCACCGCCACCCTCGCGTTCGCGCTTGTGTCCCACACTACCTTTATCCCCCTTCTTCCACCCTCCCTCCAAGATGAAGTTCGTCGCTGACGCCTGCCCATGCGGGGAGAAGGACGAGTGCGACTGTGGCGGTACCAAGCCGGTATGTTCCTTTTTGCAGACGGGTTCAGGTTGACGTGTGCGGTGCTGCAGGGGTATAGAAGCGAAGACGATGGACTTTGCTGCATCCGCACGGTGGGTGCTTGGTTCTCTTGTTCTCACATGTGGCCTTTCTATTGGTCATGGTTCACTCCATTGCTCCTTTGCTCCTCTTCTCTTCCCTTTGACGCGTGTAGGAAAAGTGATGACGCCCTGAACCACCACGCCCGGCCACACTGTGTGTTGGTGCCCTGGTGGGCGCTATGACAGCTGGTGCCTGGGATGCGGTCAAGGTAGTCGGGGGACGTTTGACGTCGATGCCCACCTGGGAGTCTATGGCGTGAACTCCATGCCCTGCTCTTGTGTTGATTCATATCTCTTGTCGCATACTCCTCTTTCCTCTGTCTGCATGGCAGAGGGTGGGGGCGTTTGCCGGGCTTTGTTTTCTTGCCATTGCTGGCGGGGTCCTTCAACGGGGCTGAGCTCGGTGATGATGAGTCTGTTTTGTGTGGGATGTTTCTTCACAAATAATCGTTTTGTCAGCCCTCTGCTCCCCCTCGCCAATACAGTGAAAGAGCAGGTGTGCGCGCCAGCGACCGTGCCATGCGAATTCACCTGCTCGTAGACCGCGGGCGCTCATCTGCCTGCTAAAGTCTCGGCTGCTGGCATGTGCGCACCGCTCTCCTCTCCTGTTCCATGATGACCTCTTTCACCATGCTCAGGGGGTCAACACGTGTGGCTTTAGGAGTGTGTCGACGAGAAACAGCGCAGCAGTGGTCCCCTGCGTACACGAGCAACGGTTTCGTGACACATACCCCATGTCATCAGGGAGCAGGATGCACTGCTCGTGGAGACACCGACGGCGCTAGAAAACGACACGCTCACGCAGGACCGGTGCACCCAGCTGATCAGCTGCACGGGCCACGCTGGCACGGTGGCCACAGCAAGAGCACCTCTCTGCGTCTGGTACGACAGAAGAAGTCGCCGCATTTGGCATAGCTGGCCGAGCGCTCGTTTTTTTGGCTCCAGTCAATGCGCCGGCGTACGGCAACGACAGTACCGAGTGGTGTCGTGCGCCGCAGTGGCGCAGCCACAATGATGGGGACCGGTGCCATAAATCGGCAACAGGGCATCGCCACTGCTGTCGCTACGGACCTCTCCCAGCCCGTTTTCTGCCGGCAGCCACGCACTACGACGACCATCGCTGGTTTCTAAACAAGACATGGGCTCATGTCAGAGACAGTCGACCGGGCGATCGATCGGTCGCGCCGAGCTTTGGCAAGCTATAGATAAAAGTGTAGCTCGACAACGGCAGCTGCTGAGTTATGCAGCTTGACCCCATCGACTCTACTGGGAGCCCCGATTCAAAGAGGGCACCCTGCACCCTTACGAAGAGACCCAGCAACTCCAGTGCAAAGAGCACTCGTCGCGCCCACAGAGGCTCTGTCACGTGACTGCACTGGATGAGAGGGTCCGAACAGCGGAAATGCGCGCATGTGAGACGGAAATGCGCTCGTCTGAGACGGAAATGCGCTCGTCTCCGCCCGCGGCCGCCCCCCGGGCGGCGGCGGGGGTGCGGGCCAACTGCCGCGGGGCCTGGCGCGCAAGGAGCGGGCGTGCATGCAGATTGTGGCGACGCCACATGCTCTGGAGAGTCGCTACCTCACCGATGGCGGCCAAGAGTGTGAAGCGGTCGCGAGTGGGGCACCTAGAGGGGTACGGTACACAGCAGTCGAACTCTTCTGGTGCTTTCACGTGTACAAGTGGTCCCCAACATATCCACCCAAATTCGGAGTGGATAGACCAAGTACCTGCCAATAACTTGTCTTTCGCCAACTGCATGAACACACTTCGAATGTTAGTCCTTTTTTGGTGCCGCATTGCGATTGAGGCACGGCTCGACGACTCTTCCAGGGCGCCTCGCTCAAGAGTATTGTCTGCCGACCCCCTCAGGCCGCCTCTCGCCTCTGTGCTGCTGGCCGTCATGATTACAGAGCTAGCAGTTCTAGCGCTGGCCGCTTCATCGCCATGGGCCCATCGCTGGTGGTACGGCAGTGTCTTGTTGTTCTTTCTCGTTTTCTCGTGGGTTTGCTGTGGGTGTTGCTTGATGCTGTGTCCACTTTCCTCCAGGCCATTCCCGTTTAGCTTCTTTTTTCATGCCTGGAGTCGATGCCGTCTGGACGGCCAACTGACCAGACTGTCTTCTATGCCGTCGCATTCCTCGTGTTGCATTCTGTGGTGCTCTCTCCTGACACAGGGTGGGCCTATGTGATCGGTACACCGAGTCACAGATGATAATCGGTGGGACCTTCATTTCCCTGGTAGCTGGCTACGCACTCGGCTGTGTGCCTTATGTCCTTTTAGATTGGTTCAGATGGCAACCCATCACCGTCTACAAGCTGCAGCCGAAGCGCTACGTGTCGTGGCGGGTACGTTTTCCGCCCTGCTGCCACCGCGGACTACATGTGCAGCCGCTATGCAACAGATTGTCATGGGACTGCGGACCTTGGCGACGACATGGTACTGACCACTGTGTGCCGCTTGACGGCTTGTTGACCGACTCCGCGGCGCCTTGCTTGGGGCGTGGCTGGTTGTGTACTCCCTCCATTTGCACTGTTGCTTCAACCCCCTTTTGTAGGTAGCCGTTGAGACCTCCGCCTACGTCCTCTTCCTTTTTGTGTTTGTGATGCTCCCGCTTATAGTTGTTGGCTCGGGCGCCCTCTCTCTCCTCGGCGTCACACTCGATCCCGCACGCATCCCCTCTGCCACCACCATCGCCATGCAGACGGTCTTCTTTTTCCTCGTCGAAGATTTTGGCAACTACTGGCTACACCGCGCGCTTCACACCCCGTGGCTCTACCAAAATGTGCACCGGGTGCATCACGAACACGACGCGCCTTTCGCACTTGCCGCCACGTACGCACACCCCATCGAGGTGGTCGTCCTCGGCCTGCCGACATTTGCGGGTCCGCTGCTGGTCGGCCCTCACCTGCTGACTCTGTGGGTGTGGGTGCTGCTGCGCAACTACGAAGCGATTGATATCCACTCGGGGTACGAGCTGCCGTACAACCTCAACCGGTTTCTGCCGTGTATTGCGGGAGCAGAGCACCACGATTACCACCACGCGCACTACTCGGGTAACTTTGCGTCCGTGTTTGTGTGGTGCGACCAGGTGTACGGGACAAGCCTTGGGTTTGAGGCGCTGCAGGAGCGAAAAGCTGAGGCTGCCAAGCTTGGCAAGATGGCATAGTGTAGTGCTGGGTGTGAGGAGGTGCGGCGAGATTGGCCGGGGGTCGCTTTGCCCCGCGTGTCCCAGTGACTGAACGGACAAGTTACGGTCTACGTGTACCAATAAACAGCACACATGGTGCTTCCCTTGTACCACCTGACGCGTGCCGTCCTTAGTGGAGTATCAGCCAATGACACACGCACTTCGCTGGTGTTGTACGCGGCTGCTTACTATCCCTTGTCCGGGCACCGCTGTTTTTCTGAAGAACATCTGTGTTTCCGTATCTATGCGATGGACTCGAGCTGAATACATGCGCGGCTACCATCACGCCGATGCTGCTTTAGGTTTCGCAGCAAGACTGAGACAGGAAAGTTGGCGAAGTGAGCAACAAGGGACTGAACCAGAGAGTGAACCGTACAAGAAGAGAGGAAAAAACTCATGACCGGCCGCACGAAAGGCGTACACCGATCAAATACATGGAAGAATACAAAAAAAGAGAGAAAAAGAGGGCAGAGCGCTACCCTCGCACGCCCCCATCTCCATCCCCGCCGTCGCACCTAGGTGGTGTGGTGGTAGCCATGGTGTTGTACTCCGTATCCGCCCCTCCCGCTCGGGGCGGTCGGAAACAGCTCCCCGTTGAGACCGTCATAGCCCCCCCCCACAACGGGAGGAACCGCGGGCACAGGGGGCCACGGCGCCCCCATGCCGTCAGCAAAAGCCTGTGTTGCGCTGTTGTCAAGCAAATCCATGGCGGTGAAGGTCGAATAGGGTACGCTACCGCCCAGCGGGTCCATCGACACCGACGCGGGTGGGTGCGAGGCGGCGGCACCCGCCGCCGCCGCTGCCGCGGCCGCGGCTGCCGCGGCTGCAGCTGCCGCCGCCGCTGCCGCCGCCGTATGATGCCGCGGGAGCGGGAACGTAGGGGACTCCATCATGAGGCTATCGACAGCGGCGGGCACGCGAACCATGTCGGCGGCGGTGCGGGTGTCCAGAGCCGGCGGTGCCTCGTTGCTGCGGCCGACGCTGGATGCGGCCGGGACCTTTTTGCTTTGACATTCCCTGCCACCGCGACTGCTACCGCCACCGCCGCCATGTCCGGCACCACCCCCGCCGCCGCCGCCGCCGCCGGCCCGACTGATGCGGCCGCCGCCGCTGCCGCCGCTCCCACCACCGCCGCTCCTGTCGCCGTCATTGCCCAGTCCTCTGGATGACTTGTAGCCCTCGCTGAAGCGCTGCATCTTAGTCTTTGGCATGGAGTTGGTTTTGCGCTGCGCAATCCCCTTCTCCATGGCCTGCATCGAGCGCGCAAAGGCCTCAGACTGGGAGAGCACCTCGTAGTTGGAGCCGCCCGTGCCCGCAGCCTGCTGGCCAGGCGCTGCAGCGGCTGCCTCCCGTCGGTCTGCTTCATCCAGCCGCTCACGCAGGTCTGGATGGTACAGGGCAATCTCCTCAAGGAACAGGCGCCGCATGCTCTCGGGCGTCTGCTGGGTGTTCTCAAATGCAAACTCGCTCCTGTCGATGACCGGCGCGACGGGCTCGGCGGTCGGACCCTCCCCCGCCTCGTAGCACTCGTAAAAGTAGGGGTGGTTGAGCGCTTCAAAGGCCGACAAACGCAAGGTGGGGTTAAAGTCGAGGAGCTTGGCGAGCAGGTCCAGCGCGTCGGGCTCCACACCGGGGAAGCGATCAGAGAGAGGCGGCGCGTTGGTGTGTGGCAGGCTGGCAAAGTGGTGTCGCGCCGCATCCGACTGCACCGTGTTCAACGCCTCGGGGGTGGGGGAGCCGAGCAAGCCGATCATTAGTGTCAATTGGTGGTACCCGTCTTTGCCGGGGAAGAGGGGCGTACCCTTCCCGAGCATCTCGGCAAAGATGCACCCAACGGACCAGATGTCGATGGCCGTCGAGTAGGGGGTGAAGTGGGTGAGGATAAGTTCTGGGGCGCGGTACCACCGGGTAGCCACATAGTCGGTCCACAGGTTGACATCCGCACCCTCCCAGTGCGCGCGTGCCAAGCCTGTGGTGGATTCGCATATACACAAGCACAGCCATCACGATAAAAAAAAGCGTGGATGAGGCAACGACCGCCACTTGGCGAAAGCTGAGCGTTAGTTGTCACCGGCCCTGATGCAATCCACAGGCCACGGCAGCGCTTGGGCAAGGCGAGCGAAAAAGCTCCCCTAGCTGTACCAGAGCACTCCTCGTCACGCGCCGCCGCCGGTGCACAGCACCCGGCCATCGCCGACGGCCCGCCACGCCAAACGTACCGAGGTCGCAGATGCGGAGCTCGCACGACTTGTTCACTAGAATGTTGCCCGGCTTGATATCTCGATGAAACACCCCAGCCGAATGCAGGTAGTACATGCCCCGCAGCAGCTGGTACATAAAGCACTTTATGTGCAGCGGCGACAGCTCCATCGTCCGGAGGACGTTGGACAGGTCGGCCGGGAGCAGCTCAAACACCGCAAACACCTCCTTGTTCTCATGCAGCAGCGGCGGGACGAGGATGTTGTGGAGTTCCACAATGTTTTCGTGGCCCCGCAGGAGGCGGAGGAACTTGAGCTCGCGGAGGATGCGTTTGGCCATTTCGGGCTTGTCGAGCCCCTTTTGCATGCGCTTCACCGCCACCTTGCGCTGCGTCTTTTGGTCGAGCGCCGAGCAGACGACGCCCGCGGCGCCCTCCCCAATAATCTGCTCGACCGAGTACTCGTTGCTCTTGCACGCGTTGGTGAAAAAGGAGCGCAGCCGCCGCAGGCGGTCCTTGCGCGCCCGCTCCGCGGGCGTGCACGACGACGAGCCGCCCGTGGAGGCTGGTGCAGCGGTGGCGGAGGCGGCGGCTCCCCCATTGGCCACCGCCCGTCGGGGCTGCGACTGCGACGGCGGGGCGCCCGCGGCGGCCGCCGCGCCGCGCGTGTGGGCGCCGTCTTTGGCAGCGCCGCGAGCAGTCGCGGCGGGGGCACCATGACCCTGCGCGCCACCGTCGCTGTCGGCGCTCCCGCGGCCACTGGCGGGCCCGCCGTCCGACATGGGGGCCGCTTGTGGGGCGGCGGCGGGCCCCCCGTGGGCCCCGTGTGGCCGCCCCGTGGCCGCCCTGCGGTCGGGTGCGGCGCGGCCGTGGCCGGCGGCTGCCACGCACGCGCCGCGGGTGTCCCGCCCCCCCCACTTGCCAGCGCCATTGGCCGTTGGGGGGGACGCGGCGGTCGGCGGCGGCCTCCGCGTCGGGGCGGCAGTGGTGGCGGCGGCGGCCTGTGCAATCCCCTGCTGCCGGAGGTACTCCTCGTGTATCGCTTGCTGCTGGTTCATTTGCTGCGCGCGCAGCGACGGCTGCCGTACCCGCTTCATGATGTCAGAGCCAAAGGCGCGGTAGCAAGGGCGCGGCAAGCGCGGTGGCACAGGTCCAGAAGCCACGTCGGAAACCCGTGCGGGCACCCGCTTGGGGGGTTGAGGGCGGGGGGCGGCGGTGGAGGGGAGGAGGG
>Ga0115030_1001552_pt1 | contig 10418 bp, 15 predicted proteins | sample SidtaG_4_FD_87174 | JGI IMG/M metagenome (GOLD analysis project Ga0115030, IMG submission 87174) | Marine algal microbial communities from Sidmouth, United Kingdom - Sidmouth_Male1 metaG | ecosystem: Host-associated > Algae > Red algae > Unclassified | place: Sidmouth, United Kingdom | collected... | reverse complement strand
GGGGGCCAAACAGCGGGTGGAGGTGCCTCCGAGGCGGGAGAGCGGTGGCACGCATTGCGACGGAGCGCGCCTGCCGCGAGTGTGGAGACTAGAAAAACGCGGATGCATCGACTCTCTGGCTCACCTGGGGCCCTGGAAAGAGTGCTTCGTTTGTCTTCCAATGCTGGCGCGGCGAGAGATGCGGCGAGAGTGCCACTGAGACTGGTGATTCCCCGCCTCTGGGGACCTCACACAAGAAAAAAACATTGACAGTTGCGTGGCCACCAGCGTGCCACTCCGGAGCGTTAAAGCCCCCTCTCCTCCCCCAAAGCTAAACAGCCACCGCTGAGCTCGAATCTGGCATTAGAATCGCAATCGGACAAGCGGTTTCCGGAGGAAAATGCGTTCCAAAACGGGATCGTATGATCCCAATGGGATGATTTGATCACAGCGGTAGAATAGGCACTAGAGGCCGCTTTTCCTAGACCAGATGTCGATTGGTTGACCTGATTCCTGGGCGGAATGGCCAATCCAACTGTAATATTTTGGAACCCCCTTGTACACCACGTGGCCATCGTTGTGGCCCATTACCTTCCTTCCTCTCCTGCTCTGGGTCCACCGCGCGCAGACTTGAATGGCTGTGACGGTGCGTGTCCGCTCGCCGCGTACACACGCGATCAGTGTTGGGACACGAGATTACGGTAGCCCAACCGGGCGGAGCAATTTCCCCAGGGTTGGGAAATTGCGTAAGGCCGGGCCCAGATTGGGCCGGCCGACACTGTTGGATCCCTGAAAGAAGTAGCCTCCGCGCGCACAGCGTCGTAACGATGTACGTCCGCCCCCGCTCGTCAGCTGGTCGGAGTGGGAAGCCAAAGTCTCTACCGAGCGTGTTGGACTCCCTCTCCCCTCTGCACGCCCCTCTTATCCCGGCGCTGCTCGCACCAGCCCCCAGCGCGCCAGCCCCCGCCGGCGCACACAGCTCTTCGTCCGGGCACCCCCGTGCCCCCGCACGCTCTCCCCGCGTGCTCCCCCGCGCTCCCGCGCCAGTTTCGACGCACGCCCTCCCCGCGTGCTCCCCCGCGCCGTCGCACCCGAACTCGGCGCATGCCCTCCCCGCGTGCTCATGCACCACGTAGCGTCAACGTGGCGACAACCGCCACGCCGATCCTCCTCCAAAACCCCCGGTGGCCCGAATCCGTTCCAGGTCGTGTCAGCCAGCCAAATTCGCCGGGGTTCCATCCTTTGGCCCATTCCTGTCCAATCATTTGGCTTTCCCTTGTAAGCCGTGCTTGCTGGGGCAGAGGCGAACCCACTGGGGCATGCCCCAAAGGGGAAAGGCGTGACGCCAGACCGCGCCCAAAGGGGCAAGGCGTGACGCCAGACCGCGCTACGCCTCCCCCGCGCCGCAGCGCGGCGCTCTTGTCTCCGCGCCTCCCCGCGCCGCGTCCCCTTGGCCACCCCCGCCGCGCCCCCGCGCGCCGCAGCCCCAGCCGCATCCCCACACGGCCTCTCCCTGCTGCCACTGCATGGCTCATGCAGTTTCACGCGGGGCTCCGCCGTACCGAAGCCAAAGCAGCAGTCGTGGCGGGCATCGAGGCCCCCACGTCAGGTGTGGCCTGCCGCGGGCTGGCCACCCCATCCCCGCCTTGCGTGTGGCTGCCATCCGGCCCTGGTGCCAACACTCACACCCGAGCAGTGCCGAAGTCCATGTCCGTCATCCCCAGTGCCGCCCGAAACTTGTGGAATGCCTCCGTCGGCAGGGGCTTGGTCAGGCAGTCGGCCACCATGTCCGCCGTCCCGACGGCCTCGACTTCAATGGCGCCCCCGTCCGCGCATTCGCGCACGAAGTGGTGCGCGACGTCAATGTGCTCTGTGCGGTTTGATCTCTTCGGGTTGCGCATGAGCGCGATAGCCCCCTGGCTGTCGCAGTACATGATGACAGACTCCGCTCCCTCGCCCAGCTCACGCACCAGCCGCTGCAGCCAGATGGCCTCCTTGGCGGCCATCGCCGCCGCCACGTACTCGGCCTCCGTCGTGGAGGCCGCCACCGTCGCCTGGATCTTGCTTCCACAGGCGATGGCTCGGCCCCCCCAGAGGAATGCTTGCCCCGTCGTCGAGCGCCGCGTGTCGACGTCTCCGGCGTAGTCGGCGGCACTGTACCCTATCAGCGGGCGCTTGGCGCCGTAGGTCATACGCCAGTCGCGCGTACCTTTCGGATAGCGCATGACGGCCTTGGCCGCCGCCCAGTGCGCCTGAGTCGGCGCGCTCACGTGGCGGGACAGCGTGCCCACGGCAAAGCTGATGTCCGGCCGCGTGCACGTCGCCAGGTACAGAAGTGAGCCCACCTCCTCCTGGTACTTGGTGGCCATCGACGGCTCCAGCAGGGTCCCCTCCCGCTGCATCTCCAACCCGGCCCCCATCGGCAGGCGCACCGGGTTGCTATCAGCCAATCCAAACCGCTTCAGGATGGTCGTGACGTACTGCCGCTGCCCAAAGGACAGCAGCCCCTCCTCCCGGTTGTGCCATATGTGCATGCTTAGGAAATACGTCCGAGCTCCCATGTCGCGCACAGTGAGCGTCCCGGTCAATACGTGTGTTTACATGTGTGCACATGTCGACAGCTTTGTCCGAGGCGCCGGCGACCAGAAGGTCGTCCACATACACGAGGAAGAAGACCAACACCCCTCCAAGGGTCCCAAAGAACAGACACGGGTCAGCCTCAGTGGCCCGCATCCCAACCGCCCACAACACCGCCGTCAGCTGCTTGTACCATGCGAGCGACGCCTGCTTGAGGCCGTACAGCGCCTTGAGTGGGCGGCACACCTTGCGACGGCCGCCGCGCTCGTACCCCGTTGGCTCGCGGACGTATACTTCCTCCTCCACGACGCCATTGAGGAAAGCAGTCTCCACATCCAGCTGGCACAGCGCCCACCTGTTTCAGGCCGCCGAGGCCAAAACCGCCCGCAAGGTGGCGTGGCGCGCGACGGGCGCCCACACCTCTCTGTAGTCAACGAGGTAGACCTGCGTGTCGCCCCGCGCGACGTAGTGTGCCTTGTGGCGACTCACGGCGCCGTCGGCGCCGCGCTTCCGCTCGAACAACATCTGTGTGCCCGTCACCTTGGCCCCCGGAGGCAGGTCCACGAGCTCCGACGTGCCGTTTCGCCACAGGGAGTCGACCTCCGCCTCCACGGCCACGTTCATCTGCTCCCAGTCCGGCTCCCTCCGGGCCTGGTGGATCTTGTCGGGATTAACCGACACTGCCGCGTACGCCTCTCCTGCGCTGACAGCCATGTAGGCGCGGGCTGTCGGCGTCGGGCGCACCCGCGGCGACCGCACCCTGCTGCGAGAGGGAAGTGGCCCACCCGGCTCCACGCCGCCCGAGGGCGCGTCCGCGCCACCGCTACCGGCCGAGTCCTCGACGGCATCCAGCTCGCCGTCTGAATCGGGATCGTCGCTCCCGCTCGGCTGTTGAAACAGCCGCCGCGCCGCGTCCACGGCGTCTTCAATCGCCTTGGAGGCATTGGGGTCAAGGGGGTTGCTAGTGCTTGCCTCGGCGCCCGTCTGGGTCGCCGAGCGCCGCCCGTCGTCCGCCCCGTCCTCCGTCCCAAGGTCCGCATCCTCCACCCCGGATGGCCCGCCCAGTGGGTTGGGATCACTAGAGTTGGGCGCGCTCCCAGCCGCCCCATCGCGGCTCACGGCGGTCGTCCGTCCGCCAATCGCTTCGGGACCCCGAAGCTCCTCTTTGAACCGCACGTCGCGGCTCAGGACGATCCGCCCGTTGAGGAGCACCTTGTATCCCTTAGTGTCCTCGCCGTAGCCCATGAACGTGCCCACCTTGGCCTTATCGCCCATCTTTCGGCGCACTTGGTGGGGCACGTGTGCCCACACGCGGCACCCAAACGCCCGCAGGTGCCGAACGTCCGGCTTCTTGCCAAAGAACAGCTCGTATGGGGTCGCCGTCTCGCCGCGCAATGGGGTGCTGTAGTACCACGATCAGGGGGATTACCTCAGGAGGAGGGAAGTAACGGATGTCCAGGCCGCTGGCGCGACACTCGCCATGGGACTCGAGGTCCAGGAAGTCAGGCCGATCGAAACGCCAAGACATGAAGACAAGGTTTACTTTCCGGCGGCGACGGTGCCTCCCATCGTCGTCGACCTTCGTCCTAAAAGGGCGGAAGCCGTTTGCCGGGCTCAATGACCCGATAGGGAATTGACCCGGGCTGTCACCAACCAATGCAGATAACTCTCTCCATGCATAACAAGTCCCCCGAAGCGATCAATGCAGACGAGGGGGAGTGACCGTTCCGCGCGCAACGCGCTGCAACCGCCGCGTGGCGCCCGGTCGGCTGTCGCCTGCCGCGCTCTCTGGCCGCGGCATCCCGGCCCCACGTGGGGCCCTCCCGGCGGGCGCGGCGGCCGGGCGCGTCCCTTCGGCGGCTCGCACCCGCGCGCGGGCGGGCCCGCCGTTCCCGCGCGCACGCCACCATTCGGTCCGCGCCTGCCGTCGTTGGCGTCACCAACCCCCGCCGGCGGTCGCGCCCCCGGCGCCCCACCGGCGGCGCCTCCGTCGACGACGGGGTCCCATAGTACTACAGGTGCGGTTGGCTGCATAGGTGACCGTCAGCGCGGCCTCCCCCCACCACTTGCGTGGCAGGTTTCTGTCGTCCAGGACGGCCGTCACGCGCTCGCCCAGCGTGCGATTGTAGCGCTCGGCGACGCTGTTCTGCTCCGGCGTGTAGCGCGTCGTGGTCTGGACAACGATGCCCTTGTCCGAGCGCCACTGATCAAACTTCTTTCCAGTGTACTCCATGCCGGCATCGCACCGCACGACCTTGGACTTGCGGCCCACCTGGGTTTCCCACCGGTTGATCACGTCCATGACCACGTCCGTCGCCTGGCCTTTGCTCTTAACGGGCACGACCACCTTATACCTCGACTTGTGGTCGACAATGACCACCTCGAAGCGGTCTCCACTCGGAGTCCGGGTCGGCACCGGCCCCCCAACGTCGGTGTGGAGGAGCTCGAGCGGCTCGTTCACGACCGTGGCCGACGTTTCGAAGGACTGCCGCGTCGTCTTGTCCGACGGTTATTTAATACCACGGGCGTCGACTATCGCGGGGTGGGGCGAAAGAAATAGCAACGTGGCCGGGGAATGGGCGTGTTCCCATTCAGCACCGGGGATATTCTGAGAGGATCGGATCCCACAGGATATCCGTTTTCTGTGGCACACGGCTGCTCTAGCAGCCCCCCGCCCGTAGCCACACGGGCGGGACGTCCGGATCCGCCTTCAGACCGCATAAGGAGACGCCGCCCGGGGCTCTCCTCCCTGCTCCCCCGGCCCCCCACGCCCGCTATTCTTCCGCCCTCCCTCCCTCCCAACCTGGGTCGGAGCGTGCGCCCGCTGGTGCGCACACCCACTGTTTTTCTTTACACTGAGGGCTCTCTTTGTACTGCATATTTTCTTCTGGATGTTTCCGGTTTCTATTTTTTTTGTCTGCAGCTCATCAATTAAGTACACGTCACATGGCATCCGCGGGCCCCTCTCCTCCTAGTAGTAATCCCCGGCGGCCCGATTCTGTCCCAGGTCGTTTCAACCAGCCAAATTCGCCGGGGTCCCATCCTTTGGCCAATTCCTGTCCAATCTTTTTGGTTTGCCCTTGTAAGCCGCGCTTGCTGGGGCAGAGGCGAACCCACTGGGACATGCCCCAAAGGGGCAAGGCGTGACGCCAGACCGCGCGCAAAGGGGCAAGGCGTGACGCCAGACCGCGCTACGCCTCCCCCGCGCCGCAGCGCGGCGCTCTTGTCTCCGCGCCTCCACGCGCCGCGTCCCCTTGGCCGCCCCCGCCACGCCCCCGCGCGCCGCAGCCCCAGCCGCGTCCCCACGCGGCCTCTCCCCACTGCCACTGCATTGCTCATGCAGTTTCACGCCGGAAACCGCCGAACCGAAGCCAAAGCAGCAGTCGTGGCGGGCATCGAGGCCCCCACGTCAGGTGTGGCCGGCCGCGGGCCGGCCATCCCATCCCTGCCTTGCGTGCGGCCTCCATCCGTCCCTGGTGCCAACAGACACGACCGTTGACGGTGGATTGCGTGGGAGCCGCAACACCGAGGGTCGTGGGGGCGGAGCCGCGTGACGGCTGTCGCCACTGTAGCGCTACGTGGGAACACAAGCGTACGAGGGGGCGCCAGCGCAACGGGCGCTGAGGGGAACGTGGCAGAGCCGCGTGCAAGCGGGCGCGCGCGGGGCGCGCCGTCGGTTGTGGGGGTTCGGGGCCAGCCTGGGCAACAGACGGGCACACGCGTGGGCGAGGGCCAGAAGGACGACCACGGCGCTGCCGGTAGATATGCAGTGGTGAAGATGCCAGGGAGGAGAGATAGAGAGAAACAAGGAACACACCGCCACCACGCTACCAATTGTCTCAATAATCAGCGCGTCTTAGCAGGAGGCTGCTGACGCGATCGGCGCACCCCGTCCGCACAGTGCGCTCTACTGGGAGCGGTCAATCCAGCACTCGAAAAGGACTCGGATGATGAATCAATCATTTAGAAGCTCTTCTTGTCTGTATTGCTGTCTTCCCAATTTTGGCCGATGTGGTCGAAGTCAAGACAGGGTCTCGGTCAACTGCCCATCGGCGGATCCACTTTATCCGGTCCAATGGATGGCTGGGACACAGTTTCGCACAGTTGATCACTTTTCTTGACATCGACGGGATCGGCCAAAATTAGGAAGGCAGCAATATCACTGCCGTCTGGGGACCCCCCCCCAGAGACCCCGTCCTGGCCGTTCTATTTTGTATGCGTACCAAGAACTCAGAGCCTATCGGAATTCCCAATGTGGCTCCAGGATCTGTGTAATGCTGAGACCCAGAAGAGCCACCTTAACTTAAAAACTTTAGCGGTGTTCCCGTCTCAGCAGACCGCGAGCTTCTTGACGGAGCCCAGTCAAAAACCGCTGTCACAAAGACCGCACATGACCCCCTCTCCACTGTTTGACGGCCGATGCTCCTTTCCAACTTCCCACCTCCACTCCAGCGGCGACGGCGGCGGCGGCGGCGGTGGAGGCGGCGACGGCGGCTGTTGCCGACGGATCCAACAGGCGAGACCACGTTCGCAGCCTCAGCTCCGTTCTCTCGGCGGCGACCAGCCCCACGCATCGTCAGCAAAGCCAGTGGAGTGTGCATGGCGGCCGCGGTCTCCCACATGTGAGCACTAGCACGCTCCTCCCGCCGTCTACCACCCGTCGTGGGCGGCGCTGGTTGCAATCTTTGGCGTCTGACGCAGCATGGACGCTTCCCCGCTGCTTCCCGCTGCCGGGGCGTGTGCTTGTGCCAACAGGTGGTGCAGTGGTGGCGTCGCATGCCGCCCAGTGCGTCGTGCTGGGCGTCAACAAGCCTCTCTGGCCGCACACGGTCGCAGCGGTGGCCGCCGCGGCGCGGCCATTCCGGGGCGCGTCCCAGCAGGAGCGGTCGCGCGACGTGGCTGACTGCCTCAGTTGTGCTGCCAACGGCAACGGACGGCTGACGGGGACGAGGTGGACGCGCATCTGGAGCTCACTGCGTCTGATGGGGCCCACTGTTGGAGCTGAGGCCCCGTCGGCGGCGACCGCCGCCGCCACAAGGGGTGACGACCGCCACTGTGTGGCGGCGAAGGCTGTGGCGCGCGGTGGCCCACAACCACTTTGTAGTGCAGCGCAGGAATGACCGGATGGATTGCGGTTAATGGCCCCAACACGACGAGCGCACAACCGTGACCGTCCAGACGTTTTTATAAGACGCCCGTGGGATTGGGCAGCGGGTGTAGCACCGGCAGCAGATGCACCGCGCTGCCAAGCGGGAGCTGGGTGCTGATCGACAGAGGCGAATGTACCCCGAAGAAGAGGCGTCGGCGGTCGAGGAGGCGGGGCTCGCCGCCCGCGTCGTGACTCGCCCGGTCGACTTGTCAAACGGCGGGGCCGACCAGCTCGGCTCTGAACACTGGCGATGGCCGTCGGCGGTGCCTGCCGCGGTGCTCGGTCGTGCGCTCCGTCGGCGGGGTAGGCAGCTGGCGCGGCCATTCATGGAGCGACACCCCCACGTCGGCTCCGCTGCTCGCGGCCGGTACGTGCGGCGCGGCGCGGCGCCCACCGGCGTCGGTGGCCGCGGCAGTCCGTCTCCCGCGGCCGTGTAGTAATCGCGAGACTACCTCGCGGGCTAGGATTGGTATACCGAGGGGCGTGGGAGGGTTGTTTACAAGGGCTCCACACGCCCGGGAACGGGCCACGATTCGGGCCCGAATGGTCAAACCAGGCACTGCTCAACACATGCCATGCGTCATGAATCCAATAGATTTACATACTGTACGGGCCATGGGCCCGGCCTTTCTCATTCAAATGGACCGGTGAGGTGGGAGCTGACAGAGCCTTCCAGCGCTGTAACCCAGCGCTTCCCGACCTCCGGCCGCCGCCCCGCCCCTGGCCGCCGCTCGCCTCCACCCCCCCTCCTGCCGCCGCCCCCGCCTCTGGCCGCCGCCCCCGCCTCTGGCTGCCGCCCGCGCGGCTGAACGCCACCCATCCTGCTGCCGCCGCTCCCGCCTCCGGCCGCTGCGCCCGCCCCTGGCCGCCGCCCCTGCAGTTGGCCGCCACCCACCATGCTGTCGCCGCCCCCGCTGCTGGCGCCGCCCCCGCCCCCGGCCGCGGGTTCCGCCGCTGGCGCCGCCCCCGCCGATGGCTGCCCCCTTTGCCGCCTGCCGCCGCCCTCGCCCGTGGCCGCCGCCACCGCCGCTGGCCGCCACCCACCCTGTTGTCGCCTCCCCCGCCGCTGTCTCCGCCCCCGCCGCTGGCGCGGCCCGCGCCCCTGGCCGCGGATGCCGCCGCTAGCGCCGCCCCCAGCCCTGACTGCTTCTCTTGCGGCTTTCCACCGCCCCGGCCGCTGGCGCCGCCCCCACCGCTGGCCGCCGCCACCGCCGGCGATCGCTGGCAGCGACCCCGACTCGTGCGCGGTCGGCAAGAGCGCGGGCCTTCGGTGGCCGGCGGCGGGTGGTGAGTGCTGGGTTGAGCGGTCCGCGGCTTTCGGGCGTGTGTCGGGCGGCTGGTCGTGGTAGCTGGTGGTGGGAGCAGCCGGCGGCGGAAGAGGCCGGCCTCGATGGACTATGTTAGTAATATATCCGCGCATATCGCATCGTGGGGCACAGATTCGTGTGCGCAGGGATGTTAAAAGACTGTCAGTGAAGGCCTAGAGTCTTCTGGCTGCAGGCCGTATCCACTGGCGACTCATACGCACGATATTGGGGTGGCTGGGTTGGATGAAAGGACACTACGCGCCGTGGGTATGCTACGAACCGTCCTGTTGTGGAGTTTTTGCCTCTATTGAGTTTATGGGATGTAATAAAGACAATGCACACAGAAAGTTGGCCAGCAGATAGACAGGGCGCCATGGGGAGGTAGCGGCACTTCTGGCCGCTGTGAACTTGTAGGGGCGAAAAAAGTGGGAAGGAGGCGTTTGTACACTTTGCGACCTACGTTTCCGTTCCCAGGAACCTTCAAAGCACGAGAAACGATTCTCTTTGAAAAAGTGATGTTTTGGTCGAGTTCTCGGCCGACGTGCCGTATGCTCCTCTTCTGCTTGGACCACATGAAAGCGGGTATCGCGGCGGTGACAAAACTATACCGTCCCCCACAAAAGTTGAACAAAATGGGCAAAGGGTGCTTTAGGAGGTATGCTGTGTTGTTTTTTATGGCAAGAAAAGATGCAAAACTGGTATAGGCAGCAAGAGAAGCGCAGGGTGGGAACCCACTGGATTGAACAGTGTCAGAGAGAATGCATGATCCACCGAATTGGACAGTGTCGGTCTCGATCTGTCGAGTACACTGGATCTGAAACACTGTCAGAGGGCGTCCATTCACACTGCTTGGAGCAGCCGTCTCCGGTCTCCTCTGCCTCCGTGCCCCCCTCAGCTAGTTACCAAGACAGCTACGACTGCAATCGTCAGAGCCTTTCAGTCTATCACACTGTGTCCGAAACGCTGTCAGAAAGGTCGATCTCCCCACTGCCCCCGTTCCCCATCACTGCCCCCCAGTACCGATGCTGTCTCGTTCACCTCCACTCCGCCGGCCGCACCCAACAACAGCCACCCTAACCAGCCGCCCCACACACACCCAAAAGCCGCGGACCTCCCAGACCAACACCCGCCACCCGCCGTCCGCCACCGTCGGACTGCGCTCCTGCCGACCGCGCACGCGTCGGGGTCGCCGCCACCGACCGCCGGCGGGGGCGGCGGCCAGCGGTGGGGGCGGCGCCAGAGGCAGGGGCGGGGGAAAGCAGCAAGGGAGGCGGCCAGGGGGGGGTGCGGCGGTCAGCGATGGGGGCGGCACCAGCGGCGGCGGCGGCGGCATGCAGCAAGGGACACCGCCAGGGGCGGGGGCGGCGCCAGCGGCGGAAACCGCGGTCAGGGGCGGGGGCAGCGCC
>Ga0115030_1001551_pt1 | contig 10420 bp, 6 predicted proteins | sample SidtaG_4_FD_87174 | JGI IMG/M metagenome (GOLD analysis project Ga0115030, IMG submission 87174) | Marine algal microbial communities from Sidmouth, United Kingdom - Sidmouth_Male1 metaG | ecosystem: Host-associated > Algae > Red algae > Unclassified | place: Sidmouth, United Kingdom | collected... | reverse complement strand
TGCCCGGAGCGGCGGCCGGCCGCCGACTGGGGGTGTGGTGGCCACACGCGACGGCGCGTTGAAGAGTGGACGGGCGATGCGCGCGCGGCGCGCGAGTGGCTGGCAGCGGCGGCGACGCCGTCCGACCCCCACGGCGCGGGTGTCAATGGCCAGACGAGGGGCGGCCGCAACGGTCGGCTCAAAACGACCCGTCTGCTGGGCCGTGCGCACAGCCCCAGACGGGGTCCGCGCCAGGGAGCACCGGCAGCCGTCCCTGCCCGGACGAGCGCGGGCCCGCGGCTCGGCGCCTCTTCATCTCGGACCAGAAACCCTCGTCGAGCGAGATAACGAAATGGGCGCATGCACGGGAGATCAGCGGCCGCGCGTTCTGGTACAGTATCGTTGGCGCTTCCTCGTCAACGACACGCACGTGAGAGCTGTTGCAGAGGTTGACGATCTTCCTGAATCATGAGGTATCAACTCAGTGCAAAGAAATCAACTACAAGCTGTACGAATAGATTTTATACAAGTTGTGTAATTGATCCACTCTGATCGGGGACAAACTCCTCTGCTGGTTTGCTGCTGACATGCTGGCGTACGCGCTCGCGCTCTTGTCCCCCAGCTCCCCACTCTCTCCATCGCCGCAGCAGGCAAGCCCCCTGTCGCATCACTGTTGGCCCTCCGTTGCTGAAACCGGATTGCTCCCGACGGTGTGGTACCCCCGTGGACTCGCCAGTCTTCCTTTCCTGCCATTTGTGTGTGCTTCTCTGGTGTGCCTCCTCCCCTGCCGCCGGCCGCCATGGCGCCATCGGTGCCAACCTCCGTGGCCGTCCACCCCATCGTGCTGCTGGGCGTGGTGGACCACTACAACCGTGTCTGCAAGGGCTCCGGGCGGTATGTTTGTTGTTTCGTCCCTCTTTGACCTGCTGCAGTCAGCCGTTCGTCGGTATGGGGCGTCGTCGCCGACGAGCTCGTTGGGGGGGTAGCCGCCACGGCCCACTGCATTGATTTGCATTGCATCGTTGTGGTACGCTTTGTTGGGTCTAGCTGCTGACGGTGTTTTGTTTTGTAGTGCCTCCTGGCTCGCTTCTGGTCCTTTTTGGCTACCTCGTCGCGTGGCTTTGGCTCCCACTTGGCGATTCCACCCACTGCGCCCGTCGCTACCTCTGGCTTTCCCTTCCAACCGCGATCTGCAGCCGCGCGGTTGGTGTTCTTCTGGGCCAGATCGTCAAGGGCAAAGTGAGCTGCACCAACTCGTATGCGGTGCCCTTTGAGGAGGACGAGCGGGACCCGACGGTGTGGTTTCTCGACCACAACTTTCTCGAATCCATGTCCTCCATGTTCCGCAAGGTCAACGCGCGGGAGACGGTTGTCGGCTGGTACTCGACGGGCCCGACCATCCGGGGAGGGGACTTGGACATTACGGAGCTGATGCGCACGTACACGCCCAACCCCGTGCTGGTGCTCGTCGACGTGACGCCCAAGGAGCTCGGCCTCCCCACCGAGGCCTACCTGTCGGTGGAGCAGCCGCAGGAGGACGCCACCCTGTCACGCACGTTTGCGCATCTACCGTCTGAGATCAACGCTGCCGACGCGGAGGAGGTGGGCGTCGGCCACCTGCTGCGCGACATCAAGGACTCGTCCGTCAGCACCTTGGCCGGGGAGGTGGCCGGCAAGGTCGGGGCGCTCAAGAGCCTGCGCGCGCGGCTCGGAGAGCTCAAGACCTACCTGGACAGTGTCGCTGCCGGTGAGCTGCCGGTCAACCATGAAATCCTGTACAACATGCAGGACATCTTTAACCTGCTGCCTGCCCTTTCGGGCAAGGAGCTCGTGCGGTCGTTTGCGGTCAAGACCAACGACGCGATGCTGGTGCTGTACGTGAGCGCCGTCATCCGTGCTGTGTGCGCGCTCGACGATTTGATTGAGAACAAGGCGGGGCTCATGCGGGAGACAGAACGGCGGGCAGCGCAGAAGGCCGCGCCGGCGGCCGTTGCGCCGACGGGGGGTAAGGCTGCATAAGCGACGGGCTCGTCTGATCCGTTTGCGCGACGTCCGTGCACCTGGTCAAGCGTTGGCCCGGATGAACAGTAAAACAAACCAGACAAGCTCGCAATGGGCCCACGAGGATAGGGCACGGTCCAGCTCGCACGTGCACTGGTCTCGCCCAGGGCGTTCTCGTCTGAGGAACGCAACCCGACCATTTCTCGGTTCGAGATGGCAAATCTTGCGGTCCTTTGTGTGGCGTAGGTACAGTGCCGCGACATGACGAGTGCGTAGAACGGCAGGTTCAGGCCCGCGAGCGAGTAATCGAGTTGAATGACACTGGCCACTTGGGGGGCCTTGTCTTTCACAAGCCAGGCCGTCCATCTCGACACCCCCTCTACGCGTCCCACACGCGCTGCCCGCGCAACGCAAAGGCTTTGGCCTCGGTAATCCGCACCGATACGATGCGCCCCGCACACTCGTCGGCGTCGCCCTCAAAGTAGACCATCCGGTTTTGCCCGTTGCGGCCGCACACCTCCCCCTCCACGCGCGGGTTTGGGCCCTCCACCAGCACCTCCGAGATGGTGCCGACGCGGCGCTCACTCGCCTTGAGCGCGTCGCTGGTGACCTGCCGGTTGATGCGGGCGAGGCGGTCCTCCTTAACCGCCTCGGGCAGTTGGTCCTCCCACGCCCCCGCGGGTGTGTTGGGACGCGGCGAGTAGGCCGCCGTGTGCACCGTGTCCAACGTCAGACGCTGCATCAACGCGAGCGTGTTTTCAAACTGCTCCTCCGTCTCGCCCGGGAAGGCCACAATGGCGTCGGCGGTCACGGAGGCGTCTGGCATAACCTCTCGGATGAGCCGCACGATCCGCTCGTACCGTTCGACGGTGTACCCACGGCTCATGCGGCGGAGGACGGTGTTGTCGCCCGACTGGAAGGGCAGGTGGATGTGGTTGGCAAACGTCGGCCGCAGCGCCGCGACGGTGCGGATGAGGCGCTCGGTCATGTAGCGCGGGTGGGAGGTGGTGAAGCGGTAGCGGAGAATGCCGGGCACGTCCGCAATGGCCTCAAAGAGCGCCGTCAAGTTGGTCCGGGGATACAAGTCCCGCCCGTACGCGTCGACGTTTTGGCCGAGGAGCACAATCTCCACAATGCCCTGGGCTGCAAGCGCCTCGATCTCCTCGCGGATGGCGGCAATGGGCCGGGACTGCTCCAGGCCTCGCACATTCGGGACGACGCCTGCATAGGAAAGAAACCAGCAAGCAACGAGGTGACGCAACAAGCGGCCAGTCAGGCAAGCACAAAAAGCGTAAAAATTGTCAGTACAACTGCACGGGAATCGAGACACATGATCAGCTGCCGTACCTCCATGGGCTGAGTGCAGCCAACAAAAGGCGCTAGGCTCGCCGAACTGCTCCACCCTGTACAGACGCGAGTACGGTGGCCCACAGGAGAATGGCAAGAACATACAATATGTACACCTACGCAAGCACAAGGAAAGGGCAGGAGATGACAAGCAAAGAAAGAAGAACAAGAGCAGCCAGTGTGTCTTCTGACACTGCATGTCAGAAAATGACCTGGAACTTCGATGCTCCTCGCCCAGTCCCCACAGAGCCACCCACAAACAGCGGTGGGTTCATCCACCAGGTCAGCCCCGCCACCACCGTGCCTCCCCACGTACCGCTCCAAGCACCCGTAAATGACATTGACCCAGGCGGTCGTGCCGCTCCCCCGACGGGGCTTGGTCAGGTCCTCGCTCACATGCACCGGCTCCGTCGCGACCACCTGCACACCGTTGGTGCGCACGTCGTCCAGCAGCTCGCCCAGCCGGTTGGCGTACTGCGGCCCGAGGACGAGGTCGACTTCGGGGACGCGGCGGAGGAGTTTGCTGCCCTCCTGCTGCGCAACGCAGCCGGCCACGACGAGCGTCACGTCGCCCATCGCCGCCCACTTGCGCGCCGCGTGGCGGCCGAGCGCCGAGTAGACCTTTTGCTCCGCGTGGTCCCGAATGCTACACGTGTTCCACACCACCACCGCCGCCGTCTGCGCGTCGTCGACGGGCGCGTAGCCGGCCGACTCCAATTCGGCGGCCATCCGCTCAGAGTCTGCCTCATTCATCGCGCAGCCGAGGGTGGTGATGTGGTAGCTCATGGGTGTCGTGGGGGGGATGCCCGCCCCCGAGCCCGTGCCGTTGCGGGCGCCCGCCTTGGCGCCGGCCTTGTGGCGAAACGCGTCGGCTGCCCGGGGGGGGAGCTTCAGCGTCGGCCGCAGCGCATGGCGCGCGTCTTCAACCACAAAGACGTGCCAGCCAGCGGGGCTCTCCACGAGCTGCAGAGTGTTGGGGCGCACGCGGGTGGCTTCCGCCAGCAGCGCAGCCGGCGGTGACCGGGGGAGGGGGGAGGGTGCCGCCACCGCCCCCACCGCCGCCGCCGCCACCGCCGGGTCCAGCAGCCCGCCGGCGGGGTTCGCCGCCACCCCCTCGTGTGGGTCCCACCAGCCGAGGTCCCCCCCCGCCGCCCGCGACGTCGCGTCCGTCGATAGAGAGGCAGCGAGCTCCGCGAGCGACTTGTCGCCAGACTTTACGAGGCCAAATGCCACCCGCGCGAGCGCCTCAGTTTCGACTTGCACGTGGCGCAGGCGGACGGCGGCGACCGCGTCCGGCGCAAAGTCGTAGAAGCGCGGAGGGGCAAACGTGTCGGCCTTGAGGGCCGCCGTCGTCGTCGTCGCGCGGGGAATTGGCGTCAAAGGATACGCCAGACCGCGTCGGGGGAGTGACCTCTGGGGTGGAGGGGCGACCGCCCGCGCGGCGGCCACGCCGCGGGCCGGGGGCGCCCAGGCGCCGGGCGGGGTCGGCGCAAACGCGGCCATCCCGGGGACGTCAAGGCAACACAAGGACAGCAGCAGGAAAGAGGAGAACAGGGGACGCGAAGGTCGGATACCAACAGCTGGTACGAGGGTCGAAGGAGACCAGTGGCGGTAAGGGACGTGGACAACGTCGGGCAATGCTCGGACGGGAAGCCGTCCGAGCTCCGAGCGACGGAGACGATGGCGGCGTTGCCGACGTCGAGGCTCTCGCGTCGTCTCTGTCCTTGCACGAGATATTCTATTCAACTGGAACGTAGTCCCCCCCGCCCGGATGCTTCAGATTTTTTTCGCATGGATGGGTTCCTGGCGACGAAGACCTCCATGGATGCACCACTGTGTCACCCGTGGTCTACGCTCGGCGCTGCGACCATCAGAAGCGTCTGGCGGCCACGAAAGGGCAGGACACTGAACTGCAGAGCCATAATGTATCTTTTACAAGCATCGTAGTGGCAGCTTGGCGGCACTCTCTGAGAGTCAGCCGCCGCGGTCACCCTTGACAAAGAGAACGACCGCACCTGATGGAAATGTGCCGTGGCGTGCCGCGTCATCTCCTGTCCTCAACAAAGGATGCGTCTGGCAAATCTGGACGGCAACCGTCACGTAACCTCTTTTCCTAGCTTTCGGCGGAGCGCCCGTGGTCGTATAAAACGGCCGCGCCTCGCTCTTTTTCACTTGCTATGTCAGGAAGTTCTTCAGAGGTGATGCTGAGTGACGATGCCTGTGACGACCATGTAGCGCGCTATCGTAGACAGCCGGTCACCCAGCGGCAGGGCACCGCAAAACCAAGAGACAAGGCTTTGGCCGTTGTCGTCTGCGACCTCCTTGGTTCTGATTGTGGCTGGACCTCTCCACTCACTCTATACCATACGGAGGACCATGTGGATAGACAGGTGCGTGCTTGTATTCTGTGGGCGCTGACGCGTTTGCTGTCGCCTGCCGAGGTGCTGAGAGCCATTGATGAGAAAAGCAACTGTTTCTACTGCCGTGTCCTGCGTGCGTTTTACGTTGGCAGCTCTTCAGGCACCAACGCGGTCCTGCCGCGGCTCCCCGTGTCGGTTTCCTGTCAATAACGTATGCGCGCGCTGCAATCCGCGAGAGGCGGATGCTCGGCAGCCATGGAGGGGCTGAGCGAGCCGGCTGACCCCACAGGCTGGCGGCAGGACTGTGGTTTCTGAGCCCCGACGCACTGAGCACTTCTCGCAGCATCGCTGCTCTTTCAAACGGCTGGCGGCACCGCCATTGAATCGGTCGTCGTTATGAGAACAGTGGAAACCGAGCGGCGCTGATGCAGACAGCGGCGGCTGACAATGCTGACTTCCTCCCCATTTCGACTGCACGCCAGCGGTGACTATTCTCCACCCACTCGACAGGCCCACTGGCACCAACCTCGTCCAAAATCGCAACACGGAAAGGGAAGGTGCGCCTGGAGATTGTTGCGTCGCACTCATGTAGGGGGCATCTCCTCTGTTCCCCCGCCGACACGTTTTGTGAGGTCGTGCGATCCGTGTGCCGCCTCCCCTCTCCCTTTGGTCCACGTGGTTAGGCGGCTTGGGAGCGCGCCCCTTGGTGTGCTCGCTTGCACACGCGGTTGTTCGCGGAAGCGACACGAATGAACGTGGCAAAGCGTGCCGCCGCCCGTGTGGGTGCTCTCGCGCGGGGAGCACCGGCGCGAGGCGGGGCTCGTCACCATTTGTCAGGCACACACCTCGAGCACGGCCGTGCCGCTTTCAGAAACGGACGGGATCCACCGCGCCAGCGGTCTATGTGGCATATGCCGCAAGAGTCCCGCGTGGTCAGATCCTGCGTCAAAGGGGCGGCAGCAGCGGTCGAGCCGCACGCGCCACCAACAAATAGGTGTCACCAAGTATTAGCGCACGTCTGCCCCCGTCCAGTTCTCTTGCGCGCCTGGTGGAGTCGTGGCCCCTCCTTCAACCTCTCTTCCGCCAACCACCAGCGACGTAGCAGCGGTTGCCGGTCCTCATTGGTTTTCGAGGGTGCACCGGCTTCCGGGTCACATACGTGTGCAATCAAACGTCGGCCAGAAACGAGGTCGAATTCGATAACAGAAGCGAAGCCACACAACGTAGAGAGCGTTCCGAGTCCATGTGCACGTTGCAGTTTTCCTCTTGAGCACCTCCTGCACCTCATGAGAGGGTGTGGGACTGGGCTGAATGCCCTCCATTTGCAGTCCACTTGAAAACTTGAAAATAGACACAATACAGCTGTGATGGCACTCAACGTCATCGCGGTTCCCGCTGATTGGCTGCTAAAGACTTCGCTGGCCCAATCTAGATTTCTCGTAGGTGGTGGGCTTGACACTCTCGGCCCGCTGGAAATCGACTGTCAGACTCCCGCAGCGCTTGAGTGGCAGGTGCGGACGTTCTGTGGACCTTCCCGCTCGGTGGCTGCACATGCACGACATGTGGCCGCAGCGGGGCCCGGCCATGTCATTGCTCAGCCAACCGACCCTGCCAGTTGCCGCCTGGCGCGGCAGCCGCGATCATCGAATCGCTCGGCTCGTGAGAAGAGCTCCTCTAGCCTGCAACTGACAGCCGTTGGGATCACGCCTCGGGCGGGGAGTGTCACCAGACCTCCACCTCGTGTGTTGGGTCATCCGTCCAGAGCCGTGCATCTACACTTGAAATGCTATCGACTGCGAGCAGGTGGTGATCGGGGCTCGGCGCAGTCATAATGGGAGCCAGGCGGGTGCTATCCGCTCGGGGCGCCGCGGCTGTTTCTTGCGGGTCTGGCAGGTTGCACTATTGTACCATACTCTCCGGAGGGGGAGCGGCTGGTCCCAGCGGGCACGGCAGGTAGAGTACTGCTACCCGATGGGGGCGGCGCGGCTGTCCTCAGTTTCCCCCCAGGAAGATGTCGGTGCTGCCCCAGGATGGGGAACAGTGGCCTTCACATGGCTTTGACCTACGACTCGCGACCGCGTGCACCCACTCACTCGCTCGGCAGCCAGGGGTGGAACGTGGCACACCCGCCACAGGGCAGCCACACCCGCAGACAGACGGTGGCCCGGCGAACGCCAGGACCCGTGGCCGTGTGACCGCATTGCCAGCGACCATGTACACCTCGTCGCTCACGCATCGCTCACGGGGGCCTTTTTAAACTGCGCGTCGGCTCTACCCGGTTTGCTCGCGGTGGCCCTCAGTCTGGCCTGCGGCATCCACGGGCGCGAGTGCCGCGACGCTGCCGCGTGCTTCCACACCTATGCTCCTTTGAGCCACGTTGACCCCGTCTGTCGCTTGCACCACTCCACCTCCCCTTCTCCCACCACCTGTGTTTTGCACCTCCTTTGTTCTTTCGCGCGCCGCCTGCTGCACCCGAACCGTTGTGCCATCGCCCTCGGGTCGTCCTCGCCCCGTGTTCCCCTACCATGACCCTACCACGGCCAGCCACACTGGCGCTTCTCCTGGCTCTATTGGCCTTAATGGCCGCCGCAGCGGGCCCAGTGGAGGCCTATGAAACCATCCCCACCGTCCTTGTCGCATCCAACGGCACCCACAAGACGGTCGACTCCTTCTGCTTTGCGCCCGGTGAGATCCCCCGCCGCACTCACGCGATTCTGTTCGCCATGTACCGCGGCGGCTTTCGGTGGTCTGAGATAAGTCTCTTCCGCCGTGGCATCTATTCGGGCTTGGCGGCCGTCAAAGACGCTGTCGAGAATGACATCGATGACGATGCCGATGACCGCAGCGACGGTGGCGACCGGGTGTGGGTCAGAGCCCCCCCCTCCCCGCTCGAGACGGCGCTCGCCAACGACGGCTACCAGTGTTTTGTGGCCGACGCGGTCACCAATTATGTCGTCGCGCTATGGTTCAAGGTGTTCAACGTGTCGGGACGGGCCAACTGGTCTGACGCGCGCTGGCGCGCGTCCGAAGCGGCGGCGGGCATCCGCCGTTCGGGCCGCCTCACCACGCCTATCGACGGGGATGACCCAGAGGGAGAGGCGCAGACGCAGACAGCCTCACGGGCAGCGGCGCGGATGGGGCTGCGCGTGGCGGGGGTGTTGGACGTGGCGGCCCGCCGCACGTCCATCGCCGCGATCGGCGGCGGCTGGGCACGGGGCGGCGTCGACTTGCCGCCGCCGACGGTGCGGCGCCGGTGCCGTGTGCACGCTTGCTGCTTTATTCAAATGTTCCAAGTCGGCCGCATGCGGCGGCGGTGTGAAGCTTACAACTGTAACCGCTCGTGTCCGCGCTAGGGGTCGGCGGGGGCTGCGGTGGGATCGTCGCGCGCATGCCCCGCACCGTTCGAATGTGGCAGCAACAACTGATGATTGATCAAACTTTTCTGTCTTGTTTCCATGCCTCGCACCCGAGGGGGGGTCTCGTACGGCGGTGGCGGGAAGCGGCATCGAGCCCCCAAAAAATTGTCGCTGGTGGTCAGAGCGCGGCACTATATCGGGCCGGGACAGCAGCGGATGCAGCCGCTCGCAGTCGAGCCGTCTGAAAATATCCAGTGGGGTCGTGCAGCGGCCGCCACTTTCAACGGACGGCAGCCGCGCGCGGCCGGTCGGCGGCGGCGAGCGGTGGCACAGTGCTCCATCAGCGAGCCGTAACATAGCCGCTGCCACGGACTTGCGGCCTCCATTGGGCGGCGCGGCTGCCGCCAGCCGCGGCGGGTCATGTCGTTGGCGCAGGTGCAGGGGACCACTGAAGGTGCGCGTGATGGCCTTGTTGATCGAATGCCCTTCCGTTCTTGACTGGGCTGGTGCGAGGCCGTACTTTTTGCGAGGGACCGAGGGGGCCGGCCTGCCCGTCGCCGGACTGATCATGCTGACATGGAGTGGGCGATGACACTGACGTGGCAGTGAAAATATGATAGATTTCTGATGATTTTGACGAATTTCTGCATGTATCTTGAACCGTGGCACGATCTTTGCTGCATAGATACCTTCATAAATGCACGATGCTTGTCCTTATTCCAACAGAAGCCTTGAATCCTGGTCCTCTGGGCTCAACAGCACGAGCCCTCATGCTCTTTTCTTCAATGTCTCGTCGACTGCTTGGTCAACAGAGAGCCCGCTGTGCCTTCCCGCCCGCCAGGGTCACCCCCCTCCCTGATTGGCCCACGAGCTCCGCCACAACGCTCTATTAGAGAGAGCGGAACCACCCCACCCGTTCGCGTCGTGACGGTGCTGCTCGAGTGGTCGGTCGCCCGGCGCGGCCGCGCCGCGTGCGCCGCGCATCGGCGCGCCGCGCGCCCCTCCACACCCCGGTGGCCATAGCTGCTGACGACTGTCGCCGCCGTGCTGCCACGCGCCCCCCACGCCGCCCATGGCGAGTGCCATGTGCCGTGGCCGTGGGGGTTGCTTGCCTTCATCGCCCCCGCCGTCCTTGTGGCCACATGCCCGTCCCGGCGGGTGCGCCTGACGTCCCCGTCGGCAGAGTTCGGCGCCGCCCCGAGCGTCACCATGGCTTTCCTCGACGGCCCCCCGGCGGCGCCGTCGCTGCGCCGCCGCCCCCTCGCCGTCGCAGCCCCCGCCGCCGTCGGTGGCCGCCGCTCGCGGGCGCGGCCCCCCCCCCCCCCCCCCCCCCCCCCCCCCCCCCCGCCCCCCCCCCCCCCCCCCCCCCCCCCCCCC
>Ga0115030_1001550_pt1 | contig 10422 bp, 17 predicted proteins | sample SidtaG_4_FD_87174 | JGI IMG/M metagenome (GOLD analysis project Ga0115030, IMG submission 87174) | Marine algal microbial communities from Sidmouth, United Kingdom - Sidmouth_Male1 metaG | ecosystem: Host-associated > Algae > Red algae > Unclassified | place: Sidmouth, United Kingdom | collected... | reverse complement strand
CCCCCCCCCGGTGCCGGTGCGCCCCGCCCCCCCCCCCCCCGTCGCGCCGGGGCCCCCGGGGGGGCCGGGCCCCGCCCCCCCCCCGGTGGACCCCGTGCCGCTGGTAGGGGGGCGGGACCGGGTGCCCTCCGGAATACCAGTGGACGGGGAGGGCTGTACCTCGGCGGACATCGTCCTCTGCCACCCCCGAGCAACACCCTTCAACTCATCAACATCTACAAGGACGCGCAGCTGCAGCTGACGCAGGCAGACCGTCGCCGCCTGCGCAGGCGGGTGGCTTTCGCCATAGACAAGATAATTAAGTCTACGGCGCCATTTTGCTCTCATTCGGTCGACACGCTGCGTACTGCTGTCGTTTACCTGGAGGACTGTGTCCCTCGCCTGGCTCTGTGTGAGTCAAGCTGGGGGGCGTGCGCTGTAATTTCACGCGGTCTTCATGACCGGCGGTCGCGGCGCCAGCGTGCTCCCACGCCAGGCACCCGTTCCGCCGCCGCAGAGGCCCCCGTGGCTCCCGCCGCTGCCACCGCGGCCGCCGCCCCTGCCGCCGCCGCCGCCGCCCCTGCCGTCGCCGCCGCTCCTGCCGCCGCCGCGTCGGCGGGCGACCATGGCAGCACCCCGATGGAGGCGACGCATGAGCAGCGGCTAGCACAGGAACAAGTTGATTTGTTTAGCCGGGTGCAGACATAGTAAAAATGATATGAAGAATAAGCAGCAAAGTGCATAACAGGAAAGAGGAAAAAACGGGGGACATATGGTGCGTGTCCAAAAAATGAGACATCGTGGTTTTTTCTTTTTCTCCCGGCCCACTGGCCTTCTGCAACGGTCCGATAATGTAATGTGACCCACTCGGTCCCACTGTGCTTCCAGAACGACCCCTGACAGTGTTAGCAGAGGCGGCACCTCCTGACGTGTCATGGGGGAAAGTGTCATTCATTGCAGCTTCGACTGGTGACGATCACGCGCCCCAATCAAATGCACGGATACTAGAGCAGGCATGTACTGACAATCTGTGCACGAAGAAAAGGGCACCACCTTACCAATAAAAACGTGAAAAAGAACCCCATGTAGCCCCCTGTGAAGAATTCACGATTTGGGACACCCCTCATCGAAGCTCCAGTTAGCACATGAGCTTTGGCGATACAAACCTGTAACCACGAGAGCCTGAAAAAGACTGGCTCCAAGATCGGGGCTGTCCGAGAGGTCCACAGAACAGTGCCCACAGGCGGGTACTAAGAAGTTGTCAGCCACGAGCGCGTCGGGAGAGGCTCTTTCCATGGAGGCCAGGCGAGAATTTTCTCGTACCCCACCCCACCTGCCCCCGTGCAGTGATGTGTCAGTCCTTCAGAAAACCCACATATCTTATTTTTGGGACACGCACCATAACCAGATAAGATTTCTTATGGTCGCTGAAAGATCATCCCTATCTTGTCGTAGTGCCCGTCTCCGAGATGATCCTGCCGGGATCGGGCCTGCTTTGCAAGTCTGAGGTGGCCCAGAGCCTACGTTCGACGTAGATCTGAGGTGGATAGCTCAAGTAACGAAGAGAAAGAAGGATAAATAACTTGAAACGAATGGAAGCGACGGGTCTGCATGGGGGGCCGAAACGACCTTGGTCGGGCCACTGGACACGCCGTCTGTTCGAAGGAGACCTGTTTACAGGTCCGCATTTGTTGATTGCAAGCCACGTTAGATCCTCGCAGACCAAATTCGATCGCTGATTGGCTGTCTGTTGCTGCTTGCGTGTTGATGTTTTCGTCGTCGCCACGTCCCTGTCCTCTCACCAAGTGGCGCAACAGTCCGGTTCATTTTTCAAGCGCGGAGAACAGACGGGGAAAGACTGCAAACTTGGGGGGTAAATGGACGGAGAGGGAAGAACAGTCGGAGCGTCTGCCTGTCTTTTTCTCGTTTAGCGATCCGATTTAAGACAGGATCTGACGCTTCACGCCTTCCCGCCCCCACCGCTACCGTCCGAACGGCCCTTCAGAAGCCATGACCAGCGACAACCGGCATGCCGAAGAAGACCCGAACACGCTGACGTAAACAGCGTACACGAACAAGACAGGGGGGGTCCCATGGACAAGCCAAGCACAGAGAATAGGCTGATACTTGACAGCGATCTCCACCTGTACATCGTACACACGGCAGATGAAAATATTTTACGCTGAAACTGCACAGAGACGAACAGCACAACATGACCGATCGCGCCTTCGAACATGAACTGAGCACCCACGTGCCCCCCGCCCCACCCGGCCGGCCAGTCTCCCCCCCTCACAGCCGCCCCGCGCTCCTTGAAAATTAAACCGAACCCCCTCGACTGTACGACACGGCCACGTAACTCGGTGCGACATTCTGTGCATGCTAATGGGCGACGGATTCCCTCAATCGGCATGGCGGTCGTGGCGCCGGCGGTCATGACGGGCGGGGGATCGTGGGGGGGGGGGGGTGGGGGCACAGCGGGCGGCGCGGCCGCTGTCGGGGCGCCGACATCCGGGTCTCGTACCCCCCGTAGTCTCAGTTGAGTTTAATCACCGACATGCCGCGTAACATGCCTGGATACATGCAAGAGAAGTTCGGAGTTATTGGACATGTTTGAGAATACAGAAGTCTTTGTGTTCCTGTTCGGATCACCCAAAATAGGCGTGTGTGCAATACTATTGATTGGTGTGGACACGCGCGATCAGGTCTGCGACACCAGCCACCCAGCAGCGCCCGGCGGCGACCGGGCCCGCTCTTCGGACGGGCGGCGGAACATGCCACGACACCCCACAGTGCCATAAGCCCAGTTAGATACTTACCGACCCTGTGTTGATGCGCCAGTGTATCAGTATTGCAGACACCCAACTTTGGCCGATGCGAACAAGAACACAAGCACTCATGTACTCTCAAACATTTCCAATAACTCTGCACATATCTCGCATTTTTCGAGGCATGTTTCGTGGCAAGTCGCAGAGTAAAATACTTGGAACTACCGGTGGTACAAGAGCCGGCAGTCGGCCACCCGCCCCCCGGCGTGCCGACCGGGCTGCCGCCCCCCCCCCCCCCCACCATCCCCCGCCCGTCACGACCGCCGGCGCAGCGCGCCATGCCGATTGTGGAAGTCCGTCGTCCTGTGGCCTGCAGAGAGTGTCGCACCGAGGCTCGTGGACGTGTCTTAGCGGTTTCGTTTTGTTTTCTGCGGGCACGGGGGTGCGGTGGTGGGGGGGGACGGGGCGGCCGGTGCGGAAGAGGGGGCAAATGGGTGCTCAGTACATGGCGTGAAGCGGGATCGGTATTTTCGTGCTCTTTGTCTCCGTGTAATTCAATCGGAAAATGTTGATACTCTCCCGTGCGTACGACTTACAGGTGGAGATCACAGTCATACAGCAGTAGATGCCCTATGCTTGGCTTGTCCATGTGACCCCCTCTGCCTTCTTCGTTTCCATTTTGTGCGTGCTAGCGTGTTCGGGTCTTGCCCGGCATTCTGTGTATCGCTCGGTTTGGTTCGTGACGGGCCGATTGGACGGCAGCGGTGGGGGCGAGACGGCGTGAAGCGTCAGATTCTGTTTGACATCGGATCGCGCTACGAACATTACATAGGCAGACACGCCGTTTTTTTTTTCCCTCTGCAGCCACTCTCCCCCTGAGTGTGCAGTCTGGCCCGGTCTTTTGTCAGGGCTTAAGCAAGGAGCCCACCTTTTGCGACACTTGGGGGAGGAGGCAGGGACGTGGCGACGACGAAAACATCAACACGCAAGCAGCAACAGACAGCCAATCAGCGATCGAAGTTGGTCTGCGAGGATCTAACGTGGCTGCCAATCAACAAATGCGGACCTGTAAACAGGTCTCCTTCGAACAGACGGCGTGTCCAGTGGCCCGACCAAAGCCGTTTGGGCCCCCCGTACAGACCCGTCGCTTCCCTTCGTTTTCCGTCGTTTCTCCTCGTTTCTCGTCATTTCTCTGGCGTTACGCAATAGATCGGCGTCGAGCGCCGGCTCTGGGCCATCGCAGACTTGCAAAGCAGGTCCGATCCGGGAACAAACGTCTCAGAGACAGGCACATTGACAAGAGGGGCATGATCCTTCAACGACCTTGAAATATTTTCAAAATAGCTTCCGACCAAATCGCTCGCAGCAGGGCAGCCGGGGCATCCTCGCCTTGATCAATTCTCTGACAGTGTGACTATCAGTCAGATCTTTCTAAGCATCTGGCCTCAGATGTAGTTCGACTTGGTCCTTCAAAGTCCCCAGTCCGTACGTCGCACTCTTTTCCTCGTTCATTTTGTGTTTGTGTTTCTGTTTGGATCGGCCACAATTGGGGTGTCTGCAGTAATCCCTTCAGTGTGGGCACCACCTCCCGACAGAGCGACGCACAACTCCGCCCGCATGCCGGGTCTGGAAGTGTGCCGTGACCGTCATCAGGGACACGACGCTGCCGCCACCCGCGCCCCCCCGCCCCCGTCGCCGACGCCGCCGCCGCCTTCGCCGCCCCCGCCCCCGCCGTCGCCCCGGCCGCGCCCCCCGCCGCCGCCGCCGACACTGCCGTCGCCGCCCCAACAGCTGTAGCCCCTCCTCCCCCGTTGCCACCGTCGCACGAGCTCCGCCGCCACCGCTGCAGTCGCCCCCACCCCCGCCGTCTCGGCCCCCGCCCCCGCCCTCGGCCGCGCCACCCCGACCCCTGCCACCGCAGACCCCACCGCCGCCGCTCCCCCCCCTCGACGCTTCCCCTGCCTTTTTGCGCCACCCCTGCCGCCGTCGCCGCTCTCGCCGCCGGCCTCCATACCCTGTGCTGGCGCCGCCCCCGCGGATGGCCACCTCTCCCGCCGCTGGCCGCCGCGCCCGCCGGAAGTCTGTGGCGTCGACCCCGGCGTGTATGCGGTCGACGGGAGGACGGGCAGTCCATAGCGGGTGGCGGGTGGTGGGTGTGGCGGTGGGCGGACCTCGACCGTCGGGTGTGGGTGGGGCAGCTGGTGGCGGTGATTCGCGGTGGGTGCGGCGGGCTAGGGTGACGCCCGGCGCCGGTGCAGATTGCTTGTGATACAACCGCCCAAAATCTGTCATGGGCCACGACCACGTGTGCGAGGGAGTCTCAGAGGTCTTTCAGGGAGGGCCTAGAGCTCAGTGGTAGTATCAAGCCTCCGCAGGCGACTCATGCGCACGATTTAGGGGTAGCTAGGCTGGCTGAAAGGACACAATGCGCCGTGGTCATCCTACGACCGTCCTGGTGTGGCATTTTAGCCTCTTTCGACTTTATGAAATGTAAAAAAGCCAAAGCACACAGATTGTTGGGCAGCAGATAGACGGGGCACCGCGAGGAGATAGCGGCATAGCTGGCCGCTCGGAACTTGGAGGGGCGAGAAAAGTTGGAGGAGGCGTTTTTACACCTAGCGACCTACGTTTCCGTTCCCAGGAACCTTCAAAGCACCAGAAACCACACTCTCTGAGAAAGTGATGTCTTGGTCGAGTTTTCCGCGGAAAAGCCATGCGCTCCTCCTTCTTGGACCAGATGGCCGTGGGTAACGTGGCGGTGACCAGACAACACCGTCTCCCACAAGCGTTGAATAAAGCCGGCAAATGGTGCTGCATAAGGTATGTAGTGTTGATATTATTGGCAAGAGAAGATGCAAAGCTGCTGTAGGCAGCAAGAGAGGCGCAGGGTCGCAGCCCACTGGATTGAACAGTGACAGGAAAAATAAATGATCCACTCCTACCCTCCCCCTCATGTGTTTGCCGCCACGCGCCACCGACGGTCCGCCCTCGTGCTCATGGCTTACGCGCCGGGGTCACCACCACCGAGCACCGGGGGGGGCAGCGGCTCGCGGCGGTCGCGGTGGACCGCGGCGGGGGCCGCGGCAGCAGGGAGGGTGGCGTCCCGCGGCACGGGCGGCGCCAGAGGTGGGGGCCTCGGCCACGGGCGAAGAGGCCGCCCGTAGGCGGGGGCGGCGCCCGTAGGTGGGGGGCGGCCGGCGGCGGGGGCGACGGCCGGTGGCGACGGCGCTCGTGTCATGAGGGAAAAATCGCGGTTGCGACCGCGGCAATGACCGCGGAGTATTGAGGGCCCCCGAAGCAACATCTCTGGACAGCCGGTCGAATTCTGAGCCGAGAGATCCCCCGACGCGTTCCATATCCCAACCTTTGGCTTCTTAGTGCCGCAAAAGCCAAGTCTGGCTGTTTCCCGGCTCATACCAGGGGGTTCCCAGGAGATGGTCACAACGTGGAATTATGTACACCCCCTCAAAGGCATCAAATGCACTACCAAGGCCCCCAGAGAGACTTTACAGGCACATGCAAGATTAGCGATTCGCACCTATCAAGCGGTCTACCGCCTGAATCATGATGATCGCGGCGCCTGCGTACGAAACCAAAGACATTGTCACGAAGCGCATGAGCTGGCGGTTTCGATCATGTGCTTTCTGTTGCGTGGACCGTGCTGTTGAGCCGCTGGTCAGGCCGAGGAGCTGTGTCAGCTGCATCCGGCTGCCTGTGTTCCGACGTTGCCGTCCCTCTGCCAGCCAACAAAGAACTCCTCTCCACATCCGGCAAGCGTTGATAGACGAGTCCAGTATCCCGTGCGCCCACAGCTTGAGACAGTCAAGAAAATAGCAAGGGCGTTGCCGCCCCCCACCCAGAGCATCTCGACGACACCAAGTAGCCACAGGGCTCCTTGCGATACCCCCACATCAGCACCCCTCACACAGCTCGCAGTCTCCCCGCTGCTGGCAGCAGCTGCTTCTTCAGCCTCTCTAGAGCACTCCCCCGCCATGTTCTCCCATTCTAGCCTTCTTGGCTTGCCTGTGCTGCATTCATCGCGTCATCACAGCCGCTCGCCCCCCCGCTCACCCACGCTCTCCACTCCAAGGGGCTTTTCCCCGTAGCCTCCATGGGAAAGGCCAAGGCCAACTCGCGAGTCCGGGCTCCTACCTTGCGGCGCGGTGAGGTGAACTGCCGCGGCCTCACGGAGGCGCAGGAATAGCTGTTGCTGTGCTGGGTTTTCCATCTCAAAGAGAAAACGTTGTCCGTTACCGAGGCGGCTAGACGGCTGGGATGCTCGCGTGGCTTCGTCTCCGGTGCCCGGGATGGGCTGCCGGGGAACGCTCGACGGGGGCGGCCTCCCGTGCTTAGAACAGAGGAAGCGCTCGCTATTGAGTGCAACATCCTGTTATACTACTCCCGCGGGGTGCCCCTCACGGAGACGGACGTCTGTACCGCGGTGCATTTCTACATCAACCAGGATGTAGGCTCGCAGCGCCGCAAGCTTGCCCGTCACATCGTCAAGGACAGCAGGCCGCGGCGCCAGTGGATGGCGGGCTTCCGTCGCCGGCACCCTGCCATTGAAACGATGACGGGTCGGCCGCTATCGGGTGACCGGGCGGCGGCCAGGAGCACAGATACCATGGCCAAGATGATGATGGCCTTGCTCAAACAGGTGCGCGAGGAGAAAGGGATCAAGCCGTGCAACATCATCAATGCGGACGAGTGTGGCATCAACGCCCAAGAGCTCCTTGCCTCACGAAGCAATAAGAACCTGCCTCTCACCGGCTTGGCCTCAGCCAGCGTCGTTGTCCAGGGCGTCGCGTCGGACGCTGAGTCTTTGACCTTCCTCCCCGTGAATGTCGCGGATGGGACTCACCTGCCACGCACCTTAGTTTTCAAGGGCGCGCCAGGGCACGTCAAGCGGCGGCGCCCAGAAACGGGCAACCACGGGGCCGCGTCGTGGCAGCTGTTGACCGATGTGCCCCCCCCAGGCGCCCTTATGATTTTCAAGACCCCGCCTGGGATGGACAAGGACATGTGGACGCAATGGTGCATTCGATACGCGGCGGGGGTTTTTCAACGACGCGCCCGGGCGAGCCCGAGATGCTCATTATCGACGGATGCCGCTTGCATATCGCTTGGGAGGCCCTGGAGGCCCTGGCGAAGGACAACGTGGAGATTTTCGTACTCTCCGCCAACAGAACACACGCCACTCAGCAGTGCAAAGTGGGCGACTTCCAGCTCTTCAAGCGCTCGCTGCGCGACGAGCTGTCCATTGCCACGCTCGACATGGGCATCAGCAACAACAAGAACATGAAGCTCTGCCACTTGGAGGCTGCGAGGCGCCAATAAGAGGCGCAGCGACGGGTGGGCGTCGCACAGCACCGGTCGGCCGCAGCTGCGAAGAAGGCGGCGGACGCGGCCGCCAAGCAGGCTGCGACGGCCGACCGCAAGGCTGTGGCCGCATCCAGGATGGCTGCGGCCTCGGCTACGCGCGATGCGGCGCACGCTGCCCGGCTGGCCGCCCAGGGACGGAAAGGCGGCGCGAAGTCGGGCGCGGCGGCTGCCGATGGGGGCAACGCAGGTCCGTGACAAAGTCGCTGACAGTGATCAAGATTGCATGCATTCGGGGGGATTTCAAGGGACAATGCATTGAAGATAAAGAAGAGAATCCTACGAGCGGGATATGCCTCTTTGTGTCTCTCTCATGAGAGAAACAAATAGAAGAGGAACTGCTCGTGTTTTCCATGTGTCGCTTGAGGTAGGAGCGCTTCACGATCAGAGCTGTTCGTGCTTTTGAAAGTCCGAGCAACCCATCATTCGTCGCACCCCCGGTACCTTTCTGACCAACAACGACGAACCCGCCTGGTCAGTCCAAACTTCTCGTGAGTACTCGATCTCTGATATCGCTCATTCAGAGCACGTGCAAAGGAGGCCCTGAACCAACAGCGTCTCTGTCGTCTGGGCATCAAGTCAGTTTGATGAGCATGATCGCTTCCGTTTTTAGCACTGTGGCGGGGTACAAACGATGTGCATCACCTGACAACTGCAGTTCGTCCACGCCCGGTGGCAGTGCTCATCAACCCCCGCTGGGTAAGGAGGACCGTCCGACACCCATTTGGATCACCGTGAGGCTAGATACAGGTGTCGGGCCGGGTCATGTCTGGACATGAGCTCGATTGCAAGTACGTAAACGCATGCGGTCGCACCGTGGCACGAGATTGATAAAATTAATTTTGAGTTAGCCCCCCCATCAACCCACAGCCCCACACCCCCCCAGAATCCCCCCACGTGGCGCGCGCGCACGCCGTCCGCCCTTCCATCAAGCACCAATAAACGGTACGTGATCGAGATTGTCAAATACTGCCTCTCCCCCTCGCAGCACTCAGGCCCGATCGCAGACTCCAACGTCGCTTCGCATACCGCCGGTATAACGCCGGAAACGCTGCGAAAGAAGAATGTGGGCCCGGTCAGCGTTCATGTCAAATACACCATCAAAATATCAGTTTATTGACCGGCCTTACCTTGATGCACCGTCCACGTCCCCCTGGGCATGAAGCCCACGTTCTCGGCCGGCGCGCGAGCTCTCGAATACCCCACAGATTTCTCACGCGTGATGCGGGTTGTCGCCATGGACCCTGCCTCCATCCTGCGCTATTGTCAGTTTGTCACCACAGTAGGAGGCGCCGTGTATGCCCAGAGAGGCATTTTTTCCCCTCCCACGTACCACACCCCCGCCAGTGTCTCTCTTTTCGATGCACAAGTAAGGTATGGGCACAATTTTCATCGAGCTTTGTTCCTGCCCCTTGGCGCTTTTGGTGACCTGGGTGACGGTTTGCGGCCGCGCCTTCCTCGGCTCGGCGTGCCACCCGATATGCGGACCGAGATTGCGCTTCGATATTTGGGCGGCGGGAGCTACATTGACATCGGTAAGACGCCGTTCGCACGACAGCGCTCCAACAGCGCGTTCTTTTGGCCAATAAATTGGCAGGCCCCGGCGCCGCAGCTCCTCCTTGAGGTGCTTCATAGTGACTCGAGAGTCCATGCTGGATCAGATGGGAGTGTGGCACAGCAACTATTGGGGTGGTGGTTTGGTTAGGTGGTCAGTAGGGGCAGCGGTTTGATGACGCGGTGAGAACCGTGCCAGACGAATGCCGGTATTGGATCGTCCGACAGGACACCCGAACAGAGGCCAGTACAGATTATCTCATGTAATCGGTTCACCAAATGTGTGCAGAATCGGACTTGTATGACGTTATATGACGTTATGACATACGCGAGCGGCTCGCGTATGTCATACAGCCGTTCCGCCAAAAACCTCGCACTGGGCTGGAACACAGAGTGACCTGAAAACCATGTGCATTGTCGCAGAATTGGCTTGAAACGCCATCTAAAACACAACATCGAGCACCAAGGCCCGACAGACACCACGCACGCACTGAAAAACTGCTCACCAAGCCTCGACCGAGGCACCCTGTTGACCACAAAGCGACCGAGAAAGAACGAGCACCAGCTTGGTCACCCTCAGACCCACTGTTTTCCGACAACGGGCAGAGATCCGCGGCACGTGGCCGTGTGGTGTGATCACGTCCCGGTGGGCCTTTGTCCAACTTCACTTTGCTTAGGATTCAAATCGCAGCCTCCTTCTTTTTAAAGATGTGTGCCGGAAGGTGAACCCATGAGATCCATTGAT
>Ga0115030_1001549_pt1 | contig 10428 bp, 5 predicted proteins | sample SidtaG_4_FD_87174 | JGI IMG/M metagenome (GOLD analysis project Ga0115030, IMG submission 87174) | Marine algal microbial communities from Sidmouth, United Kingdom - Sidmouth_Male1 metaG | ecosystem: Host-associated > Algae > Red algae > Unclassified | place: Sidmouth, United Kingdom | collected... | reverse complement strand
CCCCCCCCCCCCCCCCCCCCCCCCCCCCCCCCCCCCGCTCCCCACCACGTCCCACCGACGCGACCCCCCACCCCAGACGGCCGGCTTACTCGTCGACCATAATGTCGTCAAACGCACACCCGACGCTGCCATTGAGGAAGCGGTCGAGCAGCCGCGCCGTCGACGCGTTGAACGACTCCTTGATCGGCCGGTTGTGGTAGCGCGTCTGGTTGATCTGCTGCCGCACCTTGATGGCGAGCACCTTGCCGAGCTCCACGCCCCACTGGTCAAACGAGTTGATGTTCCACACAAAGCCCTCCACCGCCGTCCGATGCTCGTACAGCGCCAGCAGCTGGCCACACGTGTAGGCGTTGCACAGGGGCAGGAGGAGGGACACGGACGGGCGGTTGCCGAGGAAGGTCACGTGGGGGATGAGCTCCTCAGACCGCCCTTCGGCGCGGCACTCCTCCGCCGTCTTGCCATTGGCGAGCGCGTCGGGCTGCGCGAAAAAGTTGGCAACGAGCTCGTCGTGGTTGGAGACGGGCTCGCCCTCCTCGCAGATGGGGTTTTGGGACTCCATAAAGCCGATAAAGTCGCACGGCACCGTTTGGCCCATGTGCAGCAGCTGGAAAAAGGAGTGCTGGCCGTTGGTGCCGGGCTCCCCAAAGTCCACCTCCCCGACCGGGTAGTCGACCAGGTCCCCGTCGAGCGTCACGTGCTTGCCGTTGGACTCCATGTCGACTTGCTGCACGTGGGCGGGGAACTTGAGCAGCGCCTCCGTGTAGGGGTGCAGCGCGCGGGTGCTGTAGCCGAGGAAGGACATGTTCCACACGCCAATGAGGCCCATGAGGACGGGCAGGTTGCGCTCCATCGGCGCCGTCTGCCAGTGCTTGTCCATGGAGCGGGCGCCTTCCAGGAAGCGCTCAAACGAGTCAAACCCGTATTGCAACGCAATCGGCAGCGCGCCGACCGAGGAGCACACGGAGAAGCGGCCGCCGACCCAATCCCAAAACGGGAATACGTTCTCAGGCGAGATGCCAAAGTCCGACGTGCCCTCCATGTTGGTCGAGCACGCCACCATGTGTTGTGCCACCACATCGGGGGATTTGCCCATGGCGTCGTGGAGCCAGTCGCGCAGCGTCTTGGCATTGACCTTGGTCTCCCGCGTCGTAAACGTTTTGGAGATGACCACGACGACCGTCTCTTCTGGGTCGAGGTCCTTGGTGTTGCGGAGGACGTCCACGGGGTCGACATTGGAGAGGAAACGGAGGGTGCGCCCCGCCGCCGCCTGCGCCGCGTCCCGCTCCGTCTTGAGCGCCTCGTGCACAAAGTCCGGGCCGAGATACGAGCCGCCAATGCCAACCGCAATGACGTTTTTGATGACCTTGCCGGTTGCCCCCCGGTGCTCCCCCGAGCGGACGCGCTCCGTAAAGGCGCGGATGCGGTCGAGGACGTCCCACACCTCCGCGTTCACGTCAACGCCATCGACGAACAGGGCGTCGCCCTTGGCCGCCCGCAACGCCATGTGCAACACCGACCGGTCTTCCGTCACGTTGATGGGGTCGCCGCGGGCCATTGCCGCCATCTTGCCCTGCAGGTTGGCCGCACGCGCCAAGTCAAACAGCAGATGCATGGTGTCCTTGGTCACGCGCTGCCGCGCGTAATCGAGCGACACCCCGTCGTGTTCGGCGTAGAGCGCCATCGTGCGGGACTCGTCGAGGAGCAAATCCCGCAGATGCGACACGTCAATCACTTCCCGCTTGTGCGCCATGAGCGCCGCCCACTCGGGGGTGGCGGAGATCAGACGGGAGGCGGCGGGATCCGACGGGGGGGTGGGCAGGGGGGCCGCGCCCGACGGCACGGGCTCGGCGGCAACCATCTGGGGATAGGGGGCGGTCGCCGCGCCGTGCGACCCAGCCGATCGCCATGCCAGGGGGCGGTGCGTCGACGCAAAGCCAACCGCGGCCGGCGTCGAGCGGCCCAGGCGCGCGGCAGCAGCCGACGGCGCAACAAACGCAGCGTCCTCCATGATGGGAGGAGAGGGCGATGAGGGGAGAAGTAAGAGGGGGGATGGGGGGGTGAGGGAAGAAGAGGAAGGGAACCGAGCCGACAAAATGGAGCGGCCGGCCGGTGCCGCAAGCAAGCAGTCTAGACAAAAGGGTGCACGAGGTCAAAGGCAGGTGCTGCGGTGCCGCGCGTGACAACGGGGCGGGGCGAGTGGGGCACGGACAAGCAGCGGCCAACGCGCAAAGCCAAACAACCTCAACAATGGAGAGCAGCGCTGGCACGTGGGCGGGAGGAGCCAGCCGCGTCGGTCCAAAGCAGGCGGTGCCGCGCGGCCGACGGGGGGCAGCGACAGAGCCCGCGGGCGCGCCTCGGCACCAACCAGAAGCCGCGCGGGCCGTGCGCGAGCCCTCACGCAACCGCCTGTGGCATCGGTTCAGCGGATCGGCGCCTGGCGCGTGTCGGTTGTGGCTGTGTCCGGGGGGGTCGGGACGTGGCGCGTCTGGGCAGCGCGTTCTGGGGGGTGTCCTATGAGGCTCATCCTGGGCAGCGTATCTTCCACTGGCTCCAGGGACCCGCCAGCGGGGGCGGGGAGGCCACCGTGGCGGGCAGCCTCGCGACCCCCACCGGAGGGGTCGGCTATCGAAGGGAACCGCCCAAATGAATCTTTAGCGAAGCGGTTGGCTGGCGGCGTGGCGCCGCCTCCACGGTAGAATTGCACGGGAAAAGGCTTCCGTTCGATCTGCCTGCAATCTGATTGGCCAAGGCCGGGAGGTCCACGGACCTCCAGGCGGATAAATTCATCTCTGCTCGGACGAGCGTCGATCGCCATTTCATCGCGAGGCAACTTCTCACGGTGGATCTGTGAAGAAACGCGACCGTGCCCGTCGCGGCCCTGCGGGCGCTGGAAGGGAAACACTGGTGCACTGGTGGGACACTGCCAGCCAGCCAGCACAGCTCGCGCGTCGGCCCACCATCCCGGTGAGAGCCCAGCGAGCCCCACCCCCTTCCTTCCATTCTACCGTTGGTGCCGTCACTACCGAATCTCACCCCTCCCCCTGCCCTCTCGTTTTCTCACAATGGGCGATGCCACCCAGACCTTTCTGACGCCCGAGCAGCAGGCGGCGGCCATGACCCCCCTGCCGCCCTTCCCCGGCTCGACCATGACCCCGCTCGGCCCCCCGCCGGCGCCCGGCGGCTCGGTGCACTTGCTGCGCATGGCGGCGGGCACGCGCATCGGCAGCCACGTCCACCCCGCCGCCGAGTACGTGCGGGTGTTGGCCGGGGAGTTGGAGACGGGCGGCCGCCGCGTCGGCGCGGGGACCTCGTGGCACACGCCCGCAGGGTGCGCGCAGGGGCCCCACGTGGCGGTCACCGATGTCCAACTGCTGACGGTGCGGCTCGGACCGATGGGGGCGTTTGCAGAGGACGGATAGGGGAGCCTGTGGCGGTTGGCGGGGTCGTGTGGCGGTCGTGCTGGGCTGAGCGTGCGTCCCTGTGGAGACAGGCTTGACCGGCCGCTTGCTGATGGGTGGCGGCTTGCTTGGAAGATTTGGATTGACCTCCGAGCATGCGACGCAGCTACGGCCTCGGTCGAGGGTGGCCACGACCCAGCAATGTTCGCCGCTGTTCCTCCCTGGCATCTGCCTCTTGCCCAGACACCACTCGACCACCAATGCTGCCTCACGCGGGGGGCACCGCCCCGCGCGACGCCGACCGCCCCCGGCGGCGCCCCCCCCCCTCCGCATCCCCCTTGCCCTCCTCCCGCAGCCGCTTCCCCTCCCCCCCACCCACCGACAGGGGCCCGTGGCGCAGCGCCTCCCGCCGCGCAAGGGCGGTGAGTTCCGGGTGCCCCACAATCCACGCGTCCACCCCCACCCGCTCCGTGCGGCGGTACTCACGCAGCGCCCAGCCGAGCGCCTTGGCCACGAAAAACGCATCGTCGGCCGCGGCCGCGCCGGCCGACGCCCAAAACAGCGCCACGTTGGTCGACGCGCCGCTCTTGAGTTGCGACAAGACCGCGGAGCGGCGCACCCACACGACGTCCGACGTGAGCCACACGCGCATGGTGGCGGCGGCGGGGGAGTCGCCCCCGCCCGCATCGGCGGCGGCGGTGGCGGCGGCAGCGGCCTCGTCGCGGCGGAGGACGTCACCCACGACCGTTGTGGCCAAAAAGTCGACCACGTCCCAGTGCGCTTGGGGGGAGGTTAGCTTGGCGTGCACCCACCCGAGCACCTCGTCGGTTGTTGGCGCCGGCGCGGCAGCAGAGCCCGCGGCGGCGGCGGCGGCCCCGCGCTTGGTCGGCCGCGGCAGCCACACGCGGTGGTGGCGGGCGAGCACGTCGCAGGCGGTGAGCGGGAACTCCCGCTCGGGCGCCCCCGCCCACAGCGCGTCGGCGGCGGCGGCGAGCGCCGGCCACCCCCAGGCAGCCCCGTGGCGGTCCGGGAGGGCGACCAGGAGCGCCCGCGTCGCCGCACGGCGGGCGGGCGTGTACACGCCGAGGGCGGGGAATTTGTGTTTGAGGTAGGCCGCCTGGCCGGCGGCGACGGTCGGGTTGGCGAGCGGCGCCAGCGCCGCCCGCACGTCGGCGAGCAGCGCCGCGGCGGGGGGGGTAAAGGCGGCCGCCATCGGGCGAGCACCGCGCGGCGGGGGGGGGGGCGCGGCACGGGCGTGCGTGTCGGCCAGCGGGGCGTGGCGGGGCGCCGCCGCGGGGCCGCGCCCGCCGGCTGCAAGCTGGAAGTCGGGCGACGAGGAAGGCGGGTGGTTGCGCGGTGGCGACCAGCAGAGACCAGCAGACGCGGTGCGTGCTCAGTGCCGACCGGAACTGGACCGATGTGGCGGCGGGGCCGCCGGCAGGTGGATGCATCCACTCTCCTCTCTCGCATGCGAGGCCGGTAAGGTTACAGAGAGCACGTAGCAACAGAATGACTGATTAATTCGATGTGGAGAAAGTGCCAGATGCACGGAGAGACCAGATAATACTAAAATACCTGACTACGATATAATTATGGATAACGGTTGATTTCAAACGAATGATGGCTATCGTTTTTTCTGTTTTTCGCGCCTCGCCGCAACAAACGGAGGCGGGAAAATGGCCAAGCTTCTTGAGCGTGGTGTGAGCGGCGGGTTTGGTAATGTTGGTAAATTAAATCCAGCATGCTCTGAAGACAAACGTTTATTGGTTTGCTGGAGTCGCTCGATGGCGCTCGCAAGGTGCTTCTTTCTCAATCGAGAATCCGTTTCAGGATTTGGAACTGAGAAGTTTGGGCTTTGAGTTCAGGAAACGTGTAGTTCAGGTAGAATTTAAAAGGTTGCACGTCAGCCAGCACGCAGTCTGGCAGTCGGACTGTCGTGGGGCCCCTGCACCACCCATCCGCGCCGCTCCACCCACAGGCCACGGCCGCGCAGACCGTCAGGGAGACGTCAGCGGTGTGAGCTGAGCCGTGGCCGCCACGCTCCCGCCGTGTCGTGTCCTTTATTGTTGCTCGCCGCGTCTCGGGCGCCCCGCGGGCGTTCAAGGTGCTGTGTGCCGTTGATCGCTGGACGGACCACGCTGCTCCTCTGAGTGTTGCGGTTGTTGTTGCCGTGGTTTTACGTGGGTGTCCCCTCATCGGCACCATGGCGACGCCGGCTGCCCCGGCAGCAGCGCCGGCGTCACCCACTCCTGCGCCTGTGGCGGGTGCGCCTGGCGCCGTGGCTTCCGACGCGTCGGCGTCCAACATTGACCAGTCGCTCATGCCAATTGCTGTGCTGCTCGACGAGTTGAAAAATGAGAACGTGAAGCTGCGGATGCATGCGACGCGGCGGCTGAAGACCATTGCTGCTGCGCTCGGGCCGGAGCGGACGCGATGTGAGCTGCTCCCTTTCCTCATGGAGACCATTGACGATGAGGATGAGGTGTTGCTGGTCTTGTCGGACGAGCTCGGCGATTTTGTTGGCGCGGTCGGTGGGGTCGACCACGCGGCGGCGCTGCTCGAGCCTCTCGAGTCGCTGTCCATGGTCGAAGAGACGTGCGTGCGCGATCGGGCGGTGGAGGCCCTCCGCCGTATTCTCGCCACGGTTGTTGCCGAGTCGGCCGATCGGGGTGCCGCCCTGCATGCAAGCCACCTGTTCCCACTCCTGCGACGGGTGGCGACGGGCGACTGGTTCACATCCCGCATCTCGGCGTGTGCGCTGTTTGCGTGCACCTACCGTGGGCTTCCCGTTCAGCGAGTCGATCTCCGTACGGAGTGCTTATTGCTCTTCAAACAGCTGGCTAGTGACGACACGCCGATGGTCCGCCGCGCGGCGGCGAGCAATTTAGGTGACCTCGCCCGAGCGGTGGCGGAGGTGGAGCCATCTCTCGTTGCGTCGGAGCTGGTGCCCATATTTTGCGAGCTCGTCGACGATGAGCAGGACTCGGTGCGGCTACTGGTGGTGGAAAACGCCGCCGCCGTGGCGGCCTTGATCATTCCGGGCACGGCACCTGTCAAGGTGCTGCCGACAATTGAGGAGGATGCACCTGCCGCGGATGCGATGGCCGGCGACAAGGCGGCGGCGGGGTCCGATGCCGCTTCCGGGTCTGGGGCGGCCGTGGCCACCAGCGACGGTGGCGCGTCCGAGATGAGCGACGGCCCGAACGACGCAGCGCCCGCGACGACGCCCGTCGCCACTTCGGTGGTGCCTGTGCAAGACGACGACTTGCTGCCGCGGACGCCGGTGGAGCCCAACCAGCAGCGCGACGACTTTGTGCTGCCCGTCGTCCGCAAGTTTGTGGCCGACAAGTCGTGGCGCGTGCGCTACATGGTCGCCGACCAGCTTAGCGACTTGTGCGACGCGCTCGGCGCGCGAGCGACCCGCTCCGAGCTGCTCCCGTCCTTCCTGCGGCTGCTCAAGGACGGGGAGCCCGAGGTGCGCACGGCCGCTGCCTTTAAGGTCACCCACATTGCGCGGCGGGTGGCGGCACTTGAGGCCGGGCCGGACGCGTCGGACGTGGCGGGCGCGGAGCTGCTTACCCGCGACATGCTGCCTGTCGTACGGGAGCTGGTGCGGGACTCGTCGCAACACGTTCGCGCGGCGCTTGCGGGCAACATCATGGGCCTGGCGCCGGTGCTCGGCGAGGCGGCGACGGCCAGCGAGCTCCTCGAAATGATCCTCATTTTGCTCAAGGACGACTTCCCGGACGTGCGGCTCAATGTCATTGCGCGGTTGGACAAAGTGTCGTTTGTCATGGGTATGGTCTCGAACGAGCTGCTGCCCGCGATTGTGGAGTTGGCTGAAGACCGCAACTGGCGCGTTCGGTTGGCCATCATCGAACACATGCCGCTGTTGGCGAGGCAACTTGGCGCCGACTTCTTTGATGGCAACACCAAGCTCGGCAGCCAGTGCATGCACTGGCTCGGCGATTGCGTGTACTCGATCCGCGACGCGGCGACGGTTAACCTGCGCGCCCTGACCGAGGTCTTTGGCGTCGACTGGGCCAAGCAGCATATTGTGCCGCAGGTGCTCCAGCAGTTTGCGTCCTCTACCAACTACCTGTACCGCATGACCGCCCTTCAATCGTTTGGGGTGCTTGCGGCGGTGCTCCCTGCCGAAACTGTGGAGAAGTCCTTCCTCCCGGTGATTGTCGAGCGCGCGTGCAAGGACCCGGTACCGAACATCCGCTTTGGGGCGGCCAAGACGTTGCAGCAGATCATCCCGTATGTGCGGTCCGTGGACGTGCGGGACGCGCTGATCCGGCCGAGCCTACAGACACTCGCCAGCGACGGGGAGAAGGACAAGGACGTGAGCTTCTTTGCGCACCAGGCGCTGGCATCTATGCCGGCGGCGGCTTGAGGGGTTGTTTTTATATGGTCGTTTGTCGTTTCTTTCTTCCTCTCTTGTCCTTGCGTACGCTTTTTCGCTTGTCTTGTTTTTTTCCGTCTCTGCATTGCGTGTTACAGTTGTGCTGATAGGTGTGTGCGTCTTGCTTGGTTGTTTGTTTGGCTGTTGTGGCCGCCACTGCTGCTCTCCGCCTGCCGGGGAGCACGCCATGACAAGCCACAGTTCTCCCGACTTGGTAGGGTGGCGGGCGGCGCGCCGCTTGTTTTCATTGACTCGACGTTTTTCCAGGCGCTGGCCACCTGCCTGCCAGTCACTGGCAACGCCGCCGTCCCGTCGGCAGCGGGCAAGGGCAAGACCATGAAAGGAATGCCTGATTTGTGGTGCGCCCACGACGATGCACCCCCCCACTGAGCGCCCCTCCTGGGTGGCATGGTGGGCGATGCACCTCCTGCTCACGCCCTTCGGCATGCACCGCTATTAAGCGCGCCCCTGGCTGGTCTCGCCCCGATTGTAGTCCAGTCATTTTTCACTTCCAGTTCATTGTCATTTCAAAAGCACCCGATGTTATGCCTCTTTAATATTTGTCACGTATTGCGCGGGTTGGGTATTTGGACATTTCTGGGATCTCACGTCCACGGTCAGCTCCGTATCGCCTCGTCTTCTTCCCCAGCACACGCGCCCCCTGCCGCCGCCCTCCGCTCGTCGCTTCCTCGTCTCCCTTCCCTTGCCAGACCACCCTCACCTGCAGCGCCCCATCAAAACTATGGGGGACACATTGGTCTGCACCAGTGTCACGGCCAGTACCGCCGCGGCCGTCTTGGCCGACTTCCACAAGGCCGCCGCTGCGGGCGCCGACATTGTCGAGCTCCGCTTAGACCTCTTGGACGCCGGCGAGGACTGGAAGCACCCCCTGTCGGCCTCCCCCCTCCCCGTCATTGTTACCAACCGGGCAGCATGGGAGGGTGGCAAGTGCACTCTGCCCGAGGCGGATCGCCTCGCGACACTCGTCCACGCCGAGGCAGCGGGCGCCGCCTTTGTCGACGTGGAGCTGGCAGCGGCAGAGTCCTTCCAGGCTGCGCGCTCCTCGAGCGTGGCGGTTCCATCACGAAGCGGCGGCAAGGGTGCCTGCCGCCTCATCTTGTCGCACCACAACTTTGAGCGGCCGCTGACACACGACGAGGCGTCCAAGGTATACGCCGACGCGGTCGCGGCCGGTGCCGACATTGTCAAGGTGGCCATGGCTGCAACCTCCGCGGCGGACGTTGGGGTGGTGTTTGACCTGCTCTCCGCCGCCAAAGTGCCGACGATCGCCCTGGCCATGGGCGCCCACGGCGTCATCTCCCGCGTGTTGACGCCCAAGTATGGGGGCTTTCTGACCTTTACGTGCGTCGCCGCCGGCGCCGAGTCGGCGCCCGGCCAGCTCGACACGGCCACCCTGCTGTCCGCCTACCCCTTTCGGTCCATCACGCCGGCAACGGCCGTGTATGGGGTCATTGGGTGCCCCATTGGCCACTCGATGAGCCCCGCGTTGCACAACGCGGCGCTGTCCGCCGCGTCCATCGACGCCGTTTACGTGCCGCTGCTCGTCGACGATGGGGATTTGGAGCGCTTCCTGACCGCCGTGCGGCCGCACGGCTTTGTCGGCTTCTCCGTGACGCTGCCGCACAAGCTCGCGGCGCTCACCGCGTGCGGCGCCGCCGTCGACCCGGTCGCGGCGCGCATTGGGGCGGTCAACACGCTCGTGGCCGACGACGCTGGTCCGCTCGGCTACCGCGGCTACAACACGGACTGGACGGGGGCGCTCGACGCGGTGGAGGCGCGGCGGGCCGTCCGGGACGCGTCGGTCATGGTCCTCGGCGCCGGCGGCGCCGGCCGCGCGCTCGCGTTTGGCGCCGTCGCCCGCGGCGCGAGGCTCGTCATCATTGTCAACCGGAGTGGGGACAAGGCGCGGGCGCTCGCCGTGGAGCTCCGCACCCCCACGTGCCCGACCGTGGCCACGACGCCCGACGCGGCGACGGACCTGCCGTTTGTCGCGGCCGTTGACATTGTCATGAATTCCACGTCGGTCGGCATGCATCCGGCGGTCGACGCGACGCCCGTCGACGCGGCGCTGTTTGTCGACCGGGGGGCGCCGCTCGTCTTTGACGCTGTGTACAACCCGCTCGAGACGCGGCTGCTGCGGGAGGCGGCGGCGGCGGGCTGCGTGACCGTGTCGGGGGTAGAAATGTTTGTGCGGCAGGCGGCGGCGCAGTTCCAGCTGTGGTTTCCAGAACGGACGCCGGACGTTGGGTTGATGCGGGAGGTGGTCTTGGCAGCGCTGGCCAAGAAAAAGTGACAAAACAGGCTCCCCTTTTGCTGGCCTCTGTAGCGTTTTTGGCATGCGGGGTCGGCACAAGCCGAAAACTGAGCCACGCGGTGCGGTTTCGGCCGCCCAAGTGCGGCGGACCAGCCCTGCCTCATCAACATCGGAGACTAAGTACAATAGTACTGTTGACTAAAGCGAGGATGTAGGGTCGGCATCAGGGGTCTTCAAGCGTACTTTTCCCCAAGCGTATTCGCGCGTTTTTTTTTCGGGTATATACCCACACGCTGGGATTTCTGCCTTCCTGCAGTTGTACGCTACCCGAAGAAGAGCCATCGACT
>Ga0115030_1001546_pt1 | contig 10434 bp, 6 predicted proteins | sample SidtaG_4_FD_87174 | JGI IMG/M metagenome (GOLD analysis project Ga0115030, IMG submission 87174) | Marine algal microbial communities from Sidmouth, United Kingdom - Sidmouth_Male1 metaG | ecosystem: Host-associated > Algae > Red algae > Unclassified | place: Sidmouth, United Kingdom | collected... | reverse complement strand
TGAAGCTGACCGGCTGCTGGTGTAGTGCTTGGCTCCACGGTTGAGTCAGCCTGGTTTACTAGCTGATGGCGGCTTTCCCAACGAGGAGAAAATGCTAAGAACGCCTGAGAACGCACGGCTAAGACAGACTGGACTGCGCAGTCTGCGCTTAAGTGCTCTGCACTCACTCCCCAGACCTTTCGAAAGTAAGACTTGAAAAAAATTCTGTACAAACGTGTTCCAAACTGTTCTATCAGCCAGTCTTCAGCGGTTATAGCTGTTCTTTCCTGACCAAACTGTGCGCTTACTTGATTGACCTGTGTGCTAACCCGTGCCCTGAGGTAGCTGATGCCTGTCAGGGCAACGTCAATTGGACCGAGATGCTTGAGGGCATTGGTTGCCGAGAGAGGATAGGTGAAGAGGCGATCGCGATAGTAGATACCAGCACTGACCGCAGTAGATTCAGTGAGTCCTACGTTAGGTTCAACTGCTGGAGGTGCAGCTAGCTGAGGAACTGTAGACCGTGAGCCAGATCGAAAGCCCATCGCGTTTCTAAACCCTGGTAAACAAAGTCAGAGTATTGAAACCAAGACATACTCCTACATAGAAAGACGTAAGCCGCTCCTATGGCTTTCCGTAAAAGTACGGCTCGTCGTCAAACTTTCACAAGACGCTTCACATCAAGACATTTCGGATTAATTCAACGATGTGAGAAAACGTCAATTTTATCGATGTGTGTCTAGCACCACTGGGCAGTCACATAGTCTACTATAGTTAATCGATTCGTTTTAGTAACTTTCAGCACCTCTTTCGAGGAGCCCAGTATCGCTATGAGCAAAGGCACACTTTTTGACAAGGTTTGGGACGCACACACCGTAGGTACACTGCCTTCTGGTCAAACTCAGCTATTCATCGGCCTGCACCTGATCCACGAGGTGACTAGCCCACAAGCCTTTGCCATGCTAAATGAGCGCGGGCTGAATGTGATGTATCCCGAGCGCACCGTGGCAACAGTAGATCATATCGTGCCGACTGAAGATCAGTCGCGACCTTTTGCCGATCCGATGGCAGAGAAGATGATGGCGGCGCTAGAGACGAATACGTCTGAGCACGGCATTCGCTTTTTCAATGTGGGTTCTGGCTCTCAGGGCATTGTGCATGTGATTGCGCCGGAGCAAGGACTGACGCAGCCGGGTATGACAATTGCCTGTGGGGATAGCCATACGTCTACGCATGGGGCTTTTGGCGCGATCGCATTCGGCATCGGTACTAGTCAAGTCAGAGACGTACTCGCTTCCCAAACCCTGGCGCTGGCCAAGCTCAAAGTCCGCCGGATTGAAGTCGACGGCGAGCTGCCTACAGGCGTGTTTGCTAAAGACATTATCTTGCACATCATTCGTAAGCTAGGCGTAAAAGGCGGCGTAGGATATGCCTACGAGTTTGCCGGTAGCGCCATTGAAAGTTTGTCAATGGAAGGGCGAATGACGGTTTGCAATATGTCGATCGAAGGGGGCGCGCGCTGTGGCTACGTCAATCCAGACCAGGTAACCTACGACTACATAAAAGGACGCGACTTTGCCCCTAAAGCCGAGCAGTGGGACGAGGCCGTCGCCTGGTGGGAGGGTCTGCGCAGCGATACCGACGCCGACTATGACGATGTAGTCACATTCGAAGCGGCTGAGATTGCCCCAACCATTACCTGGGGAATTACCCCTGGGCAAGGCATCGGCGTCAATGAAGCAATTCCAACGCCGGAGACAATGCCAGCCGACGAGCGCCCCATTGCCGAGGAAGCCTATCGCTATATGCAGCTATCCCCAGGACAGCAGATAGAAGGCACAAAGATTGACGTGTGCTTCATTGGTAGCTGCACGAACGGACGGCTCAGTGACCTGGAAGAAGCGGCAAAGGTTGCAAAGGGTCGTCAGGTTGCCTCTGGCGTTAAAGCCTTTGTCGTACCTGGCTCAGAGCGAGTAAAAGTAGAGGCCGAAGCCGCAGGACTAGACAAAATATTTGAGGCGGCTGGCTTTGAGTGGCGCGAGCCAGGATGCTCTATGTGCCTAGCAATGAACCCAGACAAGCTACAAGGCACAGAGATTAGCGCCTCTTCTTCTAACCGCAACTTTAAAGGGCGTCAGGGCTCGTCTTCGGGGCGGACTTTGCTAATGAGTCCGGCGATGGTGGTATCCGCAGCAGTCACTGGGCAGGTAACTGATGTGCGGCAGCTAGAAGCCGTTACCTAGAAGTCGGTCATAGAACTCGCAGGTTAAGAGAAGGTTTAGAAACAACTGTGTTTTGGAATACATCTCTTAACCTCGCCTTTTTTTGCGTTTAATTTTCGTATTTAAGAATAGCCCTAAAAGATTAGATCTATTGGGGCTATTGTTTTGTCTTTGACTACGTCTATACCCGTTCGCGAGGCATCGACTCCATTTGTCGAGCATTTAGAAAGACTGTACGAAGAGCGATCACTAGTCACCTACACAGCGGGTCTAACAATTCCGCTACAGACTCAGCATATCTACATCATCTGCCGAGGAACGGTTCAGCTACACACCATCCACGCAGATGGTAACGAGACCATCGTCGGACTGTGCGGTCCTGCGATGGCATTTGGCGCATCGCTTACTCATATCCACCCCTACTGGGCAACAGCGCTGTGCGAGACCCATCTGCTGCCGCTGTCTATCAGCGAGATAGAAGCGTCCCCGGCACTCTCAGCCGCCCTGTTTCCGCAGCTAGTGCGTCGTCTTCAGCAAACAGAAGCATGGCTCGCCTTTTCCGGTAAGCGCCTAGTAACCGATCGGCTGCGCAGCCTGATTATTCAGCTAGCTCAGGACTTCGGTCAGGTTGGTCCTAACGGCGTACGCATTACTATTCGGCTGACTCATCATCAGCTAGCTACTATCATCGGCACTACTCGGGTGACAGTCACGCGGCTACTGCGCGACTTCAAAGACGAAGGCTGGCTCAGTGTGTATCGTCGTCAGCTAATCGTGACTCCACAAAGTTTGGGAATCTCTTTTTCGGCTAATCCGTAGTCAGAAGGTCTGGTTAATAGATAGTTGCCAGCCAGCCAGCGCTAGCCGCTGCGCTGCCTGATGAGATCAAAGCAATAAAGAGCCACCAGACGGCGATCGCGATCTGCCTTCGTCCGCTATCTATCTGCGTTTGAATCTCTTCTTTCACAGTCGTGATCTGCGTTTGGACCTCTTCTTTTACAGCAACGATCTGGTTGGAAACTACTTCTTGAACATCAGAGACTGTCTCTTGAACAGTCGCAACCTGTTCGCTGATCTGTTCACTAATTTCTCCACTGGCCTCAGCTAGGACCGCCTTATCCGGCAAGCTCAGATATTTACCTATTTCAGAACGCACTGCCTGTAGCCAGCTAGCGATCTGTCTAGCTTTGGGCTCCCATACTTGTTCTCCCCACGCCAAAACCTGCTGAATCTCTGCGGTAGTCATGTCTTGACGACTCTCTAGCGCCTGCTGCCATCTGCTTTTATCCCACAAGACTTTGTCGAAAGAGACATTCACGTCGGAAAGATCGGCTAGCTTCGATGAGTGGAAAAGAGTCGCGATCGCATCTCCAGCTATCCGGCTTAATTCCTTCACAGCCTTCACAGGATGCAGATCGGACTTTTCTCGATGCTTTAGATAGTTAGTAATTTGATCAGCGAAGTAATCGGAGAGATCTTTGGCCGTGTGAATTACCAGCGGACGAGCCGATTGCAGCCTGCTAGTCAAAGACTTTTCTAACCAGTTCACCAGATCCTCTCTGATATCGTGACGGATGTTGTGGTGGATCTGAATCCGCGAGGCTAGCGCTGGCCAGTCGATAGCAGCAAGCGAGCCTTCTTCTTCTAGCTGGTTTAGTAAGCTGTTCACTTCGGGTTTAATATCTTCTAAAGAAAGGGTATCCCAGTCAATCGATTGAAGATAGCTGTCTATTGTTTGATAGACCGATTGATAAGCAGCTTGAGAGGCTTCTTCTAGTGCTTGCCTTGGCGCTGATGCCACTGACGGCCATGCTAGTTCCAAAGCTTCTATTAGCTGTGCTCTGCGTGCTGCGGTCAGATTCTGACGTCTCAAAAGTATGGTTTCTATACTCTCTATATCGAGCATATCCGTAATAACAATTGCTTCAGAACCAGAAGCATCTCTCTCTAACAAATCATGGTCTTGAAGCTGTGAGCGAACCTTCTCAGCAAGTTTTTCTGTTGTCAGAACGCTCAGACTTGTATATCGGCAATAGTTCTCTAGTTTTGTTTGGATAGCCTGAAGCGTGGCACTACGATCTGTAGATAATTTTGGAGAAAGATCTTCAGAACCTTCAGAAAGAGAATTTGAATCCTCTGAATAACTCTCTGGTAAAAGAGTAGTTGCAGATCCCCCGATCTGACTGGCTACAGCGCTGGGCTTAGGAACATCTGCTGGAATTTGCCGCAGCAGAGTCTCAATATCCCAATCTGATAGGTCCACCTGATCAATCACGTTTCTAGCAATTTGTTGCCAGCTAGGTAGCCCTGACAGTAGCCCAGTTGAAGAAGATGAGATGGTGACTTCTGACGGAGCGCTCTGATCGGTTTCTGTGACCGTAACTTCTGTCTTACTGTATTTAGACTCTGCTTCTTGATCAGGGTCTTCACTCTCCTCTTTGCTTGACTCTTCGTTCAATCTCCGATTAATGGCAGTATCAAGCTCTAAGAGAAGTATATCTTTTTGGTTCTCTAGTAAATTAGGAATTTCCTCTTGTCTGTCAGCTAGCTTGGAAACCTCTTCCGCAAGCTCTTGAATAATAGTTTGCTGTTGAACCACACTGTCGGAGAAACGATTGGAACCGACCGAATTATCGCTAGGCTCATTCTCCTCTACAAATGATTGTTTAACAGTAGAGATAAGTCGCCTGCCGCTGGCGATCACACCCCCAACCAGAGAGTCTGCAATGCCTGTTATCGTCGTAGAGCACAGCCAAATAAACAGCAGCCAATAAGTAGACCAAAAGATCAGACCGAATATAATTCCTCTGCGAGGTTCTAGCAGCCCGCTAAATTCAACAGATAGTAGCGTGCCAACGAAGATAATCGCAGATAGCCCGAACGCTACGCCAAACCCTAGTAGATGGGTAACTGGTAACGAAAGATGAGATTCACTAGCGTTGGTTCTTGCCTCTTCTGAAGCATCTCCTGCCAATCTGTCAGCTTCGGATTCGGTAGCACTTTGTCCTAAACTCTCCGCTGAATACTGCTTTGCTGAGCGCTGAGGAGATAGATCGAGCAGGCTTAACCCGAGCGCCACACCCAAGTCGGCAAACACAAGCTGTAGAACCACTGCAATTAGCAGCCCACCTACTAGTGAAAAAATCAGCACCATCGATTGCTCATGTACGACTGTCTTTGATTAAAGACCATCATTCACGATAGAAATCATCTAAGCTAGGTGTCATCTACCTAGAGTCGCAGAAAGGCTAGGCGTTGCTGTAAAGCCTTAACTGACGTAAGCTTCTACCGGCTGTTTCAGCTGCTGTCTAGCGGCCTGCCACTGCTCTTTGGTGAAATCCTCGTGGTAAGAGCGTTCTACATTGACATTCCACAAATCGTGCTCCTCACCCAGAATGTTCTTGGCGGCTAGCAGTCCAGTCAGCATGGAGTGATCTTGGTTGTTGTATCGGTGCATGCCGTTACGCCCCACCGTCTGCAAGTTCTCAAACTGCGATAGGTACTCTTGGATGATATCCAGGTGCTGACGGTACTCTCCATCGTAGACAGGATAGGCTTTCTTCTGGCGAATGACTGTACCGTCTTTTACGTACTCTAAGCTCGGAACTAGACCAAGACCTACAATCTCTTCACCAGCTTGTTTAATCAGATCTTCGTTGGACATCTCCCATAGGCTATCACCTTCACTACAGAAGTACTCCATGCCAACGCAGGTCTTGCTAGGATCTGGAACCATTGCCATACTCCAGTTCTTAAAGTTCTGAATCCGCCCGACCTTGAATAGAGGACTGTGGATATAGATCCAGTTGTCTGGAAAGATATTCTCTAGATCGATAACCAAAGGCACAATCAAGAAATCGCGGTACTTCAGTCCGTTTGCGGCGTCTAAAACGGCTTGAGGCGGCGCAGGCTGCATCTTTCGCACTAGCGCTGTGATCGGAATACTAGAAACGTAGCTATCACCCGTTAGTTCGATGGCTTCGTCACCTTTTTGAGCTGTGACGCTTTGAATATTTTTGCCATCGTGCTCTACTTTGGTCACACGCGTTTCCATGTGAACAGGCGATCCCTTGCTTTCAAGAATCTCCTGGCAGCGTTCCCACATCATGCCGGGGCCGTAGATAGGATAGTCAAATTCTTTGATCAGTGTTTTGGTGTCGTTACTGCCAAATGCAGCGTTGATCACTGCTTTCTTCAGAGAAAGTCCTTTAATTCTCTGTGCAGCCCACTCTGCCTGAATCTTGTTGCATGGAATGCCCCAAACCTTCTCTGTATATGACTTAAAGAAAGTTCTGTATAGACGATCGCCAAATCTTTCGATTACCCAGTCTTCCAAGTTCTCTGCTTCTGGGCCAGGATTAATCTTGCCATTGATCTTAGATTTTAGATAGCTCGCAATGATCATACTGCTATCGAGCACGCCTAGATTAGTCAAGGTGCTAGAGATAGAGAGCGGATAGTCGAAGAACTTACCGCGATAGTAGATCCGAGAAAGGCGGGGCACTTGAATAAATTCATCTCCCAAGATCTCCTTCCAGATTTCTTGAACCTCGCCTACTTTTGTGAAAAAGCGGTGCCCGCCGATATCGAATCGATAGCCTTTGTAGGTTTCTGTCCTGGAGATACCGCCGACTTTATCGGCCTGCTCTAGAACAACGGAAGACTTACCGTGTTTTGCTAATTCGTAAGCCGCTGTCAAGCCTGCTGGTCCTGCGCCCATCACTACCGTATCAATCATCAATGCATTTCCTAAAAATAATGGAACTAAAAAATTCAGTCAATAAAACCAGCAGTCAAATCGGTGATTTCGTCTACGTGGGACTCATTCGCCTAGATGATAAACGACGAGTCAAATAGTGACGACAAACCCCGATGACAAAAGCTGACCCACTGTAGAAATAGTAAAGCCAATGCCACGGGATAACACCTAGCGCGAACCAGAACCCCCTTTTGCGATGGAAAAAACGATATACTGGCCAGTTGATCGCTAGCAGTAGAAGCGCGCACAGAGAAGCAAAACCTAAAAGGGGCAGCCAGTAAAGAGATGCGATCGCAAGCAAACAGAGACAGGCAGTCAGCAAAATACTGGCTCGACTAGACCATTTCAGGTTCAGATCGCTTGAAAATCTCTGATACTGCTGCGGGTCGTTCTGACGAATTTTGAGCAGCAGGGCCATCCACGGTAGCGCTCGATAGAAAACTTCAGCCCTAAGGAGGGTGAAGGGCGTCCACCGCTTCAAGTGCTTGACTTGTACATGCTTGCATAGCGCAATCTGATAGCCCGACTGCCGCAGTCGATATCCCAACTCGATATCCTCGATGCAGGGTTTTTCGTAGCTTTCCGTGAATCCTCCTAAGGACGTAAAAATGTCTCTTTTGATAGCGCCGCATGCACCCCAAAAGGTAGAAGCCTCTTCAGAAGATGTCTGGTGTGTATAGTGATGGAACAGATTCTTGTACTGAGAGAGAAAGTTCTCCGCGCCAGGTGCGTCATCATAAGAGCCGATTAGAGCAGATAAATTAGGATTGTCCCTAAAGGCGTAAATAGTTCTGGGGACTGTTGTTGGATGAATCTCTACATCGGCATCGGTAAAGAACAAAATGTCGGCAGACGCTGCGCTAGCACCAATGTTTCTAGCCCTAGCAGGTCCACCACACTCTGGCAATAAGATCAGCTTAAATCCGTACTCTTCAACCAGCCTCCAGCTGCCATCAGATTCTCCATCGGCAACAACGATGACTTCAGCACCAGCTCGCCATTTGCTGATACTAATTAGAGATTTTCGGAAGCTTTCCCCCCCGTTATGAACAGGAATGATGATGGAGAGTGATGGCTTTTGTTCGAGATATGGTTTCACAGTAGCATCCTCATCCTATGTCAATAGTAATTACTGCAATGATGTCAACAACTGCATGCTAACTTTGCGCTTACGGTATTAGCTAATGGCGCTGGTCGATTTCGAAAGTAGTTGGTAGAGATTTTACCGACTGACTTAAACCTGTTGTAACGCCTGCGTTTGTGCAAATTTTTCTTGTGCGAGCTGTCTGGGATATTCAGGAAGGGGAGCACCAGCTTCGAGCAGTTTAGTGGCAGCACTGTCTGAGTATGCGCTGTACAGATTAGACGACGTTTTTTCTGTTCTTCTGCGTGCGTAACAGCGCTTTAGATCGCCTGCTTCTATATTTGTGATAGATTGTGATCGCTTTAACCATAGCTGGTTTGGCCGCTATTAATTCAATCGCAGCTGCGCCTGCATGTGTGAACATCTTACATTATGAATTTAATTTTTATTCATGCTCAAGAGCATAACAAGCTGAGCCTGCAAGGGCACTAGGTAAGAGTGAGCTTTACGGAATCTTTATTGATTTTTCTTAAGAATGCTCAACGTATCTAATGATACTGCTATACTAATACTCTGCTTCCTGGAACTTGGCTGATTGCTTAGGTTGATCACGGCTAAGAGATATCTATTGTTTACGGGTTTCACGCTGGTGCGCGAATGCAGTTACGTTACCCTCACAGGCCACGTAAGCACAATCATTTTGACAAAGCTCTACTTCAAATCCGCCAGTAAATTCACCGAAGGAGGGCAGCGTCAGCCGTCGCTGGCTATGTTCTACGAAAAAGCAGGGGAGACGAAGGCTGTCGGTGCGTGATCGCAGCTTGATCACCGGATGAATATGACCGCAGATATTCAGCGCCGAATCATGGCCTAGCTCAGGCTCATGGCTTAGCAGCAGCGGTCCTAGCTCGACCGCATCTATTTGGCAATTCATCGATAGAGGTGGTAGTAACGAGACTAGCTTTCTGTCGTGATTGCCTACAATTAAAGTTGTTTTAGCTTTGATCTCTCGCAGAAAGGTGTCCCAGTTTACTAGCACCTCTGGAACGAGAGACTGTGGAGAATGAAACAGATCGCCTAGAACAAACAGATTTTTTGCCTGAGTTTGATGGCAAAGCGATCGCAGCCTAGCCAGATTCTCTTCATTCATCTGGCTAGCAATTGGGATGCCTAGAGACTGAAACGTTTCCGCTTTGCCAAGATGTACGTCTGAGACCAGTAAGGTCTGCACGTCGGGCAGATACAGCGCTTTGTCATCTAGCAGCCGCAATCGCAGATCGAAGATCTGAATCTCATTGGAGCATAGGGTGTGCATATTACTGAGGTGTATTAACAGGATGCATTAACGCGCTAGAAATGTCCGGTGCAACAGATTGCCGTGGCTAAATACAGAGCTGAATAGTCCCCACCGGACGGGGTTGGAGGTACGGCCAAACAGTACCAGCATCGCCTGGACGATTTCTGGCAGCGTTGAAGTATCGGCTAGAAATCCTGCCCACTGAGATTGTTCAAGTTCAAAAAAGGTGGTAAAGAACTGCTGTATATCGGCGGTTTTGAACGCCATTAGATTTTCTAGGCCGAATGTGTACAGATAGTGCTTGCGCAATCTATCTTCAGGCCAAAGGGCCTGCCAAGCGGCCTTTGCAGTAACAGCTGGGGTGGTAGAACCGCCTGATGTTTGAGTGTCTAGTGCCTGGGCGATCGCTCTAGCGAGGTCGGGACCTCTTCTTAGCATTGCTCCCTGCATGTAGCCTGTTGCTGGATGTACCATGCTAGCAGCTCCGCCGAAGCCAACAACTGCCTGGGTTAGATCTGGTAGCGGCATGTTCATCGGAAATAGGCAGCGCTCTACATGGTGCGCTTCTACCACCTTTACACCGCGAGCAGCTAGTCTCCGATGCAGTCGCCGTTCTAGTGTCTCCATCGAAATTCCTGGGGCGTGCGCCAGGGAGGTTTCTTCTACAAAGAAAACATCATCGCCTAAGTCCATTGCATATAAGAATGTTGGCGGCAGTCGCTTTTCAGAATCAGAGAGGAAATCATCTCGATAATCCATCAGTACCATCTGCATAGGCTCGACGGGTGGCGCGGAAAATCGTCCGACAATTCCATACGCTGCTTGGTAGGCTATCGGCTTCGTTATCGGGAGACGCTTAACCAACGCTGGATTGTGCCCACTCGTATCGACGACTAGTCTAGCGCTATGAATTTTTCCGTTCTCGTCTATTACCTCAGAGCGTTTAGTTCCATGTGTGACGCTTGTCGCCTTTCCCCGATGCCATTTGATCCCGTGGTGAGCGCTTTGCGCTAGCCAGTGCCCCTGAAGTTTCTCTCTGTCAATCAGCCCATAGTCTCGATTCAGCGCAATTGGCTTCTGGCCTATCTTCTTG
>Ga0115030_1001545_pt1 | contig 10439 bp, 5 predicted proteins | sample SidtaG_4_FD_87174 | JGI IMG/M metagenome (GOLD analysis project Ga0115030, IMG submission 87174) | Marine algal microbial communities from Sidmouth, United Kingdom - Sidmouth_Male1 metaG | ecosystem: Host-associated > Algae > Red algae > Unclassified | place: Sidmouth, United Kingdom | collected... | reverse complement strand
CATCGCCCGGTCGATAGTCTGCATTCCCTGCATTCCCAGGCGTCGTATCGTTGTATGTCGCCCCGGCTTCACCAACATCAGCCGCGTTGCTGCCAGCTTTGTAGTCCTCTGCTTCAATCCGAATAGTGCTGTTTAGCAAACCTGCATAGCGACTGGCACTTTGAGCAACTACTGAATCGGCCTCAATTTGACCACTTGAGGCCTCAAGATCCCAATCTCCACCTAGCGCTTGACTACCAGTTAAATCAGTCGATGCAGCTACATCAGCGCTGGTTAGATCGCTTAGCTGATTGACAAAGTTCTGCCCTGCTTCAGTTTGTGCGACATTGCATCCAAACAATAGAATGTCAGCCTCATCGCTTAAATACTGCGCCCAGCCATTCAGGTCATCTTTATACGAATTTAGATTGTCAGCAGTCACGACACTATTTCCCAGCTGTAGGGCTCCCGATGCGCCGTGAGACAAGATTTGAAGGCTAGCAGCTTGAGAGTGCGCAGCATCAGCTAAGAAAGCAGAGATCTGGCTAATGCCATCTGATGCGCGACTTAGAACAAATACTTCGGTAGAGTCCTCCGCGCTATCAATAAAATGTTGATAGTTCTTGACAGCGGAATCAACAAATAGAAAGTTCGTACCGGAAGAACTGGCAGCAGCCACTTTCTGCTGACTGTGCGTAAGAAATATCGATAGAGAGGGATCAACTATTCCTGTAGAGAAGCTTTCAACCTCCGACATATTTGTCTCTTGCGACGATCCAGGAAAATTAAGCATGACTACCTTCTAAAATAATTAACTCAAAACCACTTTTTCTGTGGCAGTTTACTGAAGTGCTAAAAATAGACAATATCGGTAATGGAAGAAAAGAAGGGCCTCAAAGGCTTGCTGAACAGATGCTTCAGCCTGTTTTTAGCGATCGCCAAGCCCCTTACTATACAAGAAGGTTTTTTACTATTACAAACGATGCCTGATATCGATTGGTAGATGACTTCCTTAACATCAACAGGTTCGTTGCTTCAATAAAAAATAGATAGATGCCTTGCACAGGCTGACTGTGCGCCACTTTTTTTGAGACTCGGTGAACGCTTATTGTATAGAACAATCATTTGGATCAAGAGTAAGCATTTAGATAAAAGGTCTGTCCTTCGCCCTACTTCAGGAACAGACTGGTAGGTCTCACTGAAGACAGCTTGCAAGATCAGTCAAAGTCTCTTCGCCCAACTTTTGTAAACGTATATCGATACTGATACATCACACGTGTGGATCTTACTTGAGAGCAGATGACATCCGTGTATAGTACTGATGTTCAGCTAACATCCAAACAGACCTCTCCCTCTTAGTCCTTTGCCTTTTGTATTGATATCGGTGGATGCTGGTGAAGCGTTAGACAGTAGAAACACTGACAGCGCTCCATTGAATTTATTCTAAACACAGGCGGTCGGGCGAGTGCCAACAAGAAACTTTGCACAAATTTTAAGCACTAGTGCATTAGGCTTTATCAGTTACTCAAGAGAACACTCAAACCAGCATCATTTCAGACATCACAAATCAGATGCATGTAACTACGGCCCCCATTCAAGTGGTGAGTTTATCAATAGTTCGGATAGAGACCCAGGTGGAAAATCTATCTGCGTATAGGGTGTTAATAATCACAAACGGATAACACCAGGTAACTATGGGAAGTACCGCGCAATGTCTACTGCCATTTGCAGCAGACCGCTTAGTAAAACCCATCGGTCGTTCATGGCCCTGACGGCTTTCATCCGATGGTATGAAAGGTGAACTCTACTAACATCAGCCGCTACAAAGAGCTGCCAAAACGGACGTATCGCTGCCAGTTCGAGCAGGCGTTTGGTTTTATGAACGTTAATTGCTATTCAATCGAAGAGGGTTAGGGATTTCGACCATAGCAGCGTCGATAGCGGCTGCGGCTCTTATCGACCACTATCTATCTTAGACAAGCGCGGCTCGCCGTTCGTTTCTCGAGAGCATTCGCTATCTAGTCCACGATGGTAACTACAGCACCTAGACGACAGTGCCTAATTGAGCGACGCTGCTCGAAGATCTAGTAGGACCAGTCGATCTGAAACGATTCCTTAGATAGCGCACGAAAGTAGGAAAAGATACTAGTAGCGGATCCCAAACACTCCTAGACCTTAGCTGCTAAGCTTCTAGCTAGCGAATATCGGCATTTGTACAGACATCGTCTTAAAACCTCTGTGCTGAAATCTCGACCGTGTAAAGGGACTATGTAGGATATAGGCCGTTGGCTCATGTAGTTTCTATGACCATTTTGGAATTAGAGTTAGTGGCACGTTTAGCGATAGTACTGTCTACAACTACTTCTAGCCCGCACGTGGTGGCGATGCTGCGCCTAGACAGGAAGCTTAGAGTTCCAACCAGTTTGTAATAATTCTGTGAACACTCTAGGTAAGTAGTTGCAGTTAATACGTAGACTTAGCATCATAGTGATACGGACATCACTAGTACATATACATAGATTCCCATGATCATCACACAGGAAATGACGATTCTATCTGCATCAATGTTTGTTACAGGACTTTGACTATGGCAACTATACAATCACTTCTATAAGTAAATAAACTCGATTGTGAGCAGCAGGACTACTAGAGGGTTTCATTTCTTTCAACAATACAGAAACCACACTAGACATAGTAAGGGCGACCTGTTGTTAAACCATCAAAACTACAGTGTCAGACGGGTTATGAAAAAGATCCCTTATGAACAACTGCTTCTATGCATTACTTGTAACTTAAGACACTTTCTGCGCTATGGAAAGTACGTACAATTATCTAAACAGTGTAGTCTTATCGTTCAGTGGAAAGAGTTATCTTCAGCTTTCTCAAAAGCGTTTTACTTCTACAGAGAAATCCTTTCCAACTTGCGTATCGCCATTGATAGACAAAGACTTGAGAGGAGACTTTTCTAACAACTAACTTGTAAAGGCTTAATCTGTCTGAATCGTATCTAGAATAGAACGAAAGGAATTTTTTAATCTAGATTTTCCTAATGTCTATTCCTTCTGATTTAACGATTTTCATTTCCTTATAAAATCACGTAATCCAATTTTTGCTATGAATTTACCAACAGTTGAAGTTACAGGTGTACCTATTACTGCGCTCTCTTTTGAAGAGCACGTTGACACAATGGTGTCATGGGGTAAAAGAAGATTTAGCAGAGTAGTATGCGTGGCAAACGTACATATGCTGATGGAATCGCGATGGAATCAGCATCTAAGGGGTGCTTTGGATATTGCTGATATGGTCACACCGGATGGCATGCCGCTAGTTTGGATGATGCAGCTGCTTGAAGCCATTCCACAGGAGAGGGTTGCGGGCATGGATATCTTCTTGTCGACATGCCAAGAATGTATGGACCGGGATGTCTCTATATTCCTCTTAGGCTCGACCCCAGAGGTACTCTCTCGAATGAGCCGACGACTAAAGAGAGAATTTCCAAAGCTGAAAATCACAGGTGTAGAGTCTCCCCCATTTCGACCATTGTCTCCTTCTGAAGACCTAACTCTTGTTGAGAAAATCAACAAGAGTGGAGCAGGGATTACCTTTGTTTCTCTAGGGTGCCCTAAACAAGAATGCTGGATGGCAGCCCACCAAAACAAAATTCACTCAGTAATGATTGGCATCGGTGCGGTATTTCCTGTATATGCTGGGCTACAAAGGCACGCCCCTCGATGGATTCGACACAGTGGATTGGAGTGGCTTTACAGGCTTTTACAGGAGCCAAAGCGTCTCTTCAAAAGATATCTAACCACTATTCCTCCTTTTCTCTGGCTTGCTTTTCGTCAGGTCAACACTCGCGTGAGATCTTGACTCTTATACTAGTTTCTAAGACTATCTGTTCAGTTCTTTATCTGTCAGGTTTCGCGACAGATAAAGAACGAACACAAAAAAGGAATGAGCGTCTGGTGTTCAACATGACTGTTGATCCTGGAGCCTAGCGAAGCAAATTACATGCCCTTACTATGCCGCAAATAGAGATATTTACGGGAATGCTGTTACAGAGTGACCGGATATTTCACTGGCATGCCGATAACTTTGTACGTCTATTCTCAAAGCTATGAATAATAAAGCAGTTAACGGTTCCTAAGGTGTGCAATGCCCTTTTTTTCTCCATCCTCAAATCACAGAGCAGGCTCCAGGTTGACTAGATGCTCTGTAATAGTGCTGATGTCCTGGGTTGTCTCTTTGCCAGCGGCTGCTCAGGAGCTTCCTTCGCTGGGACTAGAGTCGCATGTAGATACGCCGATTTCATCTCCGATTAGCAGCTCTCAGCCTAACGTTTTAGTAAGCCAAACTATCCGTGATGAATACACTTTAGGAGCTGGCGATGAAGTCAGGGTAGAAGTGTTTCGCCTGCCCGACTATGGCGGAGAGTATGAAGTCCTTAGCAACGGTGCTCTGAGCTTACCTATGGTAGGACAGGTAATCGTTTCAGGTCTCACTTTAGAACAAGCGGCCACTGCTGTCTCTCAGGCCTATGCTTCTAGATTACGTCGACCTATTGTTAATGTCTATTTAATTCAGCCTCGTCCCCTAAGAGTCGGAATTGCGGGCGAAGTGTCACAGCCTGGAGAGTACATCCTAGAAAGAGAAGGAACCCAGTTCCCTTCGCTTGTAGGAGCACTAGAGGCCGCTGGTGGCGTAACACAGTCAGCGGATTTGCGCACCGTCACTATTCAAAGGACAGTTGGCACTCAGTCACCGCGAACGATGACTGTAAATCTCTGGCAGTTTTTACAAACAGGCGATCTTCGGTATAACTTTGCTCTTCAAGATGGAGATACTATTGTTATTCCAACTAGAGAACGTTTTGATCCAGAAGAATCTTTGCAGTTAGCGGCGGCTAGCTTTGCAGCTAGCGAATCTCGTCCACTCAATATTGCAGTAGTCGGCGAAGTCTTTCGCCCAGGTCCATACACGGTGACGGGAAACGTCCGCACGGGAGATGCCGGTATACCGGGTGGAACCACGAATGGAGCAGAGCGCATCGCTAGTGTCCCCCCTACCGTGACGCGAGCGATTCAAGCGGCTGGTGGCATTCAGCCGGAAGCAGATATCCGTGAGGTCAAGGTATATCGCAGAACTCGCAGCGGTAGAGAGCAAGTTATTACCGCTAACCTTTGGAGTCTGCTAACAGACGGAAACCTGAGAGAAGATGTCATTCTACAGGAGGGCGATACGGTTTTCATCCCTAAAGCAGAAGTATTGATCGCTGAAGAAGTTGCGGAATTTACCGCAGCTAGCTTTTCTCCGGACACAATCAGGGTAAACGTTGTAGGAGAGGTGGACAGCCCAGGCGTGGTAGAAGTCTTGCCAAATACACCGCTTAGCCAAGGGGTTCTAGCTGCTGGCGGCTTCAATAACAGAGCGAGAAAGGGATCGGTGGAGTTAATAAGGCTCAATCCTAATGGCACGGCCGTTCGCAGCACTATACCTATTGACTTTGCAGAGGGTATCGACGAGGAGGTGAATCCGCTGCTGCGTAACAATGATACGATCATTGTAAATCGTTCAGGGGCAGCTAGCTTCTCGGATGGCCTAGATACGGTAGTTTCTCCATTGGGAAGGGCATTCTCTTTATTTTCAATTCCTGCTTCTATCTTTAGGCTTTTTAACTGAGTTTCTAGCTGTTGGAGTAGACCATATCTTAATTTATAGAAAACTCTAAAGTTCTAGAATAAGGGAGGATCTTGAGTAGGAATAGTTCTCTATGATAAATAATTTTACTGCTTCATCAGAATCTTTAAGTGCTGAGCGAGAGGGTGGCCTCCGATTAGATAGGTTTGCCTCAATACTGAAGCGCCGTATCTTGTTGATTTTGGGTATCACAACACTAGCAACCTCGGCGGCAGTTCTCAAGGTTATCGTCGATGAGCCGGACTATACTTCTAGTGTAGAGTTGCTAACACCGCCTAGTACGCTTGAAACTGAAATTATTTCTACCCTGAATCCGGAGGCGCTTAGCAACCGTTCAGAAGCTATCGAGTTCGCTATAGATGAGGCAGAGCTCAAAATCTTGACAAGTCCTAGAGTGATAAATCCTACTGTAGAGTCACTAGCAGCAATATATCCTGACCTTTCGTACAAGTCCTTGATTGAGAATCTCAATCTCTCTCCTAACGAAGCAGGAAATATTCTTACTATTCAATACAAGAGTAACAATCCTGAAAAGGTACTTACCGTTCTAGAAGCTGTTTCAGCAGCATATCTTGAATATAGCTTGAGAGATCGGCAAAATGATATTGATAGAGGGATTGCGTTTGTCGATGAACAGTTGCCTGGCGTGCGCTCACGCGTGGATGAGTTGGAGCTAGAGCTACAGAATTTACGACAGAGTTCTAACCTTATAGATCCGCTTGTTCAAGGTGAGCAGCTATCTGCACAAATGGCGAAGTTCACAGCCGATCAGCTTGAACTGTCTGTTCTTATTAGAGAAACAGAAGATCTTTACCAGAACTTACGATCTGATTTGGCCTCTGGCGGAGAGTTTGCTTCGACCTCTGCACTATTAGAGAGCGAAAGATATCAAGCTCTGCTCAATCAAATTTTAGAAGTTGATAGTCAGCTCGCCGATGAGCTTACACTTTACTTAGATGACAGCCCTGAAATTGCTGTTATTGAGGAGCTTAGGTCTAACCTTCAGCCTTTAATCCAAAGGGAGGGAATCCGGGTTCAAGCACAGGTTGAGAGCTATATTCAAGAACTAAGAGCTCGCGATCAGGCCTTGGTGCGAGCTATTGAAACTTTGAACCAACGAATTAAAACACTCTCTACAGTAGCTCGCGAATACAGCGACATTCAAAGAGAGTTGGACATTGCTACAACTAACTTGAATCAGTTCCTCAACAAGCGCGAAGCGCTTCGGATCGATTCCGCGCAAAGACAAACTCCGTGGGAATTATTGACACCCCCTACAGAGCTAAGATCATCAGCTTCTAGCATTGCTCAAACGACAGTTATAGGAATCATTCTAGGGCTGTCACTGGGATCATTAACAGCGATCGCACTCGAAAGTCTTAGTGGAAAGGTCTACAGCGTTGCGGAATTGAAGGATGTCTTACCGGTTCCTCTGATGGGAATAGTTCCCTATGAAAAAGCTTTGGCGCGAGGCTCTTATCTACAACCTTTTGAGCTGTCGAACGGCACCGTTAAAAATGTTGCGCCGTTCGATAGCAAGCAAACTGTCGATTTCCTTCAGGATGTGCCACCGTCCTTTCGAGAAGCATTCGTTTCATTGGCGACGAATATTCGCTCAAATCACCCAGACAAGGTTATTAAATCGTTGGCTGTCAGTTCGGCTATTGCTGATGAAGGAAAAAGCTCGATTAGTTTTTACCTAGCTTGTGCAAATGCACTTATGGGCAAACGTACGTTGCTAGTCGATGCAGATTTTAGAAATCCTAGCCTTGCTAGTCTGTGTAACATCCCAGGCACCGAAGGTTTATCCGACTATATTGCTGGAGACAGTTCACTACAGCAAATTATCCTGAAGCTTGATACAGGGAAAAATTTATCCTTAGTACCTGCCGGGACGGCGAATATAGCACCAACAAAAGCGCTCTCTTCTAGTGAGATGAAATTATTTTGCCAGGAGATCTATAAAGAGTTCGATGTTGTAATATTCGATACACCTCCCCTGTTAGGGTTTGCAGATGCCTTTATCACTGCAGAAAACACCCAAGGACTTCTTCTAACAAGCCGTATAGGCAGCACCAGAGTATCAAATTTACAAGCAATCTTTGATGAGTTGCAAACTGCAAAAGTCCCTATACTCGGGATGGTTGCCAATTGTTCTAAGGAGGCAACTCATAATTATTACAGGTACGAAGCATACCGGATGAAAGTCCAAAACACTAACGGCGTATCGCCTCGACCTAGTGGACTGATAGCGCAGAAAAGGCGCTCATAGCACTTTGGGTCTTGCTCTTGCGACAACCTGCCGACCTTTCGTCGTCTACTTGTCTATGCTATTTGACGTTTGACAGTAGCCATGTGGACCCACCACTAGTATTTCTGTAATTTTGCCGCGTTTGCTGGCTTTGGAATTGATTGATCGAGCAGCGGTGATGGTTTGAGTATTGAAATTTGCGTAGAGCTCTCGAATGAAGGGGCAGTCAGAGTTTGAGGCTAGGATCTGTACGTTTTGGCTGACTAGCTGACTAATGATGTCGCGAAGTGCGGTTTGGGATGTGGCAGCGAAACGGTACTGGCTGTAGGCGGTGAATTTGCTGGTTTCGCTGAGTGGATGATAGTGCGGATCGAAGTAGACAAAGTCCTGACTATTTTTCGCCTGCTGAGCGATCGCGTTGAACGGCTGTTCTGAGATGTCGGCAATTTGTAGCGCGGCGGAGGCAGCTTGAAGCAAGTTAGGAGCACAGATTTTTGGATTCTTGTAGCGACCAATGGGGACGTTGAACTGTCCTTTTGAATTTTCTCGATATAGGCCGTTGTAGCAAGTTTTGTTCAGGTAGATGAAACGGGCAGCGCGAGCAACGGACTCGGTCTCTAGGGTGGCGCGGATTCGGTAGTAGTAGGGTTCGCTGTGCTGCTGTTGGTGAATGGATAGGAGATCAATCAAGGGGGAAAGGCGATCGCGCACGCACTGATACACATTCACCAGCTCAGGATTGAGATCGCTAAGATATGCTCGTTTCCCCTGCGCCTGTAGCTGCGGCGCTAGATGAAAAAACAGCGCGCCACCGCCCAAGAAAGGCTCATGATATCGCTGAAACTCTGTAGGCAAAAAAGGTCGATACTGTTCTATCAATCTAGATTTGCCACCCGCCCACTTCAAAAAAGGACGCGCCGCTGCGACTAGTCCAAGCGACTGACTGAGCCGCTGGGGGCTAGTGCCTCGATTTCTATGCTGAGCGGAAGCGGTAGTCGGCAATGTCATACGAGCAAAAGTAGGAGCATACGAGCAAAATAGCGTTACAGGAGCAGATATCGGGCGCGATCGCATCAAAGCGGCTGACTACATAAAACAGCAAGAATAATACTTGCGGTAGGATGATGAGTGGTAACTACTAACCCCTTACCCTGCTGCGACCATGCAAGAGTTCATTGATAATATATCGCGCTACCCCCGCTATCTGATTAGCGTGTCACTGGGCATCTTTTACAATGCGATCGCGCCCTTGGTCCCCCTACTCAAACGGCCTTCGACTGCGATCGCTCTAATCAGCACAGCCGTCGCCTTTTTCATCGGCCTTAGCTTCACGCTTAGAGCGATGCTAGGTCTGACGTAGCTCTTAGCTTCACCTTTCAAGTTCCCTTCGCTATTTTCAATTCAACATGGCAACTAGTAGACGAGTCGCAAAGGTCTCAGCCTCTATCAAACGTGAAGTCAGTCAGATGCTGCTAAACGATATCAAAGATGATCGCGTCGGTGCAGGCATGGTCAGCATTACCGACGTGGACGTTGCCGGAGACTTGCAGCATGCCAAGATCTTTGTCAGCATCTACGGCACGGATGAAGCTAAAGCCGAGACGATGGCAGGGCTGAAAGCGGCTGAAGGCTATGTACGCAGGCAGCTAGGTCAAAGGATGAAACTGCGCCGTACGCCAGAAGTCACCTTCAAAGAAGACCGCTCTTTTGATCTGGCGACTAACGTGCTCAACGTGCTCAATCAGATCAGCGCCGAGCGTAAAGCCGGAGACTCGATTGATGCTCAAGATCTCGGTGAGACTGAGACTTTGTAGACGCCGATAATACGCTCCGATTGCAGCAATTCTGATTCGGAGCCTATAGATTCCGGGGTGGTATTTCTCCCCCTCGGTAAAACTTTTGCTCTAGATTCCCTAACCACAGCCACAAAGCGCCAGATGCTAGCGGAACCGCCGCCATCAATAGACTAATTGATAATGGCAGCGACACAGAGACGGCCATTGTTATAGGGATAAGAGACCAGAAAATCGCGCTTAGAATCAGCGCCGCTTTGCGAATCTGCTGAACCCGCCGAAGCGCAGCACTACAGCTACTGCAATGTTTGGTATGAGAGTGATAGCGGTCCATTAACGCATCTGTAGACCATTCAGAAGGCAGGGGTTGGTTTGGGAATGGATCAGCTGCAAACTCGCTGACCCATTTGCGAAAGGCAACTACATAGCGATCCGCTTGGGTCGGTAGATAGCAGGTCTGTGCGTAGGGGCGTTGATCGGAACTTTCTGGGCTTAGTCCTTCTTTTAGGAAGCCGCCTTTTTCCAGCAACCTCTCTTGAACGTGCAAAAAGATCTGGTCGTCTTCTAGCACTCGGTTGTTGTTAATGTGGCTGTACCAGCGAGGCGTCAGCTTGATAAAAAATCCTGGCAGCTTTGAAGAAAATTTGAAAGGAAATCGGGCAAATACGCGGCATTCTCCTTTGCGAATAGGCGTTGCGTACACAACCGTCACCGCTCTG
>Ga0115030_1001542_pt1 | contig 10448 bp, 12 predicted proteins | sample SidtaG_4_FD_87174 | JGI IMG/M metagenome (GOLD analysis project Ga0115030, IMG submission 87174) | Marine algal microbial communities from Sidmouth, United Kingdom - Sidmouth_Male1 metaG | ecosystem: Host-associated > Algae > Red algae > Unclassified | place: Sidmouth, United Kingdom | collected... | reverse complement strand
TTTCCCCTTTGGTCAGCGTTGTCGTCAGCTTCGACGGTTAACAGCGTCGGATCCAGATTATGTCCAAGACGTGGCGATCCCGCCGAAACGTTTTCAGACTCTTTGCGCGCATCTGTTAGAGGATGTGCTGTCATTAGGCTCTGATGCAGACTCGAGACCGATCCTTGGCTGGCATCCAAATTCGATTCACCGGAATTGGGCTGCGCACAACCCACCAATGCCGGCCCCATTTCGACCCCCCTGTGATCCGTTTCAGACCGGGTCCTCGGCAAGTCCATGGTGCCTGACCCCAAAAAGGGCGACGAGAATGGGCTTTCCACTCAGGGGGCCACACGTTGCGCTCCTAGAATGCCCAATTGGAAGATGGGGCCGACGTTGCAGGGTTTGCTCTCAGGGGACGTTGGTTGTGGCGTCACGCAGTGGGGTTGCTTTTTTGTCTTGTTTGCATCGCGTGCTTCTCGAGGTCGCGATCTGGTGCCTTTTTTCTACGGTTGGGGAGGGGGGGGGGGTTATTCGCTGTGTACACTCCTCTTCTTGTTCTGTTCGGTGATTGTGCACAAGTCGGTTCGCATGGGTCCTTTTTTTTGGAACAATGACCTAGCCTGCCGCTCACAAGATGCAAACCCACCCCGCTGCACATCGAAACATACCACCTTCCTTCTCTATCAAAGAATAAGCACCACACGTTCACCATCCATCCCCCAGTGCCTTGTCCATCCGGCGGCAGCGAGTCATGTAGTCAATTAGTACATTGTACCTCCCTGCGTAAGGACCAGTCATCCGTGTCCTACGCTTAGAGATGGTCCTGCCTGCCTTATAGAAGACACGCTCAAATGTCACGCTCGTCGCAGGGAGGGCAAGCAGGTACCGGGCGCCAAAAGCCGCACGAGGACAGAGATCTTTGTGGCCACGACACCAGTAAAGCACAGGGATCTATGAGTTTGAGTCCACTTCCAGGAAGAGGTATGCGCTCCACTCCTCGGGAGGCGGGAGCACCGACAAGGCGGCCCTGACCAAGAGATCCCCGCCGCTCCCCCCGACGCTCTCTGCGCTCCCCCCCACGGCACCTGGAACACCCTATCCGCCCTCTGGCGCCTAAAAAGAACTGATACGGCCCTAAAACGTGCGTCAGAGCTTGGCAGGGTGAGAACCAATGTCCTTTGCTGCCTCGTGCCTCTCCAAGGATGTCTACAAAGATACCCGGGAATCCATCCACAGCAAAACCTCCGAAGCGGTTTCCCCAAATGATTCTGGCTGTAGAAAAGTTCTTGCCGAATGTAGAAGACTTGATCAACGGATTCAGGAGGTCTGAAGCAACGCGAATGCCCAGACAGTCGCGGTAAGAGCCCCCGCTGAGCCCTGCTTCTCGACGCTTGCGCGTGTCGATGAGCACGGCGCTTTTCAGAGCCAAGAGCGTCACACCGTCCTCCTTGCGTGTGGACCCAGCGTGCAGCCCGTACCATTACGTGGTCTCCTTCATCGGACTCGTGGGGAGGACGTCCGACGAGATGGTTGCGGACGTGTACTCGAAGACGTCTGAGAATGTGAAGATCTGCCACAGCGACTCCAGCTCTCTCTGGTTGGGGGCACTCGATACCTACCTCGCCCCGTGACAGGACAAAGTAGTGGTAGTATTCCGAGAGGGCCGACGGCACAGCAGAACTGGCACGCTGAGAGCGACGCGTCATAGCCAGCGATGACCCTCACCGCGTGGCTCAATCGACTTTGGGCCGAGACACCAGCGCACTCTCCGACTGGTGCTCTCGGACCTCTCCAGCTGCTAACACGGCCGCATTCTGGTCCACGGCCACCTTCAGCTCTCACTGGAAGTTTTTGCTCTTCCGGAAGATCCTTGACACGAGCCGCACTTTCAACAGGAGAGCGTGGACTGTCGGCACTGATAAGCCCGCCGTCACCGACAGCTGAAGCGTGTTCGTAGCACACCTGGCGTTCTCAGACGACAGCGAAGATATGCACGCCCCGTCACTTGCCATCCAGGCACCATTCTGCAGCGCGGACGGAACTTCGCTACAGAATTTGTTTGCACGCGCCTCAATGGCGGCCATATCCTCGAGTTCGCCACCCACGTTGCAGACTCGCGACCTGCCACTTGAACCGCCGTCTCGCTGGTGGACGGCCACACCGCGGCTACATGGTGCGCCGCTAGCGTCCACAATCTCCGCGCCGTCTTCTCGGTCTGATCCAGCGTCTGGGAGGTCCCCTCCATCGCCGACCTCTTCATCGGCCAAGTCAGAGTTGTCGTCCGTAGCCGCAGATGCACCATCTTGACCGACACCGCTCGAGGCGCCCATGACACGCGAGTTCCCGCCACGCCGAGCTGACGCGTCCTCACAGATGGAGCCCCCCACACCGCCGCCTCCAGGTGCGCGAGAGAAGGCGTCATTACTGTCCCCAATCTTTTGACGTCCCTGGAGTCGTCTGCTTGCTGCAGGTGGACCATCCGTACCACCCTTGTGCTCCGCGCCGGAAACCACGCAGCGTGCGATGTCTCCCAGAACGCCACCAGCTGCCACAAAAGTGCTGGCCCCGTCCGTCCGTACGAGGCCAGTCTTGTGACGAGGACCATAGTCCCGAGAAACCTGTAGCAAAAAGGCAGCGATGGAATGCGCCTTGTGCCTGCTCTCCACCACGCAGCATCGAAATACGCAGGTCTCCAGCCCTTAGTCGCTGTTCAAGAAGGATACTATGCAGAAGCCGTAGGCCTTGTTCGCCACCGACGTCCACATGTCCGAGCTGACGTGCCACGCGCCGAAGCTCTTCATAAATGCGCGCACTCGGTCCTGGTGATATTGGAGCCAGGCAGGCACGGAACAAGAGAGGGAACAGCTTGACATGAATCACAATGGCGGCACAGTGCTCCTTAAAGCGTGGGCGCATGCACGCCCGTCCTCGCAGGAAATTCTTGTCAGACGATGTGTTGCAGCACATGATCTTGTAGCTTGAACATGTGCAGCAGCCAGTTCTTGTCTGTTGACGGTTGGTGGGTAGAGCATGGATATGTAAGCTGCCAATCAGTGCTTCAGAACCTTGACCCGAAGAGCATGGCTCTCGGCCCACGTACCATGCACACTCATGGTTTCGACTTTGATTGCAGCCGTGATGAAAATAAGGGGGGCTACTACATATCCGGCGAAATGTTTTAGAAGTTCAATCGCGGGGTCTGTTCGGCCAATTGGGGCACAGGAACAAAACGAAGATCTTCCAATGTTTGCGTCCGCACGTGGCCAGGCGGTAGCATTTTTGCCCCAACCTGGAGGAGGAGAAGAGAACACCTACATGATTGCCGTGATGTCCTACTACTTTTATCAGCGGACGAGAGAGCTCATCTATCTTCCAGTGCATGCTCCGCAGCATGGATTCAAAGTATTTCCAGTGTTGTTCTTGTGTTGCAGGTCTTTTCCATGGAGCACACTGGTAGATTTCCCACTAAGACCTAGTTTTTCATTTAGTAGGAAAGGTGGGGGCCACAACATATTGGTGTTGCTTTTGCTTGTATCATGACATTGTATATGATGACATGCATTGAAAGTAGGACTACTGAGTATGTCACAAGATTCGCCGTACGCCTGAAAGGATGACTGCACTGCTGGCCAACGAGGTCTTGTTGTCGTCAGCTTGCACAGCCGTCGTAGCAGAGCGGCGTTGTGTGGACGGTCTGCGCGTCTGTTCTCATCCATCGCCCTAGAAAATTACCCTCTTGCTGCGTGAGAGCCGTCCTGGTCTGGATTTCGGGTAGCGAGGTGTGCGCTGCGGCCCGCACGCGGCGCTGAGAGTGGGGGGAATGAGGCACCTCCTCGGCTGTCAATGGCCGCAAGGGCACGTGGAGCGGCCCAGGGCGGCCCCAAAAGGATGCTAAACATACTGCGGCTGGGGCCGGCGTTCATGGGAACGAGCCGCCGCCTGGCCCTGGACTCCAAGAGGGGCTATGGATGGAATGGATATACTGTATTCATTCTGTATTTAGATATATTCAGTACAACTACTACACGCAGTCACAAACCGATCCAGTACACTTCTCAAGTTCTGTTTCTCATCCATACAGGTGGCGTGAGTGCCTCACAGGGAGAAGGATGAGAGTCTACGGTCGGTAAGAACGTCAAAACAGAGTTTATTCATGTGACGAATAACATGATTAATCGATAGATATATCGAACTCTCTCGGTGGCATGCTTTATTTTTTTCGTCCATGAGGGCGGTACTGTAGGTAAGGGGAAAGAGTCGCTCGCGAACCCCGCCGCACTGCCTCGCCACCAAGTGGTTGGGGTTCCGCAACGACTCGCTAGTTTGACCATGGGGCGGCGAGGTACGGCAGGACCTTTTGCCTGTGAGTGAGAGCGTGCAGTGTCGGCGACGCGCGGCCGTGCACCAGATACGAGAAAAGGAGGAGAAGGAGCGGAAGACAAATAATGCATCAAGATACAAAAACATACAGGATGCCAGAGACAGAAGCCAGAAAAGAAGGGGGAACAAACACAAAGCGAAAAGGACAGGGTCACACCTCCGGATCCACCAGGACACACTCGCCGCTGTCGTCTCGCACAGCCGCCGCCAGGGCGGCGGCGGGCCACGGTCGCGCGGACACGAGCGCCGGGGCACCCGTCGGATCCTCCTCCCGACCGATAGCCGCCGACGCGTCCACGGGGGGCGACGGAGGCACGGCCACGGCGGCCAGCACCGCCAGCTCGACGGCGGGCGTCGATGGCGGCACCGCCATCGGCTTGTCGCCGGGTGGCAACGGCGGCACCGACATCGCCGCCCACAGCGCCGCCAACAGCGGCTCGCCCCATCCGACCATCGCAGACATGTCGGCTCCCACTGACGGTGGCGCGGCCACCGCCGCCCGCACCGCCGCCAACAGATTCTGCGCCGTGTCTTCGTCGCACGCCGGCGGCAGCGCCGTCACAGCCGCCAGCACCGCATCCAACAGCAGCTCCCCCCCCCCGACCGGCGCGGACACGTGGAATGCCGAAATGATATCAAGTACGTAGTTTATGTAACATCAATATGGTGGCCCCTATGGGGCTGTGTATGCACATTATTGCTCAGTTAGCTTGCATTCCAACGATCTTACTAAACGAAACGCCGATGATGGGCGTGGTAGAGAAGACGGCCGTCGAAACCGGAGTTTCGCGCTCCCCCCCCTGGATGTCATCGTCAGGAGGGTGGTGGCGGCCTGGTACAGGTGGCGTCGACGGCCACGGGCAAAGGTACACATCAGTCCACATCGTTGGTTGGGACCCTGAGCAAAAGAGGTGGAATCATGGCATTGTTGAACAGATAAAATGATGAGAAAAAAAACTAAAGTCACAAGAAGTAGTCAAAGAAAGCTGGTATTCTCATTTATTTTGGCCAGCCATGCCATGCAGTCATCTGAGGAAGGGTCGGAGCCGGATAGGGCCTTCGAACATTGTGAAGCATTCTGTGTGACTTCTCAAGCTGGATTATTGGGCTGCAATAAACGGGCACTTTGTGGCCAGTCGTTAACTCACTTGAGTTAACGATTGGCTGTGAACGCTTCTTAGGAAGCGACAACAGCCAGTCGTTTACTGTTTCGTAAATAAAGATTGGACAGAAATCCTCCTCAGCATCCGGGTTCTTGTGTGTGCATGGTACAAGGGCCTGGCTTTCCCTCATCGCAAGTTTCGTGCAGGGTTCAGCACGTGCGGTTGTTGACGCACTCTGAAGCGCAGTTTTGCAACATCAAAACGTGTTCTCTTGCACTCACAGTCTGCACCGCCGCGAGACGCTCCTGTGCTATAAAGTTTACAAATGCAATCCGTGCAAAACCTTGTTGCAAACCAATTGTACTGAAAATCGGGCCACAGGGTACTGTGAGGGGGTTACCAACAAGTTCTTGGAGTCCATAACGTGCCGAGTTGCTGCTTGCGTGCGCCCACCCTTTAAGGAGCACTGCACGCGTTGGCAGCAGAAATCATAGACACACAAGCTTGATCAGACACAATTGATTCACGGCTCAGTTTCGAGAGGACCATGTCAATCTGTCGCTAGTTGATTGCGTGCTGCTGGGGATCTGCCGAAGGAAGCGTTGATACCCAATTTAAGTATGCCGGTAGTAGCACCTGCTCCGTCCTAGGGCTTCGAAACATAATTGCGCTTTTCCCCACGCTTGTTGAACCCTCCCAACCAGCTGCTACACTGGATGCCGACGGCGCCTCCATCTACAGGCCGTGTTGACATTTGAGATGCGGACGGAGATTGGTTGTGTTATTGATCTGGGTCACATGCGCAGGAAGATCGTTGTGGCCCATGTGGACACAGACGAGCTGAAAGCGGTTGGCCGCGGCTCCTCTTGCATGCCTGTACTTGGAGACAAAGTACGCGTACGCAGGGCTCCGCTTCTTGCCCGTCACGATCTTCGACCACTTGAGCCCTGGTACAGGCAGACATGTAGAGGGACGCGACAAAGCGAGGCCTCTGACCTCACCTGCGGACTGTGCCAACACCAGCACAGAGTTCGAGCCACCTTGTGGCTGTTGGGTGAAGTGAACGGACGCGAGGTGCGCGGACACGGATGTTGTAGGGTCATTGGGTTTGGGGGATGATCCGGCCGCTGACATGGGAGCAGTTGAGGCGGTATCAGCCGTTGCGGAAGAGGCTGTGGGTGGGTGGCGGCACGCCATGGCTTGAATGTTGCTATGCGAAGCGTCCGTGTGGACGACGGCACGGGCGCTGGACACAACCAAGGCGATGAAGAGGAACCCAAAGGCGTGGGCATGAGCCACTCACGGGACGATGATGGCTTGCTACCAGTGAATGCCACTCACGAAGTGTGATTGATACGCCAATGGAATGCGCTGACATCTGACCACAATCATCGATGTCAGATCGATCTCTAGTTTTCGCGCGATCAATCGATTTCAACCGATTCCAATCTATCGATTGCACATCCCTATGCAGCACCCCCGTCTGTTGAGGCACTTTTGGGGGGATCTCGATAAAATGTAGCGGGCCTCTTTTTGTTGATGATATCGGCCGACAAAATGAATCTTTATGTGCTTCAAAGATGTGGGGCATGTTGTTAAACTTTGCCACGAGCTGTCCGTCTGAGGCCCAGTATACACGGCTGGGTCACGTGCACGTGACTGTGCCCGAATGAAATCTTAAGTGCTGAGCACACACGTGATTTGACATCCGCTGTCTTGACGCCACATACGAAGTATGTGTAGCATATCTCCATAATATTTGGGATATTGGGCCCGGTAGCCCCCCTGACTGGTCACTATTCACGTGGAGGACTGAACTGAATGGTGGCTCGCGCTTTGGGAGTTTACTTCCGTCTTGTATATGTGACCTTTTTTTTATCGTCTCGATTTTGGTGGTTATTCGATCTTTCTGATCGCTCGGTCGATCGACCCCGCCCCTTTACCGTCTGATAATAAAAGCACCATGGGACTGGGGTTCGCCGTCGTCGGCACCCCCGGCTCCCCATCGGATGTTGCACGAACAAAAGTTCTTCTTCCTCGCCTCTAAGGCGATAGCGTTCGCTTTATCGTGCGTGTACGGTCGGTCGCTACTTGTTGGTTAGTTGACCAACGTCATTAATCCCACATTTGGTGGAGCAGCAGGGGATAATCTTTCCTGCCGCATGCATCTGCACGCGGTGCCCGAGAGCTGTCTCTTGTTGCCAAGTGGCACGGTGACGGGTATTGCACCCATTGGCTTGACGCGCAGGGTGCGTCTCCCACTTGTGTGTGCCACGACGCTGGGCGTCGTGGGTCGTGATCTCCAATTGGAGCGCGGGGCGCTTCTATGGGCACTGTGCCGGTTGAGCAATGACAACTGGTTGTGCCGATGGGCAACGTGGAAATTGAAAGGGTAAGGGAAACGACCTGCCTTCCGACTTCGTCCCGCCGGGAGGCGTTCGACGAACATGCGAGACGCCAGCACCCTAGGTGGTTCCCGCTCGGGATCACCTGCGTTCAACGCGACGGCCTCTGGCCAACCGCTCGACGCGGAGAGCCTTAAGGCGGAGGTGGAGACACTTCGTCTCCGTCTGACGGCCCAACAAGCGACTAACCGCTCGTTAGCGGAAGCAAAGGACAAGCTGATCTCAAACGTGGAGGCTATGCGCCAGAAGGACATCGCGTCCGATGCCCCGGCGGCAAAGTCGCGTCGCAAGACGAAGAGCAAGACTAAGGTCATGGTCGACCCCAAGGGGGGCGAGTCGTCTTCCGCTCGTCGAGAGCCAGTTGGCCAAGCGACCGAACGTCGGGATCAAGAGCGCAAGCTTCGCAAGAAAATGCGTAAGATCCGCAAGAAGACGAAGTTGGCCCGCTCAACATCCTCAGTTGAGAACTCCAACATATCGGCCGAGAATGAGTCAAGCTCGTCCAGTGAGACAACTCCCGCTTCGTCCTCCGACTCCGGAGAATCCCCGGGTTCCCCGTCTTCCCCATCGTCGAGCTCAAACTCCGAGTCTTCGGACACGTCATCGGACACCGCGTCTCGACTATCCCGCCCGGGTCCGTACAAGAGTCGTCCCGACTTTGAGAAGCGATTGGAGAAAGCCGATCGGCTAAAGGTCATTCGACCCTCCAACAGTCGCTTCAAGTCCCTATTGGACTATCGTACCTACTTCCTGATCCGACGTGATCTGTCTCTGCCACCCTTCCTTGTGGAGAAAACACATATGATGAACTGCCGTCTGGATGGATCATTCCAAGGGCAAGAGCTGTTTACGGGCACATGCCCCCTCGGTGTATTCACCTCTCTGACGACCTTTCGTCGTGCATGTGACGCAGCCGGCCTGACGCATGGACAAGCCTTTCCTCTCTTGGCCTTTCGCCTGTCGGGAGCTGCTAAACGAGCCTTCTCGAGCGCCCTGAACTCAAAAGTCGGACACCGCATTTATGCGATCCGCACCTATGGTGCCGCTGGTAACTGGCTTCTGGCCAAGTATGCCACCCACGCCGTAATGGCTTCCGCATACCACGACATTATGACAAGGCGTGAACCCGAAAATGAGTCGCTCACAGCCTTTGGGCTCCGCGTTGAGACACAGTGAGACCGCCTCGACGGCCTCTTCCACGCTCAAGATGTGAAGGATGTATTCATCAATGGCTTGTCCGATATTATCCAAGCTCATGTCCGGGTATTGGACGGGCAGTTACCCAAGCGGACTCTGGCGGACACTATTTCTGCCGCGCAGATGCATTGGGACAGGACGAATAAGCGTCGCCTATCGCTGAATCTGCCTCGTCTTCAGACGAATAAGGTGGCATACGCCTCGCCCATGCCAACCCGCCATCCCAATGTCGATCGCCCCTTCCCGGTTACCCACCCGCGGGCCTGGTCCCGTTCCCCTCCTCCGAAGGAGTCGCCTCAGGCGAGGACCGACATTTGTTGCAACTGTAACAAGCCCGGTCACTTCGCTGCGCAATGCGCTGAGCCGTATCCGCCACGTGAACTCCGCAGCCCTGTGCCGTGAACTCCGTAACGGAGGATACCAAACCAACCGCTGAAAGCGACAGCAGCGAGTCCACCGACTCGAAAAACGAATGAGCCGGGTGCCCCTTGGCGGGTTGCCTGGCGCATCATCAACAACTGGTGAAAGACGTAAAGTCACAAGGATACTAAGCCCGGCACATCGGCACTATGAGATCGCGGCCACGATTGGCCCTTCCCAACGGGAAATGCACAGCTGCCGCTCTTTCGTGGACACTGGGGCCGGCATCACTTGGTTCGACCCAATGTCTTACCTGCCAACTGGCAGAGTTATGCTGAGAAGCTCGAGCGCACAGCCCGCATCAAAGATGCAAAAACCAACCGCCTCATAACAAATTATGCCATACATCTGTACCTAGATGTTGGATGCTCCAAAGTCTTCGACCGATTCTTTGTCGCCGAACACCTATCGGTGCCATGTATCCTCGGTACCGAGTTCATGGACAACCATGTCGAAGCTATCTTCACATGCCTAAAGAAGGTTGTGTGGCGAGACCACGTCGGTGATGTCACCAGGAACCTAAAGCGAACGCCTATCCTCGCCACCCTACTTGCGAATACGTGGGAACGGTCGTGGGCAGACCAACCTGCTAAGGTAAGGGCGTGTCACCAAGTTTGCGTCAAAGGACGAATGGAAGAATGGGTTAAGGCGACCAGCGCCACCCCTGGCCTCGTCACCATCTCGACCAACATCCGCCTACGTCGGCATAAGTCAGTGGCCGTCGCCCGTGTCGTTGCACTGGTCAAGCCCGATGAACCATTTTTGGTTAAGATCTGCAACTTCGGGCCGCATCAGGCCATAGTTCGTAGGAACAGCATCCTCAGGTTCGCCGAACCATTCCAAGGGCCCATGTTGGCCGCCATAACAGAGGAGAAGGCAACCCAAGACACACCAACCGGTGAGGAGACATCGTTGTCCGACGACCCTGTCGAGGATGTCGACCTTAGTGAAGCACCGGAGC
>Ga0115030_1001532_pt1 | contig 10477 bp, 5 predicted proteins | sample SidtaG_4_FD_87174 | JGI IMG/M metagenome (GOLD analysis project Ga0115030, IMG submission 87174) | Marine algal microbial communities from Sidmouth, United Kingdom - Sidmouth_Male1 metaG | ecosystem: Host-associated > Algae > Red algae > Unclassified | place: Sidmouth, United Kingdom | collected... | reverse complement strand
GGTAAAATCCAACACCACCGAACGTGTTTGAGCAGTATCACCATCTTGTCCGGGTAAATCCGAATCTCCCAAGTACATCTGATCGCCATCGACATGCACGATCGTATAATCGACGTAAGGTGAGAAGAGAGGTGCAACCGCAGGCACTAGTGGCTCACCTTCAATGGTAAAACGCGTGGAATTTATGTTTATGAAGGGCTTTGCACCGACTGACGTATTGGCAGTGCCTCCGGGTCTCTCCAGCGTCCCATACGATTGAAAATCGTCACCAAATTGCAGGAATCCACGGCTCAGTGGTGTCACGCAGTTGCTATCAGAGTACACCTTAGTATCAGTAACGAACTCATTGCCTGTGATAGTGATCACACCGCGCTCGTAACCTTCGGTCGGCTCCTCTTCATCAAACAATTGACAATCGCGGGACCAGCTACCCTGCATCTCCGGGAACAGCGTACCCGTACCATTAACCGGCTGCTGTAAAGTATCTGGGTTTTGTTCGCCCACCATTGGCGATGCGGGCATATCAGCAGTCGAATTGTCGGAATTACCGCTGGAACATCCTGCCAGGGAAATAGCAAAGCAGGAAAGTACGACGAGTCTGGCAAAATTCATAAGTTGCATCCTTGTAAGCTTGACCGCGAGCTACAGTGTCGCGGGCGTGAATCTGGAAAAGAAGTACATCCGTTCGAGTAAATAGTATTCCTTTTTAAATGAAATAGCTACAAGGGCGTAAAAGAAAGCTGTCGTTATCGGTGTTCACGTTCGGCCAGAAACACTGTTCACGTTGGACCGGAATATGCCGCTGCTCGGGCAGGTTGAAATTCACCGCCTCGCTAAAAAGCAGTCTTTGTGCATAGACACTAGTTAAACAATAAATCACACTCGTTACTTACAGATCGAATACGATCCGTGCAGGATCCTCAACCAGGTCCTTGATGCTCTTCAGGAAGCCGACCGCCCCTTTGCCATCAACAATACGGTGATCGTAACTTAGCGCGATGTACATCATAGGACGGACAAGCACTTCACCATTAACGGCTATGGGTCGATCCTGCGTTGCATGCATACCCAGAATAGCGCTTTGCGGTGGATTGAGAATAGGGGTAGACAATAGCGAGCCAAAAACGCCACCGTTCGACACGGTGAAGGTACCACCCGTCATATCATCCATAGACAATTTGCCATCACGAGCTTTCTCGGCATAATCGCCAATCGTCTTCTCGATATCCGCCAGTGACATAAATTCCGTGTTGCGCAGTACCGGCACCACCAGACCACGCTCGGAAGACACTCTGGGCTGCGGTTACACACTGCAGCGACCATTGACGAGTTTCCGGGTTCAGGTTGGGTGCTGGGGAATCGCAGAATCTGGCGATAGAGCCATACGTGCAGTGTGATTTTAGTGGATTGTATGGGCCTATTTGACCTCTGTGCGATCTAACGTCTGGGATACCCTGTCGGAATAAGTGATGCTGCCAGTTCATTCAAAATTTCAGGGTCATCAATAGTGGGCGGAACTTTATAGTCATCCCCATCGGCCAATTGCTTCATTGTCGCGCGCAACACTTTGCCCGACCGTGTCTTCGGTAATCGTTGCACGACGATGGCATCCTTGAACGCTGCCACGGGACCAATTCTTTCTCTTATTGACTGTACCAATTCCTTTACGATATCAGCATCGTCACGATCAACACCGCTTTTAAGAACGACAAGGCCTAGAGGTGCTTGTCCTTTGAGCGGACAATATGGTCCGATGACTGCACATTCAGCCACATCGGGATGAGCAGTCAGGACCTCTTCCATAGCCCCTGTGGACAGACGATGACCGGCAACGTTTATCACATCGTCCGTGCGACTCATAATGTATAGATACCCTTCGGAATCAATAAAACCTGCATCCCCCGTTAGGTAATGGCCTGGGTAGGTGGACAAGTAAGCCTCGCGATAACGTTCATCATTACCCCACAGTGTAGGTAAACATCCTGGCGGTAATGGTAATTTGATTGCGATGCTTCCCATATCGCCTGCTGGTAACTGCTCACCCGATTCATTCAAAACACACACGTCATAGCCAGGAACAGCAAGGGAAGGTGAGCCAGGCTTCACTGGCAGTTGTTCAAGCCCCAGACAGTTGGCAGCAATTGCCCAACCGGTTTCAGTTTGCCACCAATGATCAATCACGGGTATCTGCAGTTTCTCTTGAGCCCACTGCAGTGTATCCGGATCACAGCGTTCTCCAGCCAAAAACAATGCACGCAATTTACTCGTATCGTATGTTGATAGATAAGTTGCCTCGGGATCCTCCTTTCGAATAACTCGAATGGCCGTCGGCGCTGCGAATAGTGTTCGTACATCGTGTTCAGCTATTACCCGCCAGAAAGCACCGGGATCCGGTGTGCCGACAGGCTTGCCTTCATATACAAGCGTTGTACAGCCCATCAACAAAGGGGCATAGGCGATGTACGAATGCCCAACCACCCAACCAACATCGGAGGCGGCCCAGAACACCTCTCCGGGTTGCATGTTGTAGATATTGCTCATACTCCACTTGAGCGCTACCGCATGCCCGCCGTTATCACGAACTACGCCTTTGGGTTGCCCCGTAGTGCCTGATGTATAGAGAATATATAGAGGATCAGTGGCAGCTACTGGTGTACAGTCAGACGGTACAGCAGAATCGACAACATCGTTCCAATCATAATCACGTCCTTCGACTAGAGGAGCAATCTGCTGATTGCGCTGCAACACGTAACAATGTGTCGGCTTGTGTGTAGATGCTTCTATAGCTGAGTCCAGCAAAGGTTTGTATGGGATTACCCGACTACCTTCAATGCCGCAAGAGGCGCTGAGAACCATCTTTGGTTTCGCATCATCAATGCGCACTGCCAACTCATTGGCCGCAAAGCCTCCGAACACCACCGAATGGATAGCTCCCAACCGTGCGCAAGCTAACATGGCCATCACAGCCTCGGGAATCATTGGCATGTAAATGATCACGCGATCACCATGAACTACACCGTGTGCTTGCATCGCACCGGCAAGTTTGGCAACTGCGTCACGCAACTCTTTATAGCTATAGGTCTTTCCAGTATCGGTGACAGGGCTGTCGTAGATTAGTGCAGCTTGTTCTCCTCTTCCCCGTTCAACGTGAACATCCAAGGCGTTGTAACACGTATTGAGCATGCCACCTGCGAACCAGCGATACAGCGGAGCCTCTGTTCGATCAAGCACTTTGTCCCACGGCCGATACCATTCAATACACTCAGCCTGCTCAGCCCAGAATTGCTCTGGTTTTTCCAGAGAATAACGAAGCACTTCCTGATGACTGCTCATGGTCTACACTTCCTTATTTATGTAAATTAAATACCGGAATGAAACTAACGTTTTATAAGTAAACTCAATTAGCGATTTCTGCGTTCACCTAAAATTTGTCCAAGAACCGCATTAGCGGCATCGATCACGTTCGTGCCTGGCCCGAATATTTCGGCTACGCCAGCATCACGCAGAGCTTGATAGTCCTGTTCGGGGATAACTCCTCCACAAACAACCTTAATATCCGGGTGTCCCCGGTCGGCGAGCAAGGCAATGAGTTGGGGTATTAGTGTCAGGTGCCCACCAGCGAGACTTGAAACACCGACGACATCAACGTTTTGTTCTACGCACAATTCCGCAACTTCAGTCGGTGTCATAAATAGCTGCGACATGCCGACTCTGAAGCCGATATCCCCAAATGATGAGGCGACCACCTTGGCACCTCGATCATGTCCATCCTGACCCATCTTGGCAACTAGCAAATGTGGTGCTCTGCCTCGCGAATCCACAAATTCCGTCACACGACGTTTTACATTGACATATTCAGGCGCAGTTTCACTTTGTTTATCGTATACACCTGACACAACTTCCGGTTGCGCCCGATGTCGACCGTAGACGATCTCGAGTGCATCAGAAATCTCTCCCAACGTGGCACGCTGTCGAGCGGCGTCTACTGCCGCCTCCAGCAAATTGCCGGATTGATTGGCAGCAAGATCAGTCAGTCGTTGCAATGTCAGACGACATGAATGATCGTTTCGCTCTTGTTTGACGCTCTTGAGCCGAACAAGCTGCTGTTTTCGTACGACGGTATTGTCTACCCTATGTACCTCAACTTCACCCTCATCTTCATGCCGATATCGATTGACGCCAACAATAACATCCTCGCCCTTATCGATACGTGCCTGTCTGGCTGTAGCTGCCTCCTCGATTCGACGCTTTGGCAGGCCATCGAGCAAAGCCTTTGTCATACCACCGTGGGTTTCAATTTCCTCGATCATGGCCCAGGCCTTATCCATCAGTTCAGTAGTCAGAGATTCCACATAGTACGATCCACCTAACGGATCAACAGTCCGAGTGACGCCGGTCTCATGTTGCAAAATAAGCTGGGTATTGCGGGCAATCCGGGCAGACGCCTCGGTTGGCAGTGCAATAGCTTCGTCAAAGGAATTGGTATGCAGTGACTGAGTACCACCAAGTACCGCTGCCAGAGCCTCGTATGCGGTTCGAACGACATTGTTGTACGGGTCTTGTTCGGTCAATGAGACACCCGATGTCTGACAATGGGTACGCAGTAATTTCGAGCTTTCTTTTTGCGCGCCCAGTTCAGTCATAATTCGTGACCACAGTTGCCGAGCGGCTCGCAATTTGGCAACTTCCATAAAGAAGTCCATACCAATACAAAAGAAAAAGGATAGACGACCAGCAAATGCATCGATATCGAGTCCCTTTGATTGTGCGGCCCGGACATACTCCATACCATCGGCTAATGTGTAAGCCAACTCTTGAGCCAGGTTCGCACCCGCTTCCTGCATGTGATAGCCCGATATGGATATCGAATTGAAGCGGGGCATCTCCAGCGAAGTGTACTCGATGATATCAGCCACGATCCGCATCGATGGCTCTGGCGGATAGATGTATGTGTTGCGAACCATGAATTCCTTAAGTACATCATTTTGTACGGTGCCGCTTAGTGTTGCACGGTCGACCCCTTGCTCTTCGCCAGCAACGATGTACATAGCAAGCACGGGCAACACGGCGCCGTTCATGGTCATTGACACTGACATCTGATCAAGCGGAATACCATCAAACAGAATTTTCATATCCTCCACGCTGTCAATGGCGACACCTGCCTTGCCCACATCACCAACGACACGCTCGTGATCACTGTCATAGCCTCGGTGCGTGGCCAGATCAAACGCGACTGAAAGTCCCTTTTGGCCTGCTGCCAGATTTTTACGATAAAACGCATTGGACTCCTTCGCAGTAGAAAAGCCTGCGTATTGGCGAATAGTCCATGGTCTGCCGGTATACATCGTACCGCGCACGCCTCGCGCAAAAGGCTCAATCCCAGGCAGTGCGTCCGCAACATCAGCTGAACAATCCTGAGCTGTATACAACGGTCTTACAGTGATGCCTTCAGGTGTATCGGTATTGATGGATTCCAGTGGACGATCCTTCAGTTCACGCTTTGCGATCTCAACCCACTTATCATCCACTGAATTCATTTTTCGAACTCCATGATAATTTCATCCACTTGAAGGCTATCACCTGTCGAAACGGGAATTCGAGACACCACACAGCTCTTTTCAGCAACCAGCAGGTTTTCCATCTTCATCGCTTCAACGATAGCGAGTGGCTGTCCGGGTTCAACAGTATCCCCTGCTTTGACCAGCACGGAACTGACTAGCCCAGGCATAGGGCATAACAGGTACTGCGACAGGTCGGCTGGTTTCTTCACAGGCATTAGTGACACGAGGGCCGCCTTGGCAGGACTTAGTACCTGCGCCTTTACCAGATATCCACCATGTTCAAGGCTCCGTGCTGCCACCAGGCGTCTTGTTTTGAAATCATAGTCTTTTTCGTTAATGCACAGCGTCGCAATAGCTTGCCCAGCTCGCCAGTCAGTTGTGACAACATATTCATAGCCCGAGTCATGAGTCAGCAAGTAGCGGGACTTATCAGCACAAACATTCAGCAGGGTTTGCTCCTTGCCAATGAATACGACATCGTCATGCGATACGGCGTTTGAAATCCCGCGTAGAACATTCGAATCACTATCTGATTTCAAGGAACGCTGAGACAAATGGGAAAGAACCGAAGCCGCTACGGCGAATAGCCGAAGTGTTTCTGAAGGTGGATCAGTATCGACAAATCCATCCGGGTATTCTTCTTCAATAAATGCGGTGCTGATCTCTCCAGAGCGAAACCGGTGGTGCTTCATGATTGCCGACAGGAACTGCAGATTGTTACCCACACCCTGCAAATCAAATTGATCCAGTGCGCGAGACATATCATCAATGGCCGCTTCCCGTGTCAGTGACCAAGTGCAGAGCTTGGCGATCATCGGGTCGTAATACACTGAGATCTCACCACCCTCTTCAACTCCAGTGTCATTTCTGACCACGTGATCTTTTGTAGCCTGTGTTTGCGGAGGGCGATAGCGACTCAGGCGACCGATAGACGGTAGAAAGTTGCGTTTGGGATCTTCGGCATAAAGCCGACTCTCTATCGCCCATCCCGTAAGCTTGACATCAGCTTGTGACACAGAGAGCTTCTCGTCAGCAGCAATCCTTATCATCTGCTCGACCAGATCCACTCCTGTGATCAGTTCTGTGACGGGGTGTTCGACCTGCAGGCGAGTGTTCATTTCCAGAAAATAAAATTGCTTCTGGCTGTCCACGATGAATTCAACGGTACCGGCGCTAGTGTAATCAACCGCTTGAGCCAATGCCACAGCCTGTTCGCCCATAGCACGGCGAGTGCCCTCATCCAGAAAGGGTGACGGTGCTTCTTCCACCACTTTCTGATTGCGACGTTGGATCGAACATTCGCGTTCGCCGAGATAGATACAGTTGCCGTGATTGTCAGCCAGCACTTGTATTTCGATGTGGCGAGGCTGTGTAATGAACTTTTCTACAAATATTCTATCGTCACCAAACGACGACTGGGCCTCTGATCGAGACCGCTCAAAGCCTTCCCCAGCCTCGGCATCACTCCAGGCTATTCTCATACCCTTGCCGCCACCGCCAGCACTAGCCTTTATCATTACTGGATACCCAATATCGGCAGCTATTCGTATGCAATGTTCAGCATTTTCGATAATGCCCATGTATCCGGGCACGATATTGACACCAGCCTCTGAGGAGAGCTTTTTGGAAGTAATTTTGTCGCCCATGGACAATATAGCGCTCTCAGACGGGCCTATGAACGTGATGCCCTCCTGTAACAGGCGCCTGGAGAATTCAGCATTCTCCGAAAGAAAACCGTAGCCTGGATGTACGGCATCCGCCCCACTCTGGCGGCACGCATCAATAACCTTATCAATTAGCAGATAACTTTCGGCAGCTGTTTTACCTCCGATGCTAATGGCCACATCGGCCGCTTTCACATGCACAGTTTCTACATCGACTTCCGAATAGATGGCAACCGTCTTGATGCCCATGCGACGAGCACTGGCAAACACACGGCAGGCAATTTCGCCGCGATTGGCAACGAGTATTTTCGTGAACATAGACTTTTGTTTCACAACGGAATGTTGTCGTGTTTTCTTGTCGGACGCGTGACAGATTTACTCTTCAATAACTCGAAGGCTCGGCCTACTCGGCGACGTGTTGAATGAGGCTGGATGACCTCATCGATGAATCCGCGCTGAGCCGCGACGAAAGGATTGGCAAATTGCTCTTCGTATTCTCTTGTTCTTTGAGCTATTTTTTCGGCATCGTCCAATTCGTTTCGGTAAAGAATTTCAGTGGCACCTCTAGCGCCCATGACCGCGATCTCGGCACTTGGCCAGGCATAATTGACATCGGCCTTGATGTGTTTAGATGCCATGACATCGTACGCTCCGCCATAGGCTTTCCTTAATATGACAGTGACTTTTGGTACCGTCGCTTCAGCGTAGGCGAACAACAATTTGGCACCATGCTTGATGATGCCACCGTACTCTTGCGCAGTACCTGGCAGGAACCCTGGGACATCGACCAGCGTCAACAACGGAATATTGAATGCATCGCAGAAACGGACAAAGCGGGCCGCCTTACGCGCACTGCCAATATCCAGACAACCGGCAAGCACCATAGGCTGGTTTGCAACGACACCAATACTCTGTCCGTTGATACGAATAAAACCACACAGGATATTGCCAGCATAATCGGCCTGTAGTTCAAAAAAATCGCCATCATCGGCAATGCTCTCAATAGCCTCATGCATATCATAGGCTTTGCTCGCATCATCTGGAATCAGTGTGTCCAATGCGGGTTCGAGTCGATCAAATGGATCGGACGTGTCATAGACGGGAGATGCAACACGGCTGGATTGAGGAAGAAAATCGAACAGTCGGCGAATCTCAAGTAATGTATCAATGTCGTTGTCAAATGCGCCGTCAGCCACTGATGAAGTTTTGGTATGTGTGCCTGCACCGCCCAGTTCCTCAGCAGTAACTACCTCGTTTGTTACCGTCTTGACGACGTCGGGGCCAGTTACAAACATGTGGCTGCTGTCTTTAACCATGAAGATAAAGTCAGTCATGGCCGGAGAGTAGACCGCACCGCCTGCACACGGCCCCATGATGACTGAAATCTGTGGAATGACACCTGAAGCTTGAACATTACGATAGAAAACTTCTGCATAACCACCCAACGAAGCTACGCCTTCCTGAATTCGAGCTCCGCCGGAGTCATTAAGACCAATGACAGGGACACCGTTTTGTACGGCCAGATCCATGACTTTGCAGATCTTCTCTGCATGGGTTTCAGACAGTGAGCCACCAAAAACAGTGAAATCCTGAGAAAATACGTAAACAGGGCGGCCATTAATGGTTCCCCAACCTGTGACTACACCATCACCCGGTGGCCGTTCATCAGCCATACCGAAATCGGTACAGCGATGTGTCTTGTACATGTCATATTCTTCAAACGATTGCTCATCCAGCAAGACGTCCAGGCGTTCTCGAGCTGTTAATTTTCCCTTCGCGTGCTGCTTGTCAATACGCGATTGTCCACCGCCCAAACGGGCTTGAACGCGCCGATACTTTAGCTCTTGAATGATTGCGTTCATTTCAAATCTCAATCAACTAATTGTTAATGACGTTGAAAACGCCACCCCTGAGTAGTGTCGCACTCTGGCATTCGGATAAATATTTCAGCCCCACTAGGCGATCAAAACATCACCCGGAAGCATGAACTGCTCCTTCTCAGTGATTATGTGTAACAACGATGCTACAGTTATTTCGTCACCCGACTGTTCGTTAACAAACCGAAGGTCTCTGCCAGCGACGATCATCTTGCGTATATCGTTAAGCGTAAGACACTTGTTTTTGTTCGTGTCGAACAGTTGCCAGTTCTTTCGCCTGTTAATGGTTGTTGGTCTATGCTGCATTCCTAGATATCCAAGTTAGGTTTTGTTGAAATCGATTGGGTCGCTGGTGAATTTGGAAACGTTGTTACGCCAGTAGGTGCAGCTGATTCCACGTGCTTGTCTGGCACGTGGAATCAGCAGCTCACTAGTGATCTACTGCAGCACCAGAACCACGTGGTACTCGAATGCTCTCAACCAGTTCCTGTATCTCTATAGGCGGAGGCGCTGTCACGCGAGAGACCATCGTTGCTACCGCAAAATTGAGCATAGCGCCAACAGCACCTATTGACAGTGGAGAGATCCCAAACACCCAGTTGTCAGGTGTGTCGGCCAACTGATTCGTACCGGGAACGAAAAACCAGCCTTTGTATACGAAAATATAAATGAGGGTAAAGATCAAACCACTCAACATACCCAGAACAGCACCTTTATCGTTGATCGTTTTCGAGAAGATGCCCATCATCAATGCCGGGAATATTGAAGCGGCCGCAAGACCAAATGCCAGCGCAACAGTTTGCGCGGCAAATCCCGGCGGATTCAATCCTAGCCATGTTGCCACGGCTATCGCGACCGCCATGGCAATTCGGGCGGTCATCAGCTCCCCTTTTTCCGATATATTCGGGGCTAACGTTCCCTTCACAACATCATGGCTGATTGCCCCCGATATCGCCAAGAGTAAACCTGCCGCGGTTGAAAGCGCCGCAGCAAGGCCACCGGCTGCTACAAGTGCGATGACCCAGCCTGGAAGGTTCGCAATCTCCGGATTCGCCAGAACCAGGATATCACGATTGACAGTCAGTTCAGATCCCTGCCACCCTGCAGCTTCTGCTGTTGCTGCAAAGCTTTCTGAGCTATCGTTATACAGCTGAATACGACCGTCATCGTTCTTGTCCTCGAATTTCAGCAAGCCGGTGATTTCCCAGTTTTTCATCCAGTCCGGTCTGTCTTCATATTGCAATGACTCTGACTGAGCACCGCCCGGATAGATAGTATCCATAAGATTCATACGGGCCATTGCGCCAACGGCTGGGGCTGTCAGGTAGAGCAGCGCAATAAACACCAACGCCCAACCTGCCGACCAACGTGCATC
>Ga0115030_1001522_pt1 | contig 10522 bp, 10 predicted proteins | sample SidtaG_4_FD_87174 | JGI IMG/M metagenome (GOLD analysis project Ga0115030, IMG submission 87174) | Marine algal microbial communities from Sidmouth, United Kingdom - Sidmouth_Male1 metaG | ecosystem: Host-associated > Algae > Red algae > Unclassified | place: Sidmouth, United Kingdom | collected... | reverse complement strand
GGGGGGGGGGGGGGGGGGGGGGGGGCCCCCCCGGGGTTCCCCCCCCCCCCCCCCCCCAAACCCGGGGGCCCCCCCCCCCCGGCGGGGCGCCAGTGCCCCCCGCTACCCTGGCAGGCACCCCCTGCGCCACTGACGACGACTGTGGGGGCTACGCCACCTTCCCCCCGCTGTGGTGCGGCACTGGCTGGGGGTCCCCCACCCCCACCTGCCGCTCCTCTGTCCCCCGGGGGGCGCCGTGCAACAGCAGCGGCGTTGCCTGCTGGCCGGGCCAGACGTGCAGGCCGAGTGATGGGGTGTGTGGCACCCGGGACGGCGGGGGCGTTGCGGGGGATAAGTGCTTACCGGCCGCCGCGGACACCGGGAGACTGTGCGCCGCGGGCCTCACGTGCCTCCTCACCCCCAAAGACGGCTGGTCGTGCTACGCCCTGTCGGGGGTGGGCGAGCCGTGCGGCGTCGGCGCCACCGCCTGTGGGGAGGACTTGCTGTGTGTGGACGGGGCGGGGGGGCGGTGCGCAGAGGTGGCCTGCCCCGGCGGCGCCGGCGTGTGTGCACCCGTCGTGGCGGGCGACCCGTGCCGCGAGCGGGTGACGTGCCCCGCCAGCGGCTTTGCCTGCCACTGGGCCCGCCTGGGTGGCCCCGCCACCCCCGTTCGCCGCCAGTGTGTGGCGACCATCCCCCCCGGCGGGGCGTGCGAGACGCTGGGGGCGCGCCGGTGCGCGGCGGCGGCCGGCGAGGCCGACGCAGACGCCTGCGTGGGGGGCGTGTGCGTGCCGCTAAGCAGGAGCGCCGTGAGCCCGGTGCTGTCTGCCCAGGGCGACGAGTGCGCGCTCATAAAGGGCTGCACCGGCGGCGCCGTGTGTGTCTCTGGGGAGCGGCGGCTGGAGCTGGGCTTTGGGGGGGCCGCCTGCTTTGCCCTCCGCGCCGAGGGGGAAAGCTGTGGCGAGGCCACCTTTGAGCTGTGCGACGTGGACGCGCAGCTGGTGTGTGGCGACGGGGGGCGGTGCGTGGCGTCGTCGGCGGCAGTGACGGGGGCGGCGCTGGGGGCGTTTTGCTCCACCCGTCTCGACGAGCCCTGTGCCCCGGCCGCCGACGGCGGGGAGGTGCTGTGCAGGACGGTCACGGTGGAGGGGGCGGACTTTCGAAATTCCGAGGAGAGTGCGGCTCGGTGCGTCCGGCAGGTCCCCGACGGCGGCGCCTGCACCGACCCCTCAGAGTGCAGGGACACCTGCACGGACGCGGGTTTGTGTGGGCGCCCCGCCGGCATCCGCTGCGCTGGGGAATGCCGCGGCGACCTGCAATGCCGGCGCCTCGGCTCGGACCTCCCCAACCTCGGGTCCTTTAGCTTCCGCAGCTCCACCCCCGGCTGGTGCGTGACGGTGCGCCCCGTGGGCTCCCCCTGCGACGGGGAGCTGGAGCAGTGCGTCGTGGGCGCCCGGTGTGCCGCGGGTGTGTGCACGGCGGGCACGCCGCTGGGCTCCCCCTGCGCCGACGCGGCCACCTGCAACGGGTCGGTGGGCAACTTTGCCGGCTGCTACCGGGGGCCCGGCGCCGCGTGGGGGGTGCGGACGTGCCGCTCCTGGGCCTGGTGGGGCGCCCCCTGCGCCGGCAACGCTGGCGCAAAGTGCTGGACGACCCTCCGCTGCGACGACGGGGCGGGGGGGACGGGGCGGTGCGAAAATATCAATGGGAATGGGGTGGCGGGGGCCTTTTGCAATGACGCGCCCGCCAACCGCTGCACGGGCGGCCGGACGTGCACCGACTGGGACGCGTGGGGGCGGGGGCGGTGTGTGGCGTATGGGGCGGCGGGCGCCCTCTGTGACGACCGCTATGAGCGGTGCCAGCCGCGGTACAGGTGCACGCCCGGCCCGGGGCGGGGACCCCGCACGTGCACCGCCGCCACAGACCCCCCTCCCACGGGGGCGGGGGCGTAGAGCCCTCCCGGCGCAGCGGCGCCCGCCCCGCGTCGCCCACCCCGAGCCCACTGGCCCGCGCTCTATGGCCGGCGGGGTGCCGCTGCACGGGCGCGGCCGGCGGCGCAGCAGTGCAAAATTGTTTCCTGGGCAACTGTGAGTTGCGTTTTTCATGTCTTGAAATATCGTTTCCGGTGCGATCGCGAGATACGGGCCACATTTGTGGATATGCTGCGTCACTCGGAATCGTAAAGGAAACAAGTGCAAGAGGTATCACACGCAAATTTCTGTGAACCCTTGTGTGAACCCAATCTGACCAATCAGATGAGAGCCTGCGTCCGCCCTGGCCTCTGGAGGCCGTGTCAGACACCACGTTCAGACACAGCCGCACAGCCCCGCAGGGCCGTTCTGGTGGGGGTGCCATCCATGACACGACGTGTCTGCTCAGACACCATCGACCCAGACAGGACACCATCGACCCAGACACAGCGTTCGGGCCTGGGCCCGACCACCCGCAGATCAGACCCCTGTCGTCGTCGTGCCCCCGCGCCCGCGACCGCGCACGGCGCTTCCATGCGCCGCCCCGCTGCCGTCGTGCTCGCTGCCTGTGCGGCACGCGCCGCATTACGGGCAATCCTGCCGGGGCTGCCCTTCCCCGCTAGTGCCCTGGGGCGCTGGGGTCGCCACGTTGCCTTCCAGCCCCGTGCCGCGGATCTCCACGATTGCCCGGTTCCCATGCGCTGCTCCGTGCGGCGGTCCTCGTGGCGCCTCCGGCCCCCCGCGTCTACTGTTTCGGGCGGAGCGGCGTACTGTATCGACGGTTGTGCTCCGTTATTCTTGGACTGCCGCGGGGACGGCGGGGGCGGTGGGGTCGGTGGTGGCGGTGGTGGCGGTGGTGGGGGTAGTGGCGGTGGTGGCGGCGGGGGTGGTCGTGGCGGCGGGGGTAGCTTTCTTCTGGTCGGGGTGGAGCAGAGGAGCTCGGGGGGTGCCTGTGGTCTGCGGGCAGTCCTGCGGGGGCGTCGGGGGCGCTCGGAGCGGGCGTTCTCGAGCGGGTGCGGGGCGGGGAGGGGGGGGGGGGCGGCGGGGGCGACCGGGGCGGCGGGCGCCGTGGGCGCGCAGCTGTCGATTCGGGCTCTCTCGCTGGCAATTTGGGCGCCAATTTTGGGGCGGTCGACACTGGCGGCGTTGGGATCATCATTTTGGCGCCCTGTCGGTGCTGCCACCGTCGTTGGCGCCGCCGGTGGCGCCGGCGTTGCGGAGCGGCCGTGCACGGTCGTAGGCGGCCTCCTACATCTCGTTCTGTGCGCCCCGTCACTTGGGCTTGCTCAGCCCTTTTGATCGTCCTGTTGACGCCGCTGTTGCGCGCCCCGTTCGTCCTCGCCCGCCCTTTGGCCGGCTGCTGGCGTGTCTCGTGCGGCGGATCCGCATCCTCCCGGTTTCACGGGTGCTATCACCCCTCATGCTGTTGTCGTATCACAGTACGTGCATCCCACGTCTATGTCTATGTTTCTTTGCTGCACAAGGTCCTCGGATGCCCGTTGGGACCGCTATGGCATCGTCGCAAGTTGAGCTGCACTGAGCTCGTTCTCACCGTGATCTTGCGCTCGTTGTATTGGTTGCTTTGGACCTTGTTGGCTACCGTTTGTTTATGGCATTGCACTCGCAGGCGACCGCACGTTGGCGCCCAGCTCGTCCGCATGGCTACTACAGTGTGAGAGTGTGTCTCGAGCGTAGGGCACAATGGACGATGATCCCGAGGAGTGTCCTTCATTCCTTGAGCCTGTGCGGTTTCCGTTTGCGGGCACTATGGCGCAAGCTCGGGCTGCTGTCGCAGCGTTGGGCGCGGGTCCTGCTACCCCCTGCATTGGAACCACGGTGGTGACCGGTGAGGCACCCGGCTCGTCGACTCGTCTAGTCGGCGCTGGCCTTTCCGACAGGCTCGCCGCGCTTCCTCAACCGGTCGAGTCGGTTGACAAGGGCAGTCGGGATCTGGCTGAGGAGCGCAATCGTCGAGCGGCGGACAAGCGGCAGCTAGATCGCCGTCGGCGCGGCGGAGACACGCCTGCCGCCGACGACGACAACGGCGATGACAATTTCCCGCCCCCCCCGCCCCAGTGCCACCCCCTACTCGCATCCGTCGTCCTCCTCCCAAGATCTTCGTTGATGCCTACATCCAAGACGCACTGGTGCCGTGCGTGCAGCGGGCTTGTGGAATGCCGTCCTCGGAATCTGTCCGTAGCCGCCTCCTCCCCGTCACGGCACATGTCGTTTGTGACCCCTCGTCGTCCTCCCGCGCCATTGTCTTGCGAACTGGCACCAACAAGCGCGACGCCGCCATCACTTGGGTGTCACGTCGCGGCGGGGTGCTCTGCTCTCGCTTTGCAGGCACTCAGAACGCGCTGTTTTTGTCAACATCGTCCAGGAGCATGGACTGTCACCATGTGCTCGCTTTGAGGACCGCGCTCGACACGGCGGGCGTCGACATTGCGCGGTTCCGGTCAAAGATGCGGCTCCGCGCCGACGCCGCGCCATTCACCCATGGCGTGACGTACGGTTCGACTGTCTTGTGGATCGTGCTGTACCGGGCGGTATACTCCCTCGTATCTATTACGGCGGGCAACGCGGCTTCCTGCATTGCTCCCGCGTGTAGACGCTTCAAAGCGCGGTGCGGACACGTTTTGGCGGCGCGTGCTCACTGCAAGCTCCACGGCATCAAGGGCTCCGGCGAGCCCCCGCCGGCAACGGCTGGTGGCACACAAGACGGCAAGAAGGCCACCAACGCAGGCGCCCGCGCACGGTTCCTCCAGAACGAGGAGGAGGATGAGGGCGTCGAGATGCTGCCGCTGAGAAAGACGCGTGGAGCGCACGAGACGGACCTGAGCAGAGTGAGCAACCGGCTGGCGCGCAACATGCTTCCCTGCCACGCCGAGGAGCACGATGGTGAGGTTTGGGCGCGGACGGCGGACTGGAAGAACCTGTACGGGCCTAGTGAGAAGGGAGACAATGCGGAGAACGTCGTGATTCTGGGCCATGTGTTTGCGTCGGCCATTCGTCGAGGGCTCCTCCGCGACGTCAACGAGACGCTCGTCGAGTCGGTCTGCGGCAGCTGTGGGACGAAGCGGGGCGGGGAGCACAAGATCACGAAGGAGCACGCTCTTCTCTGCACCGATCATCCAACGGCTCCCTCGTTGAAGGTGTGTTCGGCGACCTGGTTCTCGCTTCTCTCTTGTATTCGCATTGGCTCTGATGTACGCGCTGTTGTGCGGGGGCTGACATGTGCTTCCCTTTATTTTCGTCCTCTGTGTCTTGGGACGTCAATTCTATTTCACTCTCCTCTGTATGTAGATGTCCGTGGGGAGCTGGATCTGCACCGGGGAGAACTGTGGACGCGTCGTCGAGTACGACGGCAACGCCGACGCGCTCTTCAACTTTCGACGCCAGAACAAGAAGCGTCAGTGGCTTTTGTTCACGCGGGGCATTGTGGACAAACTCGTGTCGTTCATTATTGCCGCCCGGTCAACTTACACGGCCGCAACGAGGCACCTGGCGGCCGACGTGCGCTCGTTTGGCTTGAGGCGGCAAGATGTTGTCAAGCTGGGGACGGCGGCTGTGCGCACATTTATCGTGCCGCTCGAGTCGGCTCGCTGCCCGACTTGCGGGCCCAACCCCTCCTTTATTGTCATTGACGGGCAGGCCCTGGGGTGCAGCGACCCGGACGACGCCAACCCCATCCGCCCCTCCGTCGACTGCCCGGTGCGCGACATGCCCGCCCCCAAGCTGTTCGTCCTTCCGGGAGCCCCGCTGCGCGCCGCCATTGACAAGGTGCTACGGGGGAGCGCGCCGTTGACGTCGGCTCAAGAAGATCTCCTGCGAGATTGGGCCGGCTCGGTCCGCCCAATTGGGCGCCACTCTCCTGGAGCGGCCGGCGCTGCGGTGTTTTTCCGCTTCTTCCCCCTTGGTGATGGAAGTGAGGGCGGCGCGCGACGGGCTTTGCCTTGCGGCCGCGGTGAAGCAGGGGCTGTCGAGGCCGCTGATCCGGTCCCCGACGATGATCAAGAAGGCGCCGATGGGGGCTCGTCGCAAGGCCGGCGAAAGAAGCGCAAGCCGGAGCGCAACCTGGAGAGCGCTGTGCGCGAGGACGACGACGGAAACCTCGTCCTGGGCGAAAAGGGGCGTGTGCCAAAGAAGCCGACGGAAACGTGGCGCGACCGCACGGGTCTTTGTGCGCCAAACTTGACCGAGTTTAGTCGGGATGATGACGGTGTGTGGCTCTGCGTGCGCCCGTTCCTGCAGGCCTTTTTGACAGAGGCGGTCTCAAGCATGTTTCAGAGCCATGACGAGAGGGCTGTGCGGCTTCTGGCCAACACCCTCCGTCTCGGCGGCGGGAGCGACTGGCGCGAGAACACCGAGGCCGTCGACGGCGTCGGGTTCGTCGCCAGCTTCATTGGCTTTGTCGACGACAACCTGGAGACGGACCGGCGGCTACGACTCGCCGTCGGTGAGCTGCTGCTCCGAGCGGTCGACGTGGAGAAGGAAGCAGACGAGATGTTTGAGAAGGAGGCGGGAAAGAAGTCCAACATGGACCGCGGCTGGGCGAACGCCGAGTATTGCCTCAAGTGGAACAACCGGCCGACGCCCGCCGACTACAAGACGTGGAGGGTGGAGCAGGCGGAGCTCGGCGACGTCAACGAGGACGACCCGCTCGTCTGCTTTGAGTACTTTGCGGGCCTTCCACGTGTGCGGCCGGGCATCCGCGACTCGGAGGCGGAGAAACGGCGTGTTGGTTATAAGGGCAAGGACAAGCACGTGGCCGACGTGGAAGGGGACGGGGACTCTTGCAACAAGGCGTTTTCCGTCAAGGCCGGCCTCTCCCAGGGGGTGTTCAATGTCGTGTGTCCGCACGTTATCACGCTGGGATTCCGCTGCATGTTCCGAGCGGAGAGCTTCGGTGAGGCGCTGTCGGTTGTGCTGGAGCGCTTCCCGACGTTGCCAAGCGTCATCGTTTACGACGTGGCATGCAAGCTCGACAAAAATGCAATGCGCCGCGTCCGCACCATCCTCCGAGATCACGATGTCCGCTGCCTCCTCGACCGCCCGCATTCTATCACCCACTCCTGCGCGCCGTGATACATGCCCGACGAGAGTCTGGGTAAGACGGCGGTCGTGGCAACGCAAGCGGCCGAGGTCGCTCACTCCATCGCTGTCGGCAACCGCACAAGCCTCGCTTACATGCACCCCACCACCTAAATGACCCACCGCATCGTCCAGGTCGCCTTTCAGAACATCCGCAAGATGTACTGGCTGTTCTCGGGCAACCCAACTGCCAAGAACGACCACGTGCCGCTGTCCCCGTTCTTCCACCCGAGCATCGTCGAGGCGTGCGCCCGCGGCCCTTCATGTTCCTGTACGGCAGTGCACGGCGTAGAGGCCAGCTTAGCCGCCCCGAACACGCTGTCGGCGACGGGGACTGCGGCAATGGCGCGGAGAGGAGCTGCCACCGGCGACGCCACTCGGCTCGCTGACGCGGAGCAGAAAGCTGCCGCCGCCACCATCCCACAAGGATCTGATCGCGGTTGCCCGCGTGTGGACGATCAAGAGTCGAGCCGGGCGATGGCCGCCGCCTGCAATCACCACGATCGCCACCCGGCTGCCCCGTCGGCTTTTGAAATCCAACACAGCGTCGAGAACCACGTCGCAGATGCGCTCGAGAGTGGACCGCTTCCTGTTCGTGCCCGTGGAGATGCCAACGGGCAACCCGACCTTGATGGCAGCGGTCCGTCGGACGCCGACGTCCTGGAGCTGTCGTATGACAGCGACGTCGAGGAGCGCCGGTCAACGGGGGCCAACATGCCCACGGTCGATGCGTCGGCGCTGTGGGAGGACGCCGAAGCTCGACTTGGCGTCGACGGCAAGAGGGTGGAGTGGGTCAGCACCCTCCCCCTGACCAAGGTGCAGAGAGATTTTGTGGCGAACCTCAGGCGGGCGTGGACAGCGCGCGGCCTGTGCGGCCACGCAACAAGGCCAACATTGTGCTCCTGGTTGCCGACTTTCTCCGTCTTCACGGCGAGCGGTGGCTGAACGGGGAGTTGATGAACTCTGTCATCGTCATGATCAACGACAAGCAGCAGCGGTTGCACGCGGCCAACAGGCTGCTCGACGTGGAGGTGCTCGACGTGGAGGAGCTCGACGCCGAAGCGCCCGCCAACCTGAGGAGCTGCATGTTTGGCACATACTTCTACTTGCGGCTCGTGCCGGTCGCCGGTGCCTACGACTACGACGGGGTGCGGCGGTGGGGCGCTGGGGTGCGGCTGGACTTAAGCGCCGTGGACGTCATCCTCGTGCCCATCAATGTCGATGGCAGCCATTGGGTCCTGGTACAGGTCAATGTGCAAGACCAGTACTTTCTCTTTTACGACCCCTACGGCACCAAGGACAACCACGGATACGTCAACGCGGTGCGGAGGTGGCTCATCTACGAGTTGCGTGCGATGCTGGGTCAAGCCGCTGTCTCCGAATGGGCGGTAGACAATTGGGAGTCGCTCGAGGACGCGGATCTCCCGCGGCAAACGGACAGCGGGAGCTGTGGCAACTTTGTGCAGATCGTGGCGTACTACCTGTCCCTGGGGAAGGCGCTGACATTCACGCAAGACGACATTGATGTGCTGCGCCATAGATTGGCCATTGCTCTGTACCTGGATGAGCTGGACACATCCGCACCTGCGGCGGTCGTTGACAGAGTGAACGGTGCTGAGAGGCCTCCGGCGACGGATGGAGTACTCTGAGTCGGATAGTTCGGCGTGTGTGGGTCGTCATGGGTCGTGCTGTCGCCTGAGTGGCCTTTTATTCATGGGTCAATCAAACATGCTTGTCTTGTCTGTTTAGTTGCTGTATCCAGGGAAGAGCTGGCGAGATGGAATGCACTCTTGGTACAGCGGGCGGGACGTTTTGGTCTGCTTTCATGCATATGGGATGCGGGATCATTTCAGAAGAAGCGCCTGTCCTTAGCCTGCCTATTCGATGTACATACGTACATCGTTGGGAGCAGGCAGAGCCAGAAGCATCGTAGCATCGTTTTGTTTTCCCTTTCCGATAAGTTCTCGGCCATTGACATGCTGCCTTCGAGTGACGCACCTGCACTGGGCATGCTACTTTAAACGTCGGTATGTACTGGGCTACGTACAGTGCGCGGTGCTGGCACAAAGTACCGAGTTGAGCTATTGGCAGAGGGTCGTTGTGTCAGTTTGAACCAGTGTGGCTGCCGCCTTGGCGTAACACAGCTCAGGCAGCGGCTCTGTCACAGCGAACAGCAGGTTGATAGACATACTCTGCACATGAGTGCTCACACGCACTGCACGACGGGGGCTTGGCGTTATGCAGGTGCAGGGCCACAGGGTGCCAACTGATGCTCTGTCCGAGTGTACAGCCTATAACCACAAACCGAACTGGTGCTCTGCCCAGCTGCCGAGCGGGTCAGGTCTGTGTAGTGCTGAGACCCTGACCCCTACCTAAATGGGATCACGGAGCGCATCTCTGGCTTGTGGTCAGGTATCCCGGGCACTACCACCGACGAGCGGGGGCTGCAGGTTGCGTCAACCTGAGCTCTCACGACCGCAATGGCAATCAGCCAGCATGGCACGGCAGAGTTTTCGAGACACCTGGTCGCTCCCACTAAACACCGATGCAGCGGTTCAATCTCTATCTTGCTGTGTGGCGAGGTTCCCAGCGTGTAGTGTTTCTTTAGCGTGAAGCGCTGCATTGCCATCCATGCGTCAGATAAGAAAGAGGAGCCAGTCCGAGTTGGCCTGGTCGCTCCACGCGCATTGTCCTTCTGTCTACGCACTGAGAACTCTACTGCGCGTCCTGCGGATGGAACCTTTGAACCAGCTCAGTGGTGTCAGGCCACCGCGGCAGAGCACAGACACTGAACCCCACCAAGGAACCGCTCGGTTTCTCGAAGAGCTTCATTGCTGTCTGCAGCTTGTGATCCCGCCCGACCTATTGTACAGCTTCTTGCGACGTTTCGCAATCGTCTCTCAGTGTCTGCTGATGCACCTCACATTGTAGGCCGGTCCAATGCAGTCTGATGGTGCTATTCTGTACACAGTATCTCCCATAAGGTTACAACACATGCTGGGAAGGCTGATGGAGAGCCGACTCTGGACCCCCTCCGACGGCAGCAAGTCTGCGGCCGTGAGCGCCTCGGCGGAATGGAAGCGGATCCTCGGGACGGACTTACGGCCTCAGAGCCCAATGCTCCGCTAGACCATGAGTTGCGTGCAATCGTGGCTCCCGACAGTTGAGAACCGCACCGATGACTTCCCACTTTTGAGCGCCCGGAGGCGACCCGCCTTTTTTGCCCTTCTGCGTGGCTCTGGTGCCCGCCCAGATCGATTAGCCTCCCGCCTCCACCCCATGGAGGCCTCTAGGGCGGGGTGCGTGTCATGCAGTGCCGCTTGTCTCGGCCCGATGGCGGCGTCGACCCGCCTCGCCCGGCTCTTCCCCCCCCCCCCCCCCCCCCCCCCCCCCCCCCCCCCTTCTGCCCTCCCCCCCCCCCCCCCCCCCCCCCCCCCGCTCCTCCCCCCCCCTCCCCCCCCCCCCTACCCCTCCCCCCC
>Ga0115030_1001516_pt1 | contig 10535 bp, 13 predicted proteins | sample SidtaG_4_FD_87174 | JGI IMG/M metagenome (GOLD analysis project Ga0115030, IMG submission 87174) | Marine algal microbial communities from Sidmouth, United Kingdom - Sidmouth_Male1 metaG | ecosystem: Host-associated > Algae > Red algae > Unclassified | place: Sidmouth, United Kingdom | collected... | reverse complement strand
GGGGGGGGGGGGCCCCCCCCCCGCCCCCGCCCCCCCCGCCCCCCCCCCGGGGGGGGCGGGGGGGGGGGGGGGGGGGGGGGGGGGGGGGGGGGGGAACGCCGCGCCGAGGCTGGCGGGGGACGTTGCCCAAGCGCGCGGGCGGCGCGGCCGACGCGGGCGGGGAGCGAGGGGCCCGTCGGCGGGCAACGCCGACGCCCAAAGGGGGCTGCTTGCCGACGCGGTGGCCAGCGGCAGGCGGTCGACCGGCAGCCGCTCTTGACGGCGGGGGCGCGGACGGCCGCACCAGACGGGCGCTGCGGCGGCAGCACAGCGCGGCGGGATGCGCGGGGTGGGGACAAGCCAAAGGGGTGTGTGCGTCTGGGCTGCTTGGCGGCTGGGCTGAAAAACCTTGTTGTGGCCGTCCCGCAGAGCGCGTGCCGAACCCCCCCACGCAGGCATCCCTTCGGCCGGGGGGGGGGGCGCGCACAGACCCTTGTGGCGGCGGCCGGTTGACCTGACGCTTCGGCCAATGGGCGCTTCGCGGGCGCGCCGCACCAGCGGCATGGTATCAATCCTGATTGGGCGACGCGCTGCGCTCACAACCAACCGCCCACGCGGGCGGCACGGTGGAGGCTGCCGCAGGCCATTGATCTGCGCTCGAGACGCTACCCACAGGTGGTCTTTGAAGGGAGTTTTCATTCCACTCGTGCCTCGGTCCTGTGGACCTCGTGAAGGCTTGACTGTATTCAGTAGTTTGAGTGTGTCGACGCTTCTAATCTTTGAGGTGGAATGGATGAACCAATTCAGACCACTTGATGATCTAGTTGTGGTCAATACGGACAAAGTACACCCGGGCGAACTGGACGACTTCCTTGCTGTCCAGCGCAATTGTTTCCCGAACGTTACAAATACAAATGCAATTGCTTGGGATGTTTGTACTGCAATCGAGTGGCCCAATCCCGGAGGCATGGAATCGTGCTACAGTCTTTCTCCATTGCTATGCACCCCTTTTGGCGATCGTCCTGCCACTGCCCAGACCCTGATCCTGCTCAAATGTGGAGCTTTCTGTTGCCGATTATTGTCGATGTGCAAAAAACTGAATGTGCGCTGAACGAACCGGTGACACAAGACATCTGTCAGGATCGGAGAGGAGCAATGTTGAGAGGAAACGAAACAGACGATGATAGAATTACTCGGCAGCCTCCGATCTAATTGTGTACAGAAAAACACCAGAGCGATCCCATTGGCCACAGCGGTGCCGTGCGTGGAGCGGAAACGCCCATGAAGGCCGATCACAACCCCCTTGAGAGCGGCTGCGGCTGGCGCCGCAACCCCTGCTAGATTTGCTGCTGTCAGACGTTCGACGTGGGGCCAGCACCCAGAGAGCAGCATCGGACTCGGGGTGCACCTCGCTTGAAGGCAACGGTTCGTTTGGCCGACAGCGTGTGAATGGTTGAGGATGCCGCTCACGTCCGAAGACATCGGAACGGCTGTCAGCAGTCCGAAAATGAGTGGCCAAAGCAGGCGAAGTCGCGGTGTTCCTCCCTGACAAACTCTGCCGGAAGACTGTCCAACCCAGACGGTTCGCCGGTGCACACTCCTTTCTTCCCAGCACTCGGGTGGGGACGCAGGTCATTTGTGGCTCTGCGCCATCGTGACGGCAGCGGACACGAGAGGCACTCTGTGTGGCCCGAGACTTCGTGGGGCTGTCGGTGCCCGGCACGGGGCCGTCCTTGTCGTTTTGACCCATATTGGCGCGATGGACAGCCAATCAAAGGCAACCTTTGGAAATCAGCAGCCGAGCCTGGCCGGCATGACAGGGTGGGAGGCCTCCGCCGAATCCATCAGTGTGACACCAGAACAATGCGGCACATTCTGCCGGACGGGCTCTGAGTCGTGTGGGGCCCTCGATCTAACGGGTGTTCAGGTCGTATCGGCCGGGCGCGGAAAATATGGCACGGCTGCCCCAGTGCGACCCCACCACAGGGTCTCAGAGTCGCCACACGGACAATCTCCGGAGACTCGGGTGTGGGGGCCAGAGCGGCCGTGTCCTCACACACTCGCGAATGCCGCTTTCCAAAGGGGCCTCGCTCGAAGGCCCTTGAGCGGGGTGAGGCCAGGCGCGAGGAGCTTCCGAGGGCTGTGGTGCAGTCAGGCGGCCCGTGAGATCTCCACATGCCACGTGCCGGGTGCCAGTGGAGATGTGAATGGACGCGGGGGCGGGCCCGCCAACCGCACCCGCAGACCGCACGAGTCGCACAGCGCGGCTGGACTCGCTCGAAGCTGGGAAGATTGTGGCACGCGGGGTGGCGTGGCGCATTGTGAACCGGTCGCGTTGGGCGGTAGGCTCGCGGGGGGGCGAGCGCGGGGTGGTGTGGGGCGGTGCTCCGGGTCGGTGGGCTGGTGGCGGCCGGGCTGGAAGGGGGCGGCTTGGGGGTGCCTCGCACGGGTAAAGCTGCGTGGACCATGTTTCCCATTGCCATTTGTTGGCAGGTTATTCGTAACCGTCAGCGCGGGCTGAGCTGGTCATCCATCGTCTACCACGCCGGCTGTAGCCTGGCAACTGCCCACGAGTGGTGGGCAAGTTTTCGGCGCCACGGCTCCCCGTGGAACGACGATGCGATTCACAACCGACACGCGGATGCGGCACGATTCAACGCACAGTTCCTGCGAGCGCTGGACTCCCTCTTGCGAGCCCATCCTGAGGTCTTCCTACGAGAACTGTCGGCCATCTTCCGACGTCTGACCCTGCTCCCCGAGTGGGACCACCGCTGGGCAACAAGCACATCTACATTGGGCGAAATGCTGCGGCTTATTGGGTACTCCGTCAAGAAGGTTGAGCGACTGGCGAGCGAGAGGTGCTTGGCGCAATGATTGCCCATTTCCGTTTGGCTCGGCATATTCCCGACCTGTGCATTGTGGTTACGGATGAGACGCATTTTCACGGTGCTGCCATGCCCCGGCCTCGCAGCCGGGCGCTGGTCGGTCAGCCGCTTGATGCGTTGGAACCTGACCCTCGCGCCCGCCAGCGCTTCTAGTCTATCGCGGCGGTGTGGTACACGCGCGCCGTTCTAGAGCTAACGGTGTCGGAGGTTCCCCCGTCCCAGTGCGGCGACGACTGGGTGCTGTTTTGCACCAGTTTGGCGCGTCGGATGAACGGCTTTGTGCCCGGAGCGCGTTGGGCAGACCAGCCGAACGACTGTGTACTGTTGTATGACAATGCATCAATGCACAACGCCTTGGCTGATGAGTTTCTCACAATCAATGGCGTACTTCTCATGCATCTATCACCATACTGCCCGAAATTCTCTGCCGTTGAGCCCGTTTTCGCTGACTACAAGCGAGCGGCACGGAACCTGGATTACCACCACCCAGACCTCGATGACCGACTCATACACGTGCTGGCCTTTGCGTCCGTACCTGTGGGGGCCATCCAAGGTCACTACCATGAGGCACGCCGAGAGATGTGGCGCTACCTTCCAGAGCTGACCGGTCCGGGTATGCCGCTCGAGGGCGAGCTAGCCCCTGTACCGATTGAGCTTCAGGCCCCGCATGGGCCTCCGGAAGTGGACATGCCGTGAGGCGGGCACGGGTTTGCGAGTTGTTGTTCTGGAAGTTGGTTGTGTGTAGTCTTCGGGTGGTCGATGGCGCCCTCTTTCCACAGTAAAGTCGGCATGATTCGACTGCCCAGTTTCTCCGTCGGGTACGTACCATTTTTCTTTGCCCTGCCCAACACCTTTGTCAACTCTACACATAGTTTCGGCCCTCATGGCCGCGCCGCCTGACTTACAGCATTGCTCGGGGCAAGAAACTCAGCTCGCTCCTCACCCTCCTCGTCCCCGAATATGTACTCTGTCAGAGCGGCGGAAACCTCGGCCGGTGAGAGCTTAAGACGCTCTTTCCCACAGACCGGTGTGGCCGGACCGTCTAGGGTGGGCCCAACGTGGTGAGGCGCCGAGATAATCTCAACATCTGGAGTCGCCCAATCATCCCTGAGTATTGCAAATCCAGGCAAACGGCCTCATCCACGGAACAAGCCGATTGGAGCACCAAAGAATAAGTGTCAGTTGACTGAAACAAAGTCTGACGACATAGCCACAGAAGAAAAATAAAGAACAATTGAAAAGAGAGTAAAAACTCACAGTCGCATCCAGCCAATCGGAGCCGACAGTGCCTGAGCCGAGGCGCGCAGGCGCAAAGCAGCAGCCTTCTCAGCATACACCTGTAGGCCGCTCAGCGACGCCAACGCAGCGGCGGGTGCGTCGTCGCTGGTTACGCCGCTCGGGCTGCCAGTGACGGCTGCAAGCGCCCCAGCAAATGCACTTGCGGTGGCACTCATGCCACTGTTAGCGCAGTGCGCCTGCTCAAGAGTAGCGGCAATGTTGACCGGGGAGAGCGCCGCCGCCTCCGACCCCACAGCAATAAACGTGTCAACTGCCTGCGAGACAGGGCGCGGCGTGGTGACGAAGTTGGCAACCAACGAGCTTCGGCGATTGGCCCGTGCCTCGTGCGCAGCGTCGGCGCTCTGGTACTCGGCCCGAGCACGGCGGGCCCCGGACTCGTAGAAGATGTCGGTTGAGCCACCACATACGTAAAATCGACCGGAGAGTTTGACGCGTGGCTTCTTTGTAAAAGTCACCCCACCTTCTGTCACGTTCTTAGCAAACAGTGCCGGGTCGATTGCAGTCGTCTGGGGGTTGTGACCCATCTTGGAGCACTTCTTGCAGCTGGCAGAGAGAAAAAGAGAAGGCACAGCCAGAAGCACACAAATTGAAGAATGAGCCCAGGATCTTCGGTGAGACCCTGATCGCGCTAGTGACCAAATGAGCAGAGGAACACGTCTCGAAACGATACAAAATAGAGAGAAAAGAATAACTTAGCTTACGGTGACTTTCACGCACACTTGTTGTTTCCGCACGGTGCGCCCGTGTAAATCTTGTGATTCTCTGGCAGGGCGGCCCGGCATTGGATGCGACCAAGAACCAGATTGCGCTGCGAAAAGTAGTGTTTTTTTCCATCTCCAATCTTGCGCTTGTGCCCACACGCACCACCCGTACCGTCGGACGGAGTAGCGCGGGTCGCCACCGGAGCCTGACGGGGTACATCTGAAGGTGCGCACATCAGATCCCGCTCAACGGAAGGACCTGCCGCAGGGGATCAAACAGAAAAGCACGCAACGGACATGCACGGAGACAACAGTAGAGGGGAGATCGTTAAGAACTAGACACAGGGCGTCCGCCGCAGAACGAGTCCAGTACAAGGAGCCGACTAAACGTAGAAAACTCACACATGACGGCCTCGCGTGCATTGAACTCAGCAGAACACACCTGGACCGCTCGAGGACACCGCAGGCGAGTCTGTGGGTGCCGTAGGCGTGCTAGCATTGGACGGGCTCGGGCAGTCGGCCATTGTGGCACGGCCAGACAAAAGGTGGAGGATTTATCCAGGGAAGGTGATGGACGCGACGACGATGATGGAAGGGGCAGCAGACGTTCTGTGGCGGCGGTGGTGTGGACGACGTGACCGTCTGAAGCGCATTCTAAGCGACGCCGTCCGCGCTTCCGATCACTTTTTTTGCTGCAAGAATCTTCTGAACCGGCCCGCGGGGATCTTGATGTTGTTCCGCATTCCTCCACGGCGACCTGTACAACTATATTATTAATCTGTGTCGAGACGTAAGTACTTGTTGTTCGAGCAATCTTCATCAAGAACAAGCAGATTCTGTTTTGTTGTGTGAAGGTGCACCGCTCCAGGCACTGTCCAGCTTTTGGCGCATAGACAGTAGAAGTTGATCGGAGGAGGCAGCGACTCTCGACCGACTTCGATCGGCCATCCAGAGGGCAGTTTGCTAGTTAATTCTGTACGCCGTTGGACTGTGTTGTGTTCCCACACACCCCCGAGACTGTTTCAATTGCACATCATGGGCGCGTCTTGCCGGCGACCAGTCTTCGCCGGGTCTTGGTTCTGTCTGCCACCGTGACGGCGGTCGGTGCGGCGAGGGTGGGTGCGCAGATTTTAAACGCTGCCGCACGAATTGTGGACAGTTGAAAGTGATTTCTCAGTTGCAAATCCACATGAGCTCGACGATCGACGAGATGGATGGCTGTTCTCGGTCGACCTATTTTCGTTGGTATGCACCCCTGCACAATGAAGGAAGCAACAGAAATGGAGAATGACTGTACCTGGATCGCGCATGTTGGCCTCAATTTCCGGGAAGGCCCCTGATTGGAGAAAACTCGAAGCTGCAGTATCATTGTTTCGCCAATTTTATCTCGATCGGTTTTGTAGGAAGATTCTATCAAAGGCCGCATGCGGCCCTAGTTAGCAGGGCCCAAAAGCGGACTTCTGGATTTGCGGCCTCCTGATTGGTCAGATCGCAGTTCCAGGGACGTGTATCAGACTTTGACCATGAGGCAGGTACTCTTGGGCTATTTCTGGGTTCAGATTTATCGTGTCAGCGTCAGGAGGCGATTGTATGGTGGAATCGCATACTCGATGGACAGTCCTCCCCACGATTTTTTCACGAGTGTCGGCGCAAGGCCGTCAAACTTCAACTGTCTTAGGAGCGTCGTGTGTCCTGTCGCACTGTCGCAGCTGCGCGCTCGGCACCGCAACAGCCCCTTTACTCACACACATCGGTCTCCAAGCTCCAACCCAACAATCCCATCAGAGCCGCGGCCTCCCCGTCAGACAGGAGCCCATCGTCTTCCCACCCAGATACTGCAGCCAGGTCTTCGGCGGTCCTCCCCTCCGTCGTGAGCGCCCGCGCCTGTATGTTCTCCAGGCGCGCTTGATGAGCGGAAATCCCGGTGGCCGCTGCTCGGGCCACACCCTCCACCCATGCGGTCATGTCGGCCGCCGCCTTGGCACGACACGCGGCGGATGCTGGCGCGAGTCCAGCCCGCTCCTTCTACGCTCGTGTGCGCTTGTCACCGGGCTTCTTGGCCACACGCGCCCCTGGCGCGGCCGGAGAGCGTTTCGGCAAGTTGTCGCGGGCGGCGGAACCGGGCGGCCCACCGGCAGCTGACGCCTTGAAAAAGGCCTCGTACGAGCCGAGAAAGTTCGCTGACGTGTACCGCGCCGCATCTTGGTTGAAACGCCCATGCAGGGCCTCCAAGCCCTGCTCGCTGTATCTTCCTAAACTGTCAAACCGCCACAGAAATGCCGTAGCGTGGCAGCACAGCGCGTGCGTCTTGGGGGTGACACTGAACCACGCAAACCCGGCCTTGAGCCCATCGACAAACGCAGCGCCAGTGGCCCCGAATCGTGTGATGTCATCGTCTGCGATGGTGTCGGACCGGTTGAGGGTTGGGAGCAGCACCTGAAACTGTGAGCAGGCGCGCCGCCACGCGGTCGCGCCGGGCCCTGGGGCTCGAGCATCCAACAAATCAGAAACCAGCATCAACTTGCAACCGATGCGGTGGCACTCCCGCCCTTCGAACGTGCCTCCAAAGTAGGCGGCAGGCGACACGCCCGCGTCTCTTTGTAGAACTTCAGCCACAGAGGCACAAAAAGTTAGCCCAGTGGCTTCCCCAAAGTAGAACGTAACCGCCTCCACCGCCAGCTGCAGCAACGCGACTGTAATACCAAGGGTGAGGTGAAGCGGCATTGGAGCGATATCACAGGCCACGAGGACCATGAGAAGGCGCCGCTCAATAGAAAGATGATGTCTAAGCGACCGTGGTCGCGCGAGCGAGGCGTTAGGGCCTGCTGCGTATCTCGCGGACATCCGCAGCGCGTGCGCCACTTGCCTCGGGCGCCCCGTGCATTGACCCCCTTCTTGCAGGCAGCCAGATCCCTCGATAATGTCGGCATTCTTGAGCGTTGCGCGCGCAACTGCATTGCACCACAAACGCGGCATGCCCGCACTGGGCACCGAGTGGCCCACGAACGCCGTCATCCACTTGTAGTCACCCGTCAGGATTACCACGACGGCGCGGGTCTCCCCACGTACGTGGATGCCAATGGACCTGAGCTCCTCCATGTCCTCCAGCCACACAGCACAGATTTACTCAAGTGCTGTGTATTCATCCTTTTTTCAGGGAAAGACACACAGTACGATGAAGTTTCCGACACTGGCTGGGTGCCGTTGATTGGCTATACCCAAAATGCCTTGACGGTGCTCCTGCGCCCGCCTTTGTCCATTCCAAAACACAATTGGACTGGCGGCTTGGGGGCCAGGGAAACGGCGGCCGCAAAATCTCAGTGCGGCACGCCGGCTCCCGTGACGCCCTCGGGCGGGCTTGGCGTTGCCGACGCGACGCCGTTGCCACCAACCAGTGGGCTGCCCGCCGAAACCTCTGACGGGCCGACTGCCGCTGCCTCGCTAGCACAGGACTGTCCGCTTCCCGCGGCTCCCGCCATGGTAGGCGCGGCCGTTGACAGTGCTGCCGCGAAAACGAGCGTGTCGAGCCCAGACCAGTCCTTACAGGCGCGGTCATCCGCTGGTGGCGGGTCCTGCGCCAGATCCTTCCCTGGCGCATTGCCGTTGGAAAGCCCCTCCTCGCCACTCGACCCCGTGGAATCTGATCACGCGCCTGCGACACCGCCGTCGCTGGCGGAGGGGCCCTCTGGGCTCCGAGTGGGCCGCTCCAAAAACGTCCCGCTGGCAACGAGATCGTCCACCATGCCTTGCACAGCCGCCCTAGGGCTCACCAAGAATGCACCGTAATCATTGGTTGAGACGGCGTTGGCAGCCTCGCCCGAGGCGACAGCTGACGCGTCCCGCAGCGTCGGCACGGTGGCCATGCCGCTCACAGCAGGCGCCAAGAAGGCACGGAACCGCGACCATGTCACGCCGCTGATGCGGTTTGAGACATTAAACCGCAACTGCTCCTGCGCTGACAGTGACCGCAGTGGGGCCACTGCGCAGTCTCCGTGCTCCTTGGCTCGCCGGAGGATGGTGGAAAGTGCTGCTGTGACCGTCGACGGGTCGGCCGAGATGGCGCGCGATGCCGCGCCGGCGGCCTTCGCGCGTCGTCGGCGGCTGCGCCGCGGGCCCACAACGGACTTGATAGGTAATGTCACGCGTTGGTAGGTCCGCGTGCGCCCATTAGGGAAGACTGTTGATATTTGTTCAGGTCTTGTTCTCTGCAGGTGCGCATTTATCAGCGCCTCGACACAGCCAGAATTGGGCGCGACAGCCAGCCCAGGCAAGCTGCACTGACGGCTGACCGCCACCGCTGTGGATGGCACGGGCACGCCGCAAACGGTAGCGGGCACGCGGGTCGGTGGGCGCCGAACAGCGCGACTGCGGTATTCGGCGGCCGTCTTACACGCAGCGCAAACCTTTTCGATCTCCGCTCGAGGCAGCCTTCCCTTTGCTTCTTCCTTTTGGGTGCCCCAAAGGTATGGGAGGCAGGCGGGACCCGGAATGAAAGACGCGGCGGTGTCCGTCTTGACGCTCGCGTGGAGGAGAGAGAGGCACTGGGGCGCAACGCGTTTACCAACCGGGGGGCTCGCATGATAACAGCTCAAACACAGGCCCAAGCACGTCCCGTTGGCGTCCACCCCTCGGCGCACAGCGCTCTTCCGCTGCGACACCGACTTGTAGAACTCAATCGTCTCGGCGTCGTCGATAACGCCGCCTCGCACTGCTCGACGCCGTAGATCAGCTCCACCACCTGGCTTGAGGAAGGGGGAGGTGCAAGAGACACACACATAGGCAGGTCCACTTCCAATAAACACACGCTGGACCACAGCAGAGGCTTCGTATCTTTGCAAGCGGCACCAAGACGACAAGGTGGGACGAAGGCGCACGTACCAAAGGAAGGGGTGCGAACAAAAGGGTGAGGAACTAGGTCGGAATGGTCTCTGTGGTGTCCTCTACCCACCAGGGTCAACATATAGAAAAAAAGCGACTGCTGGTGCGTTGCTTTTTTGGCAAACGTAGACATACCTGAGCGGTTGGTCTGAAAAGGGGGCGCCAGGCGCCGTAACGGGCTCGTCTTCGGCGCCGGGCATATTGAGATGATCGTACAGTGGTAAAGGAAGGTATTGGATACCCTTTCCGGGCGTCTGCTCCGGGGACAGGGTCAGGAAGGTTGATGAAGCAGGCCGTACGCGCCGGGAGGCAAGCTATCTGGCGCACATGCCTCGCAAGCATGCTGTGGCCACACCGTGTTTCAATCGGTACTGTCAAATTTCGTCGTGGCTTCGGAGATTGTTCCACGTGTCTGACCCAGAAGTCCGCCCTTAGGTGGGTGTGCCCTGATTGGAGAAAACTGGAAGCCGCTGTATCATTGTTTCGCCAATTATATCTCGATCGGTTTTGTATGAGGATTCTATCAAACAAAGGCCGCAAGTGGCATGAGATCGGGGACTGTGAAAAGGTTGAGATTGTAGACACGCCCGTCTCCGTCGTGCGCTTCGCCCCCAGACCTGCTGTGTTCCTCTGCGAAGCGCCCGCCGCCGACGGCCGAGCGCCGCCCCGCCGGGTGCAGACGCCCCCCCCCCCCCCCCCCCCCCCCCCCCCCCCCCCCCCCCCCCCCCCCCCCCCCCCCCCCCCCCCCCCCCCCCCCCCCCCCCCCCCCCCCCCCCCCCCCCCGCCCCCCCCC
>Ga0115030_1001510_pt1 | contig 10543 bp, 11 predicted proteins | sample SidtaG_4_FD_87174 | JGI IMG/M metagenome (GOLD analysis project Ga0115030, IMG submission 87174) | Marine algal microbial communities from Sidmouth, United Kingdom - Sidmouth_Male1 metaG | ecosystem: Host-associated > Algae > Red algae > Unclassified | place: Sidmouth, United Kingdom | collected... | reverse complement strand
GGGGGGCAGGCGGGGCATTGGGGGGCGGCGAGCGTGGGGGTGTGGGGGAACGAAAGAGGGTAGGTGGTATGCGTCGCGGTCGGGCCGCCAGCGGCGGGGTAGCCGAAAAGGCTGCAGGCACGCCACAACAAACCGTTCAGAATGCAACCAATTTCAACGAATATCAGCGCACCAGCGATCATATTTGTGCAATTTATGGACCATGTGATACACGTGCGTCTCACGTGTCTCTCTTCCATTCGTGGCGACATAGACACCGGCGGGCGGATCATGATGTTATACGTGCATTCTATTCGCCAGATCTATGTGCCTGGATCATCGCCGGCCGCTCAATCGAATCAATGGCAGCCGCACAATTCGTTAGGGTCCCTCCCAGGCCATTTCCAAAGTCTCATTCATTGAGCTTTTTTGATCATCAGGCCAATTAGGAGCCGGCCTCAGTCTCAACCTCAATTTCCTGCCGACTGGGATTTTGCGAATTCCTAACTCCTCGAAGTGGAGCTTTTTTGATCCGGCATTTCCCGTAGGGCGCGTGGCCGGCGGCGCGAAAAACAGGTGTCGACGAGGATCATGCATCCCCGCAGCGCCTGCCGCCGCCTCGCGTCAGCCGTAGGAAGAGAGTACCCCGCCCTGATCCGCTCCTCCCGCGGGGTACAGCCACGGGCGCACAAGGCCGCGGGCGCACATGGCCACGGGCGCACAACGCCACGGGCACACAAGGCCACGGGCGCACATTGTGGCCCCACCCCCCTGTCAGGCACCGCTGCGCGGGGGCTCCGGGAAGTCCATGCCCGCTGGCTGTGGGATGCACGTACCCAATCGACATTCACAATTCGCGCCAACAACGCGTTTTTCCAGTCAGCAAGTGTCAGTGGCGAAAATCCAATGAGAGCTCTGGACGGGCCCGAGGCCAGCGCAGCCAGCCGCAGGGGCTGGGTGCACAGAGTGGGGGTACTGTCATGGCAGGGTCGGATTCTCACTAGTTTGAGAGGTGTTGGTCGTCTGTCTTTCCGCCGAGCACATGCGTGCTGCCTGTGTCGTGCCTGTTTGAGATCTGGCGGTCGACTGTCCTTCCATCATGACCCCGCCGCTCACCGCCACCCGCAACGAGCGGAACCGTGACGCACGGGTGCGCTCCGAGGCACGCGCAACCTGGGAGCGTGCCCTTCCAGGGCAGCCGCTGCAAGCTGCTCTGCAAAAGCGGCCGCTTGGCGCCCCGCGGCTCGCGGTAGCGTCACCCAGAGAGGCCGATTCGCGCCGCCTCGCACGCAACCGTGCGACTAAGTCGCGTGCTCGTCAGCGAGCGGAACGTTTGCCGGGGCCGGAGACACCCGGCGCGGCGGCGTCGGCACCTCGGGCGGCGTCGGCACCCGGCGCGGCGACGTCGGCACCTGGGGCGGCTTCGGCACCCGGCGCGGCGGCGTCGGAACCTGGGGCGGCATCGGCACATGGTGCGACGTCGGCACCTGGGGCGGCGGCAACGCCCGGCGCGGCGTCGGCGTCCGGCGCGGCGTCGGCGCCCGGCGCGGCGTCGGCGCCCGGCGCGGCCGCGTCGGCGAATGGCGTGGTGTCGGCACATGGCGCGGCGTCGGCACATGGCGCGACGTCGGCACCTGGGGGGGCGGCGTTGAGACCTAGCGCAGCGTCGGCACATCGCGCGGCGTCGGCGCCCGGCGCGGCGTCGGCACATGGTGCGGCGGATGCTGCCCCAATGGACAGGTTTGTAGACTGGCCGGCCGTGTGACGGCACAGGGAGACGCCCAGCGCCGCGGACGAGCAGTTTTATGACAGCCTGAGGCCAATGATAGCGTCGCTCGAGTACTCCGCAAGGGTTGTGTGTGGGTCGGCTGTTCAGCCAGACAAAAGGCGGGAGCTGCCCTCCGAGGGACCGCGAGTGAACTTTGCCGCCATCGTGTACCTGTGGCATTTTCTCTTCGACGGGCATGCAGATGACGGGCGAGTCTAAGTTGGGCGTGTTGCCCGTGCCGGGTCGGTGGCGGACATTTTCCACCATCGCTGCGTGCAGCACGTCAAAAGTCAAGATGGCACCCTATTCCGCCACAAGGTGCAAGCAGCCCCTCCCGGCGCACTCACGTGCGGCGTTGTCGCCGCGAGACCGTCAGTCTCGTCGGTCGCTGCCGGGGATTCCTGGGCCGCATTCGTCGAGGAGATCGTCCTGCGCTATTATGGGGGAAGACGACCCCACGAAGCCGTTTAACTCCGCGACGGTGGTCTACCCCGTCTCTGCGGCTGTGCGCGAGCGGCTGGACGCCGTGGCGCTGACGCGCATGGAGGAGTTCGCACGGGACGTGCAAGACTTTTTTTACGCCACCGTCACACCAACATCCCTGTGGGGACACGCGGCCGACGGTGCGGGACGTGTTTGAACCAGATGGTGACGAAGGTGCGTGCCCGGCGTCTGTTTTTTGGCAGCTCCGGTTGGCCGGCATTAGTCGGGCGGCTCACAGCCTTTAATTGGAGCTGGGAGGCCAACAAGTCTCAGCGCGTCGGTCTGAACAGCATGGGGATAGCGACTCTGCCCTTCCTGCAGCAGTACTGGCCGACAGCGGTAGACCGCTGGCCACTCCCTCCCACGACGGACGCTGGGCCGCTGCACCGGCTGTGCTCGCTACTCCTTGCGTTGGATGATGGATTTATGCTCCCGCGCCTGCTGGACCACATCCGACGCATTGGCCTCAACCGCGAAGACCTACTCGCGCGTGTTGGCGAAACGCCTACCTACGGGCGTCTCCGTGTGCGTTCTGCGCGACGCTCCACACAGGTAGCCTCTGAGCAGGCGGCCTTGTAGGGAGACGCCAGGGCGACGGCGGTGGCGGTTTCGGGGACACCCATGGTTGATTGGGTGCTGGGGGGGGATGGGAGAGGTGACGGGAGGGGAGGGGACACAGGTGGAGCGAGGGGGGGCGGTGTCGTTCATCGGAGGAATGTGTTTGGCGGGGCGGCGGTACAGCATCCATGGGTGGCATGATTGCCTGGCCGCCGCCGCGGCGGCGGTGGTGGTGCCGCGGTTGACGGCTGTTACCGCCGCGGGGGGTGGCGGCGCGGCGCGCGTCGGCCGTGAAGCCGACGTCCTCGTCCTATTCGGCCACGTGGCGGGCGGCGTAAAGTGCGCGTGTTTGCTTGACAGGTTATGGGCCCAGCCCGCGCGTAAACCCCACGATCGCGGTGCTCCTCACCCACACGAAGCCCCTCTCCTGACGCTGCCCACGTTCCGGACGCGCCCTTCCGATGCCTGTCCTTGCCAAGATGGAGGGGCTGATGGCCGACGCGGAGGACCGGTCGTTCCGCCGGGTGCCCAAGCTGAACGAGGACTAAAATACATGGGCTCCGCTGTGTAAGGCCCATGTAGTGACCAAGGAGCTGTCCCAGCCGATATAGGAGCCGCCCCCGCCGGAGCGAGAGGCGGCAGCGCTGGAGAGGTACAACCGCAAGGACCGCAAGGCGCTGGCAGAGATCATCCTTGGCGTCAAGGCCCGGCACCTCCCTACCCTGGCGGAGGCGCGCACGGCCCGCCAGGCCTGGGAGGCGCTGGCGGAGGCGTTCCAAAGCAAAACCAGCGCGCGAAAGGTCCAGCTGACGCGTGAGCTCGCCACCCTCCGCATGGGCGACGGCGAGGCGCTGATGACCTACGTTGGGCGGGCCAAGACTCTACTAGCGGAGCTCGGCGGCGCTGGTCACCCGGTCGGGGAGGACACGGCGGTGTTGCACGTGTTAGCCGGCCTGCCCCCGGCCTATGAGACGGTGACGTCTGTGCTGCTGGCGGCGGGGATTTCCCTGCAGTGGGACCAGCTCCTCCCCGCACTGCTACCCGTGGAGGTGGAGCAGAAGGAGGCGGCCCGCAAGGGCGGCGGGGAGCCCTCTGTGGCTTTCGGCGCCTATCGCCCCGTTAGCAGCGGTGGCCTCAGTGGCCCGCGAGCGTCAGCCGCGCCTGGAGCCAAGCAGGTTCTCTGCTGGTCCTGCAAAAAGCCGGGCCACCGCCGCCGCGAGTGCCGCAAACTGGCGTCAGACAAGAAGCGGCGGGATGGCGGCGGAGGCGTTCGCAATTGGGGCCCCAACGATAGCCCTTCTGGGGCGGTGGCGTTCACGACTACTGTAATGGAGGAGCGCCCTCCTACGGCAGCTCAAGCCGAAGCGGCCAGCCAATTGGAGTCGCGGAGCCATGGGCAACACACGTGGATAGTTGACTCCGGAGCAAGTCACCACATGACCAACAAGTCTTCCAATTCGGCCAACTACATCCCGACCGACGGGTTCTTTGTGACGCTGGCAAACGGCGAGACGGCCGAGGCTGTGGGAAAGGGGCCTCTGCTCTTTACCCCCCGGACGGGCGTCCCGTTAGCCCTGCAGGAAGTGCTGTACGTGCCCAGCTTGGCGGATGACTTCCTGTCTGTGAGGGCAGTGACCCGGCACGGAGGCGCGGTCAACTTTATTGCCGACACCTGCGCGGTGCTCTCATCCTCCACACTTGTGGTGACGGGGACCCCCAACCGCCGTAACCAGTACGAGGTGGTGGTGGCCGCCGTTGCCTATGGACAGGCGTCCAGCGAGGTGGCGCGCCTCTAGCACAGGCGCTACTGCCACCTCACTGCCTCCAACCTCCGCACCGTCAGTACCCTGGTGGAGGGCATGGCGCCGTTGCGGAAGATCGACGTCGCGGCTATGGAGGGGGCACTGTGTCACCCGTGCGTTGTGGGGCGGATGCAAGCCGAGCCGTTCCACACCAAGGACGCGGCCACCAGAAAGCTGGAGCTGATCCACATGGACCTCAGTGGGACCGTGCCCGCCTCGCTGGGAAATGCCCGCCAGATTGTCGCCGTGCTGGACGACGCGACGGGGTTGGCTGTGGACTCCGCCCTCAAGGCCAAGAGCGAGGCTGGGAAGGCGGTCCAGGCCTGGACCAACCAGCTGGAGCTCCAGGCCGGCGCACGTGTGAAGCGCGTGCGGTTTGACGGTGCTGGGGAGCTCGTCTCTGCTGATATGCAGGAGTTTTACTCCCGGCGGGGGAGCCGCCTCGAGCTGACGGCGGCCCACACCCCGCAGCAGAACGGGAAATCCGAGCGCCTCAAGCGGACACTGATGGAGCGCGTCCGCTCCATACTGGCGGAGGCCGAGCTTCGAGAGGAGCTCTGGGCCGAGTCGCTGACGGCCGTCGTATACACGCGCAGCCTCGGGCCGACGAGCGACGGACGGGCTACCCCATTTGAGCTCTTCCATGACAGAAGGCCGTAAGTCGCCTGCCTCCGCTTGTGGGGGAGCGTCGCGTACGCGCTCAATCCCAAGGGACAGCAGCGGAAGCTGCAGCCGAAGACCATGATTAGTCGCGTCGTCGGGTACGCAGCCGTGGGTCACGCGTACCGCGTCTACAACCCCGTGTCGCGCAAGGACATGGCGCTGCGTGACGTCTTTGCGGAAGGGACCTCGGTGCGCGCACCGGGGAATACGAGTTCCCCACCGGCGGGCATGGTTCCTGACAGCGGCACTCATTTGACTGCCGAAACTGAAGACCAATCGAACACCACCACTGGGACTCCGGACAGCCCGCCGAGCCACCCCGACAGCCCGCCACCAACTCCAACTCAATCCGAGCCGGTAGACCAAGTCCCGAAACCTTCATCGGATCCGACAAGTGGCGGGCCTAATTCCTCAACGTTCGGGGGCGGGCGCTACCCGGAGCGGTCGCGACGACCCAAGCGCTTCTTTGACGACGAGCCCGGGGCAGCCAGTCAGGCCGTCATGACGGCCTTTACGAGCGAGGCCCTGCGCACTGTGCCGCACAAGGTGAAGGAGGCCATGGCGCGGCCCGACGCCCACCTGTGGCGCGAGGCCATGCACGATGAACTGCGGTCGCTGGCGCAAAACAACGCGTGGGAGATGACGGACCTCCCGCCGGGCGCTAAGCTGACCGGCGGCCGCTGGGTCTTTGACCTGAAGCGCGACGCGGCCGGCAACGTGGTGCGGTACAAGGCGCGGTTTGTGGTACCGGGCTTCTCGCAGAAGCCCGGCGTCGACTACGACGAGGTGTTGGCGCCCACACCGGCAAAGGCGACGGTGCGCGCGGTCCTCGCCCTCGCCGCCGCAAGGGAAATGGAGATCCACTACCTCGACATCAAGACAGCCTATCTCAATGCCATGCTGGACAAGGATGTGTACGTGGAGCATCCCGAGGGCTACGAGGTCGGCGGCAACAAGATGGTCGGCCATATCCTCCGCGCCGTGTACGGCTGCAAGCAGGCCAGCCGCTTGTGGGGCAGCCACTTTGCCACCACATTGGTGAACGCGGGTGCAGTACGAGCAGCCGCGGACCCCTGCCTCTTCGTCTGGACCCACATGGTCCACGGCGTAATTTTCATTCTAGTACAAGTGGACGATGTACTTCTGTCAGCCAAGGATCGGGCTGGAATCAAGGCAGTTAAGGACATCCTTACATCGGCTTACACCATCCGCGATCTGGGGGAGGTGGGGGACTTCCTCGGAATGCGCGTCACCCGTGACCGGACGGCCGGCACCCTCACGCTGACGAACCCAGGATACGCCCACGCCCTCGTCGGGGCGCACGGGCTGGGCAGCGCCAACCTGGCGACGACGCCCATGGCCCCCGGCACGGTGCTGACGCGCACAGGGGCTGACCTGCTGGCCGAGAGGGGGCCCGAGTTCGCGGAGCTTGTGGGCGGCTTGTTACACCTGGCGACCATAACGCTCCCAGACATCGCCTTTTCTGCCGGCGTGCTGTCGCGCTTTATGCACGCGCCAGAGAAGGGCCATTGGCGCGCCGCCAAGCAGGTCCTGCGGTACCTCGCGGGCACGCTCGACCTGGTCCTCTGCTTTGGCGGCGGCGGCGGTCTGGAGCTCTGCTGCGACGCGGACTTTGCGTCGGACAGAGAGACACCCCGGTCCACGACGGGCTGGCTTCTCTGTTGGAACGGCGTCGCGGTGTCCTGGTTCAGCCGGCGGCAACCGACGGTGTCGACATCCACGGCCGAGGCGGAGTATATTGCCGCAGCGGCGGCCACGAAGGAAGCCCTGTGGCTACGCAAGCTCCTGGCGGACCTGGGGGAGCCGATCACCACGATCAAGATCGGGGAGGACAACAAGGCCTGCCTGGCTATGGTGGCCAACTCGGAGGGTACCGGGCGGGCCAAGCACATCGTTATCGCACATCACATGGTGCGGGACCGCGTTGCACGCGGGGAGGTGGCATTCTACCACACGCCGACGACGGAGATTGCGGCCGACGGCTTTACCAAGCCGCTGCCTGTGGCCGCCTTCGCCGCTTTCCGGTCTCGCCTGGGCGTACGAGCCCAAGAGCACGCGACGCGAGCGTGACGGGCTCGGTTGCGGCCGTGGGAGAGTTTTGGCGCCAGGTGGCGGCCGCAAGCCCAACACGTGTCAGCCGCATGGCTGGGGTAAGTCGGGCTTTTAGTGTCACGGCCTGATAGTTGTGGCACGGCCCGATGGTGTAAGGAGTGAGTTTTATTGCGTTATATTGTGTTGTTCCTCCTGCGTGTGGGGCGGCGCCCGCAGGAGCATGCCTGGGCGGGCACCGCAGGTAGGCGCGACCGGCACGGCGGGGTGGGACCGCGGGGGCGCCACGGGCGTATAAGAGCGCGGGGAGCGAGAGCCGAGTGGACCCCGAGGGGTAAAGTGCGCGTGTTTGCTTGACAAAGTGCACGGCTCTGCGCGTCGTCGCGCGGCGCGGCTCGGCACGACTGCGATCGCCACTGGTGTACAGCTCATAAAAAGCAGAGGAGTCCTTAAAATGCAGTTATTAATTACACTGCATGAGCTCACAGATAAGTGGACTCGATTGTAGTTTCTACAATCCGACGTGATGTATTTGACAGCAGCCAAGTGTTACTTGATCATGGCCCAAATCCAGTCCAACTGCTGTCTGCCCAGGTCGTACGAACAGTGGACCTCAAGAAGCATGAGAGAGCCACCTAAAAAGCACGCCCCTCTTTCCAGTGTCGACCAGCGACGGCATCCCGTCATGCAAGGATGCTGCACGCCTGAATAGTGGCAGGTGCTTGGCCCAGTTGGCAGACGACGGTTCACTCTTGGTCGGCCGCCCACTGGCCCTGTGGAGTGCGTGCCGTCGTGGGCGGGCCAGCAGCCGGTTGTGTGTCGCGACACACCCACCGAGGACCCACTGCTGACGACCCGACCGCTGTCCTTTTTGACCTGATATCGCCTGCACCAGCCGGGTCTGTTTGAGCAACTAGAGCTGCTGACGGCGACACCGCGCGGCGCCCCACAGACACCTGGTGGCGGCCCCGCGGGTCGTCGACCAGCCATCCAAGCCATCATTTTGGCCCTCAGCGAGGGGTCGGCCACCAAACGGCGCAACCGTGTCTGCCGCTTGTAGGGGTCCCTCGATCTCTGCCACGAGCGCCGCCGCCGGCAGTCCCCGCGGCACCGCCGTTGCGCTCCACAACAAAGCCGCACGCCGCTGTCCGACGGCGGGTGAACTGACTCGCCGACCGTTGTTGTTCTTTCGGGTCCCCGCCCGTGTCCACAGGAGGCTCCCTTGCAGGTTGCAAGAGCGAGCTCCCCCTCTGTCGGATGCGGCGCCGCGCTCGCTCGCAGGGCGCCACGAGCGCCGGCCGAGGCCACCACCCCGCTATGGAGGGCGCGTGGGGCCATGCCCAGTTGGATATCTCTGGGAAAGGGGAAGGACAACGGCTGTGTCCACTCTCTTGTGGCGGCTGTTTGCCTGCCTGTCGACGCTCGAAACGGCCGCGGACACGGCTATGGTGATAGTTCCATAGTCACCGCCGCCAAGTTCAGGGCGGGGTCGTTGCCCCTCGCCGCTTCCGCACAGGGGCACTTGTCACGCCACAACGGCAACTGCAGCAGCGGGGCCTGGGATCCACCCCGGGCCCCGACGACCAAGCTCAGGGCTCCTGTCTGGCGCATACAAAACCTCGTGTGCGCTCCCCAACGAAACCCGCGGCAGCGTCTAGGGGGTCCGTCTGGGGTCTACGAAACCTCCTGGCAGACGGCAACGAGGCACGACGAGCCCCCGTCACACAGCGGCGAGCGCCCCTGGGTTTCTTCGCCCGTCGCGCGCGGGGGATTGGCCGCGGGATCCTCGGGCGATCCACGCGCGTGCCGCACGCCGCCGGCGCCTCGGCGGTCCACGCCCGACAGCGCGCGCGTCCCCCACGTGGGGCCAATGCGACGGGACCAATGGGAGGCGTGGCAGTATTGATGTGCAGCTTGTCAAAATTAGTGCCCCGCTCGGAGGCCCTCCAGGCTGTGCAAGGTGTCCTTTGATCGCGAGCCGCGGTTCGGTCGGGGACGGGTCCCCCCCGGCGTCGAGCGTTACATTGACACCTCCTGCGGCTCTCCCCCCCACCGTCCTTGTCCCCGCGTCGTCTGCCCGACGGGTGCTCCGTAGCCACCCAATGCACGGCCCGGGCGCGGCCGAGGCGGCGCACTGTGGCGTGCCCCGCGGCTCGTGGGCGGTTCGGCACAGCCTGGGGTCGGTAGCGTGTCAATGGTACCACGTCGGCCGGCGCTGTGGGCCGCGGTCGGGGGGGCCTTGGGGGGGCCGCCTAACAGCCCGACGGTCGTCACCGCCGCCGCGCCGCGTCCGAAGCGGCGGCGGATGACACCACGCAGTCGCCGCGAGTGCCGCAGCAAAGTGCAAACACACGGCGCCCTCGGTGCGGCACGGGCGCCGTCTGCGACGCGGCATTCGCGGGAACGCGGTGGGGGACCTCAAGCCCCGGTGTGCACAGAACCAGGGGTGCCCCTACTCAGCCCCCCCCTACTCAGCCCCCCCCCTACTCAGCTCCCCCCCCACTCAGCCCACCCCCCCCCCATGCAGCAGGAGGGTGCACGCACGCATGGGTTGCGCGACAGTGACCCCGCGCACCGCCCCGGGCCCCTCGGCGAACCCGCCTTTGAAAACAGCGCGGAAGCACCGACCTCGGTCGGCGCGAGGCGCCCCCCCTCCCCGGCGCCTCCCCTCTCATCCAGTCGAGGGGGTGTAATCGCACGTACGGGCGCCCTCGGGGACCGGCTGGGTTCTTTTTGCAACGTCGGGATTGTGTGGGCGTGTCCCTCCCCCCCCCCGACTTTGCCTACGTACCCCCGCGCGACGGCGGGCGCGTGCGCTGCTCCCCGCCTGTGTGGCCACGTCCGCGCCGTATGCTGGTCACGCCCCGGCGGGGGCCCTCTGTCGACGGCGCCGGCGGCGCGCGGGCGTGTGCCGCCCGCGGCGGCGCGGCGCGTGCCGGCGGGGCGGCGGTCGGGCGCTGCAGAGGTCGCCGGGCGGGGGCGCGAGCGCCGCGGAGCTCCACGGCCAGCGGGCGCGACCACCGATCGAGGGGCCGGCAGCCGCGGTGGTCGCGGGCGCCTTGACGCGGCGCGCGGGTACAAAGAGGGGCACCGCCCGACGGTGCGTTGGCGGTGCACCAGCGTCGGCCAAACCCCACCCGCCGCGGTCGCTCGCCCCACGTCCCCCCCCACCGCGGTCCCCGCCGCGCGCTGCCCGAGCGCGCCACACGCCCGCTCCCGG
>Ga0115030_1001505_pt1 | contig 10546 bp, 10 predicted proteins | sample SidtaG_4_FD_87174 | JGI IMG/M metagenome (GOLD analysis project Ga0115030, IMG submission 87174) | Marine algal microbial communities from Sidmouth, United Kingdom - Sidmouth_Male1 metaG | ecosystem: Host-associated > Algae > Red algae > Unclassified | place: Sidmouth, United Kingdom | collected... | reverse complement strand
GGGGGGGGGGGGGGGGGGGGGGGGGGGGGGGGGGGGGGGGGGGGGGGGGGGGGGGGGGGGGGGGGGGGGGGGGGGGGGGGGGGGGGGGGGGGGGGGGGGGGGGGGGGGGGGGGGGGGGGCGCCACTGACGAGGCACCGGTGGCGGGAGCCGCCGGTGCCTGCAGGCACTGTGCCCCTGCCGTGTTTGTTTACTTTTTTTGTGGACTGCCTTTTTATGTCGAGTCATAACAATACCTCATTTAATGTATCAAAAAGGTCAAGCGCACAACAACCAGCAAAGGCAACCAGTAGCACGCACGGCACAGAAAAAAGCCTGTCACCCCAGCGTGCGCTTCATGGCCCCAAGCCCACGCAAAAGTGCCTGCCGCTTCTTGTGTTGCGCAGCATCTTGGCGTTCTCGGCGCGCCGCCTCGTCGCGTCTGAACTGACGCTCGTCCACCATGCGCCTGTCCTCGAGCACAATCTGCTTGGTGGCCAGGTCCTCGCGCCGCTTCTCACTCTGTTGGATGATCTCGACGATGTCTTCATCGTCATCGTCCATCTCTGAGCGCATGCGGCGACGGCCTCTTCTCGCCGAGTTCGTAGTTGGTGTTGACCTGGAGATGGCGGGCGCGTCCTCCGCATCGTCGCTGCTTTCTCCCTCCAAGCTGTTCGCATGCTGACGGCGCCTCTCCATCGACATGTGCCGAATGGCCGCGCCGTCAGCGACGAGCTTCTCCTCCTTCTCGCTGGCCTCGTCGCGCTCGACCTTCTCACTCTCCTTGATCTCAACCAACTTGGACATGACATCTTGTAGAAGCACCTGAAGCTCCGTGTCGCCGTCCCCCTTCTCGTGGCCCGTTTTTTCGGCGTCTGCGTTGTCTTGTGTCGTGTACTGCTTCCGCAGGGTGTTGAACCGGTCCTGCATCACCTTCCCAGTGAAAGTGAAGGGAGTCTGCGGCTGGGAATTGAAAATGGTGGCGGCGCTTTCGAACCGCTCGGATATCTTTCCACATGGAGCTACATGGGCGTTGGCCGCGCGTGCCACGTTGATGAGCTTGACGTCGTGAGAGTCCGTCCACGACCGCCGCTTCTGCTTGCCCGCGTCAGGCGCACCAATCTCCTCCGCCTCCGCGTCGGACGGCGTCTTGTAGCCACCAGTGGCAACGGCTTCCACATTCTCGCCACCATCATCGATGGCCGCCTCGGCGGCCGTTGACGCCGGTTAGTCGCCGACGTCACCGGCTGCGTGGCTGTCCGCTGGCCAGTTTGCGTCCATCATGACAGGAACAATAGAGTCGAGCGAGGTGCAAGGAATGTATTGAAGGTCCTCGGTGGACAGGGGTGGGCGCAAAGCGGGAGTCCGCGGTGCACAGCGGAGGAAATGAGGGGTGCGCGCGTCGGCCGCAGACTCGCGTAGCGCCAAAAAACGGAGTGCCCAGACATTCCTGTGCTCATCAGTCGACGCTGTCACTTCCCGTGATCATTTTACCGATTTAGTCACACCGTGAGAAGGTCGTGAGAAGAGATCCTGTATCCGTCTCGGTATCAGGTCCCTTACAGAGCGTTCATCCGGCCGATACTGTAACAAAGTACTCACAAACCGTTCTCACACGCAATGCGAAAACTCTCTACTGTGCACTCTGGGTGCAGCAGAGCGGCGGCGATGCAATGGTGGAGCAATTTTGTGCGTGGCAGGTCACCGTGGAACGACCCCGTCCTCGAGAACAGGCACATTGATGCCGCACGGTTCCAAGCTCCCTTTTCGCGAGCTTTGGAGGGCCTCGTGCGTTCGCACCCCGAGGTCTTCTTGCGTGAGATGAAGTCTAGTTTTGACCGCTTGATGGCCTTGCCATATTTTGACGCGTCGTGGCTGCACACCCTCTCTTCCCTTTCCCGGATGCTCAACGCCATTGGTTTTTCTGTCAATAACGTTGAGCGACTGGCACTTGAGCGGTGCGCCCAGGCGGCAGAGAAGCACAGCCGGCGGTACAGCAATGTTCCAGACCGGTGCATTGTCGTTGTGGACGAGACGCATATTGACGGACGGGCCATGGTGCGTCCACGAGGCTGGGGACCAAACGGGAGCAACGTTGAGGTCCTCGCATCGGACCCCCGCCCGCGAACGCGGTTTTTCACTATCGTGGCGGTGTCCTACACGCGGGGGTACTGAATTTGGCGATCCACCAGACTCCGCCAGCACAGGTAGGCGATGACTGGTTGGCATTTTTCACAAGCGTTACCCCACGGATGAACGCGTACATGCCTGGGGTCCCGTGGACTGTCCAACCTGACGATTGTATTCTACTTTACAATAATGCCGGCGTGCATATCCAGGCTGCCGACCAACTTCTGGCCATGAACGGCTTCCGACGGATGCGGCTTCCCCCGTACTGCCCACATCTATCGAGCATCGAACCAACATTCGCGGACTACGAAGCAAAAGTACGGGACCTAGTCTTCGGGCACCCAGAACTGCCTGACCGAATGCTCCACGTGGTGGCCTGCGCGTCATTGCCTCCGACTGCTATCCGGGGGCCCTACCACGAGGCACGTCGACAATCGCTGCGGCAATTGCCTGAGCTGACCGGGCCAGGCGGGCCGCTGGAGGGTGCGTTCCTTCCCCTCCCTGTCGCGCGCACTGCGCCGTAGCTCTTCCGGCAACCGACATCCGCCGAGACGCCTGCGGGCCGTCCGCCGTGCTCCGCACGTGCCTGTTCGCAGGGGAGTCTTTTGCGTGCCGAGAGTGGAAGGTACGACATCGTGTTGCGTTATTTGGCCCATTTCCCACCCCGCTGCACCCCATCTCCCGCATTTGCGCCTGCACCCCACCCCTTGCTTTGTCTTTGACGCTCGGAGGCGTCAAAGATTGGGTGTTCTCTTTGCATAGGTACGCGCTAGAGTACTGCTTGCCAGGTGTTGGCACTGTACTACTCGGGTGTCTGCTCATCCAATCTATCACCTTTACGGGCCACTTGCAGGCGTCTGACACAACCCCGCCTCAAGATTTGTCGTCTGACGTGCTTTCGACTCGGCTCCCTGCTCCAATGTCCATCAAGTTGTGTGCTGATACAGCTTGGATGTGTTTTCTCTCTGAAGTGTGCGACTTTTACAAGGAGCGCCAAGTCTGCGGGGGCTGTGATTGAGTCGTGCCCAGTGATTTCTCCAAGCGGGGTACCGCGGGAGCTGTGCAAAGTTTTTCCGGGTGCATTGCGGTCACTGCTCAATGGCTGCGCCTTGTGTGCACAATCTCAGTGCTGAGCACTGGCGGTCGCGCCTCTGCCCTTTCTCGTTTTGCGTCCGTCACTGTGTCTGAGGATGTGTCTCTCTGACTGTCTTACCTGTTTAATGAAAGCATACCTCTACGTTACACCCGCCCGCCCTGTCTAGCCGAGCAGATGGCGCCAGATTGGCTGACCTCCGCATTCAGACAAGGCGTCCGTCATTATTACCTCATGCTGCCATTGCCTTATCCGTATCGGTTCTCGCTGAGCAATGCGCTACCTTTTGATGCCTTTTTTTGTCCCAGGTAACTTCATGTTTGCAGCGTAGACCGGTACTTGCTGTGCATATCGTTTTTGCTTCGCACGGTCCCTGCTGCTTACGTTTCTGCTTGGCTGTGATAAACGCAGAAGACCTGTGCCTTCCTCTCGTGACTTGGTACCGTGGTATCGTCGCTATCAAAAATACAGCGCGGTCATCGTATCACCGCTTGAGAAATAGCCGCTGCAGCGAAGGCGCTCAAGAGCAACGGTCCTGGCACTCGCTTCAGGAGCTTCGTGATGACCGAAGGAGAGGACACTGCTCACTGACTGCGGGGTCTCTGATAAGGGCCTATGTTCGCCAACAAGGTCGTTCCCGTTGCCACAAATACACGCTCAAACTGCAGCACGACTGAAATCTGAGTTCTGTAGTCGCCTGTTCTGTGGTTGTAACAGAGGCAGGGTGCAGTCGCGGAGCCGGAAAAAATGACGTGTCCTATTTTAAGAGCAGACATGCGTGCCTCTCTGGCATCTGTGTCCCGCGTCATTCAACCGGAACCGCACCCATATAACCAAGCAGAGCGCCAGCAATCAGAAAACTGCGTGTACCCCACGCCAACGCAGAAAGCAAAGAGATTCATGGCGCGGTGGGTGCGGTGGGCAGAGCCTCAAGGCTGCCTGCGCCGCAGCGATGCAGTCCAGTCCCGACAACTCGCTTTGTGGCTCCCAAGTGCCTCATTAGAGGCTGGGAAGCGAGAAAAATGGTGAGTGACGAGCTCTTCCGCATCAGCCGACCCCCCCAGCGTGGGACCGCGGATCCAGAACTCAGTGGCAGCAGCCCCAACTAGCGACATGAACTCGGCCCTCTCCGCACCCGTCTCGTCTGCAAAGACCCACTCGGTCAGCGAGCCAGCGCCTTGGCACGGCGCCATTCGCGGAGGACCAACACGCCCTGATGCCACTTGGGTTGCGGTGTCGTCCACATGTTCGGCAGGCGCGCAGTTGGCAATTCGTCGGGATCTGGAAGCCAGTGCACAACAAAAGTACGCAACAGAAAAGAGCATATTTGCGAAAGGTCAAGGGAGTCAGTAGCAAGTACTAAATTGGTAGAACGAAGACAATAAACCATGCAGGCATGGAAGTAATGTAGGGAAGCAAATATCTGGGAACGCACAACATGTACAGGCGATGGGACCCCTCAGGGGATTCAAGCGCAACGGCACCATACCGCAGCGGCTTGGCCGATTGCTTTTCGGCTTCGGCGCGTCGGCTGCTCAAAAACGCAAGCGCCATGTCAGGGGCGTCATTAGACGCTACCCCGCTGGGCGCGCCCGTAACAGCGGTGACAGCGCCGGCCCAGGCGCTGGCCACAGCGTTCAAACCAGCATCCGTACACCGTCCCTGCTCCCTGCTGGCAGCACTGTTGGCCGCAGACACCGTGGAGGCCGGCGACCTCAGACCGACCAGCGTGTCAACGACGTCTGTCCGAGGCGCGGAAACGCTAGTTAGGTTGGCAACGAGCCCGTTGCGTCGGCGCTGCTCGACCTTCAGCTTTTCGTTTTCAGCCTCACATGTGGCGCGGCTGCGTTGCGCCGCGCTCTGAAAACTCCACAGCTGGCGCGACTGAGAGTACGCATAGGAGAGGTGTGACTGTTTGGCACTGGGCATCTTTTTGAAGGAAATCCCCCCCTTGTTGATGTTTTTCTTGAACAGTCTGGGGCTCAATGCGATCGGGACGGGCTGGTGTCCTTTCTTGTTGCACTTTGTGCACCTGCGTTTCACGATCCAAACCCAGAGAACGTGACACAAATCAGGGTATGAACCGAGGAAAACGACACGGTAGGGGCCATGATCCACAAGCATGGGAAGGATAGCAAGGGGTCGCATCAGATATGGCGTCGCAGTATTGAAGAGCCACAAGAATAGTAGCGCGCGGCCACGAGACCAAACAGCGACGAAGAGGGACGATAGACTCCAAAATACAGCGGCAAATGCGCACGGAGGAGCGGCCGGGGCGACGTACAGTTTATGTAAGTCGCAGCCATCCTTGGTGCACCGTAAAGGAGAGTAGTAGGCATCCCCGAGTTTAAGTGCCGAGGAGCACTGAACGCGGTTCTTGACAATGATACTGTCCTTGAAGTAATGATCATTACCGGAAGCGTACTTCTTGCGGTACCCACAAGCGCCACAGCTGGGGAACACGGGGGGGTCAGCGGGCGCCGGTGGTTGACAGGAACTTTCAGGGGGGGTGGACTGGTAAGATGCACCTCCAGGTATGGCCATGGAGCCTGTGAGGAGACAACAACACGTGCAACAGCGAAAATAAGCAGATCGGTGCGATTGAGCAGTTTGCTCCGCCGCAAGCCGACAGAGCTGGTGTCAGAAGAATATATGGATATGCCGCACGTTAATTGGCCCTGTAGCGAACGGCGGGACGTGCGCGTTTGTGTGGGACCTCCGCCCGGATGATCACACGCACAAACGTTCGACCTTAAACGTGCTCATGGCCACGGTACGTGACGCGCAGGGACCAACACGACCAACGTCGACGAAGGAACGACAGGGACGAGCGGCGCGACAGTGATGGGTGTGACCCTATGACGCGCGCCGCAGTGGTAGATGCAGGAGCGTCGACGCCGAAACAGCTCGCGGCCTCAATATGGTCCAATTTTGCATGAGTGTTTGGGATGGATTCTGGAACACTGTGAAACATGCAGAGGGCGTTTTTAATACTTGTACGTTCGTGAGTCTGGAATGCATTTACATGCGCGGATGACGTACCTGCAGATTTGTGACAAGCCAACCATGTTGCTCCTCATATCCAATTGCATTGCATCCGATGTCAATCGACTCCAATAGGCAGAAGTGGCGGATGTAGATGGAGACCCACTTTTTCTGGGAAGCACAATAAGTGACCAGATGTCCTTCGGATCCAGTCTCACGGGTTCTGAGACATCCAAATCGGACTTCGATTGGTCCACGTCACACCATCCATGTTATTCAGGCCTGTCAGCACAAAAGAGGCTTTTGAGCGCGCACTGTGTGAGCGATCGGCCCTGAGAGCAAGCCTGGCGGCGCGAATTTTGCGCCGGATCCGCTGCAACGCCTTGTTGTGCGGCCAAGAACCTGAGCCGTCAGATTGATCAACAGCACAGGATCTGCACCAAGAGCTGGGATATTGCAGATCTGACAGTGTACAGTGGGACTATAGCGCAGGATCTACGCCATCCTAGACAGCCAGTCTGAGTCTAATCTCGACCATTTCTCGATCCCGTTTAGCTCATCGTGACTCCTACAGGACGCATGAGATATGAGAATGAAGCCCAGGGCATGTTCTATTTTGTTTCCAGGGATTGATGACTCTGCTTGAGTTGTTCTCTGCCGTGGACGAGCTAAACAGAAGAGAGAAGTGTACTTCCTGTTGTTCCGATGTCGATCATCCAAAAATTCCCTACATAATGTCTCGCCACTGCACACCTCATTAGCGAGCTTTTTCAACGCCTGGGTGAGACGTTCGTGAGTAGTTCGTGAGATTGATGGCCGGATAGGACGTCTCTTGGTGTCCCGATGCCATGTCGGATTTTGGACTCTGGCTCACGGACTTTTCACGCCGTGACTATGTCCCCGAAATAGTCACGGTGTGAGAACGCCACGTGAGAAAGCAGACCGGCCCACAGGGGGGTCGTCAGGACACCACCTCGCGCGCATGGGAGTGAAGCGCCTGCGGTGCAACCGACTTGGAAGGGCCCTTCGAGGCCGCACGACATCTGCGCCGGCACGACGCATGTCGCTGCTGCTTCGGAACCTCACTCTTTGTCTCGTTCATCCCTCCGTCACCACCACACTACCACGCCCGACACCACGCCGGAAGGTTTTTCTCTTGGACAATCCCTGCTGCCCGTTGTAAGGCTACGTGATGGGAAGCCACTCAGGGAGCAGGGCGGGTTCCGCTGCAGACGAGGAGTGTAAGTCGGCGGGGTTTCGGCCCACGGACGGCGACGGTGGCGATTCACGCTCGGGTTCTGCTGGTGGTGACGAGGCGCCTCCGGTGCGAGCGCCGGGCACCAGCTATTCGACCAAAGGCAAGCAAAAGAGGCGCCGCTGTGCGGACACCCACGACATCCTGGTCTTCCACGCAACCCGTGCCACCAACGCCCACGTAGCTCCTCGTGGAAAAATAATGGAGCGCTACGAGGAGGCGGCGGCGATTTTTAACGATCACCCTCAGGCCCCGTTCATTGTCACCGGGAAAGTGCCGCGCGACAGGTTCAACTCTCTGAAAGGCCAGTACCTGAGCAAGGACGAGACAGACGCAAACAGCACCGGAGTTGAGGAGGTAGTGACGGAGCTGGACACCCTCCTTTGCGACATTGTGCCGGTGGCCGTTGACTATGAGAAGAAAGCGGCGCATGACAGCGAGGAGGTGACCCGATTCGAGGAGAATCTGGTTGCCGACGATGAGTCGATCCGGCGGCTGGCGATGGAGCGTCGCCGAAAGAGACCCAGTTCTGCGGGGAGTGAGGATTGTGAGGAGATGGCTAGTGACCAGGGGTCATCTGGGTCGGAGAGCATGGCGACACCGGTCGCTACCGGCCGCCGTCGGAGGCGCGTCGAGATGAAGGAAGACGATGATGTGGTCGTCGCCCTGCAGCAGAGCGAGAAGCGGCGGGACGGGATGGCCATGAAGAAGTTGGACGTAGCCGATCGGCGCTTCGAGCAGGAACGTCAGTTCCACCAAGACGAGATTGCCCGCCGCGAGCGCTTAGACGCGGAGCATCGTGAGCAAAGCACCGCGCACCTCCGTCTTGTGGAGGCTATCTTGCGAAAGCTGGGGTGATTCTATTTGTTGGCTTCGTGTCCCCCCCACCTCCTTCCTTTTTTTCCTGTCCTTGTTATCCCATGCTTCATGCGTCGGGTGATGAGACGCAACGTCGTGTCTGAATACAAATAAAAGTGTCGTAGATGATCGTTGCGTACCCCTAAGCCGGCATCAGCCACTCGGAGGTACATGCAGCAGCTCAAAGAGTGGGGTCGACCACACTGCCTCGCCATCGGTGAAAAAGGCGGCGTTGATGCCGCCGAAACTTGTTCGAAATGTTCGGACGCAGGGCACCGCCACGACAGCCACGGTACTGGTCAAACTGTCGCCGGAGACACAATTAGTTTTGGAGGATCCCGCCGAGGAACTGGATGTACTGGGAGCGATGGCCGAAACCACGTGTGTGTGCCACGGGCGGCTGCCCGGCCGCGGGCGGCAGCGAGGGACGGAAAAGGGGGTGGGCTCTCGCCACGCCGCCCCGCGCGAGCGCGGGCTGTAAAATAATCGCATCGTTCGCACTTGGGTCGGTCGTAGATTAGCTGTGACCGTTTTGTTAGTTGTGGTTTATGATCGTTTTTGATGGGATCCATGAAGGATCCCGACTCGTACCTCGGCTTGGCGCCGGTGCGACGGCAGTCTTTCCGAGCATGTTCCACATGGCAGCACCAGGTGGTGTGGCGCCACCCGGACCGATGTCAACAGCCGTGCCCGCGCCGACGCCGTCTCCAGGTCTCGAGACCGCGCCCGAGCCGACGCCCCAGGCCCCTCCTGCGCCCACGCTTAAGGCCGCGCCTGTGCTGCCGCCGGCGGATGCCCCGCGCCGCCGCCCCGCAGTGCGCTGCGCCCGACGTTGGCGCCCCTTCCACCCCTCCGCCCCGCGGCCCACGGCGGCGCCCGCGCGGCCGCCCACGGCCGGGCCCGCGCCGCCGCCCAGGGCCGTGACCGCGCCGGCACCCGCGGCCGAGCCCTCGCCGACGCCAAAAGCCGTGACCGCGACGACTCCCGCGCCCGCGCCCGTGCCGACGCTTGAGGCCCCGACCACGCAGACTCCGACGGCTGTGCCCGCATCTGCGCCCGAAGCGGTGCTGCCGCCACCGGTGGTCCTGACGACAGTGCCCACGCCCGGGTCGGCGCCCAAGATGGTGTAGATGGCATCTACGCCCGCCACGGAGCCCTCTCCCAGGTGGTAAGCCGCCTTCAGGCCGCCGGCTGCGCCCGACGCGGCGGTCACCCCAGCTTCTGGGCGTCGGCGCCCACCCGCACCCCCCTCCCACCCCCCGAATCGCCTCCTGCCGCCGCCCGCGGAGCCGACGACGGCGCTCTCGTCGCTCCCAGTGCCGCCATGCTCCTCTGCGGTGGCGCCGCCGGCCCCGCGGACGCCGCCGACCTCGACAACTGCGCCCGCTTCTGCCTACACTGCACATCGCGAAATTGAGCAAAACGAGCTTTAACGGATCGCTTCCGGGTTTCTCTGCACTTCTGGTCATGACATTCTATTTGGTGCTGGTAACAGATAACGTGCACTCAACTGCTCGACCTTCGTGCAGCGATCTGCTTTGTGATTTTTTCAATACAGGTTGATAAGGATAGGTAGACACTTCCTGAAACATCTTGCAAGCGATCCAATAAGGGTCGGGAGCCCACCTCTGCAACCTCTCCCCTTCAGCAATGTTGTGGCAGTCGCTCCAATGATGGCCTGCACGTCGGTGGCTATATGGAAAGAGAACGACGCATACTAGCGTTCCGTTTACTTCTCCCGCTCAAGGCCCCGTGCACCCCGCCCACGTGGCCCGCCCGTCGCCGGTGCCAGCCCCCCCTCCCCGTGCCTCAACGCGCAGCCGGGCCACCACGGAGGCCACCGCCGCCACAACCGCCACACACATCCCCGCCGCCGCCACCGCCGCCGCCGCCAGGCACTCTTCCGCACGACGCACACGTCCAACACCGCAACCACCGTCACCACAGCGGCCACCGCGCACCCCCGACGCCACCACAGCACACCCTCGCCGCCGCAACCGCCGCCGCCGCCTCACAGCTCCCCACCGCGTTCCCCACTGCCCACCCGGGTTGTCGCCATCGCCGCCGCCACGGCCTCATCCCCGCGCTCCCCCCACGCCCGCTCCCCCTTCCCCTGGCTCGCCTGCTCCCGCTCCCCCTCCCCCTGCTCCCTCCCCCCCGCCGGCCCGTTGCAGGGCAAGAAGGGTGAGTCGCGGACTTTGAAAAGGCAGAGAGCGCCCAGCCGTGGCCGAGGGGGTACGCTGCGGGG
>Ga0115030_1001504_pt1 | contig 10546 bp, 9 predicted proteins | sample SidtaG_4_FD_87174 | JGI IMG/M metagenome (GOLD analysis project Ga0115030, IMG submission 87174) | Marine algal microbial communities from Sidmouth, United Kingdom - Sidmouth_Male1 metaG | ecosystem: Host-associated > Algae > Red algae > Unclassified | place: Sidmouth, United Kingdom | collected... | reverse complement strand
GACTGGCGCGCCGGGGGACGGTGCGAGCAGCGCCGGGTTATGAGGGGCGTGGGGGGAGGCGAGTTAGCCCAACACGCTCGGTAGAGACTTTGGCTTCCCACATCCGACCAGCTGACGAGCAGGTCGGACGGACGACGACGCGGCGGAGTGCGCGCGTGTGATACTCTCTCACACCACCTATTCTGTCTGCGGCGGCCGAGATGCTCCCCGCCGCGACGGCGCGAGCTGGGAACGTGTGGGGCGGGGGCGGAGGAACGAGGAGCGCAGCGCGTGCGGGTGCGGCGGCCGGTGGGGGTCGGGGGAGCGCGGGCACACCCGACACCTCTGAGGAGGTGCTCGAAGTGTGCTCGTGCAAGGACTTTGAGGTGGTTTTGCCGGGCGGAACGGGGTCGAAGGGCGGGCTCGCCAACCTCGCCCGCTCAGACTACCTCGCGGACGTGCCGCTGGCTACAGTCGCCGAGCTCGACCTCGGCGGTTGTCGCTGGTGCGAACAGCCACGTCGGCAGAAGCGCCGCCGGGGTTCTTCATCGTTGCGGCAGCATGAGACAATGTCCGAGCCGCTCGCCCCAAGCACCATGGCGGTGTGGCGAAATGCGCTCAGCCTCTTGCCCCGCGCCACCCCCGACCTGGCCACCGCCATGTCGGTCGCCGCCGCCTTCCCCGACGAACTCAAGGAGGCGGCGGCGTGCGGCGTGCGCCTGAAGGCGCCGCCGAAGGTGACGCGGAAAGGTGTTGCCGCCGCCATCCGGGAGGCGCGCCGGAGAAAGGCGCCGAGCCCTTCCGGCCTCCGCGTCAAGCACCTCTGGGCGCTCGACGCGGAGGGCCGCGACGCGTTGGTGGGGGTGGTGTCGCTCCTGGCAGGGGAGGCATCGGCGCGGCTCCCTGCGTGTGCCGCGGCCGCGCACGCGGGGACATCCCTCCTTCTTTTGCGCAAGCCGGGGGGGGTTGGGGCGGACGGGGTGCCGAAACCTCGCCCCATCGGCATGCCGAAAGCCCTCCGGAGGCTGGCGGCGTCGGCGCTGTCGGCGGCGGTGCGTGCGCCGGCGGCGGCGCTTTTCGCGCCGCTGCAGCTCGGGGTGGGCGTGAGCAGGCCATGTGAGCGCATCTTACACCAGGTGCACTTTCACATGGCCGCCCACCACGAGCACGCGGTCATCCAACTGGACTACCGCAACGCCTTCAACCTCGTGTCGAGGTCGGCGGCGGCAGCGGTGCTCGGGGCCGCCCTTCCCGTGTTGTCTCCATACTTGCAATCGGTGTATGGGGGGGACACGGGCGGGGCGGCACCCAACGTGTATGGTTGGGCGGAGGACGCGGGCGCTGGCACGGCGGCGGACAGCGAGGCAGCGGCTGCGGATGCGCGAGGCGGAGCGGCCGGCTGCGGTGGCGGCGGCGGAGTGGCGGCTGGCGAGTCGGGGGCCGCGCGGCGCGGGGGGGGACCGGGGACGGCCGCGTCGGGGGCCGGCGCCATAGAAGGGGGCGGGGAAAAGGGGGGGGGGGTTCTGCGGGCGGCGGAGCTCCGCTCCCCGAGCTGCCTCCGCTCCTCCTCTTCCTCCTGGCCGAGCGGGGGGCCCATCAAGGAGACCCGCTCGGCCCCCTTTTGCACGCTGCCGCTCTTTGGCTTGTGTTGCGGCGCCTGTCCGCCCTGCACCTTGATCTTCTCGTGCTCGCCTACCACGACGACGTCGTCGTGGTTGGTGCGCCCGAGAAGATGGGTGCCGTGCTGGCGGACGCGGCGCGGCTGGGCAAGGCGATTGACGCGGAGCTTGCTCCGGCCAAGTGCGTCGGGTGGTGCCAGTCGGGGGCGCCGCCGCCACTGGCGTGGGAGTCGGTGTGGGTCACTCAGGGGGTAACGCACTTCGGCGTCCCCCTCGGGTCCCCCGACTTTGTGCGCGCGGGGGTGGAGGAGCGGGTGGAGGCGCAGCGGGCGCTGACCGACGTCATCGTCGTTCTCCCCCCGGCCGCGCTGCAGACGCAGCTGCTCCTGCCCCGCCTCTGCGTCGGCCCGCGGGCCAATTATTGGCTCCGCTCCTTCCCGCTGGAGGCGAGCGCGCGGCTGGCGGCGGCGGTGGTCGCAGTCGCGGCGGCGGTGCTGCGCCACCTGCTCGGCGACGGTAATGACGATCCCGTCCACGTGGCGAACCTCTTGGACCGGGAGGCCATGCCGCCGGCCATGGGGGGGCTGGGGATTGGGGGCAGGACGCCGGCGGTGGCGGCGGCCGCCCTAGCGTCCTGGACGGACGCGTTGCGGGCTGCGAGGAAGGACTCGCCCGCCCTGCGGGCGGTGGCGGGGCGGCTCTCCGGTCGGTCAGTGGGGGAGGGCGACGGGGCGGGGGACTCACCCCTTTTGTCGACACCGCCCAAACCATCGGTGCCGGCGGGGGGGGTGGGGATCTCTGCCCCTCGCGCTTCCGCTTCAGCCCGACGTGCGGCGGACGCGTCGGCGGCTCCCGCGGCTCGACGGGGCGTGAGCTGCGTCGGCTCACGCACGGCCCGCCCAGCTTTGGGGGTTACCCCAAACCCCCGCGGCCGCCGGCGGCCGCGACCGACCGCCCACGCCGCCACCACCGGGTGCGCGGGGCTTGCGGCGGCTGGCTGTTCTTTTGCGGGAGGGCGTCATTTTCTTGACGCCCCCCGCTCTGCACACGGGGTTTCCACCGGGGCGGCGGCCGCACCGGCGGCCCCAGCGAGCGCGACACTGCCCTGTCGGCTTCGCCGGCGGGTCCGCTGACCTGGTGGCGGGTGACCTGCCTGCACCAACCCCCTTCCCCCCCCCTGGGGCGCCGCAGCGACCCGCGTACGGCGCCGCGGCGACCCCGAGTCGTGCGGCCTCTGGCCAACACAGCCGATCGCCGCCGGTCGCCCCTACTTCAGACGACCTCCTGGGGAAGGGGGAGGGCGTCCTACGCTCGCAGCGGGACCTGTAGGTCCCTGCACACGCCGCCGCTCGCGCGCGGCTGTTCGAGGGTCTCTTCCTTGAGCAGCGCTTTCGGGTTTGCGGCGTGCCACGGGCACGGTGTTTCCGCCTGGCTGGCCGCCCTCCCTCCACCAGGGCTCACGGGGACGGCCGTCCACGGGGTTGCCCTGCGTGCGGCCACGCGCGTGTGGCTGGGTGGCCCGCCCATGGCGGGTCTGAGAGGGAGGGTGTGTACCTGACGGGGGTCTGTGGGGGCAGCTGGGGCCCACTTTTTCGGGAACTGCGTGGTGCAGCGCGGCCGCCACAAGCGGCTCCACGACCACCTGGTTCTGTTGCTGGCGGCCGCGCTCCGCAAGTCGGGAATGTGGGGGGTGGTGGAGGTGGAGAGGGGTCTAGACGGGGCACGTCTCCGGCTGCGGCCGGCCCTAGTCGCGACGCGGCTCTCGACGGGGGAGCGGGTATGGGGGGACGTTTCCTTTGCGTCCCCTTTTGCTGACCCCTTTCCGGCGCGCGTGGCGCGTGGCCCCCTTTTGCGCGGTGGCAGCGGACACGCGGGAGGAGTGGAAGGTGAAGAAGTACGTTCCCGCCCTCTTCGTCTCCGATGCCCCGCACGCTTTCACCCCGCTGGTGTGGGAGTCGGGCGGGCGGATGGGGACCATGACGGGATGGTTTTTAGAGGATGCGATAGTCGTTCCGGGCGAATCAACCGCCCGGCAGTCGTTCCCAACGGCTGTGTCGTTGGCGGTCTGGCGCTTTAATGCCCGGGCCGCCGCCGACCGGTTTAGCGATAGTCTTGTGGCGTGTGACCCGTTTGGACCGGGGACGGAGGGGCCTTCGGGCCCTGGTGGGAATTCGGCGAGAGTGGGAAACTTGGGAGGGCAGTTTTCCCCTTGGTTTTCGGTCAGGGAAGTCGAACTTCCATGAGATGAAAGGCGAAAGATTCAAGGTTCTCGTCTCTGTGGGGTCGCGCTTCTTGGGTTGGCGCGCAGAGGAGGCGTTAGTTATTCGCTGCTTCGAGATTCTGAGGCGGTAGGGTGGTGCGGGGCGTGTTGGTACACCCCCTTATTGCTTTTCTGATGGCAGGGGGGGAAGGTTTTGTGGGAAATCGGGGCGGGGGAGTGGACATTGCGGCGGTTGCGCGCGCGGTTGTTGTGGTCGTCGACGCTGCCGCAGGATTGAGGGGGGGGGAGGGCCCGCGTTGCCTACTACCGCCGCGCCGCCGACCGCCGGGGCGCTCGCCACGGCCCCCGGCACAGCAAGCACCGGCTCGGCGGTGGCCGCTGCCGTGCGGTCGCTGACCAAGTCGACGTCGGGCACCACTGCGGCGCCGGCCATGGCCACCTCAGCGGCCGCCAAGCCGCCGTCGCGGGGGGTGCCTTCGCCCGGGTCGCCGTCGGGGCGGCCGCCTGCCGCCAAGAAGCGGCGGCGGCACGGCCCGGTGCGGCCCCTCCCCGCGCTGTCGGCGGATGCCGCCGCGGCGACGGCGGTGGTGGGAATCGAGATTGACGAGGGGCTCGCCAACGCTGTGGCTGCCGCCTCCTTGTCAGTCCCCACTCCTCCCGGCCGCCCGTAGCTGGTCGTAGCACCGCTGGGCGCCACCCTGGTGGCCGCCCCGGCACCTCCGGCCCCTGTGCCGGTGCCGGCAGCAGCTGTCGCGGCTACCGCCGCAGCCGCGAAGGTGGCACTGCCGGCGATGGAACCGGTGCCGGCGGCTGACCCCCGGCGCAGCGTCAGGAACACGCGCAACTCTGGGAGCCCGGTGACACGCCGTGCTTCCAGCGCTGCCGACGGGCCGGGGGTGGCCGAGCCCGCGACCCGCCCAACGGCGGAGACGCGCACGCATGCTCTGCTGGCGGTTTGGGCGATCTTGCTGCCGGGGGGTGGCACGGCGACGGCAGGTGTCACGTCTCCACCCGCGTGCGGCGGGGCGGACGGGCCGACGCTACCGTTCCCAAGCCCTTACCTTGCAGCGCGTCTGCTGACGCCATTTCCTGCCTATGCCGAGGCGGCCGACAGCGCCCGCGACGCCGGGCTGGCCGCCGCCGTGCGGAGTTCGGCGGTGGCGACGACGGCGTGGCCGTGCGCCGCGCTCGGTGAGGTCCCACGGCGGTGCCGACTGCCCCCTACACGGCTGCCAGCGCCGCCTCGCGGGCGGCGCCGACGCTGTCACCCACCACACCTCGTCGCCCGACACCAGCAAGGCCGGCGGATGTTGCCGCCGCGCGCCGTCCTGAATGACGGCACGCGCGGTGGCGGCGTGGTTGATGGCGCGGACGGGTCGGACCCCGTCCCGTCGGCGGCGGCCGTCGGCTTGCGCGGCGCGGCACTTGTTGCCGGGGGCGTGCGGGCGGCGGGTGCCGGGCAGGAGGGCGACTCGCGGGCGGGTTCGACTGGCTGAGCGAGATAGCGACGCGCGGCGGCCGCGGTGCCGCCCGCCACCACGCCACTTGCGATAAGCGCGAGAGTGGGGGGCGGAGAGACGAGGGACGCTGCACGTGCGGGTGCTGCGGTGGGTGGCGGACGACCGCGCACGGGCTCACCTGACACCTCGGACGAGGTGCTCGAGGTGTGCCCGTGCAAGGACTGCGAGGTGGTGCTGTCGGCGGGGGCGCGCTCGAAGGTGAGGTTGGCCCACCTCGCCCGCTCGCACCACTTTGTGGATGTTCCGCTGGCGACAGTCGTCGAGCTCGAGCTCGGCGCCTGTCGCTGGTGCGAGCAGCCCAAGCGGGCGACGCGTCACCGCGGCTCTTCCTCGCTGCAGCAGCACGAGGTTCAGTGCGCCAAGCACCCTGGGCGGCGCTTCGTGCGCACGGGCGAGTCAGCAGCGGCGGGGGCGGCGGCGGCTGGGGGAAGTGCTAGGTGCGGCGGAGCGGCGGCGGCGGCGGCGCTCAGCAAGACGGCGGCGGCGGCGCCCGGGGGTGCGGCGGCGGGGGGCGGCGAGCATGGGTGGACATGGACGGCGAGCGCGGCGGCGACTGAGCGGGCGTCGGGGGGTGCCGCGGGTGCGCACAGTTGTGCGGCGGCGCGTTGTGCCGGAGCGAGTGGCGGTCAAGGGGGCGGAGTGGAAGAGGCACGATGCCTCTTCCACTCTAACCACGCGGAGTGGATGTGGCGGCGAAATGCTTTCCTCTGCCGCGTCGCCCCCAACGACGCCAGCTGGCGGCCGCTGGTGGCCTTGGGCGCCCGAACGGCGTCCCATATCGCGATCTCGCTGTTCGCAGCGTAGTCTGGCCTGATGGCGGACGCGCTGGGGTTGCTGGGGATGGAGCCGGGGCAGATGATCGCAACATTTTGGGTGCTACTGCTTCCCTCCCTCGCCCATCACGTCCCAACGTGACCGCCGTCGGGCAAGGCGGCGGCGCAGCTGTCTCGTGCCGACCGGGCGGCGGGGCTGCTCGACGGCGACTTCGTCACCGCCCTGGCGGACCGCAACTCCGGTGCTCGGCGGGGGGGGGCGGCGCCCGCGCATAGTGCTGGCGGCATACGCACGTCCTGAGTGCCGGCCGTGCAGCGGGGGGCCGCGGCGGGGTGGAAGTCGCCGGTGCAGCGCTGCGCGCTGCGGCAAGCAGCGGCCGGGAGGTTGAGCGCCGCGACTCGGACGCTGATGTCTAAGCCGCCCGTCCCCAGCACAAGGGCGGTTTGGCGGAAGGCGAACAGACTCTTTCCCCGCGGCACCCCCGACCTGCCTACCGCCGAGTCGGTCGCCGCCGCCTTCCCGGAGGAGTTGAAGGAGGTTGCGGCGTTTGGCGAGCGCCTCAAGGCGCCGCTGAAGGTGATGCGCGAGGGCGTTGCCGCCGCCATTCGCGGAGCGGGCCGCGGCAAGGCGCCGGGCCCCTCCGGCCTCCGCGTCGAGCACCTTTGGGCGCTCGACGCGAGGGAGCGCGACGCGTTGGTGGGGGTGGTGTCGATGCGTGCGGGAAAGGGGTCGGTACGGCTCCCTGCGTGTACCGCGGCCGCGCACGCGGGGACGTCGCTCGCCCTCCTGAGGAAACCGGGAAGGTCGGGCGCGGACGGGCTGCAGGGGCTCCGCCTCATAGGCATGCCGGAGAAGCTGAGAAAGCTGGCGGTGGCGGCGCTGGCAGCGGCTGTGCGCGCGCCTGCAACAGAGTTTTTTGCGCCGCTGCAGCTTTGGGTGGGCGTGCGCAGCTCATGTGAGCGCATCCTCCATGAGGTGCAGGCTCACACGGCCGCCCACTCCGGGCACGCAGTTGTCCAGTTGGACTTCCGCAACGCGTTCAACATCGTGTCGCGCGCCGCCGCGGCGAAGGTGCTTGGCGCTGCTCTTCCTGTGCTCTCCCCATACCTGAAGTAGGTGTGAGAGGGGGGAGCAGGGGGTGCGGCGCCCAACGTTTACGGCTGGGCGGGCGGCGAGGCGGTCGGGCGGACAGCGAACGGCTCGGCAGCGGCGGCGACGGCGCGCGGCGGGACGAATGTCGACGGCGGCACGGGCGGATCGGCGACTATCAGGGCGGAGGACGAGTGGCCAAGCGGGGGAAGAGCAGGCGGCGCGCAGCGTCGGCTCGCGGACGAGGAAGACGGCGACCAGGCGGGGGGGGGGGAGTATGCGGACGGCCGGGTTGGGCTCCCAAAGCTTTCGCCGCCCCTCCTCTTTCTCTTCGCCGAGCAGGGAGCCCGCCAGGGCGACCCGCTCGGACCGCTCCTACACGCCGCCGCCCTGTGGCTTGTGCTGCGGCGCCTGACCGCCGCAAACCCGAAGCTCCTCGTGCTCGCCTACCACGACGACGTCGTCGTGGTAGGAGCGCCCGAGAAGATGAGGTCCCTGCTTGAGGACGTTGCGCGGTTCGGGCGCGAGGTGGACGCCGGGCTGGCGCCGGCCAAGTGCAGCGGCTGGTGCCCGTCTGGTGCGCCGCCGCCACTGGAAAGGGAGGCGGTGTGGGTCACCGAGGGGGTGACGCAGTTTAGCGTCCCCCTCGGGTCCCCCGACTTTGTGCGTGCGGGGGTGGAGGAGGGGGTGGTGGCGCAGCGGGCGCTGACAGACGCCATCGCCGCCCTCCGCCCCGCTGCATAACAGACGCAGCTGCTGCTGTTCCGCCTCTGCGCCGGCCCGTGGGCTGATTTTTGGCTCCGCTCCCTCCCCCTGGAGGAGGGTGCGCGGCTGGCGGCGGAGGTGGATGCGGACGCGGCGGCGGTGCTGCGTCGCCTGCTCGTCGACGGGTGGGACAACGCCGCTGGAGGCGGGTGCGCTGCTCGCCGCGGCGGTGGACACGAACGCGGCGGCGGTTCGGCGGCGGCTGTTGGAGGACGGGCGGGACGAGCTTGCCGACGCCGCCAGGATGCTCGACCGAGCGGCGATGCTGCAAGCGATGGGGGGATTAGTGATTGGGGGGAGGACGCGGGTGTTGGCAGCTGCCGCGCTCGCGTCGTGGACCGCCTCACCGCCGGTGGAAAGGAAGCACTCCCCCGCCCTGAGTGCGCTCGGTGGTTGGTTGGGCGGCGGGTCGGAGGGGGACTTCGATACGGACGGGGACCCACCCCCACCGGCACCACCGTCAACGACGACAGTGGCAGTGGGGGATATAGGGGACTCGGCTCCTCGTCTTCCTCCTCCGGCCCGACGTGCACAACCTGCGGCGGCGTCGGCCGCCACGCGACGGGGGGTGAGCGGCGTAGGCTCACACACCGCTTGTCCGGCGTTGGGGATTTCCGCCAACCCCCGCGGCCGGCGGCGGCCGCGCGTCGCTGCCCACGCCGCCACCACAGGGTGTGCTGCATTGGCTGTGGCCGGGTTTCCTTTCGCGGGGGGGCGTCAAATGCTTGAGACCCCCCGCTCGGACCCGCGTGCGTCGCCCACCTCGGCGGCCACGCCCGCCGCCGCAGAGCACCGCCCACGTCCACCGCCCGCCACCACGGCTCGTCTGCCTTCCCTCGCCCCCGCCCCACTGTCGTCTGACGACAGGTTGGCGAATTCTGCGGGCGGGGCGAGCGGGGCGACGCCGGTTGTCCGGCTTGAGGACAACGACGAGCCTTCGTCTTTGCCCCTGAACCATACCCCTTCCCCCCGCCCCCGCCACCCCCCCCCCCCCCCCCCTCCACCCAGAGCGCGCGGGCGTCGACGCAGGAGGAGGTCGTCCTACGCGACGCCCTCCTCTGCCTGCGAAACGCCGTGGCGGCTTCTGTTGTCGCTCCCGACACGGGGGCGATGTGGGTGCCGCCGTCGCGGCTCGGCCACCCCGCCTCCCGCCCTGCCGGCCCCGGCGGCGGGTTGGCGGACCTGCTGCCGGGCGAACTGCCCGCCCCCCCCCCCCGTCTTCGCCGCAGCGCCGCGGTGACCCCAAGTCGTCCGGTCACCGGCCAACACTGACCGGCGCCGCCGGTCGCCCCATCGTGGGGCGACCCATTGGGGACGGGAGAGGGGGTGCTTCGGTCCCAGCGGGACCCGTCGATTCCGGCGCACGCCGCAGCCCGCGCGCGGCTGTTCGAGGGCCTGCCCCTCAAGCAGCGCGCCGGGTTTGTGGCGTGCCACGGGCACAGCGCATCCGCTCGGCTGTCATCCTTGCCCTCCCCGTGGTTGCCTGGCACCGCCATCCACGGCGCCGGCATCCGGGCGGCTGCACGTGATTGGCTTGGGGGGCCGCGCATGGCGAGCCAGCGGGGGAGAGTCTGTTCGTGCGGGGCAGCCATGGGGGCGGCAGGGGCCCAATGTTTTGGGACCCGCGTGGTGCAGCGCGGCCTTCACAAGCGGTTCCATGACCGTGTGGTCCCGCTGCTGGCGGCCGCGCTCCGCAAGTCCCGCATGTGGGGGGAGGTGGAGGTGGAGAGGGGTCTGGTCGCGGCGCGGCTCCGGCTGTGGCCGGACATAGTGGCGACGCAGCTGTCGACGGGGGATCGGGTATGTGGGGACGTTTCCTTTGCGTCTCTTTTTGCTGACCCGTTTCCGGCGCGCGTGGCACGCGACCCCCTGCGGGCGGTGGCGGCGGAGACGCGGGAGGAGTGGGAGGTGAAGAAATACCTTCCCGCCCTCTTCGTCTCCGATGCCCCGCACGCTTTCACCCCGCTGGTGTGCGAGTCGGGGGGGCGGATGGGGCCCATGACGAGGAACTTTTCAGAGGATGCGTTGAGGGTTCCAGGTTGATCAACCGCCCGGCAGTCGTTCCTAACGGCTGTGTCGGTGGCGGTCTGGCGCTCTAATGCCTGGGCCGCCGCCTACGGGTTCAGGGATAGTTTTGTTACGGGTGACCCGTCCGGGGTAGGGACGGAGGAGCCTTCCGGCCCTTGTGGGAACTCGGCGAGAGTGAGAGACTCGGAAAGGCTACGCCTCTTGTGATTCTCGGTCAGAAAAGTCGAACTCTCATTAAATTATTGGCGAAAGATTCAGCGATCCAGTCTCTGCGGGGTCGCCCTTTTTGGGGTTGGCGAGCGTGCGGTTGGCCTGTTTTCGGCGGTTTGGACTTTCTGAGGCAGTAGCATGGCGCGAGGGGTGTTGGTGCGCCCCCTCATCGCTTTTTTTGGCCGGGGGGGGGGGGGGTGGGGGGGATGGGGGGGGGGGGGGGGTGTGGGGGGAGGTGCAGGTGCCGTAGTTATGGTGGGGTGAGATGCCCTGGGACCGATATTGTCGTTGCGCCAAAGAGTGGAGAGTCGGGGCCTAACAAAAAGGCACTTTTCTGCGTT
>Ga0115030_1001502_pt1 | contig 10551 bp, 12 predicted proteins | sample SidtaG_4_FD_87174 | JGI IMG/M metagenome (GOLD analysis project Ga0115030, IMG submission 87174) | Marine algal microbial communities from Sidmouth, United Kingdom - Sidmouth_Male1 metaG | ecosystem: Host-associated > Algae > Red algae > Unclassified | place: Sidmouth, United Kingdom | collected... | reverse complement strand
AGCAATCCCTGCCACGTGTCCTGCCACGTATCGTCTGGCAGGTGGAAGCCTCTCAAGGATTCCCGGTGGAGGGTCAGTGGAAGGTTCTCGAGGATCCATGGACTTAAGTCCGCCGCCTAGACATGTACACGGAGTAAGTACAAATCAGTAAGGGCGATCCCTTACACCACCAGACCGCCACCGGCGGCCAGACGGCCACTGGCGGCCAAACGGCCACCGGCGGCAAGACCAACTCCGGGAGCCATATGGCCGCCGGGAGACAGACCACGGTCGGGAGCCAGACCGCCGCCGAGAGCCAGTCCACCGCCGGCTGCAAAAACGGCGCAGGCAGCCACATCAGCACCGCCAGCCGCGGGACCACCACCAGCCGCGGGACCGCCACCAGCCGCAAGACCGCCACCAGCCGCGGGACCGCCACCAGCCGCAAGACCGCCAATAGCCGCAAGACCGCCACCAGCCGCAAGACCGCCAATTGCCGCAAGACCTCCACCAGCCGCAAGACCACCATCAGCCGCAAGACCGCCGCCGGCCGCCTGATCACCACCGGCCGCCATACTGCCGCCGGCCGCCATACCACCGCTGGTCGCCACACCGCTGCCAGCCGCCACACCACCGCCGGCCGCCACACCTTCACCAGCCGCCTGGCAGCCGCCGGCCGCCATACCACCGCCGGCCGCCACACCGCCGCCAGCTGCCAGGCCGCCGCCAGCTGCTGGGCCGCCGCCGGCAGCCAGGCCGCCGACGGCTGCCAGTTCTCCTGCGGCTGCCAGGCCGCCGCCAAGCGCAGGATCCTCACCGCCCGCATCAGCCGCGCCAGCGGGGTATCCTTCATATGGAGCACCCGCGGCACAAAAAACCGCCGCGGCCCGAGGCGCCGAGGTGTTGCGCCTGTGGTGCGAGCGCGCCTGCCACTCCTCTCGGCGCAGCTGCACCCAGATGTGCTCCGTGCACAAAGGCCAGCGCCGTTGTCCCGCCCCACAGCTGGCCCCCGGCTGCCCGCAAGGTGGGCCTTCCACGCGCAGCCGCACGACGGCACAAACATCCTCCTTGTCCGCGTGGGCACGACAAAAGCGCGCACGTTGGGCCGGGGCCCGAGAGAAGCCAGAAGCCCCGCAGACGACACCACCCATCGCCACACCGTCTCCAACGAGCATGTCGACCCCACTTGCCAGGGAGCAGCGGGAGCATCTGTGACGTAAGTGGAAGTACCCTTCAGTCTTCAAGTGACCGAGGACGCGGCGGCAGAGGGTGACGAGGGCTTGCCGCATCCTGCTGCGGCGGCCCGCGCGCGCAAGGCTCAGCCATACGTCGCCTCGCCGCCCACGCCGCTCCTGAAAGTACAGGACGGCCACAAATACCGTGGACGTCCAGATGACGTCGCTTCAGGCGACCTCCCCCACAGAGCCCTCAAAAACAGCCCCCCTATCCAGCGGCGAGGATGCGTTGCCGTACCATTCTCGCACGTCGCGCTGCCAAGCCGTGGATGCCCGAGCCACCTTAGCTTAAAGGTACCACTGCTGCGCCAGCGACACGTGCACCAAGTGGTGGGTCGCCACCCGCAGGAGCTTCTCTTGCAGGAAGTGTACGCGCACAGACCCACCGGCGCGGATCTCCTCCTTCCCCATCGGCGCCACGTCGTTGCCCAACGCCCCACGGCTGGCAAGGTAGAACTCAGCCGAGTAGGTCCGCTGCCCGAAGCCGAAATGGGTAGAGCACAGCTGGCAGTAGGCTGACGCCGTGCGGACCGCCTCCTCACCCTCCAACGAGTGCACGAGAGCGCTCATCGTCGCCCTCGCGCGCAAGCCGTTGCCGCGGCAGCCAGAATGAGGACAGGTCTCGCCCACGTTGGGGCCCAACAATGCCTTAACAAGGGCACAGGTCAGACGCGCTGGGGCCGGCGAGAGAGAAATGCCAGGCGCCAGGGGCCCGGTAGAAGAGGTGCCGCAAGGGGAGGGGCGCCGGCGGTTGACAGTTGACAATAGATTCTGGGTTACAGCTGGGGTCTCGCGGTTCTGGCATAGTACTGAGGAAAAGACGCGGGGGCCCGTCCAGGACAGATCACGCGCGCGGTGCCAGCCGCGCAACGTCTACCAGGGAGCGTGCGAACCCGCTTCCCGCCAGATTGCCTGCAACGGCAACCGTGCCGGGGCGAGATAGCGATCCATGCTTCCCGGGCGCTTCCGAGGTTCATCTTGGCCAAACCTCCGACTTGCACAAATATATTGAATTATCAGAAGATAAAAACATATGCACAATTCTCTCTCAGATGATCAAGTCATAGTCTCAGCCGTCTCTGGCACACGGCCAAAATTGGGAAAAGCTCTCTACCCCCCTCAATATTTACCAAACAACAACAGGTACGACAGTTATCCGGCACTGACCACGACGCCCGCTGCATCAGCAGCCGTGGGCGCAGCGCCGTGGGCGTGCACAGCCCCCCCACCCGCAGCTGCCGTGATCTATAGAGGCGGGGCTGGGGGCTTCCCTCTGGTTCGTCGCCTTGTCGCCTAGCTGGTAGTGTGGGCCGGCGCAGCGCCGGCGCCGGCATGCCCCGCCGGTATGCCGGCGCCAGCGTGGGCCACCGCCGCCCCCTTCCCACGTTGAGTCGCCCCAGGATGAGCCGCAGTGTCGCCAACTGGGCCCGGAGCGACTTGCACTTTACCAGGATGGACTGCCGCTAGGCCATGAGGGGCTGCCGCAGTGCCAGAGTGCTTTGACGTGATGCTGTGGTGGGCCGACGTCGCGCCAGGGTGCCCCGGCGACGCGCCAGGGTACCCCGGCACCACGCCAGGGTGTGGTGTCGCAGTGCCGAGATGGGCCGTCGCAGCGCCAGAATGGGCCGTCGCAGCGCCAGAGTGGGCCGTCGCAGCGCCAGAGTGGGCCGGCGCAGCGCCAGTGTCGGCAGGTACAGCCTTGTGGTGCACAGCCGCAGCACCAGGGTGCGCCGGCACACCTTCACGGTGGGCCGACGCATCCTCATGGTGGGCCGGCGCAGCTCCATGGTGATCCAGCGCAGCTCCATGGTGAGCCAGTGCAGCGCTGTGGGGGGCTGTAACAACCGCCTTGTGCACAGGCTCCGCGCCCGCCCTATGGGAACAAAACCAGGATAAAACCCGGATCGCTGTCCCAGGCACTGTGGCGCTGGGCATGGAACGGAACCCGGACAAAACCAGGATCGATTAGACTTTGATTTGCTCACAATCGCCCTCACAGGCAGCCGACAGAAATGGGACGCTGTGCCGTTATCCGGGACATTACAGTTGTTCCGAGGCGTCGGGCTTGTTTCGGGCGCATGATACTGCTATTTTTCTGTTCGTGCTGCTATCTATTGTTCTTCCTACCCATCACTCCAGTTGGTTCAGAAAATCCAGCTGCTGCTGGGCCAGCTGCTGCTCCTCCGTCGCCTGCGCGGGGGGTGCGTCGCCATCGCCCGCATTGGTCCCGGTGCCGTCGTCCGTCGCCGTGCTTTACGCCCCGGCATCCGCCACGGCTACCACACGCCGCCGGCGCGGCTGCCGTGGTCGACGGTTCGACAATGCGCGCGACAGCAAAGCGCAAGCACCCCATCCCAACTCGCAGACCGCCAGCCGCGGCTCGCGCTCCTATAGGAAGAGTACCGCCCGCCGCAGCTTGTCCTCTTCGTGCTCGCGAAACGGGGCTGTACTGCCCAGGATGTGCTTAATAGCGAAGCAGATGCTCCGCCTGATGCGCTTGTGGCCGTCTTCGGACATTCCCAGGTCGCCGTCGTTGAACACATTAATCTTGGCGATGGTCGCCTTCGGGGGAGGTACCGGCCGGTCTCCATCAAGAACTAGGCCGCCTCGTCCATTGGTGCGCCGTCGAGCACTCGGTCGGCTATCGCGACCAGCTGCAGGAGGTCGACAAGAGGATGAGGCGGGCGGGGGTGCTTGAGAAAGAGGCGCGGGACGGGGAGGAAGCGGGGGCAAAGAATGAGGGGGGTGCAGATCCTGGGCAGCAGGAAGGGAAGCAGGGCGGGGATGCAATGCGGCTCGCAACGATGGCGGGGAGGGGCGGGGCGGGGTGACAGCACCGCCGATGGCGGAGAAGCCGCCCAGAGAGGACCTTGCTGCTCTTAAGGCCTCAAGAAGAGGGGGGTGATGGTTGTTGCTGCCATCCGGAGTGCCTCGGCGAGAAGATCGACGAGGGGGCGCCCGGCACGGAGCTGCCCTTGGCTCCGTCGCCACTCCCGCTGCCACCTCAGTTGCTGCAGAACGAGCTCGACGAGGGGTAGGGGTGGGAGCGGGGCGGGGTGCGCGTTGCGCTTCTCCAGACGGGGACCCTATTGTTGCGGCCGCCTGTGCGGCGGCCATCAAACCAGCCAAGTCTGAGCATCCATCACAAGAATAGAAAATACCACCGAGACAATAACAGTTTTAGATGCCGAACAGTGGAGGAAATGTACAGAGAGCACGAAGACACAACAAACAACAGAGGGAATACGACAACGTCTACACCGTGCGAGCAGCATGGTCGATCTGCGTGATACTTACCAACGTGGCTGCTTGTAGATCTAGCGGCACCAGACTGCCTGCGTCGATGGGAAACCATTGTGGACGCCAAAAGGTGGCGTAAAACTGTAGCCCAAAAGCTCACCCGGATGCAGCGGCCAGCGCAGGACAAGCTCAAGGAAACCGATGCCAGGGCGAAGACGACGTCGTGTGCAAGATCACAGAGGCCAAGGCCTTGGCAACACATTGTGGGTACAGGCCAAATATAAATACAATTTGACATCTGTTTGAAGTCGCCCAAGTCGCGACTTGACAGTGCCCGTGTTGATCGATGCGGCAGTCTGGGCCAGTTCAGCGGCCGCCACAATGGCCCCCACTGCCGCATCAGTACCCTTTGTGCCTATCGGTCGCTCTTTGCCAATCCCTCGACGGCATAGCAATAATGCTTGGTCCAGACAGAGAACCGTGGACCCATCGACACGAGTATAGAGAAAACCCAAGTGTCTACTCAGTACTGAACACCTCCCTCGTGTACAAAACGACGTGCCTGTCCATCACAAAAAGAATGCCCACAACAGCATCAATGGCCGTGACGTTCACGTAGCGCCTCGTGCCCCCCAAGCTTTTAAAGCAGTCGGTTTCACGCCTTTTTTCTGGCAGCCCTGACGAGCCGTGCCGGTCGTCAGAGGACTTGACGCACTCGAGGTATGCGTACGTTTTGGGCGCGCCTTCGATCAAAACGACGGCTTAATGGTGCACCGCCCCGTACACGTTAGCGGGGACCTCCTCCACACCGCGCCCCCGCCTCACCGCTTGTCGCATGTGGGAACGCACCCGCACCAAGTGGTCGCGGCGGCGGTCGCCAGCCTCTTCCAAGGAGGAAACCGTTCCCGCAATTTGTCCGTTTGCCAGCCGCATGCGAAAGTATTTCTTGGCAAATATGCGTGCAGGAACGTTGAAGGCGCCTTCCAATTCCAGCACGGCTTTCAATTGCACCAGTTCTTGGCCAACCAGGGCAGCCGCCGCCCTGCGTGGAGGGAGGAGATCAATATTGGGTTCGTTGCAAACCGAAAACGTGCCCGCGGGAGTTTGACTTTCGCGTCGTACGGGTTTTCCAGTCGCCTCCGCCCATGCCTCCGGCACGTGTGTCTCGGCAAAGGTTGTCACGAGCTCCGCCGAATACTTGGCCGATACGGCCGTCGTCAGTGCCGCGTAGGGAAACCGCCGAGACCGGATGAGGCGGGTAAGAGTGCCAATGAGGCTCTCAGCGGGAAATTTCCAATACGACCATGCAGGGCCACATGCACGAAGGTTAGGGGCCACGTCCAACAGGGCCAGCATGGTCGGCCGACAGAGCCGAAGGCGCTCTTCCCTTCCAGCGTACACCTTGGTGTAGAAGTCCAGGCAAAACCGCTTGAGCAGCTGATCCACCGTCTGCAGCTCCTCCTCCGTCACGAAACTTGGCTGGAAACGTATGCTGCCGGCTTGACAAAGTAGCATGAAAATCTTGGAAAACTGGTCGGGAATTCGGTCGGCCAGCGCGACATCACCGACACTCAGCAGGAAGTACAACCAATCGATGGCCTTGTAGGAGCCCGAATGTTTGCGAATATCCCGAAGTGAGCGCGCCTGGTTCAGAGGTACAGTCCGGCGGCCTGCTCTGATCTCGCGGCCTATGACCTCACGAACAGCCTTGGAAATGACCCAGGGCTAGTCGTCACCGATCTTTTCGTTCTCGCCGGCGAACAGTTCCCATAGACGAGGAACGACATTGCAGAAAAACAGATGCATGGTGTCGTACGGCAGGAGTTCCGGCCCGATCTCCCAGAGATACTTCAGGGCCCGGTAGCGAGCCTTGTCCTCTGGGCTCGGCGAGAAGAAGAGCGAGTATCCCTTGATGCCCTCTTTCTGGGCCAGCATGCGTACGGCTGCCTTGCTCTGTCCCGCCGCGCGCGCGTCCTCGACTTTTGCGGCGCTTGCCGCGATGCTTGCCGCCGTCCGCCGATGCGTCGTGTTGCCACTGACGTCGAATTTTCGTAGTTTTGAGGGGGGGGGGTCGTCAGGAGCGTAGGGAGGATAATAGTATCGATGCTTCTGCCGAACGCCCGCGAAAATTCGAAACCGACCGGGGTACTCGCCGTTGCCGCCGATGGCGTTGAGCAACTTGTCACCTGCGGGCATGTCGCCTGAGAACTGGACGACCAAGGCGCGCAGGACCTGGGGCTCTGAGAAGCCGGCGACAGTCACGCCGCTGACGCCCGCTGCCAAATCGTTCAGCTCCTCCGCCAGTGGGTGTAGAAAAGAGTCCAACTCGGCAGGTTGCCCAGGTCCAGGAGTGATCCCTAGGATCAATTGCGACACGACTTGTACTCTTGAGCTCGGATGAACGTTAAGTACTGTGGCAATTATTGGCCAACCTTCGAAACCTCTCTGCTTCCAAGCTTGAAAACCGTCGGTCGAAATACTCAGGGCAATGCACGTGTTCGACGGGAAGTAGCCCAGCTCTACGAGCTCGCGAAACGTAGCGCCGTCGAGCCAATCACGAAGACCTTGAACAGGGCTCGTTGCAGCTGCTTCCCGCGCTTCTTTCATAGCCTTGACCATATCCGTCCCAATTTCTGAGTCGGCGAGCATCATCCTGAGCCACGGCAGGAGTGGCCAGTAGATGGCATGCTTGTGGGGATCTCCGTCAGCGCGGTGTCGCGGGGCCTTGCAAATGTCGCACGCAGTGAAATCTTTTCGGCGGGCGGTAAACGCCACACAGCCGGCGCTGCAGCACTCGACCTTCCTAGTATGTAGGTCGACGCATGACTCGATCATAGAGTCGAGGACGTAGGGTGTGCGACAGCTCCCTGAGGAGCGCCGCTGGCGGAGATAGTCTTCTGCCGCTTCTCGGGAGAGACAGTGCTGTACAACGAAATTGTAAGCAACAAAGACATCTATGTTGCCCTGGAACACTTGGGCAGGGATGTACACGCCGTTAGGCCGCAGGGAATGAGGCTCGGGGGCCCGCGCCGGCTGAACCTCGTGCGCCCCACCAGCGCCTGCTTCCGCGCGCCCCACGCCACCACCTTCGCCAGTGCCTCCATCCTCTGCTATAGGCCCTTGGGCGGCGCTCGCGGTCGCAGGGGCAGGAGCGGCAGCGGAAGGGGCGGCAGCGGCAGGGGCGGCGGCTGCAGCCGCCCCGCGACTTGAGCGAGGGGGTCGGCCGCTCCGTACCCTCTGGTGTACGAACCAGGTACTCCGCGGTATCCAAGAGTATACCCCCGGCGCCCCCCCGCTGCACAGTGGGCAAGAACACGCCCGCATGCCGGCTGTGTTGCCAGGACGGGGGGGGGGGGTACGGGGTGGGGCCATCAGGATTGGCTGGATGGCGGGGGAGGCAGAGGGAAGCCGTGAGAGGGCGGTGGAGGGATGAGGGGGGGAATGGTTCGAGGAGCGTTGATTTCCAGCTCGAACTGGGGCAGTCCTGAAGGGCTTGGCAGGCGGGGTGGGGTGGTGGGGAGGTAGCCGCGGTGGCGACGTCGGGGAGGGAGAAGGCGGTCGGGACACACTGTTGGGTGGGATTAAGTATTCTGCGGGGCCGGAACCGAAGGCGCTGAGGCCTTAGTTATGGAACCACATGTCACCTGGTTGGATGCTTCTAGATCATTCAGGGACATTACGGAAGCACTTTCCCGAATGTTCCATTGGGCCAATCGTAGCGCTGCTGGGAACCTCACGATGTGCTTACTGTGGATCGAACGGTCTGGAAGCGGGGAGAAGCTTCCAGGGCGCCAGATTCCGGGGCACTGGTGGGGTGGGGTCCAGGGATCCGGGATTTATCCTGGTTTTTTTCCCATAGGGCCGTGCCCGCGCGGGCCGTCCCATTGACCGACGGCAGCCGCAGTCCCCCCCCCCCGTTCCCACCAGCCGCCGCCGCCTTGCTCCCCCCCCCGGCCGGTGCTGCTTTGGCTGTCTCCGATTTGCCCCCGGAACCGCACGGGAGCGGATTTCCCTTCGGTCGGTTGGGGGGGGGCACATGGGCGCTTCCACGTGAAAGGTCGCGGCGGTTCCACCGCTCCCGTGATTCCACTCTGGTGGCTTGCGGCGCCACGCTGGCGGTGCCCACCGGCGCCCGCCACCCATCGGGCGTCACGCCCGCTGCGGGCGGCGGAGATGGGGCACCCCCCTCGGTGGCCTTGGCGGCCGGGGCGTGCGGGCGCCACGTCACCCCCGGCTGACAACCAGGAGCTCACCAAAGGCGAGTAGCAGCCCCCCCGCCCCCGCGCGGCCTCCCCGCAACCGCGCACAGGGCGTCCGCGTAACAGGACGCCATCTCCCTGCGCCACCGCCTCAACGACGCGGCGCGCTGCGGAGCGACAGACGCGCGCGCGACCGAGCGCGCGCACGGCGTGACCCGCCCCCGGTGCGGTGTGCGGAAACGGGCGGACGGGCGGGGCAGCGAGGACGGGGAGCGGCGGCGGCGGGCGTAAAAGAGCGGCGCACTGGTTGCCCTCTGTTTCCTCCATCTTGCCTTCCAGCGTCCTTTGCTTCTCGCGGCCCCTTTCATCCCCTAGGTCTGTTCCCTCGCTACCTTCTGGGCCGTGCACATCGGCACGTGCCTCTGCTTCTTTTTGCCGGCCGGGCCTTGCGGCTACACGGACGTGTACCGGGAAAGTACCCAACTTGCACCCGTCCGCGGCCACGACAGGCTCCGCGCCTGACACGGCCTCGCGCCCCGTACAACGAACGTTGGCGCAAGCGGACTAGTGCAGGACCGGTGAGACGTGGAGCGCTTCCCCTTTGGGCATGGCCCTCATGCATTGCTTATCTGCTTTTCTGGTTATCTCTCTATGGTCGGCTTGTTGCCGGCTCGGGGTCCGGCGTATGGACCCCCGCTCATGCAAATGGTAAAACGCGACGTCTCTGGCACAACTCTGTTCCCGGTCCTGTTCCACCGCCGCCGGGTGCATGGCGTGGACAACCGATCCTGGCAGCGCCGCCACCTTATTGACACCAAAGTCCACGCCCGCCAGCTGGACGTTTTGGGAGCCCAGCCGCATGGCCGCCTCGGTAAACCCCTCACGCGCCCCCCATCCAACCATCACCCTGAACTGACCGCGAGCGGACGGCCACACGGCCTAGTCTCCGCGGGTTTCTCGGTGGCGGATGGCCGCTAGGCCTGCCCCAGCTGATGCCTCCCGACGTTCTGCGCCCTCCCCGAACGCAGGGCGCCAACCAGGCTGACAACAAAAAGAAGAACATTTCAGGGACGGCTATACGCAATTTGAGTCTGCATCGGTCGTCAGCACCCGCACTTATGCTCCCGGTGAAGGCGGAACATGTTGGCCACATCGCACGTCTGACGTCACACAGTCGTTTGATCCGCCTGATCCCATCAATCGCGTGCATTCCATGGCTTGTACTGTCATGGGAGTTGAACCAAAAAAAAAGCTCTGTACAAATAGCGGTAACTCCAGTAGAGAAGTCTTATTATGCAAGATGTTTCTAATAGGCTCCATGGAGTCGACTCCGTGAATACCAGCCAAAATAAATGAGGAGCCCACATGTCCAATCACGAAAGAGAGCAATAAGAACCCAGTAATAATAGAAACACGGCGCGCTCTCCCGTACATTCTTCAGGGTCATCCAGGATCATACATACGCACACGATCACATCCTCCTGGGCGCGGACAGATCGAATTTTCTGGCATCTTGTGCGCAGGTAGTCCAATGCCAACAAAAGTCAGAATGGCACAGGCCCTTTTGAGGTGCTCAGAGCCCCTATTTCCAATATAGATTTCTTTTCGCTGGATAAAAAGCAGCCCCCCCCCTCCCCCTCTCTTTCCATTCCGCCTGTATTTAAAGTTGAGACGAGGTGTGCGCATCAGGGGTCTTCAAGCGTAGTTTTCCCCAAGCGTATCCGCGCGTATTTGATTCGGGTATAAACGAAAACGCTTGAAGTTCTGCTTTCCTGAAATTGTACGCTACCCGAATAATCCCATTGACCGAAGAACGCTTGAACTCGCCCCAACCGGGTATTATTTGGACATACCCATACCCAGTGACCCATGCCAAGAAGTACGCTGGCCAGATCTTT
>Ga0115030_1001498_pt1 | contig 10560 bp, 4 predicted proteins | sample SidtaG_4_FD_87174 | JGI IMG/M metagenome (GOLD analysis project Ga0115030, IMG submission 87174) | Marine algal microbial communities from Sidmouth, United Kingdom - Sidmouth_Male1 metaG | ecosystem: Host-associated > Algae > Red algae > Unclassified | place: Sidmouth, United Kingdom | collected... | reverse complement strand
GTGGGGGGGGGGGGGGGGGGGGGGTGTGGGGGGGTGGGGGGGGGGGGGGGGGGGTGGGGGAGGAAAGGGGGAGTGGGGGGTGGTGCGGCCGAGCGACCCAGACCGCGGCAATGGGCGGCCAGAAAAAGAAGGGCAAAAAGGATGGAGGCAAGGGGAGGTTGGTGCTGACAATGCAGGGCAAGCCCGATCCCACGGATCCGCGTCAGCGCCGGCACGGCGGGGCGGGGTGGACGCGGGCGGCTCCCGGTGCGGTCCGCGACGAGCGCGATCGGGCTTGGCCGCGAGAAGAGGCCCGTCAAAGACGGCATCGACGCCCACCCAGCGAATTTCGCAGAGTTGACGCATCGCTGGTACGAAATGACAACGAACAATGACGATTCGAAGGTGTTGAATGTACTTGTTTGTGACAATCCACGTGAGATACAATTGAGTGGCCGAGAGCTCGCTGAAACGGCCGCGTGGGCGTGAAGCGGCCGCGTCGTCCCGGGCCGTGCTCGTCCGTGGCGACACCGGCTCGACGTTTCCCTCGTCCGCGTCCGCGCTGCGCTCCTGCCCTCGGCTGGTCCCCTTTTTTTTCGGTTCGAGTTTACTCCCTGCTTTCTGCCCTCCCTGTCCTCCCCCGTCTCTGTGTTGCTGGCGTGTCTCATTTGCGTGTGTGTGTCCCCCTGTGCCTGCGGTGCGCGCCCAGGATGGCCGCCTTTGTCCCCGCCGCCACTGCCCGCCTGTCGCCAAGCCGCTTCCTCGGCGCGTCGTCCGTCGCCGGTCGCCCGTACCCCTCCACTCCCGCGGCGGCTGCCGCTACCACCCGACGGGCCACCCCCCTCACCATGGAGGACACCCCCCCCGCCGCCGCCGCCGCCGCGGCCCCCACCCCCGGCGTCGACATCCCCGACGTCCTCGTCTCCATCCTCGCGCGCAAGGCCGACGAGGTCGCCGCCCTCAAAGCGGAAGTCGCTGCCGGCGGTGACGACCACCCCATTGCCGCGCGCCTGGCGGCGGGGGCGCCGCGGAGCAAAGCCTTCCTCACCGCCATCCGCAAGCCCAAGGGCTGCATCGCCGTCATTGGGGAAATCAAGCGGCGGTCCCCCTCCAAGGGCCTCATTGCCGACATTAAGGACCCGGCGCTCCTGTCGCGCCACTACAACGAGGCGGGCGCGGCGGCCATTTCGGTCTTGACCGACGGCCCGGGCTTTGGGGGCTCCATGGCGGACCTGGCGGTGGTCGTCAAGGAGCAGGCCAAGAAGAAGGGCGCCTACCCGGGCCCCTCGGCCGTCCTCCGCAAGGAGTTTATCATTGACCCCGTGCAGATTGCCGAGGCGGCCGTTGCCGGCGCCGACGCGGTGCTCCTCATCGTGGCGGCGCTCGGGCAGGAGCGCACGGGGGCGCTGCTTGCAGAGACGCACCGCCTCGGCCTCGACGCGATTGTCGAGGTGCACGACGAGGCCGAGTTGGCCGCCGCCGTCGCCGTCGGCTCGGAGATTATCGGCGTCAACAACCGCGACCTGCGCACGTTTGCGGTTAGTTTGGACACGGCGGCGCGGCTGCGGGCGGGCATCCCCGACGGGGTGGTGGCGGTGGCGGAGAGCGGCATTGAGGAGTGCCTCGACGCGTGGCGGGTGCGGGATATGGGCTACTCGGCGGTGCTTGTGGGGGAGGCGCTCGTCAAGGCCGCGGACAATAGCAAGACGGACGGCCACAGCTACGCGGCGGGGTACAACAATGCCAAGGGGCTCATCAAGGCGTTCCTCGCCAAAGGCAGTGTCAAGTATGGACCGTCGACGACCGCCGCGTTTTTCGGCAAGGGCGAGGGCGCCAAGGAGAGCCTGGGTGAGATGAGCGTGTAGCCGCTTGGCGCGCCGCTCCTTTGACGGCGGTGGTGGGATGCTGGCGGTTTGGCCGACATAGGTGTTGCGTATTTCCCTTTCACTCCGTGCGTTTGACAAGAACGGCCATCCTCCCGCTGGGGTAGTTCCGCCAGCACGTGAAGAAACAGGGCCTCTGTTGGTTGGTGCTTGTCACTCTGTTTTTTTCTGCCCAGTTGTCGCCCCACGGCAAGCAGTCCACCAACCGGTGCCCAAATTCGTGGATCCAAAGACGCGCTGTGACAGGCAGGGGCGACCCCAATGTTCCATGACACGTGCTCGGCCAATCGCAGCCACCCGTGCCGAGGCGCCGCAGCCAGCACATGGACGGGTGTACACGCGGCGCTGACACGCGCGCGCGTCCCGCGCGGGATGACCCCCCTCACGCGCGCGGGTGCAAGCCCCCACCGCCCGCAGCCGCTTCGGTCCGGCCTCGCTTCGGCTCGCGGTGTCCGCGGGCCACCGCGGCGGCAGCGGTGCCGCTGCCCACCGTGGCCCGCGCGGCGCGTGGGCGGGGGGGGGAGCCGCCGCCTCGGCGGGCCGCCTCGGTCGCCACCGTCGCCGCTGCCGCCGCTGCCGCCTGCGCCCCACCGTTGCTGCCGGTGTTGCCTGCCGCTGCTGCCGTCGCTGCCGCCGTCGACGGTGCCGCCGGGTGGGCCCGACCGCCGGTGCCGGCCCACATGTGCTACGCACCGCATTCGCGCCCGCCGAGCGACCTTGCGGCGCAGCCGCGCACCGCCGCCGCGCCCGCCGCGCTCGCTGTTGCTGCGGGCGCGGCGTGAGCCGCCTCTGCCGACGCAGGCCGCGACGGGGTTGCCCGCCCCGGTCGCTGCTGCGGGTGAGTTGGCTGCCTGCTGCATCGCCCGCCCCCGCCACTCGCGTTTCGCTTGGACCCTCTGTACTTGCTGCCCAACCACCCCTCCCTAGCTCGCCCGCCTCTGCCCTACCCTGTCCTAGCCGGCGAGCGTTTCGCTCCTCCCCCTTTGCCCTCTTCTCCCCGCTCCGCTCTTCCCCCCCGGCGGTGGGCCCGCTATGCGTCGCTCTGCGAGCCGGGTGCGACGGTCTGTCTCCCATCGGGGCAAGACCGCCTCCAAGTTCCAGTTTGACGTCACCGTCGCGTCTGTCACGGGCGTTAAGGAGGGCAACACCTACGTTATCAAATGGTCCCGCGGCGTCAAGGTCGCGTCGACCAAACCCCGCACCGTCGACAAGGGGGCGGCCAAGAAGGGCGGCCCCGGCCAGCCGTTTAACGAGAAGCTCTCCCTGCTGTGCACGCTCTTCCGCGATGGGGGCATTGCCAAGAGCACCTCCTTTGAGGAGAAGGAGGCCAAGTTGTCTCTCATCTCTGTGACGCCTGGTAAGAAGGGCAGCGAGAAGACCGTCGCCAAGACGCACTTTAACCTGGCCGCCTTTGCGGGCGTGCCGTCCGCGTCGGAGCGCAAGGTGTTTTCGCTGTCGGAGAAAGTGTCGGTGACGGCGGTGGTCGACTGCAAGTTCCTGAGCAACGCCTCCTCCAAAGGCTCGTACGCGGGGTCGGCCATGTCCGGGCTGTCGGGCGTGACGAGCCTCGCGGGCGGGTCCTCGTCGGAGGAGGAGGACGACTTTGCGGACCTGGACGTGGGCGACATCCCCGACCCGCTGGGGTCGGTTACGTCGCCCGTGGGAGCCGGGCCATCCCCGCCACCGGGCCCGTCGTCGTCGGCGGCACTATCTGCGGTCGCCGCGGTCCCAGCATCGTCGCCGGCAGCCCCATCGACGCCGCCGACACCGTCAGCCGCGGTGACACCGTCTACGCCCGTATCAGCCAAGGCATCCCGGACGTTGTCGGCGTCCAAGAAGTCGGAGCGGGTGGCTAGCGCCGAAAAGGAAGCCAAGGAGTCGAAGTCTGAAAAGCCAGACAAGGGCGACAAGGCATCCAAAGGCGGCAGCATCGCGCCCTCTCGCTCCCGGCTTGGCCTCATCAAGCGGTCTGTGTCCAAGAAGGATCCGTCGCCCAAGCCGCCGCGCGGCGGCGCCAAGGCCGACGCGGCAGCAGGGGAGGACGGCACGCCAGACAAGGCCAAGCACCGATCCCTCGGGGGTTTGCGCAAGGACAAGGACAAGGCGGCGACCAAGGGGGACAAGGCGGCGGACAAGGCTGCGGAGAAGGCGGACAAGGCAGACAAGGGCTCATCGGACAAGCGGCCGGGCCTCTTCCGCAAGGACAAGGAGGCCAAGATTGCCAAAGCCGAGGCGCTCGAAGCGCTCCGCGGTGAGGTTGCGACCGCTCAGTCTGAAAACATCCGCTTGCAAGCGCAGCTGTCCACGGCGACTGCGGTGGCTCCGGCCGACGCGGTCGCCGCCATCACCCGCGAGTGCGACGCACAAGAGGCGGTATTGGAGGCCACCAACGCCCGCCGTGCGGCGCTGCAGCTCGTACAGGACAACCTGCTTCGCGAAGGCGACGCGCACCGCGCCGAGCTAGACGCCCTGACCGCCCAACTGGCCGCCGCCGGCGTGGGCGGGGTGGCGTCCCAGGGCTCTCCCGACCCGTCGCTGCTGGTCGAGCTGGAAGCCGAATCCGCGCGCGCGGCGGGTTTCACCGCCAACGTCGCTGCAGCGGATTCCAAAATCGCTGCGCACGTGACGCACGCAGCGCGGATGAAGGAGACGTACGTGCAACTGACGGGCATGTACGACAAGGTACGGGCGGAAAACGCGGCGCATCAGGAGGCGCTCGTCGCCGCATCCGCCGCGTCGTCTCCTACTTCGGCGCTTGCCGTGGCGCAGCGCGCCGCTCTCGACGCCTCACGTGGCGTGCGGGCAACCGAGGCGGACCTCGACGCGCTGCGCTTTGAGGCGGACGCGCTCAACGATGAGGCCCACCGCCTCCGCGCCGCCACCGCGGAGGCGGAGGAGGAGCTGGCTGCAGCACAGCGGCAGCGCGACCGAGCGTTGGCGCGGCAGGCGCGCGCGGCGGCACGCGCGGGCGTGGGCGCGCCCGACGCACGCGACGAGGCAGAGGTGGCCGCCTCCATCGAGCGCCTCGAAGCGGATGGGCGGGGCCTACGGGGGGAGGTGGAGACGCTTCGCCAGTCCCTCGCGGCGGCCACCGCCGAACGCGAGACGCTGCTTGGCGACGCGTCGGCGGGCGTCGCCGACGCGGGCGTGTCGGTCGACGAGGACGATTGGCGGGAGCGGCAGGCCGCGGAAATGGACGAGCGGGAGCTGACCCGTCTCCGCTCGCGGATTGTCGAGCTTGAAGCCGAGACGGCTGGAGCCCGGCAGGAGTCGACCCGGGCGGCGCCGTCCAACAACGGCGGCGGCGGCGGCAATGAGGACGCCGACGGTGAGGCAGTGCTCCTCGACCTGGTCGCCACCAAACTGCGTCTTGCTGAAGCGGAGGAGGAGCGTCTCGCCGCGCAGCTGCGCGCCAAGGAGCTCCGCCGGCAAGACCGGCTCGTGCAGGAGCGGTTGGCCAAACATGCGTCGCGCCTCGAGGTCAAACTGGGCGAAGCGCGGTCGGCGCTGGACGCGCTGCAAGCGCCCGAGGGGGGCTTCTCGACGCCCAATGGCGCGGGCGGATCGACGAAGGACGCGGAGGCGGCGAGGAGATCCGGCAGTGCTGGCAGCGGTGCCGCTGGCCGCGGCGGGCGCAAATCGTTTTTTGGGTTCTAGGGAGAGCGAAGGGTTGCCGTTGGACGATTGTACGGCGCCGGGTGGTAGCAGTCGGGGAGTCTTTGGCGCCGTCGAGCGCCGTCGCGGCTCTTGTGAGCCTGTGAGCGGGGGAGCCCTTGCTGCGAAAGAGAGGCAAGGTCAAGATCAATCTCACGGGCAGCGTGTCGCTCCGCACGACAGCACGTTCAGCTTGTAGGCAGCACGCGTTTACAGAAACACTGACGTTGCGTTTCTGTCTGGAGTTTCCCCAGCGGCCACACTATGACTATGGTTGTTGCATGGATTGCATGCCCCTCGCCTGCCGCGGCCGACGTGCTTGCTTGACAGTCGCCACGCCCAGCCCGCCCTTTCACCACCCATCCCTGAGGCCTTGACTGCACGCGATGCGTGCGCGTGGTCCCCGATGTCGCGGTGAGTCAGCGGAGCAGAGCGCGCGGGATACCCAGGGACTGGAGTCTGCCGTCTACTGTACAATCAAGGGGATGGGGCGCACCCCGCCGCCACGGCTGACCGGACTGCGGGCGGCGTTGCCCAAGCGGCGCCGCATTCTGCTGGCGGTGCGCGTGGTTCTCACTTGCAGATGTTCCCAGAGAGCCTCGCATGGGTGTCCGTGTCATGGCACCTGCGTGCCACCACGGCCAGCGCGCGAATTGGCGCGCTCGCGCTCGCGCCCTGAGCCTGCCCCTGGTGGTGCCTCTGATTGCCCTCCCGGCACGGGTGGGGTGGTCCGCGACTTGCTTGGGTTCTAGAGTGTGATATGGGGCACCGTTTTTTTAAATTTTTTCTTTTCACGTACGTTAACACGGCCATCCCTTCTGCCTGTGTCAACCCGGCCGACTGCGCAGGAGGGTGATGGGCAAGAAAACAACACGAGTCAAGTCATGGATCGGGCGCGACTGTACGGGCACCTGTCCATCCACACACAGCAATAAAGAAAAGCACGAAGTCAAACGCCCCATACGCTGCCACGTTGTCGCGCACCACCTCGGTACGCAGCGAGTGCGCGTCCCCCCCCATCGCCACCATCGGCCGATCGCCGACGCGTTTGACAACAAACCAAAAAAGCGCGTTTGTGGGGACGCCGCATCCCCGCCGCCGCGCAGCTGTCCGCCGCCTGGTCCACCGAACCCGGGTGCTACGCGATCGGCGTGCAGTCCGACTTGTCCCCCCCCCCCCTGTCGTACCGCATCTTTTCGACCACATCCAGGTGCGCTTACGCAGCCGGTAAGCAGTCCGAGGCAAATGGCTGGACCCACCCCGTGTAGGAAGTCGGGGCGGTCGATTGCCATCCGGGACCCTTGCTCTTGCTAAACGGCAACGCGGGCACCATCGCCGCCGCCGCCGACGCCAAGCGCACCATCTCCGCGTCCGGCGGCGCGCCGGTGAGGAGGTCCTCGAGCACGTCAGGGGCCCCGTCGGTGCCGTTTTCGAGCGACAGCATCTCCGCCGGCGGCGCGTCCACGGTTGTTGACGGCATGGCGTCGGCAAAGCCGACGACGTCGAAGCTTTCGGCGGCGCCGGCGCTGTCGGCGGCGGCACCTGCAAGCAAAAGCGGCGCCGTGTTGTATGACGCCGGCGTTGGGGGGGTCGGCGCCTGTGCAGACGACGACGGCAGCGGCGTGACGGCCGCAACGGTCGGCACGTCCCACATTGGCGCGGAGGGCGTCGGCGCCGGCGTCGCGCGCGCCGGCCGGCGGTCGCTGGTGAGCTCGTCGTCGACAGTCCGCCGCGGCGGCGACGGCACGCCCGGGTACTTGTCCGCCGACGCGGCCGACACCGTCGATCCGAGGGAGCAGTGTCCGCTGCGCGGGGAGGCGTCCAACCCGACATCCACGGCAGAAATCGGTGGCATCTTTGTCGGTGTCGGGTGAAGGAGCTTGGGCCGCTTGCAGTGCACCACCCGCGTGCCGTCAAAGGTCGGCACAGACGGGCGATTGCCGTTGGCAATGCACCACCGCTCCTGGAGGAGCGTTAGCTCCCGCTCTAACGTCGCGCACTCGGCGGCGAGTCGCGAATTGGCCTCCGCAGCTGCCGCGACCGACGAGCGAGAGGTTGTGTTGTCCGCTTCGGCAGCGACGATGGCGGCCTTGAGCAAATCGACGTAAATGGTCCCCCGATAGCGGGAGACGTAGGCGGACTTGAGCTTGCGTTCTTTCTTCATCCCATCCTCCGTCGACGGATGGGTGGGGCGGCCGGCGGCCGCCGCCGCCGTGCGCCGCTTCTGCCCGGGACCAGAGTTGTACTGCTCGACGGCGACTGCTGTGGCACGAGATTTGAGCACGTCGAGCGGCATGGCGGCGGCACCCATTGGGGGGGCGCCAGGTCCTCCCAGTTGCGTCGGCTCGCCGCCATAACAACCACGAGGGGGAAGGGGGGGGGCGTACTCCCCGGCCCGCCCAGTCAGGGATGAAGGCGGGAGCGGGTGTGGCCGCCGGGGAGGGGGAGGGGGCACGGTTGAACCCGAACAGACGCCCGCGCCAGTGCTACAGCCACCAGCACCGCCGCTGGCCCACGACGGCCACTCGACTTCGGTGGAGTAGACGGCGGCCATGCGTGCGGAAAGGGTGGCGCCGCGGCGTCAATCGCCAAGAGAGAGAGGAAGAATGGAGGGCGGAGGGGGACACGTGCACACGACAGCGGCAAGCAAGCGGCGCATGTGCGCCGAGGCAGAGTGGGGGAGAGCGGCACCGCCACGCCGACGGCAACGTCACGGCGGAGGGACGCTCACGTTGCGCGCGCGCGTGTTGTCACTGGTCGTGGCACAGCGGCAACGTCGGCGCGACGGCGAACTGACGGGGCGCGGCTGCCAGCGTGCGCAGGGGGGGGGGGTGGTGGTGCCGCGTAGCACACATTATTGGCTGGCAACACATACGCGGTCAAGCGGTGGTCCAACGCCGCCACACCGGTGGAGGATGGTTGGTTGCTGAGGGAACACGAGACCAGGATGAGGGGCAAGACGGCCAGCCCTTTGCGCCAACGACTCGCATCGAGTGGACGCTTGCGAGCACCCCCGCAGCGGCATACCATTCGCGGGCCCTCCGTGCGTGTGGCTATACAGCCGCGTGGCTGCCAGCTCGCGCGCGGTCCCGGGCGTGAGTTGGCAGTTCGCCAGTGTACCCCTCGAAGATGGGCCAAGGAAAGGAAGGAAGCTGCCACAGGCAACAAGCGGGCTGTCAAACGCGCGACCGGCTTGACCTCAAAGATGCACCAATCAATCTGACCAAAAGCCGTCAATGTGGCAACAAGCACGCTTGTTGCGGTGTGTCATGTCGGGGTGGCAAGCGACTGTCAGGTGCGAAAAACCGTGTACCCCCAGATTGGCGCAACGTCTGCAGAAGCGCAGCAGTGATCTGGCAATTCTCCAACGGACACAGTACAGGGAGACCCATGCACCTTGGAGGGGTGGGTGCAGCTCGTCCGCCCATGGGGCCTCGCAGCGGCTCCGTGTGACGTCACAAGATGCACATGTCGACACTGGGAGCTTCAAGGGCAGCGAAACAGCACGTAGTGCGTCTTTATTGGAGCGCTGCCAGGGTCCGTCTGTATTGCACGCCCGAGCGCTCGGGAACGCGTCCGTGTCAGAGTGAAAGCTCCTCGGCAAGTGTAATTGGGCGAGGAAACACAACAGCCAGAGAATCCCGGCCATTTATTCAGTCGTAGTGGAGGGCCAGTCTTGGCTGGGAGGTGTGTGCACCAGATAAGGAAGTCTGAAGACGTGCGACCCCACTGTGTCAGACCGACACTGAGCATCGGGAGAGGACCCATGCCCCATGCTGCACCCCCACTCGCCTCCTCGGTGGCCACTTGGCTTCGGTGCACCTCGCTTTTTGGTGGTCGAGTGGTCCCCACTAGAAATCCAATCTCGCGTGGGTGGCCTACAAGCCGGCGAGCCACTGCGAGGGCTCTTGCCCCGATGGCACATCCAAAGGACGTGTCGTTGGCTGTTGAGCCACTCCTGCAGTGCTTGCCGACGGCGACGCCTCTCGTCGTCGCTGTGCCACTGTCTGTCGTGTCGGGCGAAGCGATGTGATCAGAACTGCCCAGTCCGGGCCTGAAAACCGGTTCGTTCTCCGGCACAGCCACGCGGACGACGTAGACGCTGCCATAAGGGATGGGTCAGTTACCTGATGCAACGACCGCCAGGGCTGTCGTCTTTGCAGGAGATTCCGTCCTCAAAGGCCCGTTTCGATGTCTGGCCTCCATTAGAAGTCCATCGAATGTCGCCAACCACTTCCTTTGAATTGACTAACGAGCGTGCACAAGCATCTCTCGAGAGAAGAGAGTACGTGGCTGCACTGACGAACCTCAGAGTGATGCATTAGCACCATACAGCCGTTCTCCCAAAATTCCCTCACTGCAACAGTTCCAAAAGTGTTCCAAATCGGCCTCTGCGCGGTCGTAGAGGCCGATTTGGAACTCTTTTGGAACAGTTGGAGTGTGGGATTTTTGGGAGAACGGCTGTACGGTGTAGATTCCCTCAAGCAGTTGACCAGGCAATCGACATCTCTTTCCCAGACAACATACAACCGCCAACGAGATATCGCCTCGTCCAAAACGGACAGGGACACAATTAAAACCACGGAGGCCTTATCAGTGTGCATGCGCCCACGGCACCCCCGCTTCCATGTTCTAACAAAGTAGAGCGGCCGTGCGCCGCTCAGACACCGCACTCCCAGAGCTTCCAGGGAACAAAGTTCTTGAATGTCCTGCTCAATCTCTGCTGCGCGGCTTCCTTTGTGTGACTATTCATGTGACAAAGTCGGACGACACACCATTGGCCTTCAGGTGATCACAAGTTCTTTTGCACCTCTCGCGTCAGCAACGTTCACAACACAATCTCTTCCACCATTGACTAAAAATGATGTTCGGTGCCGGAGATTGCAACACCCATCAACAGCGTCTTCGATGGGCCCTCCTGAGAGCGTCTCCACCAATGGCTCCAACCGTCCAAACAGCCAAACGTGGCACCGTTTGGCCGTTTGGACAGTTGGAGCACTGGTGGCTGGGATCCGCTCCAAAACTAAGGTGTGACGGGGCTGTG
>Ga0115030_1001494_pt1 | contig 10565 bp, 12 predicted proteins | sample SidtaG_4_FD_87174 | JGI IMG/M metagenome (GOLD analysis project Ga0115030, IMG submission 87174) | Marine algal microbial communities from Sidmouth, United Kingdom - Sidmouth_Male1 metaG | ecosystem: Host-associated > Algae > Red algae > Unclassified | place: Sidmouth, United Kingdom | collected... | reverse complement strand
GGCTACCTACTCATCTGTTGACTTGGGTGCGGGTGCCAGCCGCCCTGCTGCCCACGGGTACGGGAGTTCAGACACTTACACCCGTAAAAGCACCTACTCACAATATACGTATGGTAGGGCCTGGTGGGAGGGTAGGACATTGACATTGATGGGGCGGGCGGAAGGCTTGGATTCGAGTGTAGAGGGGGCTGATGATGAGGATATGCAGGCCGGTAGTGGGGAAGTTCTTGACTGGCGTGAGGTGGAGGCATCTGATGAGCATGGGGACAATGGCCGGTGGCGGGATGAACAGGGGCATTGATGCGTGCTACTTTTTTCCATCCATTTACTCGCGCGCATGGCAGGGATGAGAACAGTATTGCGGCACGTGACAGCGCATGCGTCTCGTAGAACTTCGAAGTTCTGCTACCTCCACCCAGTAGACAGTACCTTGGCATCCCACTGTATGCCACCAAAGTGTACGCGATGGCGCGGCGAGGCGGTGCTATTTCTTGCAACAGGTGGCCAGCTACCAAGGAGACCGAGCATCTGGTGGGGGCGCGTGTGATCACCGCGATAGACGGAGCAGGACTGAAGTTGTTCTGTCGGGTCCGCCGCGCATGCGCGCACTGCTGCCTGCAGGTGGACAGGAGCACTACTTGCTTGCCACACAAATGACCTCTGTGCTCGCGCGACACAAGTATGCCGCCTCCATGTCAGCCGGAAGCAAGAATACGGTAATGTTACAGCGATGAGCGAGCCCATGGTTCTCGGAGCTCTGGACAACTGTTTAAAATCTTTAGGTGGACGTCAAAGAGTTCAGCACCTCCCCAAATCCATAAAAAGCGCCTGTATCATCAGAGTAGCGCAGCCTGTTGTACTGGTGCTCCGTGGGCAGACCCGAGGTGCCCTATACCAGCAGCACCCAACCTACAGGCTGATGAGATGCGATCTTTTCTCCATGTATAGGAGGTACTTTGGACGCACACCGAGCACTGGGATGGTTCTGGTATCTTCAAGGTTCATACGTGTCCGGGTTCCAACTATCCATGGGCAACAGCTCATATTACACTGTCAATGACTACCCAGGTGGATGGCAAACAACACATGCGAGACTGGAACAAAAGATGTGCAACCGGCACCAATGATGCTCGACCAGTCGGCGGTACTATGCCAGCTGAAGTGCGTACTCTTCGGACCGGTGTGGTGCACTCGACCTAGGGGGCAACGCATCAGAGAGCGCTACACAGTTTTGAAACTACAAACGGCAACGCACAGGTGCGATGGCGCGTTTTCTTTCATGTTGCTTGCCCCAGGCCACGAGAAACCTCGAAACAGATCAGTCACAGGTTGGATGTCAGACCGACGTTTACAGCCTGCTCTACCACCCGCATCAGTACGGCTCCAGCACCACTCGGGCGTGGCCATTCGGTCTTTGTGCGGCTTCAAGACCCAGACATTGTCTTAAAATGTCCAGGGCACGACCAAGTCTATTGCGACGGGCACTGGAGTGGCGGTCATAGCAGTGTGGCCATCCCAGCCATAACCCTAGCAGCCCACATAACCATAGCACTGACCTTGGCCGCCACGATCCGGGGACGTTATCGTGCGGTCGTTGAGCTTCCACTGCAGCGGCATTTCGTGGACCAATCACACGACTATATCACGCCAGGCAGATCCTGGCGGCACGCAAAGTGGCCCTCATGGCTCATTCAAGTATCTCCCAGTTGAAGGAATACTCAGCGGACGCGATGCTCGACGCGCTCACGCTGTGTACCGTCCCACCAACGAATCATTGGCGGTCACCCACCACTCCCATACGCGCGTTTTTGCTGTACGCCACGGCCCTCCCTGTGGAACAGTTACACCACTGCAGCTTGCAGGCGCGGGGCGCTCAGCCACCTCTCTCACACGTCTACCCTATTGCAGGTATGCCGCTTGGCCGTGTTGTGCTGCCTTTGTGTCGTGCGTGTGTGTTGGAGAGGGTGACCGGGTATCCCGGCTGCGCGATAGCGGTGACCACCATCCAGAGCGTCGTTTTCTATTTTGTGTGCCGACCGTGTGTTGAATTGGATTCAGCAACTCCCCAGGACCAGTCACACCGGTCTTGTGGCGTAGCTGGTTTTTCTACCTCAACATAGAGACCGCTTGTGCCAGTGCCGGGCTTGTCTGACACTGCTCTCCTGGAACCCTCCCTCATACAGCCGTGCGCATGTGTTCTTTTTATCCTCTAGAGCGCTCTTTGCCCGCGCTCGCCCGCTATCGGCCGCCCCCCCGCTCGCGGACATCCTCTCCCCCTGAAGCTGGGTTGCACACTCGCCGTCCGAAGAGGGCGTGCCACCCCCCCCCTCCAACTAACTCGCTCTTCTTTCATCTTGACCCTATCTCCCACCCCGCTTTCCCCCTTCCCACTTCCCCGTTTGCACCATTCCCTCTCTCTTTCTTCGGCCTCGGTCTCGAGCGATTCGGTGACTGGCAGCAATGGCGTCCGTCACTCCGCGTGAAGGTACGTACATTGCGCTGCTCTGGGGTGCTTTATGTGCCATGCAGAACTGGTCGGACGACGTCAACACTGGGCAGCGCGTTTTCTCCCTCGTAGGCGACGGCGTTTTGGCACGCGGTGCTTCCCCACTCAACGGGAGGCACTGTGTTGGTTCACGAACCCTACCCACCGGGAGGCGGTCGCCGCGAACGCGGCCGTGTGCAACAAGCAGCACCAGACGGCTTCAAACGACAACAGCTGCTTGGCGATCAGGACGTACTCCTCAGCCAGCTGCTTTGGACTCGACGCACGAGGATGTGCTTCCGCGTTGGCCATTTTGCGCAACGCTGTTGTGGGGACCTGCATTATCCGGCGCTTCGTCTCAACGCCCTCGGCATGGATCTGGCCTGTCACAGACGTCGGAAAGGCGTTGCTGGAGGTGGTACATGCTATGCCTATCCCTGGTGCCGGTGTCGCCGGGCGCCCCGCGTTTCGTCTGCTTCCCTGTCGGACGTCCACGGCGGCCATGAGCAGCTCGCTCGCTTATTGTAGTCTGGCACCGGGCGCTCGCACCATCGTCGCACGGCCACCGCTGCCTGCCAAGCGCTTGGCGGAGACATCAAGCAGTGAAAACTGAGCGTGTCCATCTGACGACGATGTGCTTGAGCTTGACTGCTCGTACGTCGCGCCCCCTTTCCGCGCAAGGCCGGTGCCGAACGAGCCGTGATTGCAGTTGTGAAGTCAATGATGTTGACTGGGTGCGCTGTTTTACTAGACACGGCGTTCCCCGGCATGCGAAGGTGCGCCTGATATCCCAGAGGCCACCTTGGCCGCAGCGCCTTCCCAGGCACCCCCACTGACCTGGCCAACAAGGCCCGCACGGCACCTCCCAGGGCAGCTCCCGCACCTCCGTAGAGCGCCTACAGCCTCACACTCAAGACGCCGCTCCCCACACAAATCTCCCCCGGAGCTCAACCCCTAGTGCGTTCCCGCCGAAAGATCTACAAACAAGTACATGCAGTGTCACCAGACCAATACAACGACGTACGGCTTACGCACAGGCCAGTTGTCCCTGGGGGACTGCGGAAGTACACTTCACAGCCGTCATCTTCCAAGCGGCGCAAGCAGGCGGCGCTCGTCTCCTCCATGGGGCCTCTGGAGTTGCGGGCGCTACCGAGCACACCGTCAACATCTTGCCCTAGCAGCGGGCGGTCATCGTGGACTACTGCAGAGCCACCCTCTTCACGCGACTCCCGGCGATCGCTGCCTGTGGAGGTTCTTGGCGCTGTCCCAGAGTATCGCGCTCGACGGGCACCACGCGAGGCTGCTGGTGTGCTGCAGGGTGGCCACGCCAGCGTCGGGTCTGTGCGGCGTATCCGTGATGCGGCTCCTGGTGGGCCTCGCCACGGCGCAGGCGCTGAACTGGAGGATGCTCCGTCGGGTGTGCCACCTATCGGTCGTCTTTCCGCATCCGGCCGATGGGGAGACATCTGTGAACAGCTTTCTGCAGGCATCAACAGTGAATTTGTCTCCGGCGGCCTGGGAGCTGGAAAGTCAACGCTCCTGAGGAAGCTAGGCTCCTTCCTGTCTGAGAGGTACACGGCGGACGGAGACGTGGTAGTGCTGGCGCCCACCGGCACGTCTACCAAGACGACAGGTTGTATGACCTACCATTCCTTCTTTGGGTTTGGTCGCGAGTACATGCCACATCGATTGGACTCCAAGGACGAGGCGGAGCGTTTGTTGGCGACCGGCCGCTACGGTTCCATCAAGAACTGGTTGCGAAAAGTGCAGGCGCTCTTGCTCAATGAGATCTCCATCGTGTCGGCTGCCAACCTCAGGGTCATGTTTGAGTTCCTGGCCCGCGTCCAGTCGGACGCCATGCCCGGTCTGTGGTTTTCCTTCGGCTACTTCTTGCAGCTTCGCCCCGTTGAGGGCGAGATGGCGTACACGGCGCCGTGCTGAAGCACCCTGTTTGGGAAAGCTATCGTGAATCTCTCGGGAACCTTCCGGCACCGCGAGCCGGGTTTCATCCGCGCCGTCCGCGATGCGCGACTGGGCAACTGCTCCACAGAGGTGGAGCAGCTGATCAAGGACTTCTCGATTGAGGGGAGCGCGTACGAGGAGATCAAGACATCCATTTCGCACTTGATCAGGGGCTGTTAAGATACATATCCGATATCTGGCGTTACTGTAATTGGAGACAAAACGCCTTAATTAGATGCCCTTCGGATAGCACGTCTGCGGATATTGATGTCCTGAGGTCCTGCGCACGGCGTTGGTGGTATTTTTTTCTCCAAAGGGCAATCGAGGACGAATATTCTTCGACTTATTCTCGGATATATCCGTATTCAGTCCCGGATATGGCCCAAAACACGTATCCTGCCAACCCCTGCACCTGATGCCGCGGCTGAAGGCTGTCGTATCCAACCGCAAGAAGCACCTGGGGGTGTGACATGGCAGCATCGGCTTCATCTTCGGCTGCGACAACACGGACGGCAGCCCGATTGTGCGGCTGGAGAATCACGTCCTGCCCGCCGGCATCGAGCGTGGCAAGTGGGGCCTGCGTGACAAGGGCGACACCTGGATTGAGGTTGCATTTCCTGCAGTCACGTTTACGGCTCGTGTGCTCGCGGCTCCCGGTGTTCTGGAGGTGCGCACGCAGGTGCCGTTGGTGTTGGGGTGGGCAAGCACCATCCACATTTCCAAGAGTTTGAGCATCTCCGAGGAGGTGCCTGACCTTTCCGAGGCCGGCATGGTCCACACCGCTTTGAGCCGCGTGCCGGAAAAGGCGCGGCTGCACGTCAAGTCTTTTAGCGCCGGCCGTTTGTTTTCTGACAGGTGTGCTTTGAAGTTATACAACGAGTGGCGGAGACTTTAGTCAAAACAGCGTGAAATGGTATTCCTTTTATCCCCGTGCTCATCTCATGCATCTTTCGCACCTGTCCAGGACTCGTGCCTGTCGGAAAGTACGGCAGAAAGAGACGCTTGTGCGTCGCGCAGGTCAGATTCAACACGCGCGCGTCTCTGCCTATGCTCCTCCACAAACTCTGCGGCGCTGCGACTCCCGGACGGTGCCGATACGACAGAGGTGTCAACCGCAGGACTCCCAGAGAGATCAGATGCAGAAGAGCATAAGATAGGAGAAAGAGGAGCAGAAAAAGATGCAGCAGGAGGCTCTGCGCTGTTTCGTGCAGCGACTACATCACAGGCCCCACCTACTAAAACCAGGTTTCCCGCGTCAGGAGCGGATGGTGTCCTTGTCCTCGGAACCGCCACGGTGGCGCTCGGCGCCCGCCCGCCGCCAACTGGGGGCCCAATAGGACCGGCGTCGCCATGCACAGGTACACGTGGTGGGAGAGGCCGTGGGACAGCACCCGCGTCACCTCCAGGGGGCCCCGCAGTAGGCGCGACGACAAGACGGACCAAGGCGACAGAGCTACGAACAGGATCGCCTGCAACAGTAGCAGAGGTACCTCTTGTCGCTGCACCCAAGGGCACACCGCCGCTTCCGCCGACCACACTCGCAGATCTGGCCCCCGGCGCAGCTCCCGCACTTTGACCAGCAGGGGGAGCTGCCGCCGAAATACCGCAAGCCGAGACTTGGCTCGCGGGTGTCCGGGGCCGCTTGGCGGGCCTGAGCGGCGCGCATGTCCCGCCAGAGCGCGCCTTTGGGCGACCGGGTAGGCGCGTAGGTCCCGTTGATGCGGGTGCCGTGGAGCTGGACGGCGCTTTCACGGACGAAGCCGCTGCAGCAGGCCGTGCCACGACCACGTTTACACCTGGTGTGGAGCGAGCCGCGGGAGCTGTGGCACGAGCAGCTGCAGTGGAATCCCGGATTTTGGTGTTGCGCACACGCGGGTGATGAGCACGGTCCTGCGTCTTGATCTCCAAGTCCTCGCTTGCCAACGCAACCTTCATGTCCGCGTACTGCCCTGAGAGGTGGTCGGGCGTGGCTTCGGAGTCGCGTGAATGATCAGGGAGCAGCTGGGCCGCCAGAGAACCGTCGGGGAGACAGCCTGGAAGACCAGTGGGGGCGGCCGGAGCCGCAATCCCGGACGTGTTGAAATCGTGGCACGATGCCGACGACAGAGAGGTGTTCTTGGGGATGGTGGCGCGGCCGGCTGCGGCGAGGTCGGCCAAGGTAGTCCCGTACCCTTCCTCCTTGATAACAAGCAGCATCATACACGCCACGACCACGGGAAAGCGCATCGGCGCCTTGCCTCAAAAACGCTGCACCGTCTCAACGGGCACCAGAGCACTCTTGGGAGGTACCAGGCGGACCGGATGGAGCGGCCCTTCATGGTGTCTTTGATGCCGCCCATGTCCATCAAGATGACGCATCGCGACGGCACCGACGTTCTGTTGTGGTTGAACGCGTACGCCACCGTCCCTACAGATGGAATGCTGTTGGGGAGGTCTTGAGGGGCGCGCCACTGCGGCCACCACCCGTCCGTGCGTCTGGAAAGAGCCATAATGTCACCTTTAACGCCTCTCGGCCATACCTTGCCGTTGGGCTTGGTGGCGGGGCACGGGGACGACCGACCGAGCACCAGCACGCTGTCATGCAACAGTTGCTGGAGCACGGAAATGCCGTCGGACCGGTCTTCGATGCCTTCCAGCACACTCTCGACCAGCTTTTCCACAGATGCCTCCGGCAGCACTGTCGGTTGGCCGTCGTAAATCAAGTGGGGGGGGATAATCGAGCCGCTAGTGACGTGATCTTCTTCCTCTTCTGCGTCGCCTCCACCACCGCCAATATTGGGCGTGACGTCTGCCGCGGATGCGGCCTGGCCGCAGGCGTGGAGAACAGCGGCCAACGCGGGATTGCTTGGCGCACACACTATCCCCCCGGGAGAAAGCGGCTCTTCTTGGTCCGCGCGCGTCGCGCCGTCGTCGTGCCCCCGAAAGCTCTTGCCCTCGTTGTAGTGAAGGCCGTCACAATAGAGCCCCCCGCCGAGGCCGCCGCCGAGTGGGAAAGGCCAGCAACAGTGGCCGCTCTCAGTCCAGACAACGGTGGAAGATTCGAGAAGGCCATCCCTCCCAGGGGGAGCGCGCGCTCCTCGTCGTCCGCCTCGTCCTGCTCCATTGGAGCATCAATCGGGGGCAGCCCCTCCGACTCGGCGCCCATACCGCCGCCGCCCCCACCGGCCACCGTCCGTGTTCCTACCGCCTCCGCCTTGTCCTGCTCTTGTTAAAGCCGCAGTCTCCCCGCCGTTTGGGTTCTCTTCGGCGGCCGCAGTTGCTGTCGGTTGTACCTGGCGAACCAGCAGCAGCATGGCGTTTGCTTCCGCGAGGGCGTCCACCTCAAGGTGGCTGTAGGCGAATGAGAGCCCGATGTTGACGATGCGCTCGTCGTTGGAGTTAGTGTCGGAGAAGAAGCCCATGCGGTCAACCACTCGGATACCTCGGTGAGTGGGCGCGTCCTGCGGGTTGTCCGACACCTGCATTCGACTGACGGAAGAGTGCAGGGCAGCCCCATGTGGCGCCAGGTGCGGGTCCAGCTTGGAGGATGCCTCAAAGACGTTGCGCAGCAACATGGCGAGGAAGGCGATCTGCTTCTCATCTGATATCCCGAGGTCGTCAAAGAAGCTCACGTACAGCCGGCGCTCGGTCTTGGTCAGCTCCGACTCCGCGACCGGGCTGGGCTCTGTCTCGACCATCGTGGAACACACGCTCAAACGCAGGTCTGTCAACGAAACAGGCAGACCAGAGGCAAGCAAAATACAACAGCTTCAATGCACGGCATGGAGAAGGCAAAGAGTACGGGATTCAATTAAAGCTTGTAGTAGGAGAAATCAGGGAGAAAAAGAAACTAAAAAATAATACCCCAACGTAGAAAACACAGGGGACAGCAGAAAACGAGAGCACTCGAGATGAAAGACATTGACATACCCAGCAGCACGAAGTGCCCGGAAGGCTCGATGGGCACGTACACGCCCAACCGTTTTTCCGCAAGGAGAACAGCGACACGTAGATCTAGCAACAAGTGCAGCAGGTGCACCGCACCGGCGTGTAGCACTGATGCACACCACGTGCAGGTGGAGCCGGATGGCGGCAACGGCAAGCGGCAGCGGGGGGTAGCGACTGCCGGCGGCAACGGGGGGTGCTGACTGCGGGCGAAAATGGCGGGCTGCAACAGCATCCAGCACAAGGGCACACTGCCTGGGCGCACCACACGCAAAGAAAAAACACGGCCGCGGAGGAAGGGGAGGCGACCACGCGAATGCACGGCTGCGGACAAAGACGAGCCCGTCAGGAGCCACACACATGGCCCCATGGAAGCAAACACTGCGTGCGGGGTGGCGGGGGGGAGGTGGCGTCGGTCCCGCACCCGACACCCGCCTCCCCCCCCATGCAGGCATGCGCACGGGCCGCGACTGATGGCGACCTGAGTCAGATCGCAGAAGGTCGCGCTCGTCGGCCATCGACACCGGGCCCCAATCACTGAGGTGGGACCCTGTCAAGGATGCCGCTAGTGTCTATTCTACCATCTGGATCGAATGATCCTAAAAGGATCAACTGATCCTGGTATTGGCTGGGCTGTGGTGAGGAAATCGGTCAGCGCAACCCGAGTCTGACGGCAGAATGGGATCAGCGGTGCCGGTTTAGTCTTGTGCGAGCAGCTGGAGCTTTAACTCTTGGTCAAATTTCCTGGAGAAGCAAGGAAGCGTCAAAGTTTTACGTGCCCAGGAGGTCCATGGCGGGGGGGACGAGCCGTCTCCTGGAAGGCCTTGGGCTACACCTCGCCCCAGAGAGAGAAGAAGTACTGAGGGCAAGCCCCTCGAGGAGGCAGCATGCGCGCGCCAGCCCAGTTCCTGCCGCTACTCCGCTTTCCAGTACGGTTGTGACGAGCGCCGCCGGAAAAATGCGCATGTGGGCAAGCAGGGGGGGCAAAGCGCAGTTCCGGGAGCACCAAACTGTACGAGGATCGTCGAAGGGTCAGAGAAAAAGAGATGCGAGGGCGTGGGATGGGAAAAGAGAAGTGAGGGGGGGGAGGAGTGGGGGGGACACAGCGGGGTCAGAGGGGTCCTACATCAGCTGTTTTTGTACTTCTCATGGCGCGCACTGCCCGGAGTGCTCTCTCTTCCATGGGTGCCAACAGCCTCTGAACAGCATCCGCATAGGCTTTCCTTTTCGTCGCCATCCGCCTCCGAAGCAAAGACTGGCAGAAAGGGTCGCCGTGGAGTGCGACTGGGCGGTGTTGCACGACGAAATCGCTGTTCACAGGTCTTCTGGAGGGGGAGGGAGGCAGGTTGTCGACGTCGGGGGAGCCAGAACGGGCTTTCCTGGTGCGTAAAGAGCGGGGTCTCTTTGTAGGAGCCAGGCTGACATGGTTGCCCCCCCACCAAGCTTGGGCTGATGCTTTAAATCCGTATGGCCTCGTGCGGAAGCGCACCCAAGCGAGTTTGTAGGCACCAGATCAGCCATTCTCTTGTGAAGGAACGCTGGAATCGACGAATTCCTGACAGGATCAAATGATTCTTTTTGCTGGATCAATTGATCCTCGCTCATGGTAGAATAGACACTATTGCTGATCCCCCAGATTTTGTCCTCATCGGCAGAGAACGGGAGTGCAACAGCGATGCAGGGACGTTTCTGATTGGCCAAGACGATCGAAAGCAGTGCATGTCGGGTCCCATCATTACAGCATGTGCCCGTACGGTCCGCAAACGCACAATCGACGCACTCGCTTTTCTGAGATTATCTGAGAATTTCGGGGAAAATCTCGATAACAAAGTGCTCTGGGCTACTTTACCCCATGAGACGACTGAGAAAGGAAGAATATCTGAAGAAAACGGAGAATCTCGATTCTGCACGGACCTGGCGGTTGGAGAACCAATGGAGCGTCGTACATTTGCTCTCAGCAGCTGTTTGCTGCTGTTCCAGACGAAAGGTTGGCCTGTTTTACAAAGCAGTCCCAGTCTTGGCCGATGAGGACAAAATTGGGGGATCAGCAATAGAGGCCGAAATCGACGCTGAACCACAGAAAATCACCAATCAATCTGTCTAGAATGTGCTAGTTTACCCCCCCCCCCCCCCCCCCCCCCCCCCCCCCCCCCCCCCCCCCCCCCCCCCCCCCCCCCCCCCGCCCCCGCGCCCG